>Ga0075430_100002102_pt1 | contig 16476 bp, 24 predicted proteins | sample RhiMetdeltSRZDD4_FD_75294 | JGI IMG/M metagenome (GOLD analysis project Ga0075430, IMG submission 75294) | Populus rhizosphere microbial communities from Tennessee, USA - Rhizosphere MetaG P. deltoides SRZDD4 | ecosystem: Host-associated > Plants > Roots > Rhizosphere > Soil | place: USA... | reverse complement strand
GAGCCGACCGGGTAGGGGAAGAACTGGGTGGAGGTGAACGCGACCATCAGCCGGGGAGCACCTCCCCCAACACCAGCCATGTCGAGCGTTGCCGGACAAGCGCGACGACGTCTCCCACGCCGGGGGTGTAGCTGGCCAGCCGGCCGGGGGTGGCAACCGGGCCGCCCTGGATCTGCACGGTCAGCGGCGACGTCGCGGTGACTGTGCCGATTCGCATCCCGCCGGGTGGGCGTTGCGCCGCGACGGTGGTAGCCAGGCTCATGCCGCCTCCAGACTCCCGATGACCTGCGCGCGGCAGGACACACTCATCATGCTGTCCAGATCAAGTGGAATGGTGAACGCTGCGACAACTTGCCGTATGTTGGCCCGGCCGCGTACGTCCAGCCGCTGCACGTCGCCCAGCTCTATCGACGCGTCGGGTACGCAGGTGTAGTCCCACGTCTCGGTGAACGCGGTTGTCCGCCGCAGGTAGTCCTCGGCTGCCTGCCGAGCCGCGTCCGTGGTCGACGGGGTTTGAAGGTTGACCAGGATGTTGCGGCGACCGAACGGCCCCAGCACGTAGGTGGGCGACGTCGGGTTGAGATCCTCGGCGGTGTACCAGACGGGTTCTGTGCCGTCGGTGCGTTCCCCGGTGACGGTGACGGAGTTGTACACCTCGGTACGGCTACGCCGGGGCCGGGACCGCAGGATTGTCCCGCCGTCGGTGTCGGTGAGGGTGACCAGCGGATCACCCGGGACGGCCCACGGCACTTTCCGCAGGACGAAGTCCCCGTTGGCCAGTGGGTACCAGAACGCGCCGATCGAGGTGGCGATCTCGTCGAGCGCGGCGGCCCGGTCGTGTTCCCACGTCTCCACCGGCATGGTTTGGAAGAAGTCGTCGGAGGTGCCGAACGTGGCGTCGGGAATGGCGTCGGACACCAGGCGGACGAACTCGTCGCGGACAGGGTTGCCGACCACACTGTTTTCCGGGGTGACGAACGCGGCGTCGGCGACGTCCTGCGCTGGGTCGGACGCGAGGATCTGGCAGACCCCGTCGTCCTGCTGGGCGTCGGTGATCCGGCCGGTGAAGACCTGCCACACGTACCGTTCCCCGTCGGCGAAGATCAGCCCACGGTAGACGCGGATGGTGTTGCCGAACGGGGCCAGCAGGTCGGTTTCCTCGGCGGGGTAGAAGTCCTCGTGTAGGGCCAGGGTCAGGGTGCGGGACACGCGGGACGTCAGCGTCGCGTCGACCTGCCCGCCGAGGACGATCAGGTCGGTGGCCAGCCGCTGGCCGTCGCCGCTCCACACCTCGGCCCGCAGGTAGGGTTCGTGGCCGGCCGCGAGGGCGTTGCGGTACAGCAGGTCGGTGCCGCCGGGCAGCATCAGTCACCGTCCCGCACGTCGTCCCAGGACCCTTCGGCCTCGACCGCGTCCCAGTCGGCGAAGTCGGCGTCGACCTCGTCCCAGGTGCGGAACCCGGGATCGACGGCTCCACCGGCCAACCCGGACAGGATGTCGGTGCCGGTGATCCCGGCCGCTGCCATGTCGTCCCACGTGGCGTAGACGTTGCACAGGTCCATGAACCGTGACCCGCACACCCCCTGGGTGGTGCCGACCGGCCGGGCGACGGTGGTGTACGGCAGCCGGTGCAGCCGGGGCTGGTACCGGTGGTCGGGCATGAACCGACCCACGTCGACCGGTGGGATCCACATGTACCGGTCGGGGATGCCGTAGTCGGGTGGGCCGGAGAACAGCAGCTCCCCACCGGGGGTGAGGGTTTCCAGCAACGCGTCGCGGTCGGTGAACATGCGGGTGGCCAGCGACAGGGTCGAGTCGGCGCCGCGCCGCTTACGGCGCACCGGGATGGGTAGCTGCGCGTTGGTCGGGTTGACGACGGTGCCGTTGTTCGGGTAGGTCTCCGTGCCCATCTCGATGAAGAAGATCCCTGGGCCGGGCAGGCACGCCGGGTTCGGTTCGAAACACAGCTCCACCCGCCGGTCGTTGCACGGCCGGACCGGGTCACGCAGCCAGAACCCGCCGTCGGACGGCAACGTCAACGGTTCGGTTTGCATGGTGGTGAAGTCGACGGTGGCGAAGAAGTTGTCGACGCTGAACGTCACCGGCAACGTGTTGGTGTTGCCGACAGACAGGATAATCCGGGTACCGACCTTCCCGGTCAGCAGCGCATTGTCGAGGGTGCCGGTGACCATCCACGCGGCCGGTTCTGGGGTGCCGCGCCGCCACACCTTCGCGAAGTGCGCCGACCCGGACACCTTGCCCCGTACCCGGAACCAGTCACCCGGCGCGTAGGTCAGCCCAGTCGCGAGGCTGCCCAGCGACGTGTCGACCGCCCCCACCCGCTTGATGATCGACAGGGTGACGGTGCTGTTTGTTTCGAACTCGGCCTGGTATCGGTACATGTTGCCGGTGTCGAGGTAGCGGGTCGTCGCGGCCATGTGAATGTCGGCGCCGGTCGCGGTGACCGGGATCTGGAAGTCGACGTACACGTCCGCGTCGGTGAGGTTGTCGCCGATCGACGTGCGGCGGCTGTTGTTGACCGCCCCCACCTCGACGGTGCCAACGGTGCCGTTGACGTCGAAGTTCGCGGCGGTGGCCTCCACCGTCCACGGCTGGAGCGTGTCGGCGTTGTTCCAGGTGTCGACGTTGATCCGGGAGAAGGAGTCGCGGATCGAATGGTCGACCGGGGTGAATTCGGCTGAGACGGTGCGGTAGAAGAACGCGGTGTCCAGCGGTGCCTCGGTGTCCCAGAAGATCGCCTTGTGGTCGTTGGCGACGATGAACTCCCCAGCGTCGCCGCACGGGTACACGTAGGGCCGCAGCGGGGTTTCCTGCCCGTTGTCGACGCGGACCCGCAGCACCTGGATGCAGCGGGCGTACGGCACGTCGCCCCAGTTGGCCTGGACAAGGACGTGGCCCAGGTTCGGGTAGGGCACAGCGGAGATGGTCGGCATGGGTCACGCTGCCCTGGGTCCGTTGGCCAACGCTCGGGACTCCGCGCCGATAGCGCGGTGGACCCGCACGTCGAGAATGTCGGTGATTTCCTGGGTGCCCAGGAACACCTGGACGAGGGGGGCCTGGGCGCCGCCGCCGAATCCCATGTCGAGTAGGCCGGCCTGGGACATGACCTGCCGCGCCCGCCTCGGGTTGTTCAGCGGAACAACAGCCTCGGGTCCAGCTTCCCCGACCACGGCCAGGGTGGGGCGGCGGATCACGTCGCCTTCGGCGAGGAGCTTGGGTACCAGCGGCGACACCAGGAATGGGCGGATGATGTTGAACACGCTGGACTTCGCGGCGAGCCGGTCGATCCAGTGGAGCAGATCCCGCACCTTCTGGATGACGAACCCGACGAACAGGGCCATCGACGCGAACGCGATCCCGGCCGCGACGATCTGGAAGACGATGAACTTGAACAGTTGGATCAAGCCGAGCAGGGCCTGCTTGACGGTGGGGTCCTTCAGGTAGCTGTTGAGGACCCGCAACGCCTCGTTGATGTTGTCGAGGAACGCCTTGCCTTCGGAGTCGGTGAGGGAGAACAGGATCCGGATGGTCTCCATCAACAGGGTGAAGGTGGTGAACAGGGTCCCAGCGGTGGCCAGGGCCTCGTCGAGCCACCGCTGAAACTCGCCGTTCTGTACGGCCACCAGCAGCTTGTCGCCCAGGTTGGTCAGCAGCCCGGCGAACGCGGTAGCGAGTTTCTCGACGGTCGGCAGGCTGGCGACGATGACGGCGAGGAACCCTTCCAGCAGCCGCAGCCCGCCGCCGCCCAACGCGGCCACCACCCGGGCGGTCACCTCGAAGATCCGGGCGATGGCGTCGGCGACCTGCGGGGTGGCCAGTTTGCGGCTGAACACGTCGGCCAGCTCCCCGAACGCGGTGGCGACCAGGGCCATGCCGCCGGTCAACGCCGGGCTCAACGCGACAGCCAACCGGGTCAACGCCCCGGTCATCTCCTGGAAAAACGCCTGTTGAACGATCTTCCGCATCTCCCGGAACACTGGGAGGACTTTCTGGAACTCCTTCGCGACGGACCGGGCGGCCGGGGACAGGCCCTTCAACGCCTCCCGGATCTTGTCGGGGTCACCATCGACGATGGCTTCTATCGCGTCGCCGAAGCCCTGGAACGCGACGATCAGCGGCACGAACGACGCGATGGCGACCGACGCGGCGCCGGGGATCAGCCCCAGCAGCCCCAGCAGGTTGGACAGTTGCGAGGCGAGTCCGGACAGGCCGAGGATCAACGCGGCGATGACCGGCGGACCGGCGATGAGCTTGGCGATCAGCGCCGGCCCCAGCTTCGACGTCAACGCGACGACGCTGGTCAGGCCCTTCCCGACGCTGGTCACCGCGTTGCTGATGAAGTCGAAGGTGCCTTCGGCGGTGTCCCGCACACCGTCCAGGGCCTCACCGATGGCGTCTTTCATGGCCTTGCCGCTGAGCTTGCCGGCCTTCCGACCGCCCCGGACAACCTGGTCGCCGAACTCGTCGACAAACTCCTGTCCGGCCTGTTCACCCGCGTCGGCCGCCGCGTCGACCAGATCCTTGAAGTTGGCGTGACGCCCCAGCTCATGCAGCTCGCGGTTGAGCTTCTTCTCCGCGTCCTTGCCGAACTTGGAGAAGTCGCCGATCATCTCGACGAACGCCTGGCCAACCTGGCGGGGAACAGCCACGCGCGCACGATAGTTGACCAGCCAGACAAGAGCCAGTGTTTGACGGATCAGGGAAGTGGCTTACCTTCGGCCATGGCCGCTTCGAAGGAGGAGGCCCACTGGTCCTCGTCGAGCCACTCGGCCAGCGGAACCCCCACTGGTGGGCTGGACAACTGGCTGTCGAAGGTGAACCGCTGCTCCTTCGTCATGTTCCGCACAGCCAGGGCGTAGATGGCGCCGAGGACCGCGCCGAGGCTGGCGGTGCCCGGGTCGACACCGTGAACAGTCAACTCTCCCCCGACGTGGCGCCACTGGGCCGCCGCGCCCCGGATCAGCCGGTCGGCTTCCCACCAGTTCCAGCCCGACGCGGTAGCCAGAACGTCGCGGCTGGCCCGCACCAGATCGTCAACACCGACCCGGCCTCCCAGGAGGGCCTCCAGGATCTCTTCCTCGTCGTCGGGTCCCAGGAGACCAGGGACGATCGGTAGGGGCTCCTCGTCGTCCAGGACGGCCAGGAACCACCGTGTGGCTGGCAGCGGGGGAATGGTGTAGGTACAGCCGGCCAGGTCGACTTCGATCGCCCAGATCGACAGAGCGGCCTGGGCGGCGTCGGTCATCGGATCCAGGCTTCCGGGAGGTGCCGGTCGCCGCGTTCCGGGATGATGATCGGCTTGCCGTACATGGTGGTGCCGATGCGGCCTCCCGGCGCCGGCAGGTACGGATTTCCGAGGCTGAAACCGCCCTGGCAGCCGCCGTCCTGCGGGCCGGGACCGCGCCAGCCCGCGCACGCGTCGCCCTCATGCCGGCCGTGGGTGCAGCGGTCCAGATCGACGAGCAGCCGCGCCATCCCATCCTGCCGTTCCCGGTACGTGTCGTTCATCCGGCCACCCGCCGGGTTGTCTTCTTCGCCGCTGCCCGCTTGCTGGCCCGGTTGGTTGGTTCCTCGTCGGTGTTCCAGGCCCGCAGGATCCGAGCCAGCATCTCCAACACCTTCTCCGAGTCGACCCACCCGGCCGCCATGCCGTCTTCGATCCAGTCCCAGTCGGCCTGAACGGCGAACAGGGACGCGATGAGGGTAAACATCCGGTTGACCGCCGCGAGCTGCCGCTGGGTCTGAGGCTTGTCCTCGACGTCGATCGTGTCGCCGTAGTTGCGCCGCCAGAACCCCATGCGGATCAGGACGGCCATCTGATCCTTCGTCGGCCTGACCGTTTCGAAGACCTTGCCTTCGAACTCGACCGGCCGGGTCTCCGGCTCCGCCGCCTTGTCCTGCGTCAACTCCGCCATGACAGGCAGTCTACGTGCCGAAGAACCTGGTGTTGTGCACCCGGAACCCAGCCGGCCCGGCAATGTCGTGCAGGGCGCTACGCAGCCACGGCCGGCCCCGGAATCGGGCGCCGGGCCAGCGGACCTGACGGACGATGACGACCCGCCCGTTGTAGACGAACTTCAACGCCTTCCGGCGACGGGCCCTGATAATCCTGGGGCCCTGCGACCAGCCCTCATGGACAGCCGCCGCGTAGCGGACCTTCACGGTGACGGTACCGACGACGCGGCTACGCAGAACCCGAACGTTGGGGGTGTGCCGGCTGCGCAGGGTGCCCGTGTCGACCGGGGCAAGGATCTTCGCCCGATTATTCACCCGGTTCGTCACCAGGGTGATGTACCGGCCGGTGTCATGCGCTAGAACCGCCCGCAGCCGCTCCCGGGCCAGACGGAGCCGGATCTGGACCGCCATCGATCACCTCCAGGTACCCGGCGTTGATCCGCCCTTCGATCAGCGGGTCCAGCTCGACATCGACCACGTCGCCCTCATTGAACAGATCATGGCTGCGAGTTGCCCGCACCCGCACCGTCTTCGGCTTCGACTTACCGGTCATGGCCGTCTCCCTAATCGCATTCGTTGCACGCGATGACCTGGACAGTAACGGTGAGGGTGCCGCCGACACACATGCCTTCGGGGCCGAACGGCTCCCACTCGCCGAAGCTGATCAGCCGCTCATCGTCGGGGTTGGCCGGGTCGGCGAAGCAGCACACCACCGCGCGTCGCATCGCAACAGCGTCTTCCATCATCACGTTGTACGCGGAGGTCCACTCGGCGCAGGTCGGGAGTACCTCGGCGCTGCCGGTCGGGGCGCAGCGGACCGCGCCCAGCTCCAACTCCAACCGCCACTGATCAGGCAGGCAGTTGGTGATCTCTTCGGGGGCGGTGGGGAACCCAGCACCCCAGCGGACCACCCGCACCCAGCCCAGCCCAGCGCAACATTCATCCTGGGTTAGGGAAATGCCGTAGGCGACCTCCGCGCCGGGCCGGATGCAGCAGTTCCCCGGGGGGATGGGGGTGGACACGAGCTGAAGCTGCTGGCAGTAGCAGGCCAGGAGCTGGTCCACGACCGGTTTGAACGTCAGGTCGGTGAGCATCACACAGTCCAGGTGGTCTGCCGGGGGCCGGGCAGGTCAACCGACGACACCTTCGGCCGCTGCTTCAACCGGTTCGGGTTGATGGAGGTCAGCCACCGGTCGGCGGTGATCAGCCCGGTGCGGTACTCGCTGAACTCGTCCTCGGCGGAGATCAGTTCCATTGACACACCCTGACGGGTGATCGACGACACCCGCTCCGGGAGGGTGCAGTCACCGGCCGCGCATGCCTTAGCGAATGTGCACGCGAGGGCACCGGCCGCGAGTTGCCCACCGACGGGGACCGGTTCCCCCCGGTCGTAGGTGACGACGAACGTGTTGTCGGTCGACGCGGCGGGCACGTCGAAGTTTTGGCATTCGGGCCAGCAGCCGCCGTCCTGCCGGACCAGGAACTGCCGATCGTCGACCCGGTACGCGTCGGTGGCGATCACCGCGTTGTCGACCCGGACCTCCACCATCGACGCGACGGGGCCGGGGAGGGCTACTTCGCAGCGGGCGCCGCAGCAGCACAGGCCGGGGCAGCCGCAGTTGCGCCACTCGCCACCCGGGTCGACCCACGGCCACCACACCCGGCCACCGTCGCCGAAGCTGGAGTCCATCCACACACCCCACGTCTCGTAGGAGCGTGGGGAGCATCGGGTGTAGCAGGGCCGGACGGTGACCTGACACAACCCGTATCGGCGGCCGGACAGGGCCCACAGGATCTCCGTGGCGTAGGCGGTGGCCGTCTCCTGCTGCTCGACGGTGTACGCCGTGTCCCAGTCGGGGCAGCAGGACGTGTTGATGGTCCACGCGCATGGGGGTGCGCCTACGCTGGCGCCTGCGCCTAGGGGTGGCAAAACAGGCATGGGTCACCTCCCGTGCTCAGGTTAGCGGGACGGTGAGCCCATCAAGGTTGATCTCGGCGTTGAGTCCGATCGCCGCGCGGACAGAGATGGTGCCGTCCGGGTCGATGTCGAGGAACGTACCCACCGCGCCAGCGCCGCCGGTTCGGAAACTGAACGTGTTCCGCGACGGTGGCCGGTGCGACGGGGGACCGGCGGTGAGGGTGGCCAGGGTTGCGTCTCCGGCGATGGCGCCGCCGATGGCCAGAGCGCCGCGTAGCCGCACCACGGCCAGCAGCGGGTCGAGTCGGCTCGACGCGGCCGGGTACAAACCACCGGCGTTGGAGACGTTGGTTCCGAACGCCAACCCGACCCACGCCCCGGGTGGGGTGTTCGACCCGACGATGGTGCCGACGGCGACGGTGTTGCCCAACGCGTCGACGTGGAACCGGACGGTGTTGTCGGAGAGCGTCGCCTCCAGGATGTGGACGGTCGGGTTGTCGACCTGGGCGTTGGGAAACGCCTGGAACCGTGCGGCGACCCGGTTGTTGGTGCTCGCGCGGGAGCGGACCTCACCGAACTCGTTGAAGTAGCCGGTGCGCTGCCCGGCGAGCTGCATCTTCAGCAGGTCTTCGGCGGTGCCCGGGTCGACCGGTGTGGGCCGGTCGAGGATGACGCTGTGGTCCTCGTCGATGGTCATCTGCCGCAGCCCGTCGGAACCCACCACCCGGAAGGTGTGTCCTTCGGCGACCATCCAGTATTCGTCGGGCGCCGCAAAAAAAGTGATCATCCCGGTGACGTCGGTGATGATCGGGTTGGCGGCGGGGATGGTCAGGCCCGCGTCGGTGAAGATTGACGCGGGCGCTGCCTGATTGCGGCGGAAGATCCGGACCGGTACACCCGACGCGATGGTCCCGTCGGAACGGGTGAAGACCTCCGGCCCGTACTGAGCCATGGGCTACACGTTGTAGGGCAGGCGGATGGTGAAGCTGCCGAACTGGGTAGGCGCGTCGGCGTCGGTGATGGTGATGGTGAACTCACCCGGGCCCGGGTAGGTGTGGTTCGCGGTGCCGGTCTGCGCCACACCCAACGTGGACGTGTTGTCGCCCCAGTCGACGTTGACGTTGCCCGCCGCCAGGTTGTCCACCGTCAGCGTCACCGTGTACGGGTTGCCGGCCACGTTGAAAGCGCTGATCGAACCGTTGGGCTGCGCCGCGCTCGACGGACAGGTGTTCACGTTCTGGGTGGTTGTTCCCGTGGCCACCCCACCGTTGACTGCGTTGTAGACCACGTTCGACCCGGCGACGTAGCCGGACACCACGTCCGTGCCGCCGCGCTTGAGGAGCAGGGCGCCCTTGCCCGCGATCACCGCTTCCGGGATCACGATCATCGGGTAACGCCCCGCCGTGTCGATGCCGATCTTCCCCTTGTCGGTCAACGCCCAGCAGAGCACCCGCTGGGCCACGGCCGTGAGTTGACCGTAGGCGTCGACCGCGATCCGAACAGATCCACCAGCCATGTTGGTTCTCCTTTACGCCAGGGCCTGGCAACCGCAGAGCGCCGTCGGAGGTGCGACGGTGACCCGCTCGAAGTGGTCGTGGTCGGTCGACGTGATCGCGGTGAGCAGCACCTCGGGGGTGCCGGTCATCGCGTCGCGGCGGACCAGGTACGTAGCCGGGCCGGTTCCCCACGGCGAACCGGGGTTGGTCTTGGCCTGGGTCATGCTGAACGACACCGCTGAACCGCCATCGCCGAAGGTCACATCCCCGGGGACACCTTCGGATACCCACGGGGCCAGGTAGTAGCCGTAGGGCTGGTTCGTGGCCGAACACGGCTCCTGAGCGAGGCGGGTCCACACCTCCAACGCGAAGTGGGTCGACCCGACCCCGGCTGGTCCTTCGCGGGTGCGCCAACCAACCGCCGACGGGGTAGGGGTGGCGTCGTTGAGGACGATCGGGGAACCGGTGATCAGGTTGTAGACCTCCGGGTCGACCTCGCAGAAGGTGATGTTGAACGTCATCCACTTGAACTGGGGCGGGCGCCGGTCCTTCAGGCAGATGTCGCCGTTGCCGTTGAGGACCACAATCTCGACCGGGTCCTCATACTCGGCGGTCCGTTCGACGGACACGAACCCGCTGGACACGACGAAGCAGGAGGAGCCGCCGACGACAGGAGCGCCGCAAGAGTCGAGCTTGGTGACACGCATACGCGTGCCACCGATGGGCTTCATGCAGATCGACGGCATCGGGCTACTCCTTCAACGCTTCCAGAGCGGCGATTTCGGTCTTCAACCGTTCCGCGCCCCACCGTCCGTCGACCTTGCCGCCCAGCTCCTCCAGCCGCAGCCGCAGGGCGTCTACGTCCGCGTCGGTGACGTCGTCGTCGGCGGTGTCGGCGACACCCTGGTACACGTCGGCCAGTTCGTCGGGGACGTCCACGGCCCGGTATTCGGGTACCCACACCACCACGCGGGGGTTCGGCTCGGCCAGGTCGAGAAGCGCCCGCAGCACAACCGCCGGGTCTTCCTCATCAGCCAGGAAGATCCTCGCCATGTCTCCTCCTAAGCCCCGGTCGCCGGGATCGTGATCTCAACCGCGCCGATGCAGCACTCCACCGCGAGGGCGTAGTTCCGTTCGGCCAGCAAGAACCGTTGGTTGGCCTGCCTGTTCATGGTCTGACGTGGCGGCGGGACGAGCACGTCTTCGCTACGCCAGATGAACACCCGCCCCGTTGCGTAGACCCATTCGGTGGTCGACGTCGGCGGGTCGTTGGCGATGCCGTTGCCGCTGTAGCCGTCGCCGAACACGACAGTGTTGCCGCGCCACGTCTTCAGCTTCGGGGGGGCCTGGACGAGCTGCTGGGCGCCGAGGAGATGCGCGGCCAGCCGGGGCCGGGCGTGGATGATGCCGGGCAGCCCGTAGCAGTCGGCGAGGAACTGTTCCAGCAGGGCGATACCCGCCGGGACAGACGCGGCAACCCCGACGTTGGTGACCGTCGGGGTTCCAACGGTGGCGTCGTGGAGGAAGTCTGGAGTGTCGACCTCGTCGCCGCCCCAGAACGCGCGTTCCACCGCACGCTGCTCACCTGCGGCGAACTGGCGCCGTACCCGCCCTTCCAGCTCCGTCCAGTTGAAACCCTGGCTGCCGCAGTTGAGAGTGGTGTAGACGACGAACGGGGGACCGAACGTCCGGCCGGTGATCACGTCGAACGTCTTCACCGGTGGGGTGGCGTCGCACAACGCCGGGTACACCCGCCCGTCGACACACACTTCGGGTACGAACTCGGTGCCGCCGCCGATGGCGTGCGGCGGCATATTGACCGGGCCGACCGCAGCCTCGAACAGGCCGTAGCTCGCCACCGGCTGCGCCGGAGTCGGAACCTCGAAGGGTGGCAGCAGCGGACTTGTCACGTTCGACCCTCCTCTCTCGGGTCGTGGCCCCGGGTGGCCCCGGGGCCGCTTCCGTCAGAGGGCTACGCGCAGACGAACGCCGTGGTGGCGCTGGTGGTACCCGACGGGCAGAACGTCGACTCGTAGATACGGCTTCCGCCGTTGCAGACCTGCGCGACCAGGACACCTTCCTCGGTGAACAGGGCGGTGTACCGGTTGGTGCCCAGGTTCGTCGAGTCATAGATGGTGTCCAGGCGGATCGTGTCGTCGGAGCCACGCAGCCACGTGCCGGCCGGGTAAGCCAGGAAGAACACGGTGTTGGGCCAGGCGGTCAGCGGAGCCGCGCCGCCGGGGCCGGCCGCGAGGCCGGAGAACGCGTCCTGCCAGTCGTACACGTACTGGAGCCGGGCGCCACGGGTGCCGAAGTGGGCGCGGATCATCTCGTCGGTGACGTTTGTCATCTCGACGCCCATGCGCCGGGACAGGTCCGCCCGCATGACAGCGGTCGCCCAGTACGGCAGCACGATCTCCACGGTGGCGGTCGGCGCCATCCGGTTGCGGTACCGGATGTCGACGGTGGCCAGCTCGACGGCGGACAGCAGCGCCGACGTGGCCGACGTGTCCAGCGGAACGTCAACCGGCGGGGCCAGGTCGACGACGGTGGAACCGGCAACCATCTGCGCGATGATGAACGCATTCATGCGGTGCATGTGGGCGACCAGAGCACCCCGAATGAACCGTTCGACCAGCTCCGGGTAGCCACGCCGCTGGAGGATTGAGCCGGTGATACACAGGCCCTCGACCTCCAGCCGGATGTCGGTGAACGCCGGGCAGGGGATCTCCATACACGGCTTCACGGTGTTCGCGATGACCTGGGCTTCGGTCTGGTGGAAGTAGCCGGAGCCGCCGAAGATCGACGCGAAGTCCGGGCCGGGGGTGAACCGCAGACCACCACGGGTGATCTGCACCTCCGGGATGTCGATCATGCCGGTGGCGGTTTCCAGCTCGCACAGGTCGTAGATGGTCTGCGACGGGGCGCACCAGCCGGCCGCCGCCGTGAGGCTGCCGCCGGGCAGCCGCTTCTCGTTGATCGCATCCGCGATCAACTTGTCGTCCTCTTCGCCGCGCTGGAGCAGCGCTTCCTCGAAGTTGCGGCGGATCACCGCGACGCCCTTTTGGTCGAAACCGCCGGTCGCGCCCTTGAAGGTGTGCATCCGCCGTTCGGCTGCCTTCGCCACGTCAGACCAGGAGCTGAACTCGATGGCGCCAGCGTCGGGGCTGGCGAACACCATCGACCCGAAGTCGACTTCCTGGCGGACCGGGACAGGCGGGGCTGGGGGAGTGCGCCGGGCTACAGACGCCACGCGGGGGGCCTTCGCGCCAGCGGTGACCGCCGCCGGGGCCTCCTCGGCGGGGGCGTCGTCGGTGGGCTGCTCGTCGGCGGGGGCGTCGTCTTCCGGCTCGCCCAGCTCGTCGAGGGTGGCGGACAGAGAGCTGGCCCGCGCGGCGCGGGTCGTCCGCGAGGACTTCACACCGTTGACCGCGTCGCGGAGGACTTCCAGGTTCGCGATGTCCTCGTCGGTGACACCGTCGGGACCCTTGTCCCGGATGGGTGTCACGGCCGCCCGCGCCTGCGTTTCGACGTCGCGCAGTTCGTCGGCCGTCAGTCCGTTGAAGTACGCCTCCCGCTCAGTGGGGAGCATCGAGGCGAAGTTAGCCGGCAGGAAGGGAAATTCCACTGGGGTGCTCCTGGCGTGGAGGGGGTCGACAAAGCGTTCCTGGTCGACGTCCGGCCGGCTCACAGCTCAGCACCCGCAACGTGATCTAGCCGTGAGGATACTCACCTGGACACAAAAAAGGCCAGTCCCCGGGCGCAACGCGCCGGGGGACTGGCCGGGGGGAGGCTGGCGGGTCAGCGGGCAACGGACCCAGCGGCAGCCCTACCAGGAGGGTACGGAAGGAGGCAAGGAGGCAACGCCCTTTCCGGGTTCCGCCCTGGAGTCTTCACAGCAGGGGCAGTTTACGTTTTCGGTGTAGTCCAGAGCCACATGCGCCGGCTCGAAGTAGTCCCGCTGGTACATGTATGTCCCAATAAACCGGGTGGACGCGCAGACCTGTACGACGGTGCCGATGACGTGCCGCTGGGTCGCCCTGGTGATCGTGAAGTCGTCCACGAACAGCCACCTGGCGCCGATCTCCCCTTCGATCGGCAGGGGGCTGTGGGTGCTCTCTGACGGCTTGCGGACCAGGGCCCACCGAACGTTCAAGATCCGGGCGATGCTGGGGATGACCATCGCACCGGACAACCCCGTTCCGATCATGGTGTCGAACGTCCAGTCCGGGGCTTCCTTCACCCGGTGCGTCCATGGCCGGATGCTAGGGAACCCGCGTCGGTGGATGAGCGTCTCCGTCATCCGCTGCGCCAGCTCTCCCAGGTCGCCGAACGCTTGGCGGCAGTACGACTGCGCCCGGAAGTCCACGGCCTTCACGGTGATCACTTCCCATCCGGATGTATGTCCGGACACGACAATACCCCGCTCCCCGGGTTACGGGAAGCGGGGTATCGAGGTGTTCAGCGGCTGACCACGGTGACGGTGAATTCGACCTCCACGGGCTGGCCGAGGGCGTTCCAGGCCCGCTTCTGCATGTAGACGACGCCCAACGACCGTTCCTTGCCGATACCCGGCAAGACCTCCCGGAACTTCATCGTGTTCACGGTGCTGTCGTCCAGAAGGGCACGCACCACCAGCACGTCGACCGGCAGCGCTGCCTTGTCTTCTCCCACCTGTTCTCCTTCTAATCGGCGGTGGCCAGGGCCAGCAGGCGCTGGAAGTCGTCGAGGGACAGCTTGATGTGCGTCGGCGCGCCGTACCCATAGTCGATCTTGCTGTTGACATCCAGCTCCAGGGCCTGGGCGTTCAGCTCCCGCGCACGCCTGTGCGCCGCCCGCTGTTCGTCTTCCTTCGCCTGCTCCCGCTCGCGGCGTTCCTTCGCGGCCCGCTGCGTCTGGGCGCTCACGGTCTCCCACTCACCACGCAGGTGCGCAGGCGGTACGGCGGTCCGCTCGGCTTCGGCTTCCCCGAAACGGCCGAAGATATCCACGAGCACCGCTTTTCCCTCGGGATCCTCGGTGTAGCTCTCCTCCAGCCAGCCGCGCGAACGCTGGTTGATCCGGTACCGCTTGTCGTTGACCAGAACCGCGCGGTTACCCCACTCGTGCTCCATCCAACGGCTCGACTGGTCGTAGTAGTAGGACCCGCCTACCTTCAGGTCAGCTCTCTTCATATGGGTCTCCTTCTTCAGAAGGGTCGAGCCCTACCGGTGGCGAGTCGAAGCCACATGCCGGCCGCGCGCACGGTCCGGATCTTCCGGGGAATGCCCGGTCACCAGCTTTTCCTGGGGTGCTGGCAGTAGGAAGCTAAGGGGGGTGGAGCGCCGGCTGGGGTCTAGACGGTGGGGGCCGCCTCTGCACCCTCTCGGCTCGGCCGCTGCGCTAGCAGGACCCCCATCCCGCTAGCCGCTCCTCGGATACCCCCTTGCCGGGGATACCGCGCTCCACCCTTTGTGTGACGACGGGATTCGAACCCGCACCTGGTACCGGCCCATAGGGGCTTTCCCTGTGCTACCGCTTACACCACGTCACGACCACCGGCCACGCGTGGCCGGACCTGGCACCGGGCTGCGCAACCCGGTGAACTCCAGGTCACCCCCTGCCGGGGGCTAGCGACCTGAAGGGCATCGAACCCTCACGGCCAGGCGATCGACCGTTGCCACCATCAGGCCACCTTGCTTGCCCCGGTGACCTACGCCGTTGGCGCAGCGGTCTGTCCGGGGCTTTCACTCATCTGCGCGTGCTGCCGGTCAGCGAACCGAGCCAGTTTGTCCAGAACGTCGGCCGCCTGCCTGCACAGGCGGGCCATGCGCAACCACTCATCTGCCTTCGCTTCCGGGTACTCCTCCGGCCGCCGGTTCCTGTGCCACGTGTTGTCGCCAGGCTCGCGGTCCTCCTGTGGGACGTAGACGGTGCGCTTGGACATCCACTTCCACCGCGCACCCGCGCCCGCAAGGTCACGGATCAGGTCGGTGAACACCTCCAGGAACACCACGCGGTGGTTCCGCTGACGGGGCATCTCAACCCTCCTCAATGCCGAGACGCTTCCACGCCTCGACGTTGTCGACCCAACGCACCCGCGCCGGATCACCCGGGACGGCTACGTTGCACCGCTCCGCCAGGTCGTCCGCAGCAGCGAACGTCTTGCAGTGTCCAGCCACGTAGCCGGACACACGTTCAACCCAGATCGTGACCCGGTGGGTTGATACCGGCCGGGTTTCGACGCCTTCCTGGATCAGGCTCATCCGTTTCTCCTCATGCGAACTCAGGGGATACCCCAACTACGAACCTGCCAGGGCAGCCGGTGCTCAAAGCGATGCAGTAGTCCTCATGCGGAGGTCCGGAACAGGTGATGGTGTAGGTGTCTGCGGCCTCGTCGTACGTGGCCAGACCGCCTTCCATCAGCTCGTCGAGCATGGCCAGTGAATACCCGCCGTAACGGCACATGTACCGTCCCACTCGTCGTTCATGTCGTACATCTGATCTCCTTCTGACGGTCCTGGGATGGGTCCAGACCTTGCGGGCTGGGCCCACCCCTCCGGGGTCAGCGGGGCAGCGGTTCGTCCCGGGCTTCTGTGTCTTCGGTGCACGCCAGCTCGTACCACCCCCGACCCACCTGGGCGCCCTCCCGGAGGAGGGAGGGCAGTCTGAACGCGAACAGGGTCGTCAACGCCACGTAGAGGACATTGGTCCACGACATCCTGGGCTCCTTTTGCTGAGTCGCTGATTGACCTGGGACGCGCCCGGTGAGGATGTCCTCGCCGGGCGCTACCCTCCGGGTTCAGTGACCGATCTTGGTGGCGTGCGCCGGGCTGGTCGGAGCAATCGCATCGACGTAGTCCGGGTTCATCTCGACCGCGATCTCCGCGAACATCTGCGCGTCAGCCAGCCGCTGGCTCTCCGCACGCTCCGCGTCGGCCTGCTTGCGGGCCTCGCGGGCGTCCTTGCGGGCCTGCGCTGCGTCGGCCTTCGCCTGAACGGCAGCGGCCTTGTTGGCTGCGCGGGTCGCGGCGGCGGTGACCTTACGGGCGCACTGCGCGGCGGTGGTGCAGGTCTTGGGATGGGTGCAACCGGCCACCGTGACGA
>Ga0075430_100002098_pt1 | contig 16489 bp, 8 predicted proteins | sample RhiMetdeltSRZDD4_FD_75294 | JGI IMG/M metagenome (GOLD analysis project Ga0075430, IMG submission 75294) | Populus rhizosphere microbial communities from Tennessee, USA - Rhizosphere MetaG P. deltoides SRZDD4 | ecosystem: Host-associated > Plants > Roots > Rhizosphere > Soil | place: USA... | reverse complement strand
ATCAAGGTCGGCGACGTGATCTTGTCAGTCGACGGCGAGCCGATCGAGAAGAAGCGAGAGGCGTTGGCGCGTTACATCGCGTCGTCAACACCGCAATGGCTGATGAGGCTCGTTCATCTTCGCCTCATGCTTGGACCCAAAGACACCGCCGTCAAACTCAAAGTGCGAGGCGCGAGCGGCGAAGTCCGCGACGTCGAGCTACCGCGGGCGTCGAGCATCATGGATCCGAAGTGGCCCGGACTGATGGAACGGTCCACTCCGATCGTTCAAGTACTGCCGAGCGGTTACGCTTACGTCGATCTGGATCGTTTGCAAGCGGGTGAAGTCGACAAGATGTTCGAGACGATCAAAAACACGCCCGCCGTTATCTTCGACATGCGCGGCTATCCTAACGGCACCGCCTGGTCCATTGCGCCACGTTTGACTGAAAAGAAAAACGTCGTCGCCGCACTCTTTTCACGGCCCGTGCGTGAAGCAAACGATCTGACCGACTCCGACGTCGGCGACTCCGGAAGGTATTCATTCGCGCAACGAATTCCCGAGCGTCAGGGCGACCTTTACCGAGGCAAGGTCGTTGTCCTCATCAACGAAGACGCGATCAGCCAGTCAGAGCACACTTGTCTGTTCTTCGAAGCCGCGACTGACGTAACGTTTATCGGCACACCCACCGCGGGTGCAAACGGCGACGTCACGAACATGGTCCTGCCGGGCAATCTCACCGTCAGCTTCAGCGGACACGACGTGCGTCACGCCGACGGCCGGCAATTGCAGCGAGTCGGAATACAGCCGACGATCCGCGTCGAGCGCACGATTCGCGGAGTGATCGAAGGACGCGACGAGATTCTCGACGCCGCAATCAAGTTCTTACAAAACGTGTCGAAAAACAGCCCGAAATGAGCCTGCTCGCGAAACAAAAACCTCACTCAAACACATAATCAGTAGGTCGGTGGGTTAGCTCGCGTTACTATAGGCAGACACGGATTAGGTCACTCTGCGCTTTTTGGGGGAGTGTCCTGTCTCTGCCATTTTCTTGAACCAGTCGCTTACCTAGCGCTTTGCGCCTCGCGACCCAGAGCGAGTCAATCTTTCTCACCGGAGGCACTATGAGCTCCAGCAGCTTCGCCAACGATCTGTTCATCAGTTATGCCCACATCGATAATCTCTCGGTGTCCAGCGACCAGGGTTGGATCGATCTGCTTCACGAGCGGCTTCGAATCCGTCTCGCGCAACTGCTCGGAAAACCACCCAGGATCTGGCGTGATCGCAAGCTGAAAGGCTACGACGTTTTCGACGACACGATCGTCATCGCGCTCGAGGGCTCAGCGATAATGGTGTCCATTGTCTCTCCGCGCTACGTCGAGTCTGATTACTGTCGCAGCGAAATCGACAACTTCGTTAATGCCGCATGCGAGCAGGTCGCGGACCAGTTAGGCGACAAACGCCGCATCATTCGCGTAGTGAAGACGTATGTTCCGTACGGGCAGCATCATCCGGCTTTGCGAGACATACTGCCGTATGAATTTTACGAGCGAAACGAAGACACCGGGCGCGTTCACGAATTCGATCACGAGATTAGCGCCCAGGGCGATAAAGACAAGCGGTACTGGAACAAGTTCGAAGATCTCGTCTGGGACCTTCACGAACTCATCAAGCTCCTCGAGAATCCCGAGCCGGTCGTTCCCAAACCCGCCGGCGCGACGATCTATCTCGCAGAGACCACGTCAGACCTGAGCCAGGAACGCGACAAGGTAAAACGAGAGCTGACCCAGTTTGGCCACGTCGTTCTGCCGGACAAACCTCTGCCGCTCGAAGTTAATGCTTTCAAACAGACTGTCAGCAATTATCTCAGCAACAGTCAGCTCTCGATCCATTTGATCGGTGAGCACTACGGCATCATTCCCGAAATGGAGACTGAACGATCGATCGTCAGGCTACAGGAAGAGCTCGCGGTCCAACGCGGCGACGACGCTCACTTCTCTCGTCTCATCTGGATGCCGCCGGGCTTGCAGCCGAAAGACGAACGCCAGAAGCAGTTTGTGGTTCATCTTCAGAACAGTTTCTCGTCGCACAACGGTTCCGAGTTGTTGCAGGTGAAACTGGAGGACCTCAAGACGATCATCCAATCGAAACTCGATCGCAAAGCCAAACCTGCGGCTGTCGAGTCAGACGAAGCAAGCACCGTTCGTATCTATCTGATCTGCGACCCGCAGGATGCTGAAGCCGCCGAGCCGATACAGAGTTATCTCATCGACTGCGGTTTCGAAACGACATTGCCGCTGATGAGCGGAACGGACGCCGAGATCCTCGAGGATCACAAAGACAATCTCCTGCTCTGCGACGCGGTTTTGATCTATCACGGACGAGCGAGCGAAGGCTGGCTGCGCATGAAGCTGCGGGAGTTGCTGAAACTTCCCGGATACGGGCGGACCACGCCGTTGCTGGAAAAAGCGATCTACATGGGTGGGCCAGTGTCGCCGTTGAAAGAAAAGTTCAAGGTCCTCGAAGCCAGCGTGACGCGAAATTACGGCGACTTCGTTCCAGCCACTCTCGAGCCGTTCATTGCCAGGATCCGCAAGGCGAAAGGAGAATCGCGATGACGCCCGAAATCACTGAAACCTTCGCCGAGCTCGGAATTCCGGTCAATCCTTTTCCCGGCCTGCGCCCGTTTGATTTTGACGAGAGCCATCTCTTCTTCGGGCGCGACGGTCAAAGCGAGCAACTGATCAGCAAACTCAGCCGCACGCATTTTTTAGCGGTCGTGGGAACGTCAGGCAGCGGCAAGTCGTCCCTCGTGCGCGCGGGACTGATGCCCGCGCTGCTCGGCGGATTCATGTCGAGTGCCGGTTCGAACTGGCGTATCGCGATCACCCGTCCAGGAAATGATCCGATCGGCAATCTCGCGCGGGCTTTGAATGCTCCGGACGTATTCGGATCCGAAGTAGCAGAGAACGCGGCGCTACAAACCGCGCTGGCAGAAGCCACGTTACAACGCGGCAGCCGCGGTTTGGTTGACGCGGTTCGCCAGGCGGTCATCTCGGAACAGGACAACGTGCTGGTCATAGTCGATCAGTTCGAAGAGCTGTTTCGTTTTGCTCGCGTCACAGACGACAAGAAGTACGGCAACGAAGCCGCGGCCTTCGTCAAACTTCTCCTCGAAGCTGCGCGGCAGCACGAGCTTCCGATCTACGTCGTTCTGACAATGCGTTCTGATTACCTCGGCGACTGCTCGCAGTTCTGGGGGCTTCCGGAAGCAATCAACGAGAGCCAGTACTTGATCCCGCGACTGACTCGCGATCAACTGCGGGAAGCGATGACTGGCCCAATCAGCGTCGCTCAGGGACAGATCACGCCACGGCTCGTCGCTCGTCTGCTCAACGACGTCGGCGACGATCAGGACCAGTTGCCCGTGTTGCAGCATCTCCTGATGCGCGTGTGGGACGAGGCGAAAGAGAAAAGGCTGGACATTGAAACCGAAGAGAATGGCGAGCCTGTCAGGATTTCTCACAAACAGGTACACCGCGGCAACGCGCTCGACGTGTGTTGTTGCGATGCTGTCGGTGGAATGGCCAACGCCCTGTCGCGTCACGCTGACGAGGCTTTCAACGAATTGCCGAACGACAGATCGCGCCAGGTTGCCGAAAGCATCTTCAAAGCGCTGACTGAAAAAGGCACGGACAACCGTGAAATTCGCCGGCCCGTAACTTTGGGAGAACTGTGCGCGGTCGTCGACGGAAGTGAGAATGAAATCATCACCGTCATCGAAACCTTTCGCCGTCCGGGCCGATCGTTTCTCATGCCGCCGGCTGGCGTTGCACTCAACTCGAAATCGCTGATCGATATTTCTCACGAGAGTTTGATACGCGGCTGGTCGCGCCTGAAAGCGTGGGTTGACGAAGAGGCGCGCTCATCCCGTATTTACCAGCGAGTTGCGGAAACAGCGGTGCTGCACAGCGAGGGTGGCGCCGGGCTCTGGCGCGATCCGGATCTCCAGATCGCCCTGACGTGGCGTGATCGAAGTAAACCAAACGAGACCTGGGCGCGCCGTTACAATTCGCAGTTCGGTTTAGCGATGGCTTTTCTCAATGAAAGTGTGGCCGAGCGCGATGCGGAAAAAACGAGGAAAGAAAAGGAACGCAAGAACCAGATCAGGCGCACGCAGGTGACGGCCATTGTGATGGCAATCGGTTGTTTAGCCGCAACAATAGCCGGCGCAATCGCATGGAACGCAAAGAGAGATGCCGACGCTCAGAAACAGATCGCTTTGGCCGCGACGGCGGAAGCCGTGCGCCTGAGAGACGGCGCGATCGTTTTGAAGAACGAGGCGGACAGGCAGAAAGGCATAGCGGAGGGAAACCTGGTTGAAGTAAACAAGCAGAAAGCGATAACGGACAAAGCCCTGGAGGAAGCGAGGCAACAGAAGAGCGCGGCAGAAAAGAACCTCGCCGAAGCGAATCGACAACGATCCGTAGCTCAAGTCGCACTGCAACAACAGACCACCGAAGTCTTGAAGGGTAAGGGCCTGAGTGCGCTGAAAGAAGGAGACGACCGAAAGGCAATCGCATCCTTCGACGACCTGCATCAGCATGCCCAAAAAACGAAGGACACGTCCGCTGACACATTCGCTCAGATCAGCACCGCCGATATCTACCGCGACCGCGTTCCATTTTTCCTGGTGGTTTCAGAAAGCGACCTGGACCCGAGCGAGCTCGAAGAAGGCGAATCAGGCGCTGCAATCAAGCAGTATCTCCAAAGCTATCTGGTTGCCATGAAACAGCAGAGCAAAGATGAAGAAGCGATGAAGCAGGACATGCGGAACAACATCAAGCTGGCGACAGAAAAGTATCAGTTGGCACTGGCGGCGAACAACAACCATAAGGGCCCCGAGCATGCCGTCAGGCAGGGTTACATTCTTCAGAACCTCGGAGATCTGCTTTTAGTCGGCGGGGCATCGGAGCTTCAGGAAGACTCTAAAGCATGGCAAGGCGAGCCGGCCCTCGAGGCACGTAGAAAAGAAGCCGTGGAACGCACGATGAATTATTACGTGCAGGCCCGCCAGGCGTATCACGACGCCGCGCTCTATCGTGAAGAAGCGGAAATACTGAAGAAAACAGCCGGACTGCTTCATCGCGAATGGAAAGACAGTCAGATCAAAACGTCGGGTGATGGATTACCGCGTAAACAAGAGGGGCCCGCGTCGGGCTTTCCAAACGAGCTCGCACAGGTAGTGAAGCTGTACGAAGACGCCGGCGTCTACTTCGAAAAGGCCAACAAGCCATTGCGGCAGGCTGCGATGTACCTCCTCATCGCCGAAACATTCAAGGAACTGCCGAAGCAGAACATCGCACACCGTAACGCGATTCGTTATTTGCAACTTGCGGCGGACATTCATCGCAAACAGAAAAACTTCCTCAAGGTCGCTGCCATAGACGAAGATCTGGCCAACATCTACAAAGATTTCGACGCCGAACTTCAGTTCGCTGTTTTGAAGGACGCTCTTACCGCACAACGCAGCATCAGTATTGCGAATAAACCGAAAGCGTACCGCGAGGACATTGAACGACGCGTTACGGCGCTGGTCGACAAGATCGGAGAACTACTGCACGAATCAGGCGACGAGACCGCGGTGAATAAGTTCTTTACAGAAACGCTCAACGGTTCCAGCGGTCTCGAGCGGGCCAATCTCCTGTCCGCCTTTGCTCAGTTCTACAAACAGCACGGCGAAAACGAAGCGGCCGTTCAGTACCTGAACCAAAAGAGAGACGTCTACAAGCAACTCGGGAATCGCATCGAAGAAGCAAATACGCTTTTCGAGATCGGCACGCTTCACAACGAATCGAATCAGAGCGTCAAGGCGGGAAAAGCGTTCGATGAGGCATTCGTTAGCTACCGCGACAGCGGAGACCAGTTCAAGGAGTACCAAAGCAGTTACCAGGTCGGAGCCAATCTGCTGAAGATCGCGGAACACTTCGCGGCGTCGGACAAGCAAAAAGCGATCGGCGTTTATGAAGAGACGATGAGGCTTTCAATCGGAACGCCGTCGCTGCTGTACAACATCAGCTCGGTCATGCAGGCCCTCGGACCACTGTATTTAGAAATGAAGACGGAAGAGGGAAACGCGAAGGCCAGGAAATTGTTCCAGACTACGATCGACACCTCTGCTGCTCGCAAGAGTGACAACGAAGCCGAGGTGAGGTCCATCATCGGCGACGTTTACAAGAAGGTGGGCGACAAAGCTAACGCGCGCGCTTCTTACGACCTCGCGCTCAACCTGTACGACAAGAAAGAGTTTGGTTCGTATCGCTACGCGGAAGTCCTGCGCAAGATAGGCGCGCTCGAGATCGAAGGAACTCCAAAAACACTCGCCGACTTCTATGTGCAAGAGTCCATCGCCGCCGGCGACACTGGAAACGTGCGCTACCAGGCTGTAACGACCGAGTTGACAGGATATTTCTATCGCGAATCAGGTGATGCGGCGAAAGCAATGCTTTATCTGGAACGGGCGGCGCTTTTGTACCATCAGGCGGATCTGAAAACGAGAGAGGCCAATATACTCAGGACGCTTGCGCTGATGTACGACACCAAGGGAGATAAGCAGAAAGCGCGCGACTTGCGCCGGCAGGCGGACTTGCTGGATCCAGCGCCAACGACGTACCGCTAATTTCGACGGCGTTTACTTGATGCGTTCGACGGAGTTGCGGCCGCTACACGACGATTCGTACGCGGCGGCGACGATCCACGCCACGCGCTTCGGATCTTTGGCGTGAAACGACAGCCAGTACGGACGGCTGACGACGACCATGTAAGTCACCTTTTGTTTCCGTCTCGGACTCCATTCGTAGATAAACCTGCCTTGCGCTCTCTGTTTCTGCCGCAACGTGATTGAACGTGGATCGGCGTTTATCAGTCGGGCGAGACCCTCGGCAGCGACGCGTGTGGGATCGCTAAAGGCCCAATCTTCTTGCCCGCCGTCAGCCCGTGCCTGCGCTTTGATCGACTCGTCAAACAAGTCGATCTCGGTCAGGAACGTATAGCCGCAACCGACTTTGTCGTTGTCAGGTTGATCGGCCGACGCGCGGTAGTCGAGCTCAGTCGAGTTTTGTGGATCGACGGAAACCACCTGTTGAATCACGAAGAGGCTGCAACATCCCATGTGGCCGTAGCCGCCCCAGAAAGATTCACTGTTCCCGCGGGTCGTCAGTTCGCCTGAAAAGAAGCGGCCGAGGAGCGTCGCCCGGACCATCGAATCGGGACCACGTTGAATCAGTTTATCGAACTGGCTGAACCGCTGATCGCTGACCAACTCTACTCGTATATTGTCGATGACGAGCGGCGCCGGGCGGCTGCGAGCTGAAGTCACTCCGCAACAGTACATCGTCCCCGACGCAGCCGTGCCGCCATACTCGAGCCAAACCTGGGGCCACGACGAACACGCAGTGTCGAAGAAAGTGAAGTCTTCAAACCCGTGCGAAACAAAACCCGTGATCTCGAGCAGCTTGTGGTTATAAGCCGCCGGGTCTTTCTTCAAGTCGCAGAGCGAGACCTTCACACGCTCCTCGCTCCTCGATTCGGCCGATCTCACAGGCGTGCTGTGTTGAACCACCAACGCCGTGCCGGCGGCGAAGAGAGTCATCAGGAAACAGGCTATGAAACGAAGGTTCATGAATCGTGTCCTGGCGTTTTGGAACACTATAACTGATCTTTAGAGGTCCAAAGCCCAGGAAAAGTTCCAACTCTTTGGCCAAAGTCGTAGTAAACTGCTCCGACGATTTGCCCGGAACGTATCGACCGTCGCGCCGGGAGGAAAGTTCGACAACGGCATCGCTTCGAGCAACCAACTCGGCAGCGATATCGTAAATTGTACCGGTGCGGATCATCGGCGCTGCCTTAACGCATGGCGAGGTTAGAAATGATAGACATCGAACACGTTCGTGAAGAGGTTGCGAACGGGATCAGCCGTGAAGAAGTTGCGAACAGCATCAGTCACGGGCTGGCGTTGATACTCGCGCTCGTCGCGCTGCCGATATTGCTGATGACGGCAGTGCGCGCGGGTAGTACGCACTTCACGGTCGGCGCGGCGGTGTTTGGTCTAACGATGGTCATACTCTATCTCGCTTCGACGCTTTATCACTCGCTGACGCATGTGCGGGCGAAGCAGTTCTTTCGGCATCTCGATCACTGCGCGATCTTTTTGTTGATAGCCGGGTCGTACACTCCGTTTACGCTCGGCGTGTTGCGTGGTCCATGGGGTTGGACGCTGCTCGCGATCGTTTGGACGTTGGCGATCGCCGGTATTACGTTAAAGTGTGTTGGCGGCATGCGGCATTGGTGGATCTCGATGGTTTTGTATCTTGTCATGGGTTGGCTTGCGATAGTGGCGGTGAAACCGATACTGACGCTAGTGCCGCTGCCGGGTATTCTATTGATCCTGGCGGGCGGCATCGCTTACTCCGGCGGTCTTGCGTTCTTCGCCGCGCACCGCATCCGTTACAACCATTTCATCTGGCACCTGTTCGTCATCGCCGGAACAACCTGCCACTACCTCGCTGTCCTCTGGTACGGCGCCTCCGCTTCGTAAATGGGTTTTTAAATCTCCTTCACCATGTGTCTTCCGCTTGCGGGAAGTCAGCGGTAAAGGGATTTCTGAAATTCCCATTTCATGTGTCTCGCGCTTGCGGGAGTGGCAGCTACTTCAGCTTGTACTGAAACGCGATCTTCGTCTCCTCATCCAAAACCAGTGCGCGTACGAAGCGATAAGAACGTCCACTGCGCGGCACTTCGATGCGAACCGGAAGCACTCCCGCTACGCGACGCTGCAAATTCACAACGTTGTCCGAAGCGGTGTTCAATAACGCCGAGCGGTTCTTGCGAGCCTGCTCTTCGAGTTTGTTCACGCCGTCAATCGTGAAGTTCTTACCCGCCGTTACATTGACAGTCTCGCTAACGGCGCCGAGCTCCAGCGTCGTCCCAACCACGCCCGGTTGCGTGTCGCCCAGATTCAGCTCATGCTGCGTCACCTTAAACCCCGGATGCTCGATGTTGACTCGCGTCGGCCCAGGCAAAGCATTCGAAACGACCCAGCGACCCTCCGAATCAGAGTGCGTCGACAGAGTCGCTCCGGTTTGCTTGTTGACGACGGTCACCGAAGCACCCGGAATCACATCGCCCTTCGGATCGACGACGACGCCACCAACCTGTCCGGCCTGAAGAGTGCTGATATCGACAACTCCACCCTGCAACTGCACCAACGATTGCAGGTCGCCCGAATCGTTTAACGCCGCGAGGACTTCCGTCGCCGCGCCCGGCAACAGCTCGGCGGCAAACGCGTTACCGCTGAACTGCTTCACTTCGAGCCGATCGGGCAACGAGAGCTCCCACGTCAACACGTTGATCGGTATGTCGAGCTTCGGCAGTCCCATGTCGTACGTGCCGTTCTTCGCGAAGCGAGATCCATTGTTCAGATATACGAACGAGACGGTATAGGCGCGCGACGAATCCAGGTTCGGCCGCAACAATGGCACGCGGCTGCCGTCCGGGCTGCCCAACGGTTTCACTCTCTCGCCCTCGACTTCCGTCGATAGCAGTTGCGCACCCTGCGGAAGCTCCACCTTCAGGAACGGCTGCGCATGATTGCGCACGCGCAGCGTGACTTCCGTCAGCGTTCTGCCTTCGATGTTTGCGAGCGTCGTCACAGTCGCGCGTTCGGCGACTGCCGACAGCACGTTCGCGTCAGGAAACTGCGTCCATTCCAACTCCAGCTTCGGCGCGTCGGCTGCACGGCGGTTGTAACGAAACGCCGCCTGCAACGGAAAATGCGAAAGCGAACGCGTGATTGCGGCAGCTTCGCGCACGTCCATTCGCCGCAACCCACCGGCTTCACGCGCCACCAACTCCATCGCTCCGATTCCTTCGACCAGCAGTTCGCCGGTCTCACGCTGCGCTCCGGAAAACGTCAGCAAAGGCGCGTCGACCTTCGTGTCGCGGTTCGTGCGCTCCAGCGCGATCAAAAACTGGTGATTGCGTTGGTTCGGTTCGTGAACTCTCAACGTCAACGTTCCACCCGACGCATCGGACGATTCGACCGTAGGACCTGACGCCGTCGTCAATTCAAATCCGGGCGGCAGCGGCACTTTGAACTCCGCGGCTTCGCCCTGGATCACTGTCACGTCGCACAGCGCGGTAAGACGCAGTTGCGAATCGCCGACCGAGACGACAGTCTTAACGTCAGACAGGAACCGCACTTCGCGTTGGCTCACCGGCGCTGCGATCTCTCGCGTGGTCCACCAGACGCGCGCCGGCTTGCCCGGCTCGAGCGTCGCCTCGACGATCGTGTTTCCGTTCTCGGTCGTACGGCTCGTCACAATCCCAGGTTCGATGCGAACGTTGGCATGATTTCCCGGCAGCTCCAATCGCAACAGCGAACTGCTCGCCAGCGGCACCGGCAACACAAACGACGCGCGTCCGGCGTCGACCGTGAGACCCGACGCGATGCCGAGCGACACTGCAAACGGACCTGGACCGCTCAGTATCGCGGCGTGATGTGGTCCTTCCTGAAGCAGCGGCAAGGGATTGGCTGCCTGTCGCGCTTCGAGAATCATCAAGCCGGTCGTGAGCGGCGCTTTTATCGATCCTTTGGTCAACGTCGCGCCGTCGATCTCGACGGTCCCGATCAACGTTTGATTTACGAGCTTGAGTTTGAAAACAGCGTGTGACAGGACGAACGGAAGCGGCGCGACGTCAGCGGGCGCCGGTTTGCGCGAGGAAAGCTCGACGAGGCGGTTGTATTCGCTGAGTGATAGCGTCACGGTGCCTGCGGTGCCCGGCGCGGGAAGCGGCGCGTCCAGCGACGAGTTTCGGTGTTGCGCGTGCGCCGTAATCGTCAAGAACAGAATCAGGATTAAAGTCGCGGATGCTCTCATCGGTCGCCTCTCTTTCTGTCACGTGAAAAATCAAATTCGACTGCCGGTGTTTGGTTCTCGCTGGTCAGCTCCGACACGAGGAAGATCGATGGGCCTAAGTGTGGGAACACGACGCGGAGCGGCAGATTGCGCGCCGGCCGCGCGCCGCGTTTCGTGACCGGCAGTTGCGAAACGAGTTGTTGCGTTGTGTCTGATTGTTGGGTGCCTGCCGGTTTAAGCTGGTCTGCGAGAGTGGATGAGGTGTTGAAACGAAGCGCCGTCGAGTCGGGCGCGACGTAGTCAGCGACTCGAAAACTTCCCGACAGTCCCGGCACAGGCGCCAACCGGAAGAGCGGCGGATGATGGACCAACAAACGCGATTTCGAGATCGGCAGATCGACTGACACGAGCGAAACGCGCGTGCGTCCTTTGTCAACCATCGCCGGCGCACGATCGAGATACGAGATCTCGACGACAAACGCCGGCGCCTCGTCCGCACTGCGTGATTTCTCGAGCGGCAACAACAGCGACCCGTCAGCCGAGCGTCCCGGCCGAATCGGACGGCCGGCAACTGACGCGCTCCACAACACGGCGGTCGACGGCAAAGTGAGCTTCAGAAAGTTTCGCTGATTGTTTCGGACGGCGAAGCGCGACTGCACCAGCATCTTTCCGTCCGCCGCGATCAGCGCGTTGTATTCGGCTTCTTCGATGTTTGCCGTGAGCACCGCTTGCGGCGTGTAGCGCGCGACTGTCAGCGACAGCGTCCGCGGCGAATGGCCTTCGGCCGGAAGCAGGCGAAACGCGATCAACGAAGGCGACGGACGGCTCGCGATCAGTGGGCCCAGTTCACTCGCTTCCGCTTCTTCGAGACCGCTTGAGCGTCGATCTTTTATTTCGCCGGCGCCAAGCACTTCGATCCCGACGCCGCCGGTTTCGCGTTCCGCCAGCGGCAAGCGAATCAGCGGCACTTCCATTTGTCCTGACCGCGCCAGCCGCAGCTCGCCGTTCACGGTAAAGCGCGCGCTGTTTGCGACGTCTTCAATGAACGAAACTTTCAGTTCGCGATTGGAAACGTCCCAGTCCGCGACGGTCGCGCCGGCGACTTGATTGACTGTGAAATGCTCGGGCAGTTGCACCTTAACCTCGCGCGCCAATCCCTGGACCACTTCGATCTGAACTTCGGCGTTCACCTGCGTCGCGTCCTCGCCGAGGCCGATCAACTGCGTGACGGATCCGCGCATTCGCAGTGGTTGGCTCGCGCGCGCGTCGTCGACTCGCCGGCGCCACGCGAACGTCAGCGGCTCACCGCCTTTTCCGTGCGCTTTCCACCGGCTGCTCGACGCTGTTTCGGAGTGTTCCAACAACAGGCCGCCCGTGATACGCACGTCTACGCCTTGTCTGACCAGTTCCACGCTCGCTTGTGAGACCGCGGAGTTGCTGACGGGCAGATGAAGAATGTCTGTTCCGGCAACAGTCGTGACAGGCGCGACGATCTTCAACGTCAACACGGATCGTCCGGGCTTCGACAACAAGAGTTCGAGCCGGCCTGGTCCCTGCTTGCCTGGCTGAGTGATGAGATTGACTGGACGTCCATCCAGTTGTGCGTCACGCACCATCAAGCCTTCCGGCATCGGTATACGCACCCAACCGTTCTTGATCACGTCGACCGTGAGCCGTGCTTCACCTGACGCGAGATCGCCGTCTACCTTGAGCTCGTAATCGATGCGGCTGAGTGTCGCTTCGACGGGAGGTGGAGGCGGCTCAGGTTCCGTCGTTGCAGCGGCGCGCTTGAGCGCGGTGTACTCATTGACCTGAAGCACGACCCAACCGTCAGGTGTGGCCGTTGGCGTGGTTTGCGCTGAAGTGGAGACAACGGTGAGCGCAAGAACGAGAAGTAAACAAAGCGATGCGGGTAAACGCATTGTGGTTCTCCTTAGCTGTTTGGTGCGGTAATGCAGGCACACTTCGACACGTGCGGCGACGTAGAAGCCGTCGCGTAGATCAGTTCCGCACTATGGTTTCGAATAGAGACCTGAGGCGTTGGTCTCTTCTACCGAATGTCGGAGCCTATGATGCCGGGAGGTTGCTTAAAGGTTGGAACGATCAGTCCAGTCCGTGTGAGCTGACACGGACTGGACTGATTTTGAGAGGTTGTTTAGGAGTGGATCCAGAAGGCGCTCTCGGCGAAGTGATCGCCCTTCCACCAATTGAGAGTACCGGTGTCGTACCGGAAGTTGCGTCGTCCCGCCTGGCTCTGTAACGGCCGGGTCACCTCGCCCGCCGCATTTCGTTTGGCGGAGTGCTCGTCCGTTTCCGGAACGACCATCGCGATGTGACCCGAGCGCCCCTCGATCTTTCGTCGCGCGACGATGAGGCCGATCGCTCCCTGGTTGACTTCCTCCTGCAACTTCGTCAGCGAACTAGTCTGCCGCCAACCGAAACGCATTCCGAAGTCACGCAGCCAGCGAAACAGATCGTTCGCGCGCTGCTCGTCGATTGTGGCGCCCAACTTCGGCTCGACGGGTTGACCTTGGGCCAACTTTTCGATCGCCGCGCCGGTCCACCAAACGCGTGGCAGGTAAACGCCGGCGAGATGGCAATAGTCGTGAGCGTAGATGTTGCAGAACGTTGCATTCGGAATCGGCTTGTACCGCTTGTGCGCCGCCTTGTCGACACCCAAATAGTCGATGATCGCCGCGAGCTCGCGACGCAGTTCGTCAGGAGTCGTACCTTGACGCCCCGGCGGGTTCGGCTCGTTGAGCGAGTGAGCGGTTGCGCGATCGACGCGTTTGGTCATCGGCGTGTTCGGCTTGCGCGGCATCGTGACTGCGACGATACCCGTCGCCGGCGCCGCCGCTGCCGGATGCAGAACGGGAACTGCCTGAACGTCCGGCGCGGGTTTCAGAAACTCCGCGGCAGCGAAACCGCGGAAGTGCGCGCCAAGCAAGCTCGTTTCGACTTCGAGAAAGCCATTCACCTTTTTGTTGTTGACGGCCTGCACGATGTGCCCGTCCGGCAGCCGCGCGATGACGTTCGACGACGGATTGTTTTTGTCGATCTCCGGCGCGCTCCGCAAACGCAGCGGCGATTCGCGCACGTCGACCTTGAAAAGACGTCCGGTGGCTGTGATCTCGGTTGGCGGAGGCACCACCGCTTCGCCGGGCGGCGGCGTCGGAACAACGGGCGGTATGCCATTGACGGCCACTGTTTTGGAGAGCCGGATGAACTCGAAGATCTGCTCGCCGTAAAACCTTCCACCCGGCGGACGGAAGCCTTGCCGCAAGCCCTTGGCGTGGCGGAAGTTTCCGGTGCCGATGTTGTAAGCGATCGCGACGAGCGCCTGTTCACGATCGTCGAGGGTGGTCTTGTTTGGGAAGATCGCCCTCTTGGCGTGCTTCAGTTCGGCGATCGCTTTCGCGAGGCAGTTGTCGAAGTCCGCGTATTTCTTCTGGAGAAAGTAGTCGGGCTCATTTTTGAAAAACTGAAGATCAAACTGAAAGATGCCGAACCCGTGGCAGAATTTGTTCTGCCGCGAAGCCGCGCCGCGATAACTGTCCACAAACTTAGCCATGTCGACGAGCGCCTGGCGGGCGATCGTGAACATTTCCTCACCCTTGGGGTGCGCCACGAGTTCGGCCCTGTTTTTCGGAAACGCACGGCGTCCTCGATCGGAATCGAGGGTGTCACCAACACAGAGCTCGAGAATCCTTGCGACGCTGAGGGGTTTTTTCCGTAAGATTGGCCAGATCTCGCCAGTTTCCTGGCAGGCTAGGGCAGTAAGCAGGTCGAGAGTGAATGGTGTGCCTTGCAGCGCGGTTTGAATCTTCCCGTGAAAATTCTCTTTGAACCAGCGCATGTCTTCTTTGGTGGGCATGGGAGTCTCCTTTTACTAGTGTCGAGTGTACACGCTATGGTGTTTCCTTGATTATCATGGCGTTTGGGTTCAGAAACGTTTCAATGAAATGAAACCGAGCACGAAACCACGGGTGAAAATCTGCTGCATCGCCAGCGTCGAGGAAGCGTGGCTGGCGATTGAGCACGGCGCATCGGCTGTCGGTCTGGTGTCGGCGATGCCGAGCGGGCCCGGGCCGATTCCCGAAACTTTGATCGCCGAGATCGCCGCCACGATCCCGCCGGGCGTCAGTTCATTCCTGCTGACCTGTCTTCAGGATGCAGCCTCGATCATCGATCAGCAGCGGCGGTTGAAAGTTAATACGATACAGCTTTGCGACCGGCTTCCGTCCGGCGCCCACAAAGAGCTGCGTGAATCGCTGCCGGGCGTGTCGCTGGTCCAGGTTGTTCACGTCACCGGCCCGGAATCTTTCGCGGAAGCGATCGCGGTTGCGCCAAACGTCGACGCCGTTTTACTGGATTCCGGCAATCAGTCGCTGGCGATCAAGGAACTCGGAGGAACAGGACGGACACACGATTGGAGTTTGAGCCGCAAGATCAGGGAAGCGATTGACGTCCCGCTGTTTCTTGCGGGCGGCTTGAAGCCTCACAACGTCGCCGCCGCTATTCAAGAAGTACAGCCGTTCGGCATCGACGTTTGCAGCGGTCTTCGCACCAACGGCGCGTTAGACCGCCACAAACTATCGGATTTCTTATCACAAGTTAGAACGTAAACTTCACCGCCAACTGCACCTGCCGCGGATCGCCGACGCCCTGACGCAGGAAGCCGTCGAAATTGAACAGGCCCGGCGTGACGAGCGGGTTGATGTTGTTGGCGTTGTTGAAAGTATTGAACATCTCGATGATCGGGATGATCGAATAGCGCTCGCTCAACTTGATCGGGCGCTGAATGCGCCAGTCAAACGAGAAGTACTCGTTGTCCTTGCGAGCGATGTTTCGATTCGTCGCGGTACGAGCGCCCGGCGTCAGCGGTTGCGCCGTTCGTCCCTGCACGCGGAAGTTTCCATCGAAACCCCAACCGAGTTCGATAAACGTAAACAAGTTGAACTTGTGACGAATGTCGCGATCGGAGAGCGCGTAATCGAGCTGGAGATTGTTGATGTCAAACGAGCGATCGGTAAACGGATCGCGTTCGTTCGAATCGTCGTCCTTGTCTTTTGCGAGCGTGTAATTCCACTCGAGTTGGAAACGCCCGCTGAAACGCTTGCGCATGCCGACAGTGAAACCGTCGTACGCCGACTTGCCGACGGCGCTCGTCACCATCGTCTCGCCGAGAAACGGTCCGAAGAAGTTGTTGCGGTTGATGTTCAGGAAGCGCGTCAGGTGGACTGCTTTCGAATGAGTGAAGTCGAGATAGAGCGACCAGTCGTTCGCGATCTCCTGTTCGAAACCGACGTTGAAGTTATAGATGCGCGGGTTCTTGTAGTCGCGGCTAAACACGCGCACGCCGCTGAAGCACGGGAACGGATTGGTCCTCACGCCGTCGGTACAAGGTGTAACAGTCGACGGCGGCGCGACGACGTTGGGCCACACCGGACCTGGCGCGCCGCTCGAAATGATCGGCGTGTTCAGGAAGATCGTTTGCTGTTGCACGCCGTTGGTCGTGATCGATCCGACTTGCGACAACATGTTCTGCCGCGCGAAGTAGATGCCGGCGCTCGCGCGCAACACTGACTTGCCCT
>Ga0075430_100002093_pt1 | contig 16502 bp, 18 predicted proteins | sample RhiMetdeltSRZDD4_FD_75294 | JGI IMG/M metagenome (GOLD analysis project Ga0075430, IMG submission 75294) | Populus rhizosphere microbial communities from Tennessee, USA - Rhizosphere MetaG P. deltoides SRZDD4 | ecosystem: Host-associated > Plants > Roots > Rhizosphere > Soil | place: USA... | reverse complement strand
CCAGTACGTCGCCGGGGCCAGCCGGCCGGGCCTGGTCGCGCTGAACGCCGGCACCGGGGCGGTGGACCCGTTCCTGCACACCATGGTGCTGTCGGAGAAGCGGGTGACGCCGACCGGTGTCACCTCGCCGTTGAAGGTCACGGGGATGGACGTCTCGCCGGACGGCAGCCGGCTGGTCATCATCGGCAACTTCAACCGGGTCGCCGGCCAGCTGCGCTACCAGCTCGCCGTGATCGACCTCACCACCAACCCGGCCAGCCTGCACAGCTGGGCGACCGACCGCTACCAGCCGAACTGCTCGGGCACCGCGCCGACCTACACCACCGGCATCGACATCGCACCGGACGGCACGTGGTTCTCGGTGGTAACCAAGGGCTACATGCTCACCGGCCGGCTCTGCGACAGTGCCACCCGCTGGCAGCTGAACCGTACCGGCGGCGGCCAGCAGCCGGTGTGGGTGAACTACACCGGCGGTGACACGCTGCTGTCGGTGGCGATCACCGGCGCGGCCGTGTACGTCGGGGGTCACCAGCGCTGGCTGAACAACCCGTACGGGCGCAACTCGGCCGGCGCGGGTGCGGTGCCGCGCCCGGGCATCGGCGCGATCCATCCGACGACCGGGCTGGCGCTGGCGTGGAACCCGGGCAAGACCAGAGGCGTGGGTACCCAGGACATCTACGGCACGCCGCAGGGCCTGTACATCGGCAGTGACGGCAGCTACGTCAACGGCGAGTACCACGGCAAGATCGCGTTCTTCCCGCTGCCGTAGCGCAGTGCGCGAGCCGTGTCCGGACCGGCCAGGTTGGACCTACCGGATGCGGACCACGAAGCAGCCTGGACCAGAACCGACGAGGGCGTAGCGGCCGGTCACCGCCGACACGTTGCGTACCGGCTCCACCGGCGTGTGCTGGACCACGGCGTAGCAACGGGGCGACTGGTCGCGCGCGGCGATCGTGTCGACGACCAGCGGTACCGGTGGGTCGGTGCCGGCGAGGTCCAGGCCGTCGGCGAAGGAGAAGGCGCTGCCCCATGGCGGTGAGACCACGTAGACCGCCGTGTCGACGCTGAGCGGGGCGTCGAAGTACGACAACCAGTCGCCGAGCCGGACCGGCCAGCAGACGCCGACGAGGCGGAGGTTCGTAACGGCCTGCGCCCAGACAGCCCCGTCGGCGTCCACGCCGCAGGCGCTGGCCGACAGCGCCTGTGCTATGTGGAACATGAGGTTGCCCGACCCGACAAACAGGTCGGCCACGCCGATGCGCCCGCCGGGGCGCAGCAGCGCGTGCACGGTCTGGGCGATCGGCCGGGCGGTGACATCCGGCGTCGCTTCCACGCAGGTACGGCCCAGCAGCCGGACACCCCGGGCGTACCACGCCGGCGGCGCCAGCCCGTAGCAGGCCATGCCGTCCGGGTCCCCGGTCAGGACCCGCCCCACCTCGACGATGTCATCGAGGCTCAGCACCTCGTGTCGCCTCGGGCCGAGCAGCTGTGCCCGCAGGCTGTTAGCCCGCCCCCGGTCCCGCGTGACCTGTCCGTCCAAGCGTTCGCCACCTCCATGCGAGGCACGCATCCGGCGTCCGTGTGCGCAGCGACGGCACGGCTGCCGCCGTGTCCACAACTACTGCTCGGCCGGGGCGCATAACAAGCTCTGGTGTGGACCGACTAAGCTCAACACGTCCGGCGTACCCCCGCGAGGAGTCCCGTCCATGGCAAAGCAGTTGCACGTCCAGCTCGTGGCCGTGGAGGAGCAGGTCTGGTCCGGCGAGGCCGAGATGGTGGTCGCCCGGACGACCGAAGGCGAGCTTGGCGTGCTGCCAGGTCACGCGCCGCTGCTGGGTCAGCTCGCCGAGCCCGGCCAGGTCCGCATCAAGCTCGGTGGAGGCCAGGAGCGGACGTACGAGGTGTCCGGCGGCTTCCTCTCGGTGAGCCCGGCCGGGGTGACCGTCCTAGCGGAGACCTGCACCCCGACGGCCGCGGCCCGCTGAGTGCGTACGCCGGTGGTGGTCTTCCTGGGGATCGGCACCGGCCTGCTCATCTTGTTCGTGCTGTTAGCTGGGTTTCTCATCCGGCGCAACCTGATCGTCCGGCGCGGCGGCACCATCAAGCTGTTCCTCCGGCTGTCCACGCTCATCGAAGGACGCGGCTGGGCGCCCGGTGTCGCGCGCTTCGAGCATGACCTGCTCCGCTGGTACCGGATGTTCAGCCTCGCGTTCCGGCCGCGGCGGGAGCTGTGCCGGCGCGGACTTCGGGTAGTGCGCCGCCGCTCGCCCAGCGGATCGGAGCGGCTGGTCCTTCCGCCGGGGTGGGTGGTTCTGCACTGCCGGGCGGACCACTCCCCAGTCGAGATAGCCATGGCGGAGTCCACTGTGACCGGCTTTCTGTCCTGGCTCGAGGCCGTCCCTCCGGGGGCGGCCTCGCCGCACCGGAACCGGTCGGTCACTGCGGAGGCAGCGGGCTCCCGCTCGCCGGACCTGGCCGACCCGGACCCCGGGGATGGACCCCCGCGCGGGAGCACCGCGACAGGTGCTGAGCACGGCCGGTAGTGACCGCAGGCCAGCCAGGCCAGACGGGCCAGGCCAGCCGGACAGGGCGCGCGGCGGCCGGCTGGAACGGGGCCGGACCCGCCGGACAACGGGTCCGCCTCAGCTCGCCGGGTCGGTTACGCTCCGCCCGGAACCCACTTCACGTCACCGTCCGGGTTCGCCACCCGGGCGAGGATGAACAGCAGATCCGACAACCGGTTGAGGTACTTCGCGGCGAGCGGGTTGGTCCGGTCCGGGTCGACCTCAACCAGCGCCCAGGTGGCGCGCTCGGCGCGCCGGGCGACGGTACGGGCGACATGCAGCAGCGCAGCCCCCGGGGTACCCCCTGGCAGTACGAAGGAGTCCAGTTTGGACAGTCCGGCGTTGAACTCGTCGCACCAGCGCTCCAGCCGCTGCACGTACTCCTCGGCCACCCGCAGCGGCGGGTACTTCGGGTCGGGCTCGATCGGGTTGCACAGGTCTGCCCCGACGTCGAACAGGTCGTTCTGTACGGCGGTCAGCACGGCCCGTACCTCTGGCGGGAGCCCGCCCAGCGCGAGCGCCGCACCGACCGCGGCGTTGCACTCGTCGGTGTCGGCGTACGCGGCGATGCGCAGGTCCGTCTTGGCGACCCGCTCGCCGTTGCCGAGCGCGGTCGTGCCGGCGTCGCCGGTCTTGGTATAGATCCGGGTAAGGTGGACGGCTGCCATGGTGATGAGCCTACGGGTAGTGAACGACGAGCCTACGATGGCCGGCGTGGACGTGATTCGGGTCGCGGGAGGCGCCCGGCTGGCTGGTGAGGTCGGCGTCGTGGGGGCGAAGAACTCGGCCCTCAAGCTGATGGCGGCGGCGCTGCTCGCCACCGGCCGCACCGAGATCGCCAACGTGCCCCGGATCACCGACATCGCGATCATGGCCGAGGTGCTGCGCCGGCTCGGCTGCACGGTGACGTTCGGCGCCGACCCCGGCGGTGCGGACCTGGTAGCTGCAGACGGTGCTGCGCCGCGGGCCAGCACGGTCATCATCGACGTGCCCGCCGAGCCCGGCACGGAGGCAGACTACGACCTGGTACGCCGGCTGCGCGCCTCGATCTGCGTGCTCGGCCCGCTGCTGGCCCGGCGCGGATACGTACGGGTGGCCCACCCGGGCGGTGACGCGATCGGCTCGCGCGGGCTCGACATGCACGTCAGCGGGCTGGCCCGGATGGGTGCGGAGATCTCCGGTGAGCACGGGTTCGTCATCGCGACGGCGCCGGCGGGACTGCACGGCGCCACCATCTGGCTGGACTTCCCGAGCGTCGGCGCAACCGAGAACCTGTTGATGGCGGCCGTCCTGGCCAAGGGCATCACCGAGATCGACAACGCGGCCCGGGAGCCGGAGATCGTCGACCTCTGCGCGATGCTCACCCGGATGGGGGCCCGGATCTCCGGGGCCGGCAGCTCCACCCTGGTGGTCGAGGGCGTCGACGAGCTGCACCCGGCCCGCCACCGGACGGTCGGGGACCGGATCGTCGCGGGCACCTGGGCATTCGGGGCGGCGATGACCCGCGGCGACGTGACCGTGCACGGGATCAACCCGACGTTTCTCGACATCGCCCTGGACAAGCTGGTGACCGCGGGTGCCCTGGTGGAGACGCGGCCGCAGTCGCTGCGGGTGGCCATGGACCGGCGCCCCACAGCGGTCGACGTGGTCACGTTGCCGTACCCCGGCTTCGCCACCGATCTGCTGCCGATGGCGATCGGGCTCGCGGCGGTGAGCGACGGTGCCTCGCTGGTGACCGAGAACATCTTCGACGGCCGGTTCATGTTCATCAACGAGATGGCGCGGCTCGGGGCGGACATCCGTACCGATGGGCACCACGCGGTGGTCCGCGGCCGGGAGCGGCTCTCCGGCGCGCCGGTGCGGGCGACCGACATCCGTGCCGGCGCGGGCCTGGTCGTGGCGGCGCTGTGCGCCGAGGGGGTGACCGAGATCAGCCACGTGCATCATGTGGACCGCGGCTACCCCGAGTTCGTCGCCGACCTGCGCGCGCTCGGGGTCCAGGTGGAGCGGGCGATGGCGGCCGAGGAGCCGACGTACGGCTTCTGAGCCGGGCAGCGGTCCACTAAGGTGCATCCGGTCGGCAGTGTCGAGGCGGTCGGCGGTGTGTCGGGCGGTGCGGAGGGAGACAGCCATGGCGGGGCGGTTGGCGGTCATCGGCGCGGGGCTGATGGGCTCCGGCATCGCCCAGGTGGCCGCGCAGGCGGGGTGGCAGGTGACGCTGCGCGACCTGGACGACGCCGCGGTGAGCCGGGGGCTAGACGCGATCCGGACCTCGCTGGGGCGGTTCGCGGCCAAAGGCTCGATCGCAGCGGAGGAGGTGGACGCGGCGCTCGGGCGCATCACGCCAACCACCGAGCTGGACGCCGCCGCGGACGCGGACATCGTGGTCGAGGCGGTGTTCGAGCGCATCGACGTCAAGCATGACGTGTTCCGGGCGCTCGACAAGATCTGCAAGGCCGGTGCCGTCCTCGCCACCAACACCTCGGCCATCCCGGTCACCCAGATCGCGGCGGTCACCGCACGTCCGGAGTCGGTGGTGGGTACGCACTTCTTCTCGCCCGTGCCGATGATGCGCCTCTGCGAGCTGGTCCGCGGCTACAAGACCTCGGACGAGACGCTCGCCACCGCCCGGGCGTTCGCCGAGGAGATCGGCAAGACGTGCATCGTGGTGCACCGCGACATCGCCGGGTTCGTCACCACGCGGCTGGTCACCGCGCTGGTGATGGAGGCGGTGGCCCTGGTGGAGTCCGGTGTGGTGTCACCCGAGGACCTGGACACCGCGTGCAAGCTCGGCTTCGGGCACGCCATGGGTCCGCTGGCCACCACCGACCTGACCGGCGTCGACGTGCTGGTGCACGCGGCGCGCAACATCTACGCCGACACGGCCGACGCCAAGTTCTTCCCGCCCGAGCTGCTGCTGCGCATGGTGACAGCGGGTGACCTGGGTCGTAAGTCAGGCAAGGGGTTCTACTCGTACTGACGCGCGCTTGTCGGGTCTGGCCGCGGTGCTGGCGCCGTCAGCGATGGCCGGCTGGCGAACACCCGGCCGCGTAGCCGGTCCGCGACCCCAGGTTGTTGTTGAGCGTGTTCAGCGCGTTGGCCGAGGCCAGCTGCGCGGGCTCCACGAGGCCGGCCACCCAGAGCAGCGTGAACCGCGGCTGGCGGAACGGCGCGAAGCTCACGGCGTCACTGTGACATCACCTATGCCGTCAGTCAACCGTCGCCCTAATGGGTGCTACCCGTCCCGCTTGGTGGTCCAGCGGAAGGTCAGCAGGCACAGCACGAGACCACCGACACACCAGGCGGCGAGGACGAGGGCCACCCGGCCCAGCTCCCATGACCCGGCTGGCTCCTGCGCTGCGAAGCTGTCCGGCAGGAAGACCGACCGCATGCCCTGGCACATCCACTTGAGCGGGAAGAACGCCGCGACCTGCTGCATCCAGGACGGCAGCTGGGTGTATACGAAGAACACCCCGGAGATGAACTGGAGCACGAGCGCGACCGGGGTCACCATGGCGGGTGCGCCGCGCCCGCTGCGGGCCAGCGACGAGAAGGCGATGCCGCCGAGCGTGCACGCGGTGATGCCGAGCAGGCTGACCCAGCCGAACGTCAGCCACTTCTCGCCAGTGGCGGGCAGGTCCACGCCGTAGAAGAGGTTCGCCACCGCGAGCAGCAGTGCCGTCTCGGCGACGCCGATGACCAGCACCAGGATGATCTTGCCGAGGAAGTAGGCCGCCTTCGGCATCGGCGTGCCGCGCAGCCGCTTGAGCACGCCGCGGTCCCGGTCGATGGGGATCTGGATGGCGAGGTTCTGGAAGCCGACCACGAGCAGGCCGGAGGCGATCATGCCGGTGACGAAGTACTGCCGCAAGGTCACCCCGGGCGCGATCTCCTGGGTGAAGACCGCGCCGAAGATGGCCATCAGCAGGACCGGGAACAGCATCGTGAAGACCACCGACTCCCGGCTGCGCAGGAACTGCTTGGTCTCGATGCCGCCCTGCCGGGCGCCAAGCACGGGCAGGCTGGTCATCGCTCTCCGATCCTGGTCATCGCTCCGATCGAGGTCATCGCTCTCCGATCAGGGTCAGGTAGACGTCCTCTAGGGTCGGCCGGGTCACGGCGAGCTCGGGCACCTCACCACCGTCGTACCGGGCCGCGAGCTCGGCCACGAGCGCGGTCGGCGTCGCCGTCTGCTCGCTGCGCGTCTCGCCACCATCCCGCCAGGTGACCGTGGCTGGGGCGTTGGCCCGGTCGCCGAGGCGCTCCGGCGTGTCCACCGCGACCAGCCGCCCGCCGGTGATCACGCCCACCCGGTCGGCGAGCGCCTCAGCCTCGTACAGGTAATGGGTGGTCAGCAGGATCGTGGTCCCGCCGGCCGCCAGGCCGCGGACCAGGTCCCAGAACTCGCGCCGCGCCTGCGGGTCGAAGCCGGTCGTCGGCTCGTCCAGGAACAGCAGCTCGGGTCGGCCGATGATGCCGAGCGCCACGTCCAGGCGCCGGCGCTGGCCGCCGGAGAGGGCGTGCGTACGCGAGCGGGTCTTCTCCGCAAGGCCCACCTGTTTGATCACCGCGGCCGGGTTGTCCGGGTTCGGGTAGAAGCCGGCGAAGTGCCGGACCACCTCGCCCACGGTCAGGTCCTCGAACTCGCCGGTGCCCTGCAGCACGATGCCCACCCGGGCGCGCCACGCGGCGTCGGCCCGGGCAGGGTCGATGCCGAGCACGCTGACCTCCCCGCCGTCGCGCCGCCGGAAGCCCTCCAGGATCTCCACCGTCGTGGTCTTCCCAGCGCCGTTCGGGCCCAGCAGCGCGAACACCTCGCCCTGGCGTACCGCCAGGTCGAGGCCTGCCACGGCGGCGGTCGCGCCATAGGACTTGCGCAGCCCGCGGGCGAAGATGGCGAGGTCCTCCGTCACTGTTCCACTATGGACCACCGGGTGGTGAGGCTTTTCACCGCGCAGGTAACTGGTGAGTAACTTAGACTCCGGCTATGGACGGGGAGCGCAGGCTACGCGCGCGGGACCGGCCATGGGTGATGCGCACGTACGCGGGGCACTCGTCGGCGGCGGCCAGCAACGCGCTCTTCCGGCGCAACCTGGCCAAGGGCCAGACCGGCCTGTCGGTCGCCTTCGACCTGCCGACCCAGACCGGGTACGACCCGGACTCGCCGGCCGCCCGTGGCGAGGTGGGCCGGGTCGGGGTGCCGGTGTCGCACCTCGGCGACGTCCGGAAGCTGTTCGATGGCATCGACATGGCGGCCGCGAACACCTCGATGACCATCAACGCCACGGCATTGTGGCTGCTCGCCCTCTACGTGGTGACCGCGCAGGAGCACGGGGCCGAACCGGCTGCGCTGGCCGGTACGACGCAGAACGACATCGTCAAGGAGTACCTGTCCCGCGGCACCTACATCTTCCCGCCCGCCCCGTCGCTGCGGCTGACCACCGATACCATCGCCTGGGCGGTGGTCAACACTCCAAAGTGGAACCCGGTCAACATCTGCTCGTACCACCTGCAGGAGGCCGGCGCCACGCCGACCCAGGAGGTGGGCTTCGCGCTCGCCACCGCGGTCGCGGTGCTCGACTCGGTACGCGACAGCGGGCAGCTGCCGGCCGAGCGCCTCGCCGAGGTGGTGTCCCGGGTGTCCTTCTTCGTCAACGCGGGCGTGCGCTTCGTCGAGGAGACGGCGAAGATGCGGGCCTTCGTGGCACTGTGGGACGAGCTGACCCGGGACCGGTACGGCGTCACCGACCCGGCCCGGCGCCGCTTCCGGTACGGCGTACAGGTGAACTCGCTCGGGCTGACCGAGGAGCAGCCGGAGAACAACGTGGCCCGCATCGTGCTGGAGATGCTCGGGGTCACGCTGTCCCGCGACGCCCGCGCCCGGGCGGTGCAGCTGCCCGCCTGGAACGAGGCGCTCGGCCTGCCCCGCCCGTGGGACCAGCAGTGGTCACTGCGCATGCAGCAGGTGCTGGCGTACGAGTCAGATTTGCTGGAGTACCCGGACCTCTTCGACGGCTCGGTGGTGGTCGCGGACCTGGTGGACTCGATCGCGGCCGGGGCGCGGGCAGAGCTGGACCGGGTGCTGGAGACGGGCGGGGTGGTGGCCGCCATCGAGTCCGGCTACCTCAAGAGCGCCCTGGTGGCGTCGCTGGCCGAGCGGCGGCGCCGGATCGAGTCCGGCGAGGACGTCGTGGTGGGGGTCAACCGGTTCACCGAGACCGAGCCCTCGCCGCTGCAGGCCGCGGAGGCGGCGGCGGTGGAGACCATCGACCCCGCGGTCGAGGCGGCGGCGGTGGAGTCGGTACGGCGCTGGCGCGCGAGCCGCGACGCGGGTGCCGTCTCGGCCGCGCTGGCCCGGCTGCGGGCCGATGCGCAGTCGCCCGCGAACCTCATGCCGGCCACGCTGGAGTGTGTCCGGGCCGGGGTGACGACCGGGGAGTGGGCGGGCGCGCTGCGCGAGGTGTTCGGGGAGTACCGGGCGCCAACTGGGCTGGGCGCCGCCGGCGGAGTTGGTGGAGCTGGCGGCGGGGTTGGCGGCGCTGGGGGCGGGGTCGGTGGGGGTGGTGGCGTCGGCCGGCTTGGCGCGGGCTCGGCGGCGGCCAACGGCGACCGGAGCCTGGCGCGGGTGCGTGCCAGGGTCCGCGACACGGCCGCCGCGCTCGGCAGCGGCACGCTGCGCCTGCTCATTGGCAAGCCGGGGCTGGACGGGCACTCCAACGGGGCGGAGCAGATCGCTGTGCGGGCGCGCGACGCCGGTTTTGAAGTTGTCTACCAGGGCATCCGGCTCGCCCCGGAGCAGATCGTCGCGGCGGCGGTGGAGGAGGACGTCGACCTGGTCGGGCTCTCGGTGCTCTCCGGCTCACACCTGAACGCGGTGCCGGCCGTACTCGACGGGCTGCGCGGCGCGGGCGTGGAGGTGCCGGTGGTCGTCGGCGGCATCATCCCGCGGGGCGACGCCGAGCAGCTGCGGGCGGCGGGAGTGGCCCGGGTCTTCACCCCGCGCGACTTTGCCCTGACCGAGATCGTGGACGAGCTGGTCACCGTGGTGCGGGAGGCGAACGGGCTGTCCTGAGAGACGGCTCCGCCGTACCCGATGATCTCAGCTCGTCCGTTGGCCATGACCGGTTCATCCCTTTTCGTTGTCTCGACCCTTCTCAAGATCGCGACCGCAGCGCCGAATGCGCAGCCAGACTGCACAACGGCGCTGCGTCGCGATCTTGGTTGTGGTGCGGTTGTGGTTACGGGCGAAGTATCCAGAATGCGCTTATGTGGTAGCGGTCCGCTGCTTGGCCGACGCTTCAGCGGCCGGGGTAGCCGGTGGCCCGCAGCCACTCCCTCTCCCGCCGTCGCCGGCGGCGACGGCGGATCGCGGCGATGAAGATCCACACCATGCCGACCAGGAAGAACAGCACCAGGAACGGCAGGACGATGGCGACGACCGAGAGGAGGGCGCTGGTCGCGTCCTCCGCGGTGCTGACCACCGGGGCGCCGACCCCGGCGGTGGTGGCGTTGATGACCGGCCGGGCGGCGGCCTTCATGGTGTGCACGCCGAGCGAGATCAGCACACCCATCGCGACCGGCACCCACTGGTTGGTGGAGAAGAACTCGCCCGGGTTGCTGACCGTAACGGTCTCCGAGGAGGCGCCGGCGCCGAACGCCAGCCCGCCCGCGGTGGGGCGTACCACGGTCTGTATGACGTCGTTGACGTGGTCGACCACGGGCACCTTGTCGGCCACCACCTCCACCGCGAGCAGCACCGCGAGGATGGCGAGCACCCAGCCGTTATCTATCCACTGCCAGCCGGACGGCAACGTGATCAGGTCGGTATAGCGGGAGAGCAGGCCGAGCGCCATCAGCGGGATGTACGCGTTCAGTCCCGCGGATGCGGCGAGGCCGGCTCCAGTCAGTAGCTCGAGCACGGTTCCCAGCATGACATCGCAATGCACGTACTGCCGCGTCTGCGGTATCGGGCGGCCCATCACGCCAGCCGCTGCGTCTCGGCTACCCTCGGCCGGTGCGGTTGGTGATTGCGCGGTGCTCGGTGGACTACGTCGGCAGGCTGACGGCCCACCTGCCACCGGCGGTACGGCTGCTGATGGTCAAGGCGGACGGGTCGGTGTCCGTGCACGCGGACGACCGGGCGTACAAGCCGCTGAACTGGATGAGTCCGCCGTGCCGGATCGAGGAGGCGCCGGGCGTCTGGCGGGTGGTCAACCGGACCGGCGAGGAGCTGCGGATCACCATCGAGGAGATCCTCCAGGACTCCTCCTACGACCTGGGTGTTGATCCGGGCCTGGTGAAGGACGGCGTGGAGGCGCACCTGCAGGAGCTGCTGGCGGCGAGCCCGGCGGTGCTCGGGTCCGGGCTGACGCTGGTACGGCGGGAGTACCCGACCGCGATCGGGCCGGTGGACCTGCTCTGCCGCTGGGCTGACACCAGCGCTGACACCGGCACGGTGGCGGTCGAGACGACGCGCTTGGTCGAGGCCGTGCCCGCGGTTGGGGCGGTGCCCGCGGTCGGGGGCGTATCCGCGGTCGGGGCTGCGGGCCCCGGCGAAGCCGGCAGGTCCGGTCGGGGCGAAGCCCCCACCGCAGCACGCCACGCCGCGGTGGAGGTCAAGCGGGTGGCCGGCATCGACGCGGTGGAGCAGCTCACGCGGTATCTGGAGCTGCTGGGCCGCGACCCCCTGCTCGCCCCGGTGCGCGGCATCCTGGCTGCGCAGGAGATCAAGCACCAGGCCCGCGTGCTCGCCCAGGACCGCGGCATCGAGTGCGTAGTCGTGGACTACGAGGCCCTACGCGGCACCAAGCGCGACGAGCTCACGCTCTTCTAGCGTTTCTTGCGGTCCGGCCACCGTTCTTGCGGCCCGGCCACGGTGAGCAGCCGGCACGATGGCTGCCATGGCGGGCGAAGTCTGGATAACGGTGACCTCCCTGGGCGGCGTTGCGCTGGGCGGCGGCATGTCCCTGCTGACCCAGCATCTGACTCAACGCTCCACCGAGCGGTTAGAGGAGCGGCGCCAGGCCGCGTCCCGGTCGGAGAGCCGGCGGGCGGAACGCCTCGCGCTGCTGGAACGCTTTGTCGAGGTGGCTGCCGAGGCGGAGCGCAGCGCCTTCACCCGTCCGCCCGGCTGGGAGCCGGACGACCCGTGGAACGTGCGGACCCAGGAGGTGATGAACCGGCTCTGGGTGGCGGAGCGGATGATCCGGCTGCAGTTCCCACTGCCTGTACACGAGGCGGCGCGCGCCTACTTCCTCGACCTCAACCGGGTGGTGTGGCAAGGGCTACCGGACGGCGAGAGCGTGCGTGACTACCTCGAAGACAGCAGGCTGGCCTTCCTCGACGCCGCCCGGACGGCGGTGGGCTGACCCGCCAGCCGCAGCCAGGATCTGGGACGGCCTGGGCTGGCCACCGCCAGCCGCAGCTCAGGGCGGGCTGGCGGGGTCGAGGCTGGCCGGAGTCAGCGGGCCCGGCCGTGCAGCACCCGTACGGCACGTTTGACCATCTCGACGTGCTTCGCCGTGCGCTCGAACGTCATCGTCGGCAGCAGGGTCGGGCCGCGCCGCTTGGTGATCGCCTTGGCCCGGGCGAACTCGCGCAGCCCGTCGTCGCCGTGGATGCGGCCGAAGCCGGAGTCGCCGACGCCGCCGAACGGCAACGTGGCCATGCCGGCGAAGGTGAGCGCCGAGTTGATCGAGGTCATGCCGGAGCGCATCCGGCGGGCCACGGCCACCGCCCGCCGCCGGCCGAAGACCGCTCCGCCGAGGCCGAGCCTGCCGCTGTTCGCCCGGGCCAGCGCGTCGTCCACATCGGACACCCGGGTCACCGTGAGGGTGGGGCCGAAGGTCTCCTCCCGCACCGCCTGCGAGTCCTCGGGCACGTCGACCAGGATCGTCGGGTGCACGTACGGCGGCTGGACCGCGTCCGGCCCGCCGAGGACCGCGCGCCCGCCCCTGGCCAGCGCGTCGTCGATGTGGCGGCGGATGACGTCGATCTGGCTCGGCATGGTGATCGGGCCGATGTCCGCCTCCGCGTCGACCCCGGTCCGCAGCTTCGCCGCGCCGTCGACCAGCCGGGAGAGGAACGGCTCGTAGACCGGCGCCACCACGTACACCCGCTCGATGCCGACGCAGCTCTGGCCGGCGTTGGTGAGGCCGCCCCAGATGCAGGCGCTCGCGGCGGCGTCGAGGTCGGCGTCCTCGTCCACGATCATGGCGTCCTTGCCGCCGCACTCGACCAGCACCGGGGTGAGCGTCTCGGCGCAGGCGGCCATCACCTTCTTGCCGGTCGCGGTCGAGCCGGTGAACCCGACCTTGTCGACCCCGGCGCGGCACAGCGCCGCCCCGACGTCACCCAGGCCGTGCACTGTCGCCAGCACCGGCCGCTCCGGCACCACCTCGGCGAACGTGTCGGCCAGCCACTGCCCGACCGCTGGCGTGTACTCGCTCGGCTTGAACACCACGGCGTTGCCGGCGGCGAGCGACCCGGCGATCGAGCCGACGGGTGTGTAGAGCGGGTAGTTCCACGGGCCGATGACGCCGACCACGCCGTACGGCTGGTACTCCAGCCAGGCCGAGTGCTCCGCCATCGAGATCGTCGACCGCACCTTGCGCGGGCCCAGCACGCGCTTGGCGTTCTTCGCCTGCCACGCCATGTGGTCGAGGGCGGCGGCGGTCTCGACCACCGCCTCGGCGACCGGCTTGCCGGTCTCCTGCGAGACAAGCTTGCTGATCTCGTCGACCCGGCGGCTGGCCAGCGCCGCCCAGCGGAGCATCCGCCGGCGCCGCTCGGCAAAGCCAAGGCCGGCCCACCAGAGCGCCGCATCCCGGGCACGCGCCACCGCCGCGTTGACACCGGCGGCGTCCGCGGCTGGGAACCGCCCCACCTCCACGCCGGTCGCGGGGTTGGTCGACACGAGATGGCCGTCCTCGACCATGGGAACACCGGGCGTACGGGTGGCGGTCATGACGGCAGTCTAGTCCTCGTACTGGTTGGTAAGGTGAGCTGAGATGATCTTGCGAGCCACGTCCGCCGGGTCGGGCAGCTCGCCTCGGGAGTGCAGCCCTTCATAGCGCTCGCGTTCGGGGAAGCTGGCCGCCCGGATCGTGCTCTGCATCGGGGTGTCCATCACTCCTGGGTTGACGCAGGCCACCGTCACCTTGTCCGCCTCGGCGGCGAGCACGGCGAAGAACATCTTCCCGCCGCTCTTGGTCGCGCAGTAGGCGGACCAGCCCTCGATGGCCCGCTGCGCCGCGCCCGAGGAGATGAACAGCACCTGCGCCGGGCGGCCGGCCGCGGCCAGGAACGCGTTGGTCAGCAGCATCGGTGCGGTGAGGTTGACGGTCACGGCCCGCGCGACCTGCTCCGGCGCCAGCGTCCCGACCGGACCGATCGGCTCGATCACGGCGGCGTTGTGCAGCAGCACCGCACCGGTCGCGCCGCGCAGCGCCAGGGCCAGCTCCGCGGTGTCGGGCAGCGAGGCGACCTCGGCCAGGTCGGTGGTGCGCAGGGTGACCCGCTCCGGCTCCCGCGCGGCCAGCGCCCGCTGCGCGTCGCTGAAGTGGCGCCCGAGCGCCAGCACCCGGTCACCCCGGGAGGCCAGCTGGTCGAAGAGCGCCGCGCCGAGCCCGCCCGAGACGCCGGTGATGACCACGGTACGCATGTGCTGACCCTACGGTGGCGGTATGACATCTCGTCAGCCGGTGCTGGAGCGCACCCGCCGGAGCCTGCACGGGCTCGCGGAGCTGGTGCTGGCCGGGCCGCAGTACCGCACCAGCGGCACCATCCGGCTGCGGGTGGTCCCCGGCGGCTTCGCCACCGTCGCCTCGCCCGCACTGGGCGTGGCCGGGGTGGACCTGGTGGTGGCGGACGCCCGGCACCCGCTCGACGGCCGGTCGTACGCCGACCTCGCCGCCCTGGCCGGGGTGGCGGTCGGGGCCCCGGAGGGCCTCTACTCCGACGGCTCCGGCGCGGAACCGTCCAATGTGGTCGAGGTGGACCCGGCATCCGCCGGGCATCTGACGAGCTGCCTCGCCTTGGGTGACGCGGCGCTGCGACGCTTCGCGCCCGGGGAGACCCCGGTGCTGTGGCCCGAGCACTTCGACCTCGCCGTGTCGGTGGCCGAGGTGAACTACGGGGTCTCCCTGGGCGATCGCTACCTGGCCGAGCCGTACGCGTACGTCGGGCCCTGGCGGCTGCGCGAGGGGAGCTTCTGGAACGCGCCATTCGGTGCGGCGCGGCCGATGCGGGAGCTCTCCGGTGTGGACGCGCTGCTGGGTTTCTTCACCGACGGCGCGTCAGCCACTAGCCGAGGGTGAAGTCCAGCGTTGTGGTGGCCCCCGCCGTAACCGTCACGGGCTGGGTCACCGGGCTGCCCGCCGCGCCCCCCGGCGGCTGCACGGTGAGCTCGTAACGCCCGGGCGGCAGGCTCCACTCGTACCTGCCTGACGCGTCGGTCGCGACCAGCATCTCCGGCACGGGGTTGGCCGGGTCGTCGACCGACTTCGGCAGCACCGTCGCCCCGCTGACCGCGGTGCCGGTGGCGGTCCTGACCGTCCCGGCCACCGTGCCATGCGTCGCCGCGCCGCCACCCGGTGCCGGGTCATCGGACGAGACCGGGGTCTCCGAGCATGCGGCCAGGCCGGCCAGAACCAGTACGGCGGCGACCGCCGCCAGGAGAACGCGCCGGTGCGGTGCCATCTTCACGCCTCCCGGTCAGGGCTATGGACGTCGATGAGACGGATCGGTGCCGCGGGCGGTTCCCGTACGTATGGAGAAACTCGGGTGGGCCCAAGCCGCGACCCACCCGACCGACCCTGCTCAGGCCGCGTTCTTCCAGGACTGGAGGTTGTTGAACCGGGCTTCGGTGATACGCGTCGCGTGGTTATAGGTGTTGTGCGGGTACGCGCCGTGCGGGAACCCGTATGCGTGGATCGCCATCGAACATTGACCGGTGCAGAACGCGCTGCCGCTGGCCCGGAACTGGTAGACCGCGCTGCCGCTCATCCCACCGGCGGTGTCGTTCGTGTAGAAGATCTGGCTGGTCTGGCTGACCGCCACGGTCCGCGCCACCGAGTCACCGCGCCACTGCTGCCCGAACGGCTTGTCGCCGGGGTAGCCGTTGATCAACGTGCTGAAGCCGGCGAGGGTCGCCGACTGCCACCAGTACCCGAACCAGCCGGTGGTGTTGCCGATCGTGCAGTTGAGCTTGATCGCGCCGTAGTCGAACGTCTCGTCGCCGTTGACAGTCCAGCCGGTGACCGAGTGGAGCAGGCGCGGGGCGCAGCTGCCGAACGGCGCCGACGCGCCGTTGCGGCCGGGCCACACCGCGAGCCCGGTGTACCAGGTGCCGCCGCTGCCGCCGGTGTGGACGCAGTGCCCGGCCGTGGCCACGATGTCGGGGCCGAAGAGCCAGCCGGTGCAGTGTCCGGCGCCGTTGCGGGTGATGAAGACGACCGCGCTCGCCGGGAACGAGGTGGTCGGGTTGATGCGGATCCGGTTGTCCGGTCCGAACAGGGACTCGATGCCCACCGGGGCCGAGGGGCCCAGGGGTGCGGTGAGGTCCGGGGTCAGGGCCTTGCCTGTGCCCTCGTATCCGGATTCTCCGCCCGCGGTGGCACGGCCATTGGCCGCCAGCACGTGGGTCTGGGACCCGTCGCTGGCTACCGGTGTGTCCGGCCGCAGCCGTGGCGCCGCCCCGGCCGGGGTGGCTCCGATGGTGACCACCATGGCCAGCGCCGAGGCGACCGCGAGCATCCCGCTCATCAGATGAGCAGGCTTGTTCCTTCGATACATTCGGTAACTCCCCCTCATACGACCGCCCACCCGGCCACGAGCAAAGCACGGCTGTCCGCGCGCGACGACCGCGCGAAACTGCGGCTGGTGAAGCGGTTCTCCCCTTCGTAAGCGGCGAAAAGCGAACATCGGATCGCGATGTTG
>Ga0075430_100002089_pt1 | contig 16508 bp, 19 predicted proteins | sample RhiMetdeltSRZDD4_FD_75294 | JGI IMG/M metagenome (GOLD analysis project Ga0075430, IMG submission 75294) | Populus rhizosphere microbial communities from Tennessee, USA - Rhizosphere MetaG P. deltoides SRZDD4 | ecosystem: Host-associated > Plants > Roots > Rhizosphere > Soil | place: USA... | reverse complement strand
GCGCGTCAAGACCGGCGACATGTCGCTGAGCGAGCTCGAGGCGACGATCGTCGAGCTCGAGGAGGAGATGCTCGCCGCCGCCGAGGACCTGCGCTTCGAGTACGCGGCGCGGCTGCGCGACGAGCTGCGCGAGCTGCGGCGCGACATGACCGACCTGGAGCAGGCGCAGCTCTGACCGGGGAGCTGCTCGCCTGGTACGCCGCGGAGGGCCGCGACCTGCCGTGGCGTCGCAGCCGCGACCCCTACGCGATCCTCGTCAGCGAGGTGATGCTGCAGCAGACCCAGGTGACGCGCGTCGTCGAGCGCTGGCAGCGATGGCTCGAGTGCTGGCCGACGGCGACCGCGCTGGCGGCGGCGACGCCGGCCGACGTGCTGCGCGAGTGGGTCGGGCTCGGCTACAACCGCCGCGCGCTGCGGCTGCGCGAGGCCTGCGTCGTCGTCGCCGAGCGCGGCTGGCCCGATGACCTCACGGAGCTTCCCGGCGTCGGCGCGTATACGGCGGCTGCTCTGCGCGCGTTCGCCTTCGACGAGCCGGTCGTGCCCGTCGACGTCAACGTCGCGCGCGTGTTCGCGCGGGCGGGGGAGATGAGCGGCCCACCCGAGCTCGGCCACGCGCTGATGGATCTCGGCGCGACGATCTGCACGGCGCGGCGGCCGCGCTGCGAGGCGTGTCCGCTGGAGCGCTGCGGGTCGCGCGGGATGGTCGCCGAAGCTCCGCGGGGGAGGGAGCGAGCAGAGCGCTTCGAGGACAGCAACCGCTGGGTCCGCGGCCGAGTGGTCGCCGCGTTGGCGGCGGGGGAGCGTCTGCCCGACATCGAGCCCGAGCGGCTCGAGCGCGCGCTGCGGGGCCTTGCGCGAGACGGGCTCGTCGTCCGCGACGGCGATCGTCTCTCGCTGCCGTCGTGACCGCCCGCCGCGCCCGGGCGCTCAGCTGAACGCCCCGGCCTTGACCCAGCCGGTGATCGTGAACGGCTTGATCTCGCCCTTGGAGTTCTTCGCGTGGTCGCCGGTGATGGTCGCCGTGCCGTGGTACCAGAGGCCCTTCGCGCTGCCGGTCTTGACCCGCGCGACGCGATCGATCTCGAATGCGTTGCCCTTGAAGATCGTGCCCGAGAAGATCCGGCCCGGCGCCTTGTTGTCGACGTAGGCCGACTTCGCGGTGACCCGGACCGTCTGGTCGGCGCTGGCTGCGGTCGCGACCGGGGCGAGCGCGCCGCCGGCGACGACCGCCGCGGTCCCGGTGGTGAGGAGGAAGGTGTGGAGATGATGTCTCATGGGTCGCATGCTGCCGCTCGCGCAGCTCGATTCAGGTCCACCAAGGTGGGGAATACCGGCACCTCACCGAAAGGCAAAAGCGAACGTCTGTTCGACTGCCTAGACTGAGGTCAGATGGCACGGCATCACGAGATCGTCGTTCGCGGGGCGCGCGAGCACAACCTCCGCAACGTCGACGTGACGCTGCCGCGTGACGCCCTGACGGTCATCACCGGGCTCTCGGGTTCGGGCAAGTCATCGCTCGCGTTCGACACGATCTACGCCGAGGGCCAGCGCCGCTACGTCGAGTCGCTGAGCGCCTACGCGCGGCAGTTCCTCGGCCAGATGGACAAGCCTGACGTCGACTCGATCGAGGGCCTGTCGCCGGCGATCTCGATCGACCAGAAGACGACCTCGCGCAACCCGCGCTCGACCGTCGGCACCGTCACCGAGATCTACGACTACCTGCGCCTGCTGTGGGCGCGGATCGGCGTCCCGCACTGCCACATCTGCGGCAAGCCGATCGCCGGCCAGTCGGCCGAGCAGATCATCGACCAGGTGATGGAGCTGCCGGCGGACACGCGCTTCATGGTCATGGCGCCGATTGTCCGCGGTCGCAAGGGCGAGTACGGCAAGCGGCTCGAGGAGCTGCGCGCCGAGGGCTTCGCGCGCGTCGTCGTCGACGGCGAGCTGCGGCGGCTCGACGAGGAGATCGTGCTCGACAAGCGCTACAAGCACGACATCTCGCTGGTCGTCGATCGGCTCGTGATGCGCGACGACGTGCGCAAGCGGCTGGCGGACTCGATCGAGACCGCGGTCGCGCTCGCCGACGGCATGGTCGAGGTCGAGACAGTGCCCGCCGGCGACGAATCGGATCCCGCCCGCCCGGCGCCGGAGCACTGGCTCTACTCGGAGAAGTTCGCCTGTCCCGATCACGGGCCGGTGATCCCCGAGCTCGAGCCGCGGATCTTCTCGTTCAATGCCCCGCACGGCGCCTGCGAGCGCTGCACCGGCCTCGGCTCGATGATGGAGATCGATCCGACGCTGGTCGTGCCAGACCCGTCGCTGAGCATCGCCGAGGGTGCGATCGCGCCATGGGCGGGCTCGTCGTCGAACTACTACGAGCAGCTGATCGCGGCGCTGACGAAGCAGTACGGGATTGCCCTCGACGTGCCGTGGGAGAAGCTGCCCGAGGCGGACCGCGACCTGTTCCTACACGGCACCGACGGCGACCGGATCGAGATCTCGTACAAGAACCGGTACGGCCGGCGGCGCTCCTACGCCACGCGCTACGAGGGCATCGTCACGAACCTCGATCGCCGCCACCGCGAGACCGACTCGGACCTCGTCCGCGAGAAGATCGAGGAGTACATGTCGCTCGTGCCGTGCCCGGCCTGCAAGGGCTCGCGGCTGCGGCCGGAGTCGCGCGCGGTGCTCGTCGGCGGCATCGCGATCCACGAGTTCACGGCGATGTCGGTGCACCGCGCGATCGCTTGGATCGACGAGCTCGAGCTGTCGGAGACGGATCGTCACATCGCGCGGCTGATCCTGCGCGAGATCGACGAGCGGCTGCAGTTTCTCGACAACGTCGGCATCGGCTACCTGACGATGAACCGCGCCGCAGCGACGTTGTCGGGCGGCGAGGCGCAGCGGATCCGGCTGGCGACGCAGATCGGTTCGGCGCTTGTCGGCGTGCTGTACGTGCTCGACGAGCCGTCGATCGGCCTGCACCAGCGCGACAACTCGAAGCTGATCGGGACGCTCGAGCGCCTGCGCGACCTCGGCAACACCGTGCTCGTCGTCGAGCACGACGAGCAGACGATGCACGCCGCGGACCACGTCGTCGACATGGGCCCGGGTGCCGGCGAACACGGCGGCCGCGTGATCGCCGAGGGCACCGCGGCGGAGATCAGCGCCGTGCCGGAGTCGCTGACGGGCCAGTTCCTCTCCGGCGCCCGCACGATCGCGGTGCCGGCACGGCGCCGCACGCCGACCGGCTACGTCGAGATCAAGGGCGCGACCGAGAACAACCTCAAGCGCGTCGACGTCAAGATCCCGCTCGGCGTGCTGACCGGCGTCACCGGCGTCTCGGGCTCGGGCAAGTCGTCGCTGGTCAACGAGATCCTCTACAAGGCCGCGGCGTCGCGGCTGATGCGGGCGCGTGTCCGGCCCGGCGCGCACCGCGGGCTGACGGGGCTGGACCAGCTCGACAAGATCATCGCCGTCGATCAGTCGCCGATCGGCCGCACCCCGCGATCGAACCCGGCCACCTACACCGGGCTGTTCGACGTCATCCGCGACCTCTTCTCGAAGACGCAGGAGTCGCGAGCGCGGGGCTACATGCCCGGGCGCTTTTCGTTCAACGTCAAGGGCGGGCGCTGCGAGGTCTGCAAGGGCGACGGCCAGATCAAGATCGAGATGCACTTCCTGCCCGACGTCTACGTGCCGTGCGAGCAGTGTCACGGCAAGCGCTACAACCGCGAGACGCTCGACGTCCGCTTCAAATCCAAGAACATCGCCGACGTGCTGGAAATGCCGGTCGAGGAGGCGCTCGAGTTCTTCGAGCACATCCCGAAGGTGCGCCGGCGGCTCGAGACGCTGCACGCCGTCGGGCTCGGCTACATCCGCCTCGGGCAGCCGGCGACGACGCTCTCCGGCGGAGAGGCGCAGCGCGTCAAGCTGGCGACGGAGCTGTCGAAGGTCGCCACCGGGCGCACGCTTTACATCCTCGACGAGCCGACGACCGGGCTGCACTTCGCCGACGTCGAGCGGCTGCTCGAGGTCCTGCAGCGGCTGGTCGACCAGGGCAACTCGGTCGTCGTCATCGAGCACAACCTCGACGTGATCAAGACGGCCGATCGGCTGATCGACATGGGCCCCGAAGGCGGCGAGGCCGGCGGCACGGTCGTCGCGACCGGGACGCCGGAGGAGATCGCCGCGGCGCCCGGCTCCTACACCGGCATGTTCCTTGCCGAGCTCGTCACGCCCGCTGCGCCGAAGCTTCGCCGCAGGCGGGCGGCGCCGGCCAAGGCAGCCGCCTGAGGAGGGCGGCCGCCGGAGCTCGCGGGCATCGCGCCTGCGAGCGCTCCGCCCGGTCGCCTAGGCTGCGCCGATGGACGCCGCCGACGCCAAGCTGTGGCTGCAGAAGTGGCGCTGGTACGAGCGCAACTCGATGCCCTGGAACCGGTTCGCGCTGAACCGAGCGTTCGCCGAGCGGCGGGCCTTCGCCCGCTGGCCGCTGCACGGCAACGCGCTCCAGGCGCTGCGCGACGGCAGGCTCGAGATCGGCGAGCACGCCGTGCTGGAGCCGCATGTCTGGCTCGAGGCTCCGGCTCCGGCCAGGATCAAGATCGGCGCCGGCACCTCGCTCAACATCGCGACGATGGTCGCCGCCGTCGAGCTCGTCGAGATCGGCGACCACTGCATGTTCGCCAACGGCTGCTTCATCACCGACGCCGACCATCGCTTCGACGATCCGACGCGGCCCGTGCCGTGGCAGGGCTTCACCTCGAAGGGGCCGGTCCACATCGGCGACAACGTCTGGTGCGGGACACACGTCGTCGTCACCAGCGGCGTGACGATCGGCGAGCGCTCGGTGATCGGCGCCAACAGCGTCGTCACGACCGACATCCCACCCTTCTCCGTCGCCGCCGGAGCCCCAGCCCGCGTCCTCCGCACGATCACCTACGAAGAAGCAAGCAAGCAGCAAGCAAGCGACCTCGCCTGAGCCTGATCCCTGTCGCGCCACGAGCGGCGGAGGGGCGGACAGGGGCTCCAGGCGCACTCCCCGCAGCCGCCGGAGGCGGCGAGGACGCGCCAGGAGCTCCTGGCCCGCCCCGCAGCCTCAAGGAGAAGCAAACCCGCGATCTAGTCGAAGCGCGACTCCAAAGCGACCACGTTGGCCACGTACTGGCGCGTCTCGGGCAGCAGCCCGATCCGCCGCACCGATGCGAGCCCCTGGTAGTAGCCGGCGATCGCCAGCGCCTGGTCGCCGCCGGTCTCGCGCAGCAGATGCCCGAGGTAGAGCACCCCGGCGCCGACATTGTCGAGCGCCGATGTCGGGTCGAGCGTTCGCAGCGCGAGGTTGTCCTGCACGAAGTCCCAGGTCCCCGGCATGATCTGCATCACCCCGCGCGCGTTGGCGGCGGAGATCATCGCGTTGCTGAAGCCGCTCTCCTGCCAGGCGATCGCGGTCGCGAGTGCCGCCGGCACGCCGTTGCGGTTGGCGACCGCGGCGATCTCGCTCGCCGTCACGTGCGTCGGCGTCGCCGCCGGTGACGCTGCCTGTACGGCACGCGTCGGGTTGGCCGAGTGCTCGGCCGCAAGCGACGAGCCCACCGGCACCTTGATCGCCGTGCCCGCGACGAGCTGATCGTCGGGCTCGAAGCCGTTCATCTCCGCCAGTGCCGCGATCGTCACGCCGCCCTTGGCGGCAAGGCCGCTGAGCGTGTCGCCCGAGCGCACCGTGTAGGCGCCGAGTGCGGGGGGCGGCGAGCCGTCGTTGGCCGGCGCCGTCGCGCCGTCATCGCCCGCTGCCGCGAGCGCGGCCTGTGCCTCGGTCAGCGTCGGGACCTTGATCGTCGCCCCGAGGATCACGTTGGCCTCCGGGTCCAGGCCGTTGTAGACGGCGAGCGCGCGGGTCGTGAAGTTGTTCGCCGAGGCGATGCTCCAGAGCGTCTCGCCCGGCCCGACGACGTGCGGGGAGGAGGCAGAGGCTGGAGCCGCGATCGCGAGCAGAAGCACGAACGGCAGCAGGAAGCGGAGGGGGAACATGCCGCCACTGTGACCGCGCAATCGTCTCACGCAACGATCGCGCGCACGATTACGTCACCTCGTCAGCTGCGTTGCAGCGCCTCCCGGAGCCCCACAAGCTCGTCCTCGGCGATCGTGTAGCCGTGTTCGGGCCCCGGATAGTGGTGGCCGCGGACGTCGGCGGCGAACGCACGGACGCCATCGACCATCTCGTCGAGCAGGTCGGCGTAGCGCTTGACGAAGCGAGCGCCGAGCCCCTCGCGGATCCCCAGCAGGTCGTGGAACACGAGCACCTGACCGTCGGTCGCCGGGCCGGCGCCGATCCCGATCACCGGAACCTCCATCCGCGTCATGATCTCGGCCGCCACGGCGCTCGGGATCGCCTCGAAGACGATCGAGAAGCAGCCGGCCTGCTGGAGCGCGAGCGCTTCACGGGCGACGCGGGCGGCCTCGCCACCGGTGCGGCCCTGGGCGCGATAGCCGCCAAGTGCCGTCGCCGTCTGCGGCGTCAGCCCGACGTGGCCCATCACCGGGATGCCGGCGCCGGCGATCGCCGTCGCGCGGGCGACGGAGGTCGCGCCGCCGCCTTCGAGCTTGACCGCGTCGCAGCCGGCCTCCTTGACGAACCGCACGGCCGTCGCGATCGCCTGCTCGTCGCTGCTCTCGTAGGAGCCGAACGGGAGGTCGCCGATCAGCAGCGGTGAGCGCAGCCCGCGCCGGGCCGCGCGCGCGAGCATCAGCATCTCCTCGAGCGGGACCGGCACCGTGCTTGGGTACCCGAGCACGGTCATCGCCCCGGAGTCGCCGACGAGGACGATGTCGACGCCGGCGAGCTCGGCGGCGCGAGCACTGGGGAAGTCATAGGCGGTGATCATCACGATCGGCTCGCCGAGCCGCTTCTTCTCCGCGAGTTGCGGCAGCGTCACGGGAACTCGCGGGTTGCTGGTGTCGAATGCGCCGACCGACAGCTGCGACGGATGCGCCGACATCGTCAGACCTCCGTCAGCAGCGTCGCGACGGCGGCGTCGACGTCGAGGATCCGGTTGCCGGCGTCGACGTGGACGACACGCGGCTCATAGTGCTCGAGCTCGCCGGCGTCGTAGGACGCGTAGGAGATCACGATGATCGTGTCGCCGCGATGCACGAGGCGAGCAGCGGCGCCGTTGACCTGGATCGTGCCCGAGCCCGGCTCGCCGGCGATCGTGTAGGTCTCGAAGCGGGCGCCGTTGTCGATGTCGACGACGTGGACCTGCTCGTGTTCGCGGATGTCGGCGGCCTCGAGCAGCTCGGCGTCGACGGTGATCGAGCCGACGTAGTGCAGGTCGCAGTCGGTCACCGTCGCGCGGTGGATCTTGGACTTCAGCATCGTGCGGTTCATGCGGGGCTCCTGACGGGTGCGGGAGGAGAGTGCGGGAGAGGGTGGGCGCCGGAGACGGCGCCGGTGAGGATCACGTTGTCGATCAGGCGAACGTCGCCGACGCGCGCGGCTACGGCGAGCAGGACGGGACCGTCGAGCACGCTGACCGGCTCCAGGTCGTCAGCCGCGACCAGCTCGAGGTACTCGGGCTCGATCTCCGCCTCGCGCAGGACGGCGTATGCGGCGTCGCGGATCCGGGCGGGTTCGCGCTCGCCGGCCGCTACCGCGGCCTCGGCGCCGCGCAGGGCGCGGCTGAGCGCTGTCGCTCGCTCGCGGTCGTCGGCGTCGAGACGCGCGTTGCGGCTCGACAGCGCCAGCCCGTCGGCCTCGCGGACGGTCGGGCAGACCTCGATCTCGACGGGGATGTCGAGGTCACGAACGAGCCTGCGGACGACGAGCACCTGTTGCGCATCTTTCTGGCCGAAGAAGGCGACGTCCGGCGCGACGATGTTGAGCAGCTTCGTCACCACCGTCGCGACGCCGTCGAAGTGCGCGCGCCCGCGCTGTGCGCCCTCGAGCGGCTCGCTGACCCCGGAGACACTGATCGTGGTCGCGAAGCCGGGCGGATAGATCGCCTCCGGCAGCGGCGCGAAGAGGATGTCGGCGCCGGCGGCGGCGGCGATCGCCTGGTCGCGAGCCGCGTCGCGCGGGTAGGCCGCGAGGTCGCCGGCGTCGTCGAACTGCGCCGGATTGACGAACAGCGAGACGACGACGACGTCACAGCGCTCGCGTGCTCTGCGGATCAGCGACGTGTGACCATCGTGCAGGAATCCCATCGTCGGCACGAGCCCGATCGAGTGCCCGGAGCCGCGGTCGCCGGCGAGCGCCGCGCGCAGCTCGGCGATGCCGTGAAGCGTGTTCATGCGCGCACCGGCGTTCGGCCCGAGAGCGTGCGGGTCGCGTCGGCGAGGGCGTCGAAGACGCCGAGCAGCTCTGGCGCACGCTCCTCGACGGCGGCGCGCTGGGCCGCGACCGTGGCCTCGTCGCCGCGCGAGATCGGGCCCGTCAGCGCGTGCTCGCCGTCCGCGGCCCAGTTCTCGACCGTGGCGCGGACGAGTGGCACGAGTGCCTCGCGCTCGACGCCGGCGGTGCTCAGCAGGCGCTCGGCGGCATGTTCGAGCGTGACGAGGAAGTTCGACGCGATCGAGGCGGCGGCGTGGTAGGCGGCGCGATCGTCATCGTCGACGGCGATCGGCGTGCCGCCGAGCCGCTCCACCAGTAGCCGTGCCTGGTCGAGCGCACGTGGCGTCGATCCCGCGACGGCGCAGGGGACACCCGCGAAGCCGACCGGACGTTCCGGGTCGGCGGGTGCGGTCATCAGCGGGTGCAGCGAGAAGGCCTCGTGCGGCGCCAGGGGTTCCAGCGTCGTGGCGCCCGAGCAGTGGCCGAGGAGGCGGCCCGGGGCGACGAGCGCCGCGGCGGCGGCGATCTCCGCGTCGGGGACGCAGAGCAGCACGATGTCGGCGTTCTCGCCGTCGCTGCCGCGCCCAAGCGGGGCAGGTGCGCGAAGCGCAGAGGCCAGGGCGACGCCCATGCGGCCGTGGCCGATGACGGAGATGGTGCTGTGTGGCAAGGTCGGTCCAGTTCCCTAGGGATACCGGCGCGTTGATTCACACATCATGGTAGTCGCAACGAGCGGAGTTTCCAGCCGTGCTGCATGAACGCCGGGGCTAGCATCGCGGTCGTGCCGACGAAGGATGAGCGTCGCGAGGCGTTGAAGCTCGTCTACGAGCAGGCACGCGGCTGCGAGCGCTGCCCGCAGCTCGTCGAGGCACGCAACACCGTGGTCTTCGGCGCGGGCAACGCCGACGCGGACCTGATGTTCGTCGGCGAGGCCCCGGGCGCCAACGAGGACAAGCTCGGTGTGCCGTTCGTCGGCCGTGCCGGTCAGCTGCTGGAGACGCTGCTCGGCGAGATCGGCCTCGCCCGCGAGGACGTCTTCATCGCCAACACGCTCAAGTGCAGACCGCCGGGCAACCGCGATCCGCTTCCGGTCGAGCTCGACAACTGCCGTGAGTACCTGCTGGCGCAGCTGGATCTGATCGAGCCGAAGATCGTCTGCACGCTCGGCAACTTCGCGACGAAACTGCTGCGCGACGACCCGACCGGGATCACACGGCTGCACGGCCAGGTTGAGATCCGGACGATCGGGGACCGCACCGTGCGGCTGTACCCGCTGCTGCACCCCGCGGCGGCGCTGTACACCCGCTCCAACGTCGAGGTATTGCGGGCGGACTTCGCCCGGATCCCCGAGCTGCTGGCGATGCCGGCGCCCGCCCAGCCGGAGCGGTCCTCAGACGGCCTCGCGGAGGAGGAGGCCGAGGCGGCGGCGACCGCGCTCGTGGCCACGGTGGAGCCGGGCGAAGCCGAGCTGGACGAGGAGGAGCGGGCGCTGCGGAAACGCGAGACGCCGCGCTCGGACGATCAGCTCGACCTCTTCTAGCTCCGGCGGGTCGCGCTAGGTCTGCGCCGTCGCCGGCCGCACCGTCGCCGGGCGCGGCACCCGCGTGCGAACAGCGAGCGCGACGACTCCCGCGCAGGCGATCGCCTGCAGCACGAGCACCGCCACGGCGTAGGAGTGGAGCGTGAAGTCGCCGGCGGCGAGCACGAACGGCTCGGCCAGCGCGACGAGCCCGAGGACCCAGAGGTAGCCGGTGCTGCCGAGCGCGATCAGGTACTGGACCGTCAGGTAGCTCGCCGCGAGCAGCGTCATCGCCAGCGCAAGCACCGGCAGCGCGCGATGCGCCTGGGTCAGGTCGTCGCCGAACACCACCCGCATCAGCAGCGTCGGCGCCGCGGCGAAGATCACCAGCGCCGGCAACGCGACCGCGCCGCCGACGGCGAGCGCTCGGCGCAGGACAGGCTTCGGATTGAGCCCGGCGGCGACGCGCGCGGTGGCCTCGGGCAGCAGCTGCAGCGCGAGGCCGATCGCGACCCAGACGACCGCCTTGGCGGCGACGGAGGCGGCCGCGTAGGAGCCGGCGGCGTCGCCGCCGATGCGGTGCTTGACGATGATCACGTCGACGTTCTGCATCAGTGCCAGCAGTCCGAGGCCGGCGATCGGTGCCCAAGCGCCGGCGGTCAGCGCGCGCAGCGAGCGCATCGCAGGCGCGCCCTCCGGGTGGCCGAGGCGCCGCCGCAGGACGACCGCCATGCCGATCGCGGTCAGCGCCATCGTCAGCGGCGTGCCGAGGAACGCCCCGGTGACGCCGGCGCCGCCGAGCACCAGCCCGACACCGAAGACGAGTCGTCCCGCGGCCTCGGTGACGAGCGAGATCCCGACGGCGCGATAGCGGCGGAGCCCCTGGAGCACGCCGCGCTGCAGCGACAGCAGCATCCAGAGCACGCCCGTCGGCAGGATCGTGGCCGCGGCGAGACCGTGGTCGGGTACGCCGACGAGGTGCCCCAGCGGAGCGCGCAAGACGTAGCCGGCGGCCGCGATCGCCACTGTTGCGAGCAGCAGCCGGCGCGACCATGCGTGGATCGTGGCGGACAGCCGGTGGCCTTCGCCCATATGCCCGAGCGCTGTCTCGCGCGCGGCGGCGACCTGCAACGCCTGGCCGCCGACGAGGAGGATCAGGAACGCCGACATCAGCGCCGCGAGCGAGCCGTAGTCGTCCGCGCCGAGCAGGTGCGTGAACACCACGACGATCACGAGCTGGACCGCGTTCGAGATCAGCGTCGCGATCGCGAGCCCGCCGGCCTGCATCGTCTCGGGACGACGCAGCTCGGAGATGAGCGACCCCGGCGATCCGCCGGCAAGCCGGCGCAGCACGGTCGGCGCGCGGGTGTACGGGCGCTTGGGCGGCACGGCGGAGGCGACGGTATCGCGTCGCGCGCCGGTCCAGCGCGGATGGGCGGCGGCTGTCCGCGATCGGCGGCGAAGCCGGGATAGCCTTCATCGGGTGCCAGCCACCAGCTCTGCGGCCGAGACAGAGGCGCAGGGCGCCGCGCTCGCCGCGCGGCTGCGTCCTGGGGATCTCGTGCTGGTGTTCGGCGAGGTCGGCGCCGGGAAGACGACGTTCGTCCGCGGCGCCTGCCGGGCGCTCGGCGTCACCGTGCCGGTGACGAGCCCGACGTTCACGATCGGCCGCCGCTACGACGACGGTCGTCTGCCTGTGTCGCACCTCGACCTGCACCGCCTCGGCGGGCTCGCCGACGAGGACCCGGCGCTGCTCGACGACTATGTCGGCCCCGATCGCGTCGCGTTCATCGAATGGCCCGAGGTCGGCGGGGCCGAGCTCGGCCGCGAGGCAACGTGGGAGGTCCGGCTTCGTCACGTCGCGCCCGAGCAGCGCGAGCTCGAGGTGGTCCGCCGGTGAGTGGATTGTTGGTGCTGGACACAGCCACTCCGGCGACGGTCGTCGGCGTCCGCGTCGGCGGGGAGCTCGTCGAGCTGCGCCACGACCCGGTGCCCGGTGAGCGTCCGGGGCACGTCACCGAGCTTCCTGGGCTCGTGCTGCGCGCCTGTCGCGAGGCGGGCGTCGAGCTCGCCGAGCTCGACCGCATCGGCGCGAGCGTCGGACCCGGGTCGTTCACCGGCCTGCGGATCGGCCTTGCGACCGCGCGCTCGCTGGGCCAGGCGACAGGCGTCGCCCTGGTGCCGGTGCCGACGCTGGCCGCGCTCGCGGCACCCGCGAGCGCGCACGCGAGCACGGTCGTCGCGGTCCTCGACGCGCGCCGCGGCGAAGCGTTCGTCGCCGTGCATCGCGACGGCGTCGCGGTCGACGGACCGCTGGCGCTCGCACCGGGCGAGCTCGCGGCGCTCGTCGCCACGCTCGACCAGCCGCTCGCCGTCGGGTCCGGCGCGACCCTGTTTCGCGACGTGCTGGCGGCCGCCGGGGCGAGCGTCCCCGATGACGACTCGGCGCTGCACCGGATCGGCGCGGCCGGGCTCTGCGAGGTCGCCGTGCAGGCGCAGCCCGTCGGCTACCACGAGCTCGCGCCCGAATACGTCCGTGCGCCCGACGCGTCGCCGCGGCCGGTGACTGGGACCGCTGGATGAGCACCGTGCTCGACGTCCGCCCGCTCGCCTACGCGGACCTGCCGCAGATCGTCGCGATCGAGCGGCGCACCTTCTCGGCGCCGTGGTCGCTGTCGATGTTCGTGCTCGAGCTGTCGAAGCCCGACGGCGTCTGTCTCGCCGCGCGCCTGCCGGTCGCGGGCGTCGATGCCGCGCAGCCCGGCGCGGAGGGTGTCGCCGGCTACCTGATCTGCTCGCGCTACGACATCGTCTGGCACGTGATGAACGTCGCCGTCGACCCGGCGCACCGTCGCCACGGCATCGCCAGCCGCCTGCTGCGCGAGCTGCTGGCGATCGTCGGCGCGGACGCCCGGCTGACGCTCGAGGTGCGGATCAGCAACGAGGGCGCGATCGCGCTGTACGAGGCCTTCGGCTTCCTCGCCGCGGGCGTGCGCCGGCGCTACTACGCCGACAACGGCGAGGACGCGCTGATCATGTGGCGGACGCCGGCGACGCTCGCGGGCCGGCTCGACGACGTGCCGGCCGTCGGCCCCGTGCCGCGATCGGAGCTGCACGGATGATCCTCGCGATCGAGACCAGCTGCGACGACACGTGTGCCGCCGTCGTCACCGCCGCCGGTGAGATCCGCTCGAACGTGATCTCGTCGCAGGGCGTCCACGACCGCTACGGCGGCGTCGTGCCCGAGATCGCCTCGCGGCATCACCTCGAGCTGCTGACCGCGGTGATCGACGACGCGCTGGCTCGCGCCGACGGCACGTTCGCCGACGTCGAGCTGGTCGCGGTGACGCAGGGACCGGGGCTCGTCGGCGCGCTGCTCGTCGGCGTGGCGAGCGCGAAGGCGCTGGCGGCCGCGCTCGGGCTGCCGCTCGCGCCCGTCGACCACCTGCAGGGACACGTCGCGGCGAACTTCCTCGGGCCGGAGCCGTTCGAGCCGCCGTTTCTGTGTCTCGTCGCGAGCGGCGGCCACACCTTCCTTGCCCACGTGACGAGCCACGATCGCTTCGAGGTCCTCGGCCGCACGCTCGACGACGCCGCCGGCGAGGCGTTCGACAAGGGCGCGCGGCTGCTCGGCCTGCCGTTTCCGGGTGGGCCGCATCTGCAGCGGCTCGCCGAGACCGGCGACCCGTCGGCGTTCGCGCTTCCGGTCGCGCGCAGGCTCGACGGGCTCGACTTCAGCTTCTCGGGCCTGAAGACGGCGCTGCTCTACAAGCTGCGCGACTTCGAGGCCGGCGCCACGGAGACGCCGCTCGCCGACCTCGCCGCCTCCTACCAGCACGCGATCGTCGAGGCACTGGCGAACCGGATCGAGCAGGCGATCGAACGCACGGGTGTCGAGCGGGTCGCGATCGGTGGCGGTGTCGCGGCCAACGGCCCGTTGCGGGCGCGCGTCGAGGCGCTCGCGGCGTCGCGCGGCGTCGCCGTCCACATTCCGCCGCGCGAGCTCTGCACCGACAACGCGGCGATGATCGCCAGCGCGGCGCGCTACGTCGAACCGCTGCGCGGCGACGCCTTCCTCGCGCTCGACGCCTACCCGACGGGATCGCATGCCCTCTGAGCCAGGCGAGGCGAGGCTCGTGCTCTACGGGCGCCCCGGTTGCCACCTCTGCGACGAGGCCCGGGCGGTGCTCGAGCGCATCGGGCATCCGTTCGTGCAGCGCGACATCGAGGCCGATCCGGCGCTGCTGCGAGCGATGCTCGAGCGGATCCCGGTCGTCGAGCTCGACGGTGTCGAGTTGTACGACTTTCACGTCGACGAGCGCGACCTTCGGGCGCGCCTCGGTAGCATCGCCCCGGCATGAGCCTCGGCGAAGCGCCACCGCTGGAACGCTTGTCGCTCGGGGTCGCCGCGCGCCTCGCCCGCTACCTGCAGGTCCTCACGCAGGCGCGCAAGGAGGGCAAGGAGACGGTCTCGTCGCAGGAGCTGTCGGACTGGACCCACGTCAACTCGACGCAGATCCGGCGCGATCTGTCGGGTTTCGGCAAGTTCGGCAAGCGCGGCGTCGGCTACAACGTCGACTCGCTGGTGTCGCAGATCCGCAAGATCCTGCGCACCGCCGGCCAGCACAACATCGCGCTGTTCGGCGCCGGCCGGCTCGGCAAGGCGATCGCCTCGAGCGACATCTTCGCCGACCACGGCTTCCGCGTCGTCGCGATCTTCGACTCCGACCCGCGCAAGGTCGGCAGTCAGGTCGGCGCACAGCGAGTTCGCCATACCGACGAGCTGCGTCAGGTCGTCGAGGACGAGGACATCGTCGTCGGCGTCCTCGCGGTGCCGACGGCCGCGGCGCAGCCGCTCGCCGACGACCTCGTCGAGGCGGGCGTCAAGATCATCTTCAACTACTCCGAGCGGCTGCTGCAGGTGCCGCCCGAAGTCACGGTGCACACGTCCAGTCCCGCGGTAGATCTGCTCTACGCGCTGTACTTCTATCTGACGTGAGTATCGACATCGCCGCCGCCGAAGAGGTCTTCGCGGCCTCCACGGACGGGACGGTCGGGCTGGAGGAGGAGTTCGCGATCCTCGACCCGGCCACACTCGACCTCGTTCCGCGCTTCGAGCTGCTGCGCGACAGCGCGCCGCCGGAGCTCGCGCCGCAGCTCGCGGGCGAGCTGATCGCGTCGGAGATCGAGATCGTCTCGGGACGTGGCGAGGACTTCGCGGACGCGCTGGCGCGTCAGCGACGGGGGCGGCGGCTGTTGGTCGCGCATGCCCACGATCACGGCCTGCTGCTGGGCGCCACGGGCACACATCCGTGGGCCGACTACCGCGAGCAGCCGAACATCGACACCGACCACTACCGCCGTGTCGTCACCGAGCTCGGCTACGCGGCACGGCGCAACAACTCGTTCTCGCTCCACGTCCACGTCGGCGTTCGCGGCATCGAGCGCGCGATCGCCGTCTGCGACCGGCTGCGCCCGGTGCTGCCGCTGCTGCTCGCCGCGAGCGCGAGCTCTCCGTTCCTCGAGCGCCAGGACACGCTGCTGCACTCGGCGCGCTCGGAGATCTTCACGCGCACGTTCCCGCGCTGCGGTGTGCCCGACGCCTTCGGCTCCTGGGCCGCGTACCGCGAGTACATCGAGCTGCTGGTGCGGACGTCGTCGATCGTCGAGTTCACGCAGGTCTGGTGGTCGGTGCGGCCGCATTTCAGCTTCGGCACGGTCGAGGTCCGGATCTGCGACGCGCAGCCGTCGGCGGACGAGTCCGATGCGCTCGCGGCGCTGATCGTCGCCGTCGTCAACGCCGCCGCACGCGATCACGACGCGGGCGTCCCGTTCGCCGACCCGCCGTCGCGGCTGATCGAGGAGAACGTCTGGCGCGCGATCCGCTACGGCATGGACGGCCGCCTGATCGATCTCGAGCGCGGCGAGGAGGTCGAGGCGCGTACCGCGCTCGAGCGGCTCGCCACGTGGGCCGGCCACGATCTCACGCTTCCGGCGGCCAACGGCGCCCAGCGCCAGCGCGCGCTGTTCAACGACGGCGCATCGCTGCAGGATGTCTACGCTGCGATCGTCGAGGAAACAAGGAGCACGTATGGACGAGCAGCAGAACCCATCAGCTGACCAGCCGCAGCCGACCGCGGAGGAACTGCGCGCCTACGAGGAGCAGCTGCGCGCCTACGAGGAGCAGCTTGCGCGGATCCGTGTCGAGGACGTGATCGTCCAGACCGTGGTGTCGCTGATCAACCTCGGTGCCCGCCGGGCGGGGCTCGCGACGAGCGAGGCCGGGCCCCCGAACGAGGCCGAGGTCGACCTCGGCCAGCTGCGACTGGCGATCGAGGCCACTCGCGCGCTGATGCCGCTGGTCGAGGCGACGATCGGTGCCAACCCCGAGGCCGCGGGTGAGCTCAAGCAGTTGCGCGACGCCATCTCGCAGCTGCAGATGACCTACGCGAGCAAAGCAGGACCGGCGCCTTCGACGCCGAACGAGTCGCCCGAGCAACAGCCTGAGGGTCCCGGACCCGCTCAATCGAGCGGACGGCTGTGGGTTCCCGGGCAGTAACCGTCACCGCATTTCCGCATATCTGACGGATAGACTCGCGCCCTTCCAAGGCTCGGCGGGCGCGCCGACCTGTTTCGACTTCCCTGAAAAGGACACCTCTTGAG
>Ga0075430_100002088_pt1 | contig 16509 bp, 13 predicted proteins | sample RhiMetdeltSRZDD4_FD_75294 | JGI IMG/M metagenome (GOLD analysis project Ga0075430, IMG submission 75294) | Populus rhizosphere microbial communities from Tennessee, USA - Rhizosphere MetaG P. deltoides SRZDD4 | ecosystem: Host-associated > Plants > Roots > Rhizosphere > Soil | place: USA... | reverse complement strand
TGCCGCGCAGCGCCGACGTGCCGCGAAGCGGTGCGTTGGTAGGCATGATTGCAGTGGTAGGGATGGTCGTCCGAAGGACGATGTTCGCGGGGCCGCGCCCCGACGTCCCCACGGCCTCTCCGGCGCGGAGAGGGGGAGCTGGTTCGTCCAACAGTCATTGTCACATGGTCGGACGGTCGGCGTGTGGCAGGCTCAGGTGGCGGCCTCGACGATGGCGCGGAGCTGGCGGCCGACCGTGACCGGGTCGAGGCGGGCGCGCAGCCCATCGAGGCGGACATCGGGCCAGGACGGCGGCCCGTCGAGCGCTTCGAGCAGCGCGTCCGCTAGCCGCTCGGGCGCCCGAGTGTCCGCCACCCAGGTGCCGGGCAGCCCGCTGACCGTCTCCGCGACGGCCGGCTGCTGGTGGACGACCACGCCGAGCCCCGACGCCAACGCCTCGACGACAGCGATCCCGAAGTTCTCCTGCAACGATGGGTGGCAGAAGACGCGCGCCCGGGCGTAGAGGCGCTGCAGCTCCTCGAATGAGACGTGGCCGCGCAGGTGGATCGACGGGTGCCCGGCTGCGAGTCGCTGGAGCGTCGCCTGCTCCGGGCCGTGCCCCACCATCACCAGCCGGGCGTCCGGGCGCTGGCCGGCGACCAGCGGCCAGGCCCGCAGCAGGGCCGCGTAGTTCTTGCGCGGGTAGGCATGCCCGATGGCGAGGACGATCGGCTCGCGATCGGCATGGGGAAGCCGGGCCTGCCAGCGGTCGACGTCGAACGGCTCGGGGACGACCTGGATCTGGCTTCGGGGGACGCCGTAGCCCCGGGCCAGACGGTCGGCGGCGTACGCGGAGGCGGTGATGACGACGCTGGCGCGTCGGGCGGCGGCGGCCTCCCAGGCCCCCTGGACCTTGAGCAGCCGACGCCAGTGCGGCCCCTCGAAGGGCCAGACGTCGACCAGGACCGCCTTCGACAGCGCGATGTACGGCGGCACGTTGTGGCGGCGCATCCAGAGCCAGCCTTCGCCGTCGACGCCGAGGACGGCCCGGTAGCCGCGCAGGTCCGGCATGGCGAGCGCGTTCTTGAGGAAGCGCCTGACGACGCCCGGCCACGACGCGGCGAAGGCGCTGGTGGTGTGGACGGTGGCGTGGGCGTCGGCGCGGGCCAGGGCGTCGGTCAGGCCGTGCTGGGCGACGGCGGTGCCCGAGCCGGTGGCGACCGACGGCGGCCAGCAGGTGACGACGGCAACCCTCATCGAGGTGCGGATGCTCACGTCGGCTCGGGGAACGACTCGTAGGTGACGCGGCCTTGATCTTCGCCGAGCGAGGTCGGGGTCATCGTGCCGGGCCGGCGGTTGCCGGCGTGGACCCAGGCGACCGGCCGCCCGGTCTCGCGCGCCAGGCCGACGATGTGGCCGGTCCCGCCCCGTCCCTGCGCCCCCTGGCCGTCCCAGACGGCGAGGATCACGTCGCAGTGGTCCAGCAGGTACTGGCCGCCCGCCAGGTACGCCTCCACCCGGCCGGCCCCGTCGCCGGACGTGTCCGGCAGCTCGACGATCCGGCCGGCGCGGGCGAGCAGCGCCCGGCACGCCGCCAGCGACGCCGGCTCCTGGAAGTCGCGCTCGTACTCGGCTCGTGGCAACGGCAGGACCGCCTCCAGGCGGGCGCCGGGTCGCCGCAGGACGCGCTCGGCGGCCAGGCGGTCGGCACCCTCGGCCAGCGCCGAGACGAGCGTGATCGGCCTTCCGCCGAAACGCCGCTCGACCTCGGCCAGTGCGGCGTCGACGCCGGTCTCCAGTTTCTCCACCTCAGCTAGCACCCGGTGTCCGGTCACGCCAACGCTGACCATACACGCTCCTTTGTTCCCGCTCGGCCCGTGTGGCCGCTGCTCGCGTCGGCGCCGGCCGCCCCGACGCGGATCCCGCCCCGCACACGAAGCCATACGTATCGAGGTGGCAAGGTCCGCTCTCACAGGTCCCAGAGGCCGGACGCCGTGCGGCCGGCGCCGGCCGCTGCCGACGCCGTCGTGTTGGGGTGCTGCCCGGGAACGTGTGAAAAGGATCGTTGCTGGCGCAAGCGTACCGCCAGGATGGCTGGACCGTCTTCGTCGTCGCACAAGAGGAAGCAGTCGAAGCGCTCGCCGCCACCCGCGAGCGCGGCGTTCGTGTGCTCATCGGGGACGCCGCCGATCCTGCCATGCAGTGGCGCGGGCGCTCTCGGTGGAGCAGCGCCGCCGGATGGCCTGACCCGTTGACAGCCAGCGACTTTGAGCAGACGTTGTCTCAACGTCGCTACCGAGGGTTCCCTGGACGTATACTCGAACTGACTCAGACTGGGCAGGTCAAATTGTGAGCACCAAAGAGACAGTCCGCGCGCTTCTCGACCGACTGCCCGAAGATTGCACCCTCGATGACGTGCTGTACCACCTGTACGTGATTCAGGCGGTCGAACGGGGTTTGGCAGACGTAGAGGCCGGCCGAACCTTGTCCCACGAGCAAGTAGCTGAGAAGCTGCGACGCAAATGGCTGCTCGGTTCCGGCCGGTAATCTGGACAGATAGCGCAAGCGCCGCGCTGGACGAGGTGGTCGAGTACATCTCGCAGAATTCGCCGCAGGCTGGTATCGATTTCCTCGAACGAGCGCTGGGCGTTGCAGATAGCCTCTCGATACTGTCCGAACGAGGACGTGTCGTTCCTGAGGTCGGCGATCGGACACTGCGAGAATTGTTCGTTCACCACTACCGATTGCTCTATCGGGTCGAAGACACGCGGATCGTCGTGATCGGGTTCCTCCACGGCGCTCGTGACTTCACAACTTGGCGCCGCGAACAAGAGGCGTTGTGAGCAGGACCGTTTCGCGGTGGGTCAGGACCCCCATGATGAACGAGCCAAAGGTCTTCATCTCCTACGCGCACGACGATGCCGAGTGGGTCCGTCGGTTCGCCGAAGCCCTGCGGCGATCACGATGGTGGGCCTGGACGACGATGCGGGTTCAACCCACCGCCAAACCCCAAAACTTGAAACGCAAACCCCCGCTAGCGCCCTGGGCCGTAGACCAGCGCCTCCTTGACGACCACGCCGGGCGGCAGCGACGCGATCTGGACGACGGCCTGCGCGACGTCCGCGCCCCTGAGCATCTTCGACGCGTCCCACTCGCCGCTTTGCATTCTCGGTTCGTGCTCCCAGAACGTCGTGTCCATGCCGCCGGGGAAGACCGTCGTCACTCCGATGCCCTCCGGCCCAAGCTCGACGGCCAGGCAGGCGCCGAGGCCCCGCACCGCCCACTTCGAGGAGGAGTAGACCGACTCGCCGACGATGCCGCGCTTGGCGGCGATCGAGGCGATGTTGATGAGGTGGCCTCTCTTCTTCGGGAGCATCACCTGGGCTGCCTCGCGGCAGACCAGGTAGAGCCCGCGCACGTTGACGTTGTAGACCCGGTCCAGCTCGGCGATCGGGGTGTCGACGATCGGTCCGTAGTAGTAGACGCCGGCACTGTTGACGACGGTGTAGAGTTGGCCCCACTTCGCGATGATCTCGCCGACGGTTGCGGCGACCTGCGCCTCGTCCGTGACGTCGCTCCGGATGGCGAGGCAGTCGCCGGCGATCTCGGCCACGTCGGCGCGGGTCGTCTCCAGTCGCTCGGCGTGGGTGTCGACGATCGCCACCTTCGCGCCCAGCGGCGCCGATTGCAGCGCGATCTCGCGACCGAGGCCGCTCGCGCCGCCCGTGATGAAGATCACGCGCCCGTTGAGCCAGCTCATCGCCTTCTCCGTTCGTGCGGGGAGGATCAGGGGTACCGGGCGGGATGGTAGCACGCCTCCGAGCAGCCGCTCCGGGCGTGCGCGTCCGGGCCTCCGAGGCGACGGGGGGTCCGACTCGCTCGCGCTCGCGGTGCGGTCGTACCCGTCACGGTCGGGCGGGCGGGCGCCGGGGCCGGGGTGTTACGGCCGGCGGGGCGCCCCGAGGCGCGGGTCGATCGCGTCACGGACGGCGTCGCCCAACAGGTAGAGCGACAGCACCGTCACGAAGATCAGCGTGCCCGGCCCCCAGACCAGCCAGGGCGCCCGCCCTAGCGCGCCGACGGCGTTCGTCAGCATGTTCCCCCACGAGGCGGTGGGCGGCATGATCCCGAGCCCCAGGAACGAGAGCGACGACTCCGTCAGGATCATCGCGCCGACGTCGATCGCGGCCAGCGTGACCACCAGCGGCAGCAGGTTCGGCAGCAGGTGCCGGCGCATCAGGCGCCAGTCCGAGGCTCCCGTCGCGCGGGCCGCGTTGACGAACTCGCGCTCGCGCAGTGAGAGCGTCTGGCCCCGCACGAAGAGGGCGGTGCCCGGCCAGGAGATCAGTCCCAGCACGCAGACCAGCACCCAGGGGCCCGGCTGGAAGAGGACCGCCACCAGCAACAGCAAGAACAAGGACGGCACCGAGCGGAAGGTGCTGGCCAGCCATTGTAGCGCGTCGTCGACCGGGCCGCGGTAGTAGCCGGCCGCCAGCCCGAGCAGCACGCCGACCGTCAGGTTGACGGCCGCGGCGCCCAGGCCAACCGCCAACGAGATCCGCGCGGCGTACAGCAGCCGCACGATCTGGCTCCGGCCCAGCTCGTCGGCGCCCAGCCAGAGGGCCGGGTTCGCGAGGTCCGGCCGGGCGTACGCCGCCCGGAGGTTCTGCTCGGTCGGGCCGACGCCGAAGACCGATGCCGAGAGCCAGTCGGCGGCGAGGCCCAGCAGCCCGAGCGTCAGCAGGACGCTCACGGCCACCACCGTGAGCGGGCTCCGGCGGAGCTGCGCCACGACGCTCGGGCGCCGGTCCCGGATCTCGGGCGCACGGCCCTGGACCCGCGCGACGGGGAACCGGACGACCTGTCCCGCGCCCCCGCGCAGGTGCAGGGGGACGGACTCGGGGGCGCCGTGCAGCGGGTTGTTGACGGCCATCAGGTTCGGCTCACGCGGGGATCGACGACCCCGTAGACGACGTCGCGGATCAGGTAGCTCAGCAAGAGCAGAGCGCTGGTCAGGACGACGACGCCCATGATGACGGGGTAGTCCTTCGCGCGGGCCGCCTCGAAGGTCAGCCGGCCCATGCCCGGCCAGGCGAAGACGTGCTCCACCACCAGCGAGCCGGAGACCAGCGTCGCGAGGATCCCGCCGAGCGCCGTGATGACCGGCAGCAGGGCGTTGCGCAGCACGTGCGCCAGCGCGACGGTCCGCGCGTGTAGCCCCTTGGCGCGGGCCGTGCGGACGTAGTCCTGGGCCAGCACGTCCAGCACCTCGGTGCGGAGGTAGCGGGTGTAGTTGGCGATGCCGGCCAGGCTGAGCGTGAGGACCGGCCCGACGAGGTGGGCCAGCCGGTCCCCGAGATCCCAGTCGTGCGCGCCGATCGTCAGCATCCCGCCGACCGGGAAGAACCGGAGCTGGACGGCGAAGGTCAGGACGAAGAGCAGGCCCAGCCAGAACGGCGGGATGGCGTGACCGGCCACGCTCAGGATCCGGATCGCCTGGTCCACCACGGATCCCCGCCGGAGCGCCGCCAGCGTCCCGAGCGGCACCCCGACCAGCAGCGCCACCAGCAGCGCCAGCCCGGAGAGCTGGAGCGTATTCGGCAGCGTTGCGCCGATCATCTGGGCGACCGGCCGCTTGTAGAGCAGCGACTGTCCGAGGTCACCGGAGAGCATCCGCCCGAGCCAGCGCAGGTACTGCTGGGGGATCGGCTCGTCGACGCCGTACGCCACGCGCACGGCCGCGAGGTCGGCGGCGGTCATCTCGGCGGTGCCGGCGACCATCAGCGAGACCGGATCGCCCGGCGCCAGCCGGACCAGGGTAAAGGTCAGGATGGTGATGCCGAAGAGGGTGAGGACGGCCTGGATCAGCCGCCGGAGGATGAATCGTGTCATCGGATGAGATCCTCCCCTCCCCCGCGCACGGGGGAGGGGCCGGGGGTGGGGGACACCGTTACGGCTTGACCCACCACTGCTCGACGTTCCAGAGGTAGCCATTCTGGACGTTCGGGAACGGCCCGGGAGCGACGCCCTGGAACTTCTTGTTGACGAACAGCAGCGTGTTGACGGCGAACCCGAAGTTGTACGGCTGGTCCTGGCTCAACTGGGTGTTGAACGCCTTGTAGGCGGCCAGCCGATCCTCCCTCGCGCAGGAGGTCCGGCCCGTCTCGACGGCCCGGTCCACGACCTCGTTCTGGTAGCCCACCTGGTTCTGCCCGGACCTGATCTGGCTGGAGTGCCAGACCCCGTAGGCGTCCGGGTCCACCCCCTGCGACCAGCCCAGGATCGCCGCGTCATAGTCGTGGCCGCCGCGCTCGCCGTAGACGGCGTCCTTCGACTTGCCGACCCGCTCGTTCAGCGCCTCGAACGCCTCGGTGCGCGGGGTGACCTCGACGCCGATCTGGCGGTACTGCTCGGTGGCGACCTGGAGCAGCGTCTCGCGGATCTTGTTGCCGGAGTTCGTGTACATCGTGAAGGCGAGCCGCTGGCCGTCCTTCTCGTAGATGCCGTCAGCGCCCGGCTTCCAGCCCTCGGCCTCGATCATCTGGCGGGCCCTGGCCGGGTCGTACGGGTACTCGACGAGCGCCGAGCGCTCGTACGCCCAGGAGACCGGCGGGGTGTGGGCGTACACCTTCTGGCCCTGGCCCAGCAGGACCGAGTCGATCACCGCCTGGGTGTCCAGGCCGTGCGCGAGCGCCCGGCGGATGTTGGCGTTCTGGAAGAACTCCTTGCCGCCGCGGAGCTGGTTCCAGGCGATGTAGGTGTAGCCGGGCGCGAGGTAGGAGAAGTAGGCCAGGTGGTCGCTCTGCTGCAGCCCTTCGACGTCCTTCGGCTCGACGCGGGCGGCGTCGATCTCGCCGGTCTTGAGGGCAGCGGCCAGGGTGGTGGTGTCGGGGTGGACCTTGTAGACCCACTCGTCCAGGTAGGGGCCGCCGAACGCGAACCGCTCATTCTTCTTCATGATGATGCGGTCGTTCGGGCGCCACTCGGAGAAGATGAACGGGCCGGTGCCGACGGTCGGGGCGTTGTTCTCCTCCGCCTCGTCGATGTTCTTGCTGGCGTCCTGGCCGTCCATGTACTTGCCGAAGACGTGGCGCGGGATCATCCCGAACAGGCCGATCTCGGTGATGGCCGGGCAGAACGCCTTCTCCAGGCGGATCGTCACGACGTTGTCCTGGACCGAGATCCCCTCGATGGTGCTTGCCTTGCCCTCACCGTACGCGCGCGCCCCGACGATGTCCTGGAAGATGCTCTTGCGGACCGTCTTCTTGCTCCGCATCACGGCCTCGGCGGTCGCCTTGACGTCGTCGCCGGTGAACGGCGTGCCGTCGCTCCAGGTCACGCCCGGGCGCAGCCAGAACGTCAGGCGCTGGCCATCCGGGGCGACCTCGTAGCGCTCCGCGAGGCGCGGGGTGGGAGCTCCGGTCTGCGGGTCGACCTTGATGAGCGATTCGTAGACGCGGCCCCAGACCTCGGCGGACGGGACGTCGCTGCTCAGCACGGGGTTGAGCACCTTGGCGTCGGCGATGGCGCCGACGACGAGCCGGCCACCGGCGACCGGCTCGTTGTCCGACGCCTCGGGCGCGGGCGAGGTGGCGTTCCTGGCGGGCGCGCAGCCCGCGATCAGGAGCAGCCCCGCCATCAGGATCACGACCATCCTCACGAGCGGGCCAGTGCGGCGATGCGGCATCGGGACTCCTCCATCCGTGGATTTGGCGGTGCGACGACGGGGGTGCTCCCGCCGCATTCGCGCCTGCAGTCTCTCAATCCGAGTAACGTCACGTGGTCGCGAACGGGGACATTTCCGTCAGGGCGGCCATCCGGGCGTCGCTACGACGCGATGCTCATGTCCCCACGGGCCGGCAGCGCGTGGATCACGGCCGCCCCCGCCGCCCCGCCCGCCTCGGCCGCCGGCATGACGAACGCCTCGGCCAGGTGGCTCGGCACCGGGCGGCTGAAGTAGTACCCCTGCCCCAAGTCGCAGGCCAGGCTGCGCAGCAGCCGGAGCTGCTCCGCCGTCTCGATCCCCTCCGCCACCACCTGCATGCCGAGGTCGCTGGCCAGCGTCACGATCGAGCGGGCGATGGCGTCGTCCTGGGGGTCCACGCCGAGCCGCTGGACGAACGATTTGTCCACCTTGAGGACGCTGATCGGGAAGCGCCGCAAGTACGCCAGCGACGAGTAGCCGGTGCCGAAGTCGTCGACGACGAGCTGGATCTCGAGCCTCTTCAGGTCGTGGAGCCGCTGGATCGTCCGCTCGACGTCCTGCATCATCAGGCTCTCGGTCAATTCGAGCTTGAGGTGGGTCGGGTCGAAGCCGGTCCGATCGAGCACCTCGGCGACCGTCTCGACCAGGTCCGGGCTCTGGAACTGGCGCGCCGAGACGTTCACGCTCAGCAGGAGCGCCCGGTCGCCGCAGCGCTCGTCCTGCCACTGCTTGACCTGGCGACACGCCTCTTCCAGCACCCAGGCGCCGATCGGCACGATCATGCCGGTCTCCTCGGCCAGCGGGACGAACTCGGCCGGCGAGATCAGCCCGAGCTCCGAGTGTTCCCAGCGCACCAGCGCCTCGAACCCGACGACCGAGGCGTCCTCCAGGCGGACGATCGGCTGGTAGAAAACTCGCAGCTCGTCGCGCTCGATCGCGCGGCGCATGGCGGTCTCGAGGGCCAGCCGCTCGTTCGCCTGCTCATTCATCGTCGAGTCGAAGAGCTCGCAGCGGGCCTTGCCGTTCGCCTTAGCCCGGTACATCGCGAGATCCGCGTCGCGCAGCAGGTCGTCCGGCTCGACGTGCTCCGGCCCGCAGATGGCGATGCCGATGCTGACGCTCGCGAACACCTCGCGCCGGTCGAGGATGAACGGGACCTGGAGCTGCTCCTGGACGCGCTCGGCCAGGCGGCGGGCGTCGTCGTGATCGCGGACGTCCTCGATCAAGATGGCGAACTCGTCGCCGCTCAGGCGGGCCAGGGTGTCCTCGTGGCGGAGGCAGCTCTTGATCCGCTCGGTCAGGGTCACCAGCAGGCGGTCGCCGACGGCGTGGCCGAGGCTGTCGTTGATGACCTTGAAGTTGTCGAGGTCGACGAACATGACCGAGGCGCTGACCCCGGTCACGCGGGCTCGGGCCAGCGCCCGCTCGACCCGGTCGACGAACAGGGTCCGGTTCGGCAGGTCGGTCAACGCGTCGTGGAACGCCTGGTACCGCAGCGCCTGCTCGAAGTCCTTGCGCTCGGTGATGTCGCGGAAGGTCGTCACGATCCCGCTGACCCGGGGGTCCCTGAGCAGGTTGGTGGCGACGACTTCGAAGTAGCACCAAGTGTCGTCCGCCAGCCGCAGCCGGATCTCGGCGGACATGCTCAGGCGCGGCCGGCTGAGCGCCTGGGCGAGCAGGCCTCGCGCCACGTCGCCGTCGTCGGGGTGGATGAAGTCGAAGAGGCCGGCGTTCTTGAGCGTCTCGGCCGAGTGGCCCCAGATCCTCGTCGCCGACGGGCTGAAGAAGTCGATCGCGCCGTCGATGGCGAGGATCGTGATGACGTCGGAGGTGTTGAGGACCAGCGAGCGGAAGCGCTCCTCGGTCTGGCGGCGGGTGCGGTGGGTCTCCTGGAGTGCCTGGAACGCCGTCCGGACGACGCCGATCGCCCGCTTCGTCCGGAGCCACCTGGTGGCCAGGAGGGCGTTCAGGGCGGCCAGGACCAGGATGGCGACGCCCGCGACGGCGAGCATGACCTGGTAGGGCTCGAGCCACAGGCCCGCGCCGCTCGGCGTCGGCATCATCCTTGAATCCCCACGTACCTCTCCGTGCTTCTATTCGCACAAACGAACTGGAGTGACGGAAGGGGACCGCGTTCCTGCGACCTGCAACAGTCGATTCTTGGCGACTTGACCGGTTCTGCTGTCCCTTCCGCGCGATCTTCGTCGTTTCAGCATGTCGGGAGCTTCGTGCGACGGCCGCCACGGCGTGGGCGCGATGCACGGGCGACGGTTCGGACATCATCGCGGGGGACCGCGGGGCACGAGATTGGTCATATGGGCGCTGGTGGTCGATTCGACGGCGCCGGACACCCCGGACGGTGTCCTGGTTGCGCGTTGCCTCGCCGGCGACGACGCGGCCTGGCACGCGCTGGTCGCGCGCCACGCCCGGCTCGTCGAGGCGGTCATCAGGCGGTACCACCTGCCGCCCGACGATCAGGCTGACGTCTTCCAGGACGTCTGGGTGGCGCTCTGGCGTGACCTCGCGGCCGTGCGGAGTCGCGATCGGCTCGGGCCCTGGCTGGTGACGGCGGCCGGCCGGATGGCCTGGGACGCCCGCAAGCGTCTCGAGCGGGGCGGGGGCTCGGGGCCGCTCGACCTCGTGCTCGACACGCTGGTGGACGATGACCCCGATCCCGAGGAGCAGATCGTGCAGCGTGAGACATCCGAGCGGGTTCGCACGGCCCTCCTCCAGATCTCGCCGCGCAGCCGCCGTCTCCTCGAGGCGCTCTTCTTCGGGGAGACGGTCTCCTACGCCGCGATCGCCGGTGAGCTCGGCTTCTCGCCGAACAGCATCGGTCCGATCCGCGCGCGCTGCTTCAAGGAGCTACGAGATGCCCTCGCCGACAGGTAGGATGGCCCGGGCAGGAGGAGCGTAGCGTGGTCTCTGCACCCGTCCTCTCCACCGACGACGCGAACCGGTCCGCATGGGCCACGATGTCCGCAGAGATCGACCGTCTGAACCGCAGCGATCCGCTCCTCGGTTTGGAGCAGGCGCTCTCGTGGCTGTGTCGCGAGAGATCCGCAGGCTCTCCCACGGGGATGGCCTGGGCGGTTCGTGCGCACGCGAGCGCCCTGCGTTTTCTCGGACGGTACGATGAAGCCATTGGACGGTTTGAGGATGCCGAGGCTCGGTTCTACGCGCTGGGTCTGCCGGTTGACGCGGCCATCGCCCAGATCGATCACGTCACGGCCCTGCGCTATCAGGGCCGGTACCAGGAAGCTCTCGATCTTGCCGTCAGAACCCGCGCGTTCTTTGCCGCGCATGGCGATGACTTCCGCGTTGCCAAGCTGGAGATCAACCTGGGGACGGTCTATCGGCCGCTGGGGCAGCTCCACGATGCGGCCCGCTCGTACCGCAAGGGCCGGGCCATCCTCCGTCAGTTCAGCAAGCGAACGATCACAGCCGAGGTCGAGCAGACGCTGGCGGTCGCCGAGCAGAATCTCGGCAACGTCTTAGTCGACCTGGGAGAGTACGAGGCGGCGCAGCGCCACCTGCGGGCAGCTGAGCGAATCCGGCGCAAGCTCGGGCTCCAGGCCGAAGTTGCCGTCTCTCTCGGCAATATTGGAATCCTCTCGTTTCAGCGCGGCGACTATGGCCGGTCGCTGCAGGCGTTCACCGAGACACGCCAAATCTACGAGGCCCTCGGAGTCGAGCGGAACGTCTGTATGGTCGACCTGGAGATGCTGCCGACCTACATCGCATTGAACCTGCGGGAGGAGTCCAGCGTCGTCGCTGAACGGGCGATCGTCGGCATGCGACGGTTGGGCATGCCGTTGGAGCTCGGCCAGGCGCTGCTCGCGGCCGGTCGACTCGCCGAAGCCGATGGCGATCCAGAGCTGGCGCGGCAACGGACGACGGAAGCCCGCGCGATCTTCGGTCAGACCGGTAACCAAATCTGGGAGGAGATGGCGCGCCTTCAAGAGGCCCGGCTTCTGGCGCGCACGGCCTCCAACGACCCGTCCAGCGTGGCGGGGGAGGATCTGCGCCTGAGCCTGGACGCATGCCGCGCTGCGACATCTTCTTTGGAGCAGGCTGGGGCCCTGGACCGGGCGGTCTTCGGGCTGCTGGTCGAGGGGGCCGTGCTGGCGCTGCTGGGCGAGCCGGACGCGGCCCACGCCTGCTACGAGCGCGCCCGTGGGACGGCCGAGCGGCTGGCCGCCGACCACCTGCTGTTCCAGGCGCACCAGGCGCTGGGTGGGCTGCTCGAATCGACCGATCCGGACGCCGCCGCGACCAGCTACCGCCGGGCGATCGACCACCTGGAGGCAGTGCGCTCGCGGGCGGTGGCCGCCGAGCTCAAGGTCGCGTTCCTGGCCGACAAGGCGGACGTCTACGAGCGGCTCGTCGGGCTGCTGGTCCGCGAGCCGTCGTCGTCCACCGTCTCCGAGGCGTTCCGGTACGTCGAGCGGTCGAAGTCGCGGGCGTTGCTGGACGACTTGCTGGCCGGGCCGGCGGCGTCGGCGCAGTCCCGTCGCTCGCGAGTGACGCGACTCTCGAAGCGCGTCAAGGCCCTGCGCAATCAGTTGAGCACGGCGTACCTGACGGTCTACGAAGGGAACGCCGTCCCACAGGACGACTCCCTCTCCAGCACCGAGAAGGGCCACTCGATCGCCGACCTCGAAAAGGCGCTGGCCCAGGCGACGCGCGATCTGGAGCTGGCGCGGGCCGACGACGCTCGCCGTGGGCAGGTTGACGAGGCGGCGCTCGCCGAGACGCCACTGCCGCCCGGCGACGTGCTGATCGAGTACTACTGCGTCGGAGCGGACCTGCTGGCGTTCGTCCGGCGGGGCGCCGACGTCGAGCTGCGGATGGTCGCGGCCGTCGAGGACATCGAGGCGCTGGTCGACAAGCTGAGCTTCCAGATCGGGAAGTGCGCGCTCGGCGCCGAGTACGTGATGGGCAACCTGGACAACCTCCGGCGCGGCATCGACCGCTGCCTCCAGTCGCTCTACCGTCAGGTGATCGGCCCGATCGAGGACTTGCTGCACCAGGGCGACCGCCTGATCGTGGTGCCGCACGGGGCGCTGCACGGACTCCCGTTCCACGCCTTCCACGACGGCGAGGGGTACCTGGTGGACCGCTACGCGATCACCGTGGCGCCGAGCGCCGCCGTGATGCACGCCTGTCGGCAGATAGCCCGCCCGATCGGAGACCGCGCGATGGTGGTGGGCATCGACGATCCCGGCCTGCCGATGGTCCCGCGCGAGGTCGAGGCGATCAGCCGGACCTGGGAGTCGGCGAAGGTGGCGCTGGGGCCGCGGGCGACCTCGCGGGTGCTGAGGCGGCACATCGGGACGTTCGACGTCCTGCACCTCGCCACCCACGGCGTCTTCCGGGCCGACAATCCGTCGTTCTCCTCGATCAAGCTGGCGGACGCCTGGCTGACGGTGCGCGACCTCGCCGAGCTTGCCCGGGGCGCCCAACTGGTGACGCTCTCGGCCTGCGAGACCGGGGTCAACGGCCTCGCGGCCGGCGACGAGGTGATCGGGCTGACGCGCGGCCTGCTCGGGGCCGGCTGCTCGGCCGTGGTGGCGAGCCTCTGGACGGTGAGCGACGAGAGCACGTCTCGGCTGATGGAGCGGTTCTACGCCAGCCTCCGGCAAGGCACGGCGCCCGCCGTGGCGCTGCGTGAGGCGATGCTGGAGATCCGCCGGCAGTACGACCATCCGTACTTCTGGGCGCCGTTCATGGTGATCGGCGACGGCCTCACATCCGGGGCGTGAAACGTGTACGAAGCGAACCGCTCGCGCAGACTGTACAGGGGAGAGGAGTGAGGGGCGGTGGGATCGACCGGCGGGACGGACCGGGGGAACGCTCGGTTCGGACAGGGAAAGATGAACGAACAGCGCTACGACGACACGGGCGTTGACCGAGGGCTAGGCCGCGTCGCGCCGATCTTCCGCCTGCTGGGCGAGGGACGGCTGGACGACAAGGCGGTGGATGCCGTGATCGGCGCGCTCGAAGCGGAAGGACTCCCGACGGTCTCGCAGTCGCGGATCGCGCGGGCCGGCCAGGTCGCCCTGCGACCCCGCCCGACTGGGGGTCAGGGGCCGGCGATCGGCTTCGTCGGGCCATTCCGTCGTCTGCTCGCGACGTTGGTCATGGATCTGCGACCGTGGGCCGTGCCCGTCGGCGTGCGCGGGGCCGGGCTGACCGGCTGCCGCCTGTTCTTCACGGCGGACGGCTACGAGGTCGTGGTCCAGGAGTCCAGGGACGCGCGGCGGCGCACCCGCAGCCTGCTCGGCCAGGTCCTGCGCGACGGCGATCCGGTCGCCGGCGCGGTCGTGCTCCTGGCCGGCGCTTCTCGGCGGGCCGAGGCCGAGGCCGACCAGGAGGGCAGCTTCCGCTTCCAGGACGTCGCCGGTGGCAGCTACCAGCTGGACGTCTGGGCCGGCGACGAGTTGATCGTCTGCACGCCGGTGCTGCTCGACGACCGGGCAGCCTCGCCGGCCCGCCCCTGACCGAATCGCTCACGACGCTCAAAATTGGGGGCGGTGGCCGTCTCGTTTTGGAGGACGTGCACGTTAGTATTGTCGCAGAAACTCGAGTTTCTCCTCGTCCAGCCGAAAATGTACGAAGCCAGGCGCTCGGGCAGACTACACGAGTAGCGGGCGGGCCGACACGGGACCGCAGGCGGAGGCACATGATGACCGAACGGATCAAGGCACGGCTGGTCTACGACACGAAGGCTCAGCCGCTGAGCCCCGGCGTTCGCGCGGTGGTGCAGCGGGCGCGCCGCGTCCTGTACGCGGCTGACGAGACCGAGCTGGTGCTCCAGATCACCCCGGACCGGCAGGCTGATCGGCTGAAGCTCGCCGGCCAGGTGCTCGACGAGGGCATGCCGATCGAGGGGGCGGCTGTGGCGCTGCACGGGCCGGCCGAGCCGGTCCAGCAGGAGACCGACGAAGACGGCGAGTTCCTGATCTCGTCGCTGCTGAAGGGCGAGTACTGCCTCGAGGTCGGTACCCAGGCTCGCGTGCTGAGCGTGGCGCCGCTGGACATCGAGTAGGGGGGCAGCCATGAGCCGCTTCCTGGTGATGCCAGGGCGCGAGCGCACGGTCATACGGACCCAGGCCGCCGGCCGTGCCGACGTCCTCGATGCCTGGCTGGGCGACGGTGCCCGGGTGATCGAGGCGGGCGAGGGAGGTCCGACTGGCAGCGTCGCCGACTGGGACGCCCCGCGCTGCCCGGTCGAGCTGGCGTACGATACCGCCGATCAAGGCATGCCGTCCGGCGTCACGGTCGTCGTGCGCGAGGGCAGCCGCCGACTGATGTTCGAGGCCGAGGCGTACGAGATCCTGCTGAAGGTCGCCTCGAACCAGGGCTCCCAGCAGTATGAGCTGGCCGGCCAGGTGCTGTTCGAGGGGCTGCCGCTGCCGGGCGCGGCGGTCAGACTCGACCTGGGCGGCCCCGGCACGACGATCTCGACGGACCGGTCTGGGGGGTTCCGACTGCCGCCGCTGGTCCACAGTGCGTGCGCGCTGAGCATCGCGGTGGACGGCGCTGTCCTGACCGTGCCCCCGATCGCTCTGCACCGCTCGTAACGTCCCAGTCGGGGAGTGCGCTCGGCGAGGAGCGCCCTCCGCTCCAACGCCGGCCGGCGCAACGAGGCGCCAGATGGCAATGCGGGCCTGCCAGTTTCGGCAGGCCCGCGTTCGCGTTGAGTGAGCTGTCGGTCGCTGCTGGGCCAGAATCCAGCAGCGACGTCTGGCTGACTTAGTGGGCGGCCTCGCGATCCAGGTAGGCGGAGGTGCCTGGGGTCTCCCCGTCGCCGATTCGGGCGCCCGAATCCTCAGCGAACGCCACGCCGATGGTGCCCAACGACAGCAAGGCAGCCATCAGCAAGGTAAGCAGGTTGCGCTTCCGAAGCATGCGTCTCTCCTCTGACGAGATCGCGCCACCAAGCCAATCGCCAGAAGGCCCGAGTGCGCACGGAATGTCCGAGTCCCATTCCCCGTGAGCCTAGTATATGCAAATCTGCATGACCTGGCAACACTGTTGCAATACTCCGCTGGACGGGTTGGTCAGAACGCATCTTCGGGTCTGGTGAGAGCTAAAACTGTGCATCCAGCGCAACGCTGCATCGCCTCGGCCGCTGCCGGTACATTCGGGTCGGCGATCCGGACGGAAAACTGACGCAATGACACCCCGACAACTCGTCGCGGAGTGACGGAAAGTGATGGGGCTGGTGCGCTCGTTTTGGTGATTTTGGGCACACTATGGGCCAGGGCATGCGGAGTTTGACAGAATGACGCGATTTCCGGCCCGCGCCGGCCAACCGCCGGGCGTCCGCCGGCTCCCGCGTCGGCCGCCGATCTCGGCGACGCGACGACGGGCGGTCGCCGTCCGGCGCGATCCGACCGGCGGCGGGGGCGCGCCGCCGGGCCCTGCGCGCTACTGGCGGCGCGCCCCGAACACCTGCACCCAGTAGATCGCGTACCGGCCGGGCCCGGTCGCGACGCCCACGCCGATCTCGTGGAACTCCGGCCTCAGGATGTTGGCGCGGTGGCCGGGCGAGTCCATCCAGCCCTGCACCACCCCCGCGGCGGTCGATCGGCCGGCCGCGATGTTCTCGCCGATCCAGGCGTAGCCGGCGTAGCCGGCTCGCGTCACCCGATCCCCGAGGTCCGGCACCGGCGGGCAGGTGTGCTCGAAGCACGGCCCCGGCGCGAGCACGCCGGCGTACGCCTGGGCCGCCTGGATCAGGCTCTCGTTCGGCCGGAGCGGCGGGAGCCCGGCCTTCGCGCGCTCGGTGTTGGTGAGCGCGACGACCGCCGTGACGA
>Ga0075430_100002087_pt1 | contig 16509 bp, 13 predicted proteins | sample RhiMetdeltSRZDD4_FD_75294 | JGI IMG/M metagenome (GOLD analysis project Ga0075430, IMG submission 75294) | Populus rhizosphere microbial communities from Tennessee, USA - Rhizosphere MetaG P. deltoides SRZDD4 | ecosystem: Host-associated > Plants > Roots > Rhizosphere > Soil | place: USA... | reverse complement strand
GGGCTGACGCGCCTGCGCGAAAACGGCGAGAGCATCGCGCTCCTCGGAGGCGATGCCGAAGAGCGCGCCACACTAGAGTCGTCGTTCGCCATGGTCCGCCGGCGATGGCGCGCGATGATGATGCAGTCGATCCGCACCACCATCATCGCCGGAACCAGCAACGGGTTCGCACCGGTCATACCGATCCTGCTTTGTGCCCCCAAGTACGTGGCCGGAACGATGACGCTGGGTCAGATGATGCAGGCCGCGTCTGCGTTCGTCACGGTGCAGGCCGCGTTCAACTGGATCGTCGAAAACTACCCACGTTTGGCCGACTGGACGGCGTCGGCACATCGACTCGCGTCGTTGCTCGTGTCGCTCGACCGGCTGGAGACTGCCGAGATGTCCGAGGCCGACCGGATCACGCGCAAACGCGCAGAGGACGGCGCGCTGCGCCTGCGCGACGTCTCCGTGACGCTCGACGACGGCAACGCGGTGGTGAACGAGGCCGACATCGAGATTACACCGGGCGAGAAGGTGCTCGTGGTTGGCGAATCGGGGACGGGCAAAAGCATGCTCGTGCGGGCGATTGCCGGCCTGTGGCCTTGGGGCAGCGGCGAGATCCTCGTCGCGGACGCCGGGCTATTCCTGATGCCGCAGCAGCCGTACGTGCCACTCGGCACGCTGCGGCATGCGGCGACTTACCCGCTTTCGACCGATGGGATCGACGATCGGATGGTGCGGAAAACGATCGAAGAGGTGGGCCTCGGTCACTTCCTCGACCGGCTCGATGAAGATGCGGAGTGGGACAACGTGCTCTCCGGCGGCGAAAAGCAGCGGCTGACATTTGCCCGGGTGCTGCTGCAGCGACCGGATTTGATCGTGATGGACGAAGCGACTGCCGCCCTCGATCCGCTGAGCCAGGGCGAGCTGATGCAGCTGGTGCTAGAACGGCTCCCGCGCGCGACGATCGTCAGCGTCGCGCATCGTGTGGAGCTCGAGGCGTATCACACCCGCAAGCTGGTGCTCGAATATCGGCCGGAGGGCGCGCGGCTGGTCGGCGAGGATCCACTACGGCGGGCACTTGGCCGGCTGGCGCGATTGCTGTCCAGGGTCTGGGGCCAGGAACGAGCGGCGAAGGTTGGGATCGAGACTTGAAGGAGCCCGGGCCTGTCGCATCACTACGACGCGATCGTCATAGGAGCAGGACACAACGGCTTGACCTGTGCCTGCTATCTCGCCAGGGCGGGACTCAAAGTTCTTGTCCTCGAACAGTACCGCACGGTTGGAGGGATGACGGTCACGGAGGAAGTAACCCTGCCTGGCTTCTGGTCAGACATTCACGCCAGCGGCTATCAATTGGCACACCTCTCCCCTGTCCCGCGCGAACTGCACCTGCTCGAGCGGTATGAGCTCATCGAACCGGAAATCCCCTTCTCTCATGCATTCCCCAACGGCGACATCATCAGCGTGAATCGCGACGTCGAAAAGACGGTCGAGGAAATAGCCCGATACTCGTGTAAGGACGCGGAGACATGGCGGACCTTGATGAACCGCTTCTGTCTGCAAAAGGACTCCATCACCAAGGCGATGTTTTCACCGCCTCCTTCGTTCACCGCAGCGGCGAAGGAGTTTGCGATCTCGTCTGCGGGTATGGAGGCCTATCGATTCCGTATGCAGAGTGTCCGATCGTGGGCGAACCAGACCCTGGAAGCCGAAGCGACCAAAACGCTCTTCGGCTCCTTCGCGACCTTTCTTGGCGCGTCGCCCGACGATGCCGGTGGCGCCGAACTCGGCTGGCTATTCGCCTCGGTCTTGCAGAATGTCGGCAATAGTCTCGTCAAAGGAGGAATGAACCACGTTACGTTTGCGCTCGCGGAAGATCTGCAAGCACACGGTGGCGAAATCCGCACGAACGTCCTCGTCGAGAAGATCCTGGGCGATCGGGAACGGGCCGCCGCAGTCCGCCTCGCAAGCGGCGAGGAAATCCCCGTGGGTCGGCTGGTGGTGTCGAATGTCGACCCGGGTCACCTCGTGCTCGACCTGCTCGGCGCGAACATGGTGGGACAGGAAATCGTCGGGAAGATGCAGCAGTACGAGTGGGGCGACTCCGTGTTTGTCATGTTCGTCGCACTCGACAGCCCGATTAGCTACAACGCCGGACCTGGCGCTCGCCGATCCGCACACGTTCATCTGACCGAGCCGTCGCTCGACTTCCTGGCGCAGGTGTATCTGCAATGTCGTGGAGGCCATCTGCCGAAGGCGCCGATGATCGTCAGTTGGAATGATTCCGCCATCGATCCCAGTCGTGCGCCAGCCGGACAGGCGCTCATGAAATTCGTCGTTCTCAGCGTGCCCTACGTAATCACCGGCGACGCGACTGGAAGAATTCGCGGACGTACCTGGGCAGAGGCGCGTGAGCCGTACGCTGATTACCTCATCGACCTCATTACTGCCAAGTACATTCCCGACTTGAAGGCCAAAATCCTGAAACGGGTAGCCCATTCGCCGATCGACATTTCGCGCAAAATCATCAGCGCGGTACGAGGTACGCTCGGACAAGGAGCGTTTCTCCCCTATCAGAATGGCGCGCTGCGCCCGATTCCCGAGCTCGGTGAATACAAAACCCCTGTGCCCAACGTTTATCTCTGCAGCTCTGGCAGCCATCCCGGACCAGGTGTCTCGATGGCACCGGGAAGAAATGCCGCGCAGGTGATATTTGATGACCTTCGGTTGGATTTCAGGCGAGTCGTCAAATAACCTTCGAGGCGTGGCATTAATGCTGACAGGAAGCCTGCGTGATATTCGTGTTAGCAACGAGCCCGTTGACGCTGTTGTGAAGCAGAACGAACTCGTGGCGTATCGGTATCATTTAGAGAGGGACGCCGCAGCTTGTTCAGGTGCCGGCCGGGGTGCAGGCGTGCGAACCGGACATGAAGCACTGGCGTGAAACCACGGAGATCGTCGAACGCGTCCTCGCGCTCGCCGCCGGCGGACGACGAGCGGCGATAGCTACCGTCGTTCGAATCCAAGGCTCTTCTTATCGAAGGCCGGGTGCCAGGCTTCTCATCGAAGACGACGGCCGAACCCACGGCAGTGTCAGCGGCGGATGCCTGGAAGCCGACGTGCGCGACGTCGCGCTGCGCGTTATCCAATCAGGGACGCCGCGGCTGATCCACTACGACACCGGTGCCGACGACCGAACCGTTTGGGGGCTCGGTCTGGGATGCAACGGCTCGGTCGACGTGTTCGTGCAGGCTGCGACCGAAGCACGGACGCTGGAGGCCCTGCGGGAAATGCAGACTCGGCTCGCGAAGAAGTCACCATTCGTGGTCTCGACGACTGTGGATGGTCCCGACGCCGGCCGTGCGATCGTTCTCGACGCTGGTCCGCGAGACACGGGGTCGCAAGTGACGCACGAGGGCGCGAACCTCGTCTTCACCGAAGTGTTCGAGCCACCCCCTACCCTTATTGTCTGCGGAGCCGGCGACGATGCGCGGCCGCTGGTGACATATGCGTCCGAGGCGGGCTTTGCCGTGACGATCCTGGATCATCGGCAGGCATTTCTGACAGCCGAGCGCTTTCCGCTGGCACACCGCCTCCTTTGCAGAAGACCCGAGGCCGGCGTGGACGATCTGGGCGTCGACCCTCGCACGCTGGTCATCGTGATGACCCATTCGTTCGCTCACGATCGTGACTGGTTGAAATGTTTCCTCGCCACCAGTGCGCAGTACGTCGGCCTGCTTGGTCCGCGCGAGCGAGCCGATGGCATTCTCGGCCGGCTCGGCGCGCGTGACGATTCGCGCGTGTTCGCGCCGGTCGGTCTGAGCCTTGGCGCCGACGGACCGGAACAAATCGCTATCAGCGTGGTCGCCGAGTTGCTTTCCGTCTTCTCACGGCAGCAGCCCGGACACCTGCGAGAAAAAACTGAGGCGATACATGCCTGAGCGCAAAGGATCGATAGCCGGCATCGTGCTGGCGGCGGGCATGTCGACACGCATGGGGCAGAACAAGCTCTTCATGGAGCTGGAGGGTGAAACGCTGGTCCGCCGCGTAGTCGGTCGCGTGTGGAACGCGGGCGTCAACCCGTTGGTTGTCGTCCTGGGCTACGAAGCCGAGCGTGTGCAGGGCGCGCTCGAAGGCATCCCCTACTTCCCCGTTTTCAACCAGGAGTACGAACGTGGCGTGAACAGCTCGCTGCGGGCCGGTATCCACGCAGTGACCGACACACCGGCGCACGCGGCCGTCGTCGTCCTCGCAGACATGCCGTTCGTCACGACGGCGATGATCGTGACGCTCGTCGAGAAGTACCGGCATAGCGCGGCGCCGCTCGTCATCTCGGACTACGATGGCGTCAACGCACCGCCGATGTTGTACGACCGATCGCTATTTCCCGAGCTGGCGGCTTCCGAAGGCCAGGGTTGCGGTAAACAGGTGGTGAAGCGCCATCGTCACGAAGCGGAATCGGCGTCGTGGTCGCCAGAAGTGCTCACCGATCTCGACGCGCCGGAAGACTACGAGCGCGTCAAAGCGTCGATGGAAGGACGGCGCTGACGTGCGCGCCGAGATCCTGCAGCTCGCTGCCGATCTGACGCGAAAGGGCGAAGGGTTCGTCATGGCCGTCGTCGTCCGGCGCGAGCCCGCGAGCTCGGCGCAGGTGGGCAACACGGCGCTCATCACCGAGGCGGGCACTTGCCATGGCTGGCTCGGGGGCAGTTGTATTCAGTCGACGGTCGTGCGCGAAGCGCTCGCGACGTTCAGGAATGCGTCGCCCAAACTGATCTCGCTGTCGCCCGATCCCGGCGCGGACAACCGACCGGGTGTCGTGTCGTTTCCAATGACCTGCCACAGCGGAGGCAGCGTGGACATCTACCTCGAACCGGTGCTTCCGGCCCCGCGGCTGCTCGTCTTCGGCATCTCCCCCACAGCGCAGGCGCTGGTGCGGCTCGCCAAGAACATGGGCTACACCGTCGACGTCGTCGATCCGGATGCCGAGCGCGCCGGTTTCCCGGACGCCGATCGCATTCTGACGACGTTGAGCTCGGAGGAGTTCGCCGCAAGGCCGGTGTCCCAACGGGGCCGACTCTTCGCTGTCGTTGCCACCCTCGGACAGCACGACGAAGAATCGACGCTGACGGCTCTTGGCATCGAGCCGGCGTATCTCGGCGTTGTCGCCAGCCGCAAGCGGTTTGCGCAGATCCGGGAAACGCTCGTCGCTCGGGGTGCGTCGCCGCACGCGCTCGACGCGATCGCGAACCCGGCAGGGATCGACATCGGCGCCCGTGCCCCCGAAGAGGTGGCGCTCAGCATCCTCGCTGAAATCGTCCGTACTCGGCGCGCGCAGGGAGAACAGAGCGCCACGGAGACGACGAGCGCGCCTCCCGTACTTGAGGAGCGAGATCCCGTCTGTGGCATGACCGTGGAGGTCGCAACCGCGCGCCATCGCGCCGAGCACGCCGGGCGAACCTACTACTTCTGCTGCGGGGGGTGCCGCGAACGCTTCCTGGCCACTCCCGACCGTTATGTCCCGGCAGTCGTCCGGTAGAGCAACGTGAATCCCGACATCCACGCCCTTCTGCGCGAGATGGAACAGCTCGATTACGTGGCCGACGAAGCCATCGCGACGGCCGCGTACCTGGCGCGTGAAATGCGCAAGCCGCTGCTCGTCGAGGGCGAGGCCGGGGGCGGGAAGACCGAGCTCGCCAAAGTGATGGCGAAGCTTGCCGGCACCGAGCTCATTCGCCTTCAGTGCTACGAAGGGCTCGACGTCAACACGGCGCTCTACGAATGGAATTACGCGCGCCAGATGCTGCGCGCCCGGCTTGCCGAGCACGACGGGCGCAGCGCACCCGAAATCGAGGCACTCATCTTCAGCCGCGAGTACTTGCTCGAGCGTCCGCTGCTCCGCGCGATCACAAGGCGCGACGGCCCTGCCGTCCTGTTGATCGACGAGATCGATCGGGCCGACGACGGCTTCGAGGCATTTCTGCTCGAAGTCCTGTCGGACTTTCAGGTCACGATACCGGAGCTTGGAACTATTCGCGCCGAGCACATCCCGTACGTGATCCTCACGTCCAACCGGAGTCGTGAAATCGGCGACGCCCTCCGCCGGCGATGCCTGTATCTCTTCGTCGATCATCCAAGCCTCGAGAAGGAGGTGCGAATCCTCCAGCTCAAGGCGCCCGGCGTCAGCGAACAGCTTGCGCGTGAGATCGGACGTTTCATGCTGGCAGTTCGGCGCCGGCGCCTTTCGAAGATGCCCGGGGTTGCCGAAGCGATCGACTGGGCGCAGGCGCTCGTCCGCCTGCATCAATCGCATCTCGATGCCGAGGTCGTGGCCGAAACGCTCGGCTGCTTCCTGAAGGATCGTCACGACGTCGAAAATCTCGACCGTGCCGCGATCGATTCCCTGGTGGCGGAGGCGCGAGGCGTAGAGGCCTAGCCGTGATCGCAGACGACGATCTCATCGTTCACCTGGCGCGCTTTGCGGGGGCTCTGCGCGGCCGGGGGATCGATGTCGCGGTCGGCGACGAGGTCGATGCCGCAAGAGCGCTCGCGCTGGTCGATCTGTTCGATCGCGCGGAGGTCCAGCGCGCGCTTCAGATCGCGCTCAAGATTCGGCCTCGCGATCGGGCAGCGTTCGAGGCGCTCTTCCGATCGTTCTGGACTCTGGCTCAGTCGGATCCGCAGATTCGCGAACCAGCTGATCGCCGGCCCGCGAGCGGCGCGGTTCCTCGCAGCCGAGCGAACAGCGGCTCCGGCATCCTGACCGATCATGAACGCCGGCAGCCGGCGACGGAAGACAGCACGCCCGGTTACACGAGGGACGTCGTCCTCCGGCGCAAGCCCTTCGAGGAATGCTCCGACCGCGACCTTGCGGACATGGAGCGTCTGCTCGAGCGGCTCGCACCACGCTGGGCCGCAAAAAGGACCCGCCGGCTGAAGCCAGTTCGCGGCCGTGGCGTGCCCGATATCAGGCGCAGTTTCAGGCGCGCGGCGAGCGCCGGAGGCGAAATGCTGTGGTTGGCGCGGCGGGCTCGCGCCCTGGACGAGCCGCGGGTCGTGGTCTTGTGCGACACGAGCGGATCGATGGACGTACATGTCAGGTTCCTGCTCGCGTTCGTTCTCGCGCTGAAACGGGTGGCCCGGACGACCGAGGTCTTCGCGTTCAACACGTCCTTGACACGCCTCACGCCGTGGCTGTCGCCAGGTAAGATCGGCCACACGATCGATCGGCTCTCGGCCGATGTGCCCGGCTGGTCCGGCGGAACCCGAATCGGCGAGAGTCTCATGGAATTCGTGACGAAGTACCAGTACCTCGTTACAGGTCGGTCGGTGGTTATCATCCTCAGCGACGGGCTCGATCGCGGCGACACGACGATGGTGGCTGGAGCGATGCGGTTGCTCCATGCGAGGGCACGGCAAGTCGTATGGCTCAACCCGCTCTCGGGCGACCCGCGGTATGAGCCGACCGCACGTGCCATGCAGGCAGCGCTGCCGTTCATCGATCGCTTCGCGCCCGCACACAACCTCGAGTCGCTCGAGCGGCTCGTGCCGGAACTGGCCGCCTAAGATGCCTTGAAGGAGCGGGATGGAGATTTCGAAATCCTTCGTGGTGAAGGCTTCCCCCGAGGCGGCGTGGAATTTCCTCACCGACCCGGTTCGCGTCGCACGCTGCCTCCCGGGTGCCGCCATCACGAACCAGGTCGACGAGCGGACGCATGCCGGGACAATCACCGTGAAGGTCGGTCCGGTGGCGGCGACCTACAAGGGGACCATGCAGTTCGAGCGGCTTGACCCGCAGGCGCGGACGGCTGAAATCGTCGCCACCGGACAGGACACGCGCGGCAAGGGCGGCGCGCAACTCCGCATGACCAGCGCGCTCGTCGAGCGCGCGCCCGGGGAAACTGAAGTGACCATCACGTCGCACGTGAACGTCATGGGGCTTCTTGCCCAGCTCGGTCGGGGGATGATCCAGGATGTCAGCGATCAGATGTTCGCCACGTTCGTCGCCGCGGCACGAGCGGAGCTCGAACGGCCCGAAACTTCAACGAACCCGACCACAGGCTCGTCCGGAGGCAACGCTGCGAGCGCTGCGCCGAACACTCCTGCGATTGTCCAGGAGCACACTCCCGTGAAACCTCGCGAGGCTGCCCCTCCCGTCGAGGTGCTGTCGCTCGGTTCGACGGTGGTTGGACGCGCTGCCTGGCGCGCTGGTGCGAACCCGGCTCTCTGGATTGGAATAGTTGTTCTCCTCGTCCTCTTGTGGTGGTGGCTTGCGTGAGAAAGGAGTGGTTTCGATGATTCCCGCGCCGTTTGATTACCACGCGCCAACGACACTGTCGGAGGCAATTGCGCTCCTTCAGCGTCACGGCGATCAGGCGAAAGTGTTATCGGGTGGACAGAGCCTGCTGCCGCTCCTCAAGCTTCGCGTCGGGGCCGCCGGTCATCTCGTCGACATCGGCCGGATTCCGGGCCTGGAGTACATCAAGGAGGAGGACGGTTTTCTCAAGATCGGTGGGCGGACGCGCGAATCGGAGGTCGAACGATCGGAAATCATCAAATCGAAATATCCGATCCTTCACGACACGGCGCGGGTGATCGCGGATCCGCTCGTGCGCAACCGCGCGACCATCGGTGGCAACCTCGCGCACGCCGATCCAGCGAACGACCATCCGGCCACCATGCTCGCCCTCGGCGCCGAAGTCACGGCCACGGGCGCCAAAGGACACCGGACGATTCCGATCGGCCAGTTCTTTACCGGACTGTTCAGCACGGCACTCGCCGCCGACGAAATCCTCACCGAGATTCGCGTGCCCATCCCGCCGCCACGGAGCGGCGGGGCGTACGTGAAGCTCGAGCGCAAGGTCGGCGACTTCGCGACCGCCGCAGCGGCCGCCCAGATCACGCTCGGCACGAACGGCGAGGTCGAGCGCGCCGGCATCGGCCTGACGGCCGCCGGTCCGACGCCGATCAAGGCCACCGAAGCCGAGCGCTTTCTGCTGAAGAAGAAGCCCGACGCCGCCGCGATTGCCGAAGCGGCGCGGCTTGCAGCCGCCGCCGCAGCGCCCACTGCGGACCGTCGTGGGTCTGTGCAGTACAAGCGCGAGATGGCTCGCGTCTTGACCGCCCGGGCATTGACCAAAGCGATCGAGCGGGCAGGAGGACGCTAACCATGGCGATGCACACCATCCGTGTCACGGTCAACGGCACTCCATACGAGAAGCAGGTTGAATCGCGCTTGTTGCTCGTCCACTTTCTGCGGGACCAGTTGCGGCTGACGGGAACGCACATCGGCTGCGACACGACGCACTGCGGTGCCTGTACGGTGATCGTCGATGGCGAGCCCGTGAAATCGTGCACCGTCCTCGCGGTGCAGGCCGACGGGAGCGAAGTCCGCACCGTGGAAGGGCTCGAACAGGGCGGCAAGCTGCACCCGATTCAGGAAGGATTCTGGCAGGAGCACGGACTGCAGTGCGGCTACTGCACGCCGGGCATGATGATGACGGGCGTCGCGCTGCTCGGACGCAACCCGAACCCGTCCGAGCCCGAGATCCGCCAAGCGATTTCGGGCAATCTCTGCCGCTGTACCGGCTACGTGAACATCGTGAAATCGATCCAGTACGCCGCCGCACGGCTGCGTTGAGGGGGGGAACGATGGCGCCGCGAACCACAGCCGACGTCGGAGGAATGGGCCATTCCATCAAGCGCAAGGAGGATCCGCGGTTCATCCGGGGTCAGGGCCACTACGTGGACGACATCCAGCTGCCAGGCATGCTGTATCTGGACATCGTCCGCAGCCCATACGCTCATGCGCGCATCAAGTCGATCAATACCGAGCGCGCTCTGAAAGTGCCGGGCGTGCTCGCCGTGATCACCGGCGAAACGCTGGCGCAGTACAACCTCCACTGGATGCCAACGCTGATGTCGGACACCCAGATGGTGCTGCCGACCGAGAAGGTGATGTATCAGGCGCAGGAGGTTGCGGGCGTCATCGCTACCGATCGATACGCCGCCGCCGACGGCGTCGATGCCGTCGAGGTCGACTACGACCCGCTACCGGTCGTCGTCGATCCGTTCAAGGCGCTCGAGCCGGACGCCCCGGTGCTCAGAACCGACAAGAAAGACAAGAAGGACAACCATATCTTCCATTGGGAAGTGGGCAACAGGCAGGCAACCGATCAGGCGTTTGCCGGAGCCGATGTCAAGGTGCAGCAGGACATCTACCTGCCGCGCATTCACGTCGCGTCGATTGAAACATGCGGGTGTGTCGCCGACTTCGATCGAGTCACCGGCAAGCTCACGGTTTACATGACGACACAGGCGCCGCACGCCATTCGCACCGTGGTCGCGCTGGTCGCCGGTCACGTCGGGCTGTCGGAGGAAAAGATCCGGATCGTCTCGCCGGACATCGGCGGCGGGTTCGGCGGCAAGGTTCCGGTCTATCCGGGCTACGTCATCGCGATTGCCGCGTCCGTGGTGATCGGCAAGCCTGTCAAGTGGATCGAAGACCGCATGGAGAACCTGCAGGCCGACTCCTTCGCCCGCGACTATCACATCAAGGCGGAGCTCGCCGCCACGAAGGACGGCACGATGACGGCGCTGCGGATCAAGACCGTGGCCGATCACGGGTATGCAGATGCCGCTGCGAACCCTTCGAAGTTTCCTGCCGGTCTCTTCTCGATCTGCACCGGCTCGTACGATCTCAAGAACGCGTTTGCCGAAGTGGACGGCGTCTATACGAACAAACCGCCTGGCGGTATCGCGTACCGCTGCTCCTTCCGTGTGACGGAAGCGGTGCATGCGATCGAGCGTATGGTCGATGTCCTCGCTCTCGAGCTGAAGATGGATCCCGCGGAGCTGCGCTTCAAGAACTTCATCCCGGCTGAAAAGTTCCCCTATAAGTCGGCGCTCGGCTGGGAGTACGACAGCGGCAACTACTCCGGTGCGTTGAGGAAGGCGATGGATCGGATCGGCTATGCCGATCTCCGGAAGGAACAGGCCGAAAAGCGGAAGCGCGGCGAGCTGATGGGGATTGGCATCTCCAGCTTCACCGAGGTCGTCGGCGCCGGGCCGTCGAAGCAATTCGACATCCTCGGGATCAAGATGTTCGATTCGGCCGAAATTCGCGTGCACCCGACCGGCAAGGCCACGGCGCGTTTCGGCACCAAGTCGCAAGGCCAGGGCCACGAGACCACCTACGCACAGATCATCGCCGAGGAGCTCGGTATCCCTGCCGCCCACGTCGAGGTCGAGGAAGGTGACACCGACACGGCGCCGTACGGCCTTGGTACCTACGCCAGCCGCTCGACGCCGACTGCAGGCGCCGCGGCTGCGATCGCCTCGCGCAAAATTCGCGACAAGGCGAAGAAGATTGCCGCGCACCTGCTCGAGGTGAGCGAGGACGATCTCGTCTGGGAGCCCGGCAAGTTCTCGGTCACAGGTGCGCCGCAAAAATCCAAGACTATCCAGGAAATCGCATTCGCGGCTTATACGAATCACCCGCCGGGCATGGAGGCAGGGCTCGAAGCGGTCAACTACTACGATCCGCCGAACCTTACCTACCCGTTTGGCTCTTACATCGCCGTGGTCGACATCGATCGCGGTACCGGGGCCGTGGCGCTGCGTCGCTTCGTGGCGGTAGACGACTGCGGCAACATCATCAACCCGATGATCGTGGAGGGCCAGGTGCACGGCGGGTTGACGATGGGAATGGCACCCGCGCTATTCGAGGAGATCAGCTACGACGAGGCCGGGAATATTCAGGGCGGCAGTTTCATGGACTATCTGCTCCCGACAGCGATGGAGACACCACGCTGGGAAACGGACAAGACAGTTACACCGTCACCACATCATCCGCTCGGTGCAAAAGGAGTGGGCGAGTCGGCGACAGTCGGCGCGCCTCCGGCCATTGCCAACGCCGTCGTCGACGCGCTCGCGCACCTCGGCGTGCGCCACATCGACATCCCGATTACACCGGAGAAGGTCTGGAATATCCTGCGAGAGAAGGGGGTGGCGGAGTAGCACGTACTCACACGTGATCCAGTTTGTCTCCTGGTGACGGCTCCCGCATCTGACGCTCCAGCGATCGGCTGACCATGTCCTTCGCTCCAAGCCCGACCGCCAGCGCGGTGGCCAGCACGATCCCTCCGAAGGCGATGCCGAATGCGAGCAGCAGGGCGGTGCGTCCGATGCCAATGTGGTCGAGCGCCATTGCCGCCGCCACCATGAGGACGACCCATTTCACGGCGAGACTCAGGAGGCGTGCGGACCGGATGCCCATGTTGACGGCCTCAATGAGGACCGCCCGGGCCAGGAAACGCGCGATCAGCCCGCCGAGCACGAAAATCGTGATCGCGGCGACGAGGTGCGGCAAGTACTCGAGCACCGACGTCGCGAACCGCGAGGGCAACGCGGCATCGAGCGCGGCGAAGCCGAGCATCAGCCCAATCAGCAGGATGATCCAGTAGGTCACGGAGGCGACGAGCTTCGACGCACTGCGTGACGGCGTCCACTCGGCCACCGACACGCCGAGCTCTTCAGCACGCCGGTCGAAGTCGAGCCCCGTCAGCGCGCGGAACACGGCATAGCGGACGATCACCGCCACGATCAGCGACGCAGTCAGGAGCAGCAGCAACACCAGCGCGCCCGGCAGAAAGTTCGCGATGCCGTCGACGATCCGCGTTCCCGCGATGCTAAGCGCTCGCTGTATTCCTTCCACCATCGTCGTGTCCTCCACTTGCGGCAACCCTACATGCTGGCGCGTCAGGTGCGCACCCGCTCGGGCCAGCGCCATTTCGAAATCAAATACGGCTTCTGTTCCTCAAAGGCCGCACACAGCCGTTCGAGGCGCTGTTCGACGTCCTCCTCGCCGCGATCCCGAATCTCCACGATGAACGACGCGAGCCAGGCGAGGTACAACGGCACGAGCGAACGCAGGAGATGCTCGCGTGCGATCACTCTCAAGCGATACCCCAGCGCGAAGTCGTAGACGATCGTCGCCCACAGCGAGTCGTCGAGCCGGAAGCTCGCTCCCGGGCCGTTCATCAGGCGGCGAAGGTCGAGAATGGTTCGCGGTGGAAGCACCCATGTCCAGATATCGCGAAGCTCCCGGTATCCCAGGCGATAGGATTCGATCAGCTTCTCGGGATCGACGGACACGGGTTGGAGCGAGTTCCCCGTTGCCAACTCTCCAAAGGGCTGCACGGCAACAGAGCTGCGCACGCGCTGCCATCTCTCGACGCGGTTCTCCAGATCGGCAAACAGCGAGCCGATGACCTGCGTCACCAAGGTGCCAAGGTCGAGCGTCTCGTCAGCGTGAGCGTGGTGATGCCGAACGCCAAGCGCGGCTTCGCCGATGCGGAAGTCGCCCGACGCAGCGGAGCTCGCCAGCCACAGGTCGATGCCTGCGTGCGCGCCATCGCGATCCCAGACATTCTCGTCGAGGAAGTGGCCGAGCAGCCGCGACGAGCACGCGAATTCGCCCGTAATGGGCTGCCGAAGACGGACGCCATAAAGCGCCCGAAACATGGGATACACGATCCCTTTGGTCAACGCACCCTCGTACGGGTGGCGACGGTAGAGCGGCGCCACGAGGTCGAACCCATGCGTGAGCACGGGGTCGATCAGCCAGTGAACCCACTGCGGCGTTACGGTCTCGATACCGGCGTCGAGGACTACACATGCTCGAGCGTCGAGGCTCTGCGCAGTGGCCAGGATGCCTCGCAGCGCACGAGCCTTTCCCGGCATCCTGTGGTATGGCATCTCGAGCCGATCGGTCGTCGGCGGCGACGGCACCTCGAGAATCTCGGCCGTGCCGCGGAGCGAGTCGCGTGCACGGGCCGGCGAGCCGTCGCTGGACCCGCAATCGGCAAGCACGACGCGGCTTGCGGCACCGGCAAAATGCCGGGCCAAGCCGTCGCGCACAGCCGCCACAACGGCCCCCACAGTGGCGGCGTCGTTGTAGCTGGTAACGCCCACCACGATGTCAACTGAGGCCGACCTGGTCTCAGTCGCGACGCTGGAGCTCGAACCAGTAGAAGTCATAGGGGCCGAGTGTGAGGAAATAGCGACGCTCTCCGATGATCGGAAACTCGGTATAACCAAGCACTTCGATCGGAACGAATCCGGCAAAGGGCGCGAGGTCGAGCTCCACCGGCTGCACGGATCGGGACAAGTTGGCCACGCAGAGAATCGCGTCGTTTTCCAGTTCACGAAGATAGGCGAGCACCTTCCGGTTCTCGCACTCGAGAAACCGCAAGGTACCGAGGCCGAGCACTGGAAACAGCTTGCGCAGCCCGATCAGGTTCTTCATCCACTGCAGCAGCGACGAGCCGTCGCGCTCCTGTGCCTCAACGTTGAGTCCCTGATATCCGTAGATGGGATCCATGATGATCGGGCTGTACAGGCGCGCGGGATCCGCTTTGGAGAACCGGGCATTCCGATCGCTCGTCCACTGCATCGGGGTCCGGACGCCGTTTCTGTCGCCGAGGTAGACGTTGTCGCCCATCCCGATCTCGTCGCCGTAGTAGACGATGGGCGTGCCTGGAAACGAGAACAACAGGCTATTGAGCAGCTCAATGCGCCGGCGGTTGTTACCCATGAGCGGCGCAAGACGCCTCCGGATGCCCAGATTGATCCGCGCCTGCGGGTCGGCGCTGTACGCCAGGTGCATGTAGTCCCGCTCCTCGTCGGTCACCATCTCGAGTGTCAACTCATCGTGGTTTCGCAGAAAGAGCGCCCATTGACAGACGCCTGGAATGGTCGGCGTCTGCTGCATGATCTCCACGATCGGATGCCGGTCTTCCAGGTGCAGGCCCATGAATATGCGAGGCATGAGCGGAAAGTGATACGCCATGTGGCATTCGTCGCCGTCGCCGAAATACGCGCGGACGTCGGCCGGAAACTGGTTCGCCTCGGCGAGCAGCATCCGGTGTGGCCCCCGTTCATCGATGTGGCGCCGAATCGCCTTGAGGACGGTATGCGTGTCGGGGAGGTTCTCGCAGCTCGTGCCCTCGCGCTCGACCAGGTACGGAACGGCGTCGAGACGGAACCCGTCGACCCCGAGCTCGAGCCAGAAGTCGATCACCCTGAGAATTTCCCCAAGAACGGCTGGATTGTCGTAATTGAGATCGGGCTGATGGTGAAAAAAGCGATGCCAGTAGTACGCACCCGCGACCGGATCCCACGTCCAGTTCGACCGTTCGCTGTCGACGAAAATCACCCTTGCATCGCGATACTTCTCGTCCGTGTCGCTCCATACGTAGAAGTCGCGCTCGATGGATCCGGGAGGCGCCTCGCGCGCTCGCCGAAACCATAAGTGCTGGTCGGACGTGTGATTGAGCACCAGCTCGATGACCACGTGCATTCGCCGTTCGTGTGCGGCGTCCAGAAAGCGCCTGAAGTCATCGAGGGTTCCGTAGCTCGGGTGGATGTCGCAGTAGTCCGCGATGTCGTATCCATCGTCGCGGAGGGGAGATGGAAAGAACGGAAGGAGCCAGAGGCAATTGACGCCAAGTCCTTCGAGATAGTCGAGTTTCTCGATGAGCCCTGGGAAATCGCCGACGCCGTCCGCGTTCCCGTCGCAAAACGACTTGACGGGCAGCTCGTAGATGACCGCGCGCTTATACCACAGACCATCGCTTTGGCTACTCTTGTGCGCCATTTGGACCGCTATGCGGCTCGTTGCGTGAAATTTGTACTCATTGTGACCCGCATAGCGGTCCTAGGCACGCGGCGCGCGCCAGGAGACACTGGCAACCAGCCGAGGGCTCTGGAGGGATATCAAGGGCAGAGCCCTTGGCTGGTTCACACTTGCCAACCCGACCGTTGGGAATGTTCAAAGATACTTGATGATTACCTGAGTCTGACGCCAGTTCGTCCATCGAACAGATGTCGCCGATCGGCGGGAAGAGTGAGAAAGACGCGCGCTCCGGCTGGTGGTGCTGCCCCAGCGATGACCGCAAGAACCGATTCGGCGCCTGGTGAATCGAGGCGCAGATGAAGCAAGGAGTCGTGGCCTCGCGGCTCTACCAACTCGACGGTGGCATGCATCTGACCGTCGGCGCCAAGGGTGACATCGTGGGGGCGGATGCCGGCCAGAGCACCGGACGGCGCCTCGATCCCGACCAGCGTCGCGGGCACAAAGTTCATCGACGGAGCGCCGATGAACTTTGCCACGAACATGTTGACAGGCCGTGCGTACACGTCCAGCGGTGGTGCCACCTGCTCGATGGCGCCTTCACGCATGACGGCGACGCGCCCCCCGAGGGTCATCGCTTCTTCCTGATCGTGCGTCACGTACACAACCGTCGTGCCGAGTGTGCGGTGCAGCCGCCGCAGCTCCGCGCGCGCCTGTGCGCGGAGCGCGGGATCGAGGTTGGAGAGCGGCTCATCCAGCAAAAACGCTTTCGGCTGTCGCACGATCGCCCGGCCGAGCGCGACGCGCTGGCGCTCGCCGCCTGAGAGTTGCGCAGGACGACGATCGAGCAGCGTCTGTATGTCCAGCGCCGCGGCAACGTCGGCGACCAG
>Ga0075430_100002086_pt1 | contig 16512 bp, 12 predicted proteins | sample RhiMetdeltSRZDD4_FD_75294 | JGI IMG/M metagenome (GOLD analysis project Ga0075430, IMG submission 75294) | Populus rhizosphere microbial communities from Tennessee, USA - Rhizosphere MetaG P. deltoides SRZDD4 | ecosystem: Host-associated > Plants > Roots > Rhizosphere > Soil | place: USA... | reverse complement strand
CGACGACGGTCCGGTGTTCACCGCTGTCGACGCGCTATCCAGCTTTCGGCCGTTCCCTGCGTTCGGCGTGACTCCGTTCGACGACGTGCGGGTCACGACACACCAGATCTCGTTCTCGATCGCTATCCGGTAACCGCGCCCCGATCACTCTCCCGGGAAGAGGCATCCAGGTCGTGAGTAGCCAGTAGGAAAGCGTGCCAGTCAATCAGCCGTACCACCGGCACGCTGCTCACCGAGCACTGGCTACCTGAGAACCTGGATAGTTCGTCCCGAAAGAGGGTCGGCGAATAACCCTCGAGGTTGATCATGAATCGACGGACCCGCGCGACCGCGCTCGTGCTGCTACCGATCGCGATCGCCTGCAAGGAGAGTTACTCGATCTCCGAACCCCCAACCGAGCTGACTATCGACACCGAGCTTCGTCAGACCATCGGCGGCTGGGGCGCCGTGCCGCTCCTTCCGGTAGCGAAACAGAATCCGGCGCTGGTCGATCTCGGACGCTCGCTCTTCTTCGACAAGATCCTGAGCGGCAACCGTGACGTCGCGTGCGCCACGTGTCATGACCCGGCCGCGTCCGCCGGCGATGCGCTCGCGCTTCCCATCGGCACCGGCGGCAGCGGCATCGGCGTCGCGCGCACACTCGGCCACGGTCGCCAGTTCGTACCGCGCAACGCCCCGTCGCTGCTCAACCAGGGACTCGGTCACTTCTACCTGTTCTGGGATGGCCGAGTGAACGAGGAGGGTGGCCCGGGACGGTTCCGGACGCCGACGAACGTACCGATACCGGGTGGAGTGACGAGCCTCCTCGCCGCGCAGGCGATGCTGCCAGTGCTCAACCGGGACGAGATGCGCGGCCAGGCCGGGGATAGAGATGTCGCCGGCAACCCTAACGAGCTCGCGGCGCTGTCGGACGCGACACCGAGCGAGATCTGGAACGCCGCGATGCGGCGTCTGCTCGCGATTCAGGAGTACCAGGCGAAGTTCAACGCCGCGTATCCGGGCGTGCCGACCACGGCGCTCGGCTTCCAGCATGCGGCGAGCGCGATCGCTGCGTTCGAGATCGAGGCGTTCACACGGCAGAAGTCCGCGTTCGATCGCTTCCTGGCCGGCGACAACCGGGCCATGACGGTCGATGAGAAGCGCGGTGCCCTGCTCTTCTTCGGCGAGGCGCGATGCTCGTCGTGTCACTCCGGCGCTCTGTTGGGTGGCCAGCAGTTCGCGAACATCGGGATTCCGCAGATCGGACCTGGCGTCGGCAAGGCCGCGCCCCTCGACCTTGGCCGCGGCGAAGAGTTCCCGCAGGTGCAGCAGTATCAGTTCGCCTTCCGCGTGCAACCGCTGCGCAACGTCGAGCTCACGGCGCCCTACATGCATAACGGGGCGTATGCGACGCTCGAGGCGGTCGTCAGGCACTACAACAACGCCGACTCGTCGCACCGGAACTACGATCCATCGACGCTGCCCGCAGCTGTGCAGTCCAGCTACCATGGTGACGCGCTGACCAAACAGCGCGTGCTGCAGTCACTCGACTTCCGGCTCCGCGAGCCGTTGCGGCTGACCGACGCCAAGCAGAAACAGCTCGTCGCGTTTCTCAAGTCGTTGACCGACCCGACCGCGCGCAACCTCGCGTCGATCACGCCGGCGAGCGTGCCAAGCGGCCTTTCTGTGCGCTAGGCTGCCGCTTGACCTAACGCGGACCGGGCCCTACACTGGACCCCCCAAGCATTCGGGAGTGGCCATGGACACACGGTCCCTACGCGGGCGCTCTCGCCGTGATCGACAAGCTCCTCGGGCACAGCCCGCGTGTACCTAACGCGTGGCTTCTGCGTGCTCGCACGCAGGCCGACATGGGAGCAGTCGCAGACTCGGTCGCCGCGTCGCTCACGCGCGGTGGCGAGAATGGCGAGGATCGTGGAACCGTCGCGCGCTTCGCCACCGCGCTTGGCGCTGCGGTGGCGCGAAGCGGTTCGCCCGATACGGTGACCGCGCTCCGTACCGCGATCGGGTATTACAAGCTGGCCGACGGCGTCCAGGCGCGTGACAGCACGGCGTACTACATCGGCGCGACGAGCGTGTCGCTCGCGCAGCGCCTGTCCGTCGAAGCCCGCCGCGCACGGCGGTGCGAGAGCGTCAAGGAGATGCAGTCGGCGCTCGTCGATGCGCAGGTGTACCTCGTGAAGGGAGGTCGCGCATTCCCGAAGCCCGCGGCGGAGCGGCTGGAATACGTGCCGCCGCTCACGACGTACGCGGCCCAGCTGGCGAAGGCGTTATGTAGGTAGTCAGTCCGAGCGGAACGAGAAATGAACCGGCATCCTGAGGCGCCGGCCGAAGGACCCTCATCGTCCCGACCGAGGCGCTTTACCGGGAGGCAGAGGATTCTTCGCTTCGCTCGGAATGACGACCGGTTGCCTCACGACCCGGCGCCGAGTTAATTGTCGCGCATGATGCACTTCCTGAGACTCGTGCATATCCTCGGCGGCGTGTTCTGGGTGGGCAGCGCCATCTTCATGGCGGCGTTCCTCGGCCCGGCGCTGCGCGCGATCGGGCCCGCGGGCGGCCAGGTGATGCAGCAGCTCGCGCAGGTTCGAAAGCTCCCAGCCTACATGATGGGCTCGATGGCGGCGACGCTCCTCTCCGGCATTGCGCTCTACTGGGTCGCGTCGGACGGGTTCAGTAACTCGTGGCCCGCGTCCGGTCCGGGGAAGACGTTCGGCGTCGGCGCCGTGTTCGCGATCCTCGGCGCGACGATCGGGGTGGTAGTCAGTATGCCGGCCGCCCGACGACTCGGCGCGCTCGCGGCGACGATCGGGAAGGCGGGCGGCCCGCCGGCACCCGACCAGATGGCGGAGATGCAGCGCCTGCAGGGCCGCATGGCGACGGCCGCTCAGATCGTGGCGTTCCTGCTCGTTGTCGCGACGGCAGCGATGGCAGTGGCCCGTTACGTGGCCTAACGAGGTTTGAGCTGCGCCAAGGGGTCGGAGCCGGACGTCCACCCTCCGCCTTAGGTTCGATAGAACGATGGACGTCCGACTCCTGAACCGCCGTGCCGTTCGCTGCGCGTACCGTACCGATCTCCCGAAGAAGAACGCCGTCGCCTGAATGACGCTTGCCGGTGGCGCCCGTCGCACGGCATGCATCGCGGAAATCACGTGACCCTTTCCGCGGAGTGCCATGCGACGCGCGTTCTTCGCTCTCGCGCTGCTTGCGGCGGTAGCGCCGCAGGCTCGTGCCCAGAAGCCAAGCGACCCCGTTCCGGACGTCCCCACCCCCGACACCCTCGGCGCGAACTTCCGTCACGACAGCGTCGGGACGTCAGGACCGACGGACTTCGACTTCCTCGACGGCAGCTGGACCATTCGCTTCCAGGCGCGGAAGTGCAACGGCCAGAGCGGCCAGCTCGTGTGCCCGAGAGAGTATTGGCCCGCGCGCCGAGGGACGTGGTCGGCGCGGCGCATTCACGACGGCCAGGTGATCGAGGACAAGTTCGGCACGATCGACCCTAACGATGGCAGCCGGAGCTTCACGCTGACGTACCGCGTGTACGATCAGGCGAAGAAGACATGGGAGATCGCCGGAACGAACGCGAAGCAGGGCTCCCCGTGGGCGCCGGGGACGTCGTGGGCCGACGCGCGTGGTGACCGGTATGTCGTGCAGACGTACGGCACCGGTTCGAGCTCACTCATCACGAGAATTCGCTACTACCAGGTCGAGCCGGACCATTTCCTCTGGCGGGCTGACGGGTCGGTAGACGGAGGAAAGACCTGGATTCCGGATTACTGGAAGATCGAAGCGCACCGGGACGGGCGCTAACGAGAGCAACGGCTAGGGGCTGGGAGTTGCTGGAAGCCCCAAGCCCCCAGCCCTCATCTCGTTACCACGCGGTCACGCGATCAGCGATCCTTCCGGACCGAACGAGGTCACGTAACTCGGCGCCTAACGCCGATGTCGCATCGACGACGACCTGCCACCGCCGCATCCGCTCGTCCTCGGGCAACGTGTAGAAATCCCGGCGGTCGGGTATCTTGCCGCCCGGCAGCGACGCCACGAACTCGTCCGATGGCGCAATGAGCAGCGCTCGCCGGAAGTTCGCCCCGCCCGCGCGCCGCCAGCGGAGTGACTTGTCGAACCATCCCGGCACTACGTGCGAGTAGAAGTGCGGATACAGCACGAGCCCCTCCCCGGCGCCGAAGTCGAGGTCGAGGTGGTAGTCGAGCACACCGCCGTCCCAGTGCAACCCGCCCTCGACGCCCGGAATCCGCACGCCCTCGAGCAGCAGCGGTATCGCGCCTGACGCGAGCAGCGCGTCACGCAGGTTGTCGCGCGTGAGGGGCGCGTGCCGCGTCGGCAGATCCGCAATGTGCGTGAACGGCGAGTCCGAACCGGCCGAGAAGATCCAGCGCCGCATCTGCAGCGCGAGCGTCCGGCGGCTCACGACGTTTCCAGCAACCGCGAGGGCCAACGACGCGAGCAACATTCCCCGCCTGCCACTCGCGCCGAGCCCACGAAGCTCCGCCGTGATGACGTGCACACGTGCCCACGGGTGCACGAGAATCTCGTCCACTCCCGTCGGGCCGAGGAGAAGGTCGAGCGCGCGGCCGAGGACGCGCGTGACCTCGGCGGTGGACGGCTTGCGCGTGTACCGCTGCTCGTAGATGTACGCGTGGTGCCCGCGCTCGAGTGCGGCGATCGGATCGCGCTGTGCGAGACACGCCATGCGCCAGCTGCCGATCGACGAGCCGATGAGGTGGAGCGGTCGCTGTCGCGGGTGCTGCAGGAACTCGCCGAACAGGTAGCGATCGAGTCCGGCGAGCACGAGCCACTTCGCGCCACCGGACGCGCCGGGGATTACGTCAACGTCTTCGGCACGTAGCCCGCGGTCGCGCACGATGCGCAACGCCTCGGGTCCGGCGCGAATGCTGAGCAGCGACGACACCAGCGCAAGTTAACCTCATCGCGCTCACTGTCGACGCACGCAGCGATGAGTGATCGCCGCTGCGTCGTGCTCCACGCCAACGCGCTTGGTACCGCGTGCGCGTGCCGGCCTGAGCGATGGCCAGTCGCGAGATGGACGCACGACGTGTAGATCCGGATCACTCGCCATACGGACGGCAGTCACGCACTCGTCTCCGCGTGCAGCTCGGCGAGCCCGGCACGAATACTCGTGGCAACCACGTTGGCTTCGTCGGCCGACAGTCGTGTCCGCACGACTTCTTCCGTGAGCTCGAGGCTGCGCACGATCTCGCGCGTGGTGACGTTGCGCGCGCGAAGGAGTTGATCGAGCCACTGCACGTAGCCGGCGAAGAGGGCCGGGCGCCCGAGATCGACCGCCGGAATCAGGTGGCCGATCGTATCATCGATGTCCTCTTGGCATTGCTCACGGCCGACGGGACCGTAGCGGTCGGTGAGCTCCGGCATCTCGTCGTACAACCGGCGCGTCACCTCGTCCGCCAACACGTGCCTGTCGGCGAGCAGACGGCTCGCCGCGCGTCCTTCGGGAGTTACGTCGTCCACTGTGATTCCCCCGGGAATCGAGCAACACCTCGTACGCCTCGTGCCTAACGCCCGCGCGTGCCATGATGTCGCCGGGCTCGCGCGAATGCGAGATCGCGTGCTCACGGCTCTTCATGTATCGGCGAAACGCGTCGCGATCCTCCCACGCGTCAGCAGTCGCCCGGCGAAGCGAGGTGGCCCGCATCGCCAGTCGGCTTCGTACACAAGGTCGAGGACCATGTGCAAACTGCCGGCTGCTGACGAGATATCGCAGCCAGCGAACTCAGCCTTTATAGATCGCATGCCCCCCGGTGCGATCGCTCGGTTCCACCCGCCATCTGCTACTCGAGGCACCATGTACATCCTCCTTATCGCCGTTGCGCTGTTCGCCGGCGCGTGTTCCGGAAGCGTCCCAGGCACTTCCGAAGGTCGTGCGGGCTCTTCCGGACGTGTCCCGAGCACCCAGGAACAGCGAGATCGCTAACGCTAACGCTGAGCGGCGCTGGAACGAGAGCAGGCCAGCGTCTTACACGGAGGCACGGAATCTCAAAGCAGTACCATGACACTGAAGCGCCACAATACACCAACGGCTCGGTGATCGCCGAGCCGTGAGTGCATTGGTCTTCCCGTTACGGTCGTCTACGAGCGGCTACGGCGTACGCGTCGCTTCCCAGGTCGACCGGGCGATGACCGAATCCGGCTTGGCCGCGAGCATGACCGAGGACGTCCCGACGAGCTTCCCGTCTTTCAGCCGTCCGACCGAGCGGTACATGACCGGAGGCGTGCCCTTGGGCAGAGTCGGGTCGGTGTATGGCGCAGACGTCGCGATCATGCTGTCGGCATCGTAGCGGATGGTGTACGCCACCGAGTCTTTCGCGCCTTCAGTGATGGTCTTGCCGGTCGAGTCGGTCGTCCGTACTGCCGTGAAGCGGCTCACGACCGAGTCGGTTCCCTCGGCCTTGACGATGCCGTGCCATGTCCCCGTCAGGTCGGCGGCGGAGAGAGGGGCGGGGGTTGCGGGCGGTGGCGTCGCGGTCGCGGCGGAGTCGGCCGCGGGTGTCTCTTCCTTCGAGCATGCGGCGACGACGAGGGCGGCCAGAAGCAGGGACTTGCGCATGGGGCCTCGCGGAGTAGTCAGCGGAGCAGATATGGGCATCGAGTCTGCGTCGGCTCGTTCGAGATGATGCAGGCTCGAGCTTCCTCACGCTAGGTATTGGGGTCGCCGCGCGTATTTTCTCGCATCCGCCATACACGGACGGCAATGGTCTGGGAGGAACGCTGGCACCCGCTGCGGCGGGAATGGGTCGTCATCACGTCGCACCGGGATCAGCGACCGTGGCAGGGCGAGACCGTCGGGTCTGCGCGCGCGGCACCGCCGCAGTACGCATCGGACTGCTACCTCTGCCCCGGCAACGCGCGCATCTCGGGCCAGCGGAATCCCGACTTCGATGGCGTCTTCGCGTTCGACAACGATCATCCGTGCGTCGGCCCACTCGCCCCCGAGCCACCCTCGCAGGCGAGCGGGCCGTACCGGAACCGCCGCGCCGACGGCGCCTCACGCGTCGTCTGCTACTCGCCGCGTCACGACCTGTCGCTCGCCGAGTTGCCGCATGACAGCGTCGTTAGGCTCCTCGAGGCGCTGCAGGACGAGTATCGCACGCTCGCCGCGCGCCCGGAGGTGCGACACATCCTCATGTTCGAGAACAAGGGCGAGGTCGTCGGCGTCAGCAACCCGCATCCGCACTGCCAGATCTACGCGACGAATTTCGTCTTCCGAACGATCGAGCTCGAGGCCGAAGCGTCGGAGCAATACCTGAAGGAAACGGGGCGGGTGCTCTTTCAGGACATCGTCGCAGCCGAAGAAGAGCATACCGGTCGACTGCTCAACAGCGGCCCACACGCGCTCGCGTTCGTGCCCTACTTCGCTCGCTACTCGTACGAGACGTTCGTCGCTCCGCGGGCGACGCACGCGAACATCGCGGAGCTCTCGACTGAAGAGCTGGATCACCTCGCGTATAGCCTCAGCGACACGCTCGTGCGCATGGACAACCTCTGGCGCATGCCGTTCCCATACGTGATGGTGCTCCATCAGGCGCCGCTCGACGGCATGGTGCACCGCGGCTTTCACTTCCACATCGAGATTCACCCGCCGCTTCGACGTCCCGGGCTGCTCAAGTACCTCGCCGGGCCGGAGATCGGCGGCGGTAATTTCCTGAACGACACGAGCCCGGAGGACAAAGCCGACGAGCTTCGATCCCGGTCGAGCGTTCACTACACGCAAGAGGCACCGAGGTGAACGACGCCCGCCGGCTGCTTCCGGCGATTCTCGGGCTGCATGATCGCATTCGTGCGTCGGTGGTCGATGCGTTCGAGACGCAACACCGCGACGACCTCGCCGGTGTCGCGCACGACGAGGACGGCGACACGATCTACGCCGTCGACCGCGTCAGTGAAGCGGTGCTCGTGGACGGGCTCGCGGAGATAGCTCGCGAGGAACCGCTGTGTCTCGTTGCCGAAGGGCTCCCGCCCGCGGGCGTTCCTCTCCCTCACGGCACACGCGACGAGGATTGCCGGTGGCGCGTGCTCGTCGACCCGATCGATGGCACACGCGGCCTCATGTACCAGAAACGACCGGCATGGATTCTCACCGGCGTGGCGCCGAACCTCGGGCCTTCCACGCGGCTCCGCGACATCCTGCTCGCCGTCCAGACCGAGATCCCGCTCATCAAGCAACATCTGTCCGACCAGATCTGGGCGGTGCGCGGTGATGGGGTCGAGGGGCGTCGCTACGATCGCCTAACGGGCGCCATCACGCCGCTCTCGCCGCGGCCTTCGTCGATGGCGTCGCTCGCGCACGGCTTCGCCTCCGTGAGTCGCTTCTTCCCGGGCGCGCGCGACATCCTCGCGGCGATCGATGACGAGATCGTCACGGCGGTCGAGGGCGCGCCCGTCCCTGGCAAAGCCGCATGCTTCGAGGACCAGTACATCTCGACCGGCGGGCAGCTCTACGAGCTCATGATGGGCCACGACCGCTTCATCGCCGACGTCCGGCCGACGCTGATTCCGCTACTCACCAGGCGCGGTCTCCCCCGCCCGCTCTGTTGTCATCCGTACGACCTGTGCTCATCACTGGTGGCCGAGGAGCTTGGCGTGAGGCTGACGGACGCTACGGGGAAGCCGCTGGACGCGCCATTCGACCTCGACACCGATGTCTCATGGGTGGCCTACGCCAACGATAGGCTGCGTGCCCGCGTCGAGCCTGCGCTACTCGCCGCACTCGCCCGTTACGGGCTCACGTCCCCAGCTGGCGACTGACGACCACGGTGCGAACACGAACGCTCGACGAAGCTCGCCGGGATGGTGACCTGAGCTGGTTCGCGCCGGCGCTCGAACGACTCGAGGCTACCCGCGCGAGTGTGCTGCCGTTCATCGAGCCGGGTCGCCCGGTAATGATCGCACGCGCACCCGGACGGCTCGACGTCATGGGTGGGATCGCCGACTACAGCGGCTCGCTCGTGCTCGAGATGCCGCTCGCGTGTGCGACGTTCGCCCTCGCGCAAACGCAGACGGCGCGTCGGCTCGATGTTCGTTCCCACCGCGGTGAGCAACTCCACGAGTACGCAGTAGATCTGGACGAGTTGCTCTCGCCGGCGTCGAGCACGCCCGCCGCCCTCGCAGCCTGGTTTACGCAACGACCCGCCGACCGATGGGCCGCATACGTGGCGGGCGCGGTCTACCGGTGCCTAACGCTTGCCGGTATCGATCGGGTTCCACATGGCGTGCGGCTGCTCTTCCTCTCGGACGTACCGGAAGGCAAAGGCGTCAGCTCGTCGGCGGCACTGGAAGTCGCGACGATGACTGCCACCACGGCGGCGTACGACGTCCGTATGACCGGGGCCGAGATTGCGACGGCATGTCAGTGGGCCGAGAACCACATCGCCGGCGCGCCGTGCGGCATCATGGACCAGATGACATCGTCACTCGGCCGTGCGGACCGTCTGCTGCGATTGCTCTGTCAGCCCGCGGCGGTCCAGGGCCATGTGACTGTGCCGCCCGGCTACCGTTTCTACGGAATCGATAGCGGGATTCGCCACGCCGTGACGGGGGCCGATTACGGCACGGTTCGCACGGCGGCGTTCATGGGCTATCGCATGATCGCGGATCTCGCCGGGTTGCCGACCTCATCCGACGGTATGGTCACGCGCGTTCAGGACGATCGCTGGGGTGGCTATCTCGCGAACATCGAGCCGGCGGAATTCGGGGCGCGGTTCGCCGAGCGACTTCCGGTGTCGATCGAAGGCGCAGAGTTTCTCAGACGTTATGCCGGAATCACCGACTCGGTGACGCGCGTCGATCCCCGACGGTCATATCCGGTTCGTCTGGCGACGTCACATCCCGTGTATGAGCACGCGCGCGTGTCACGCTTCGCCGCGCTGCTCGAGCGCGGGCTCGATGACGAAGCCACGGCCCGCGAGATGGGAGAGCTGATGCTCGAGTCACACGAGAGCTACAGCGCGTGCGGCCTCGGGAGCGACGGCACCGATCGGCTCGTCTCGCTCGTGCGCGAGCTCGGGGTCGACCGCGGTCTTTTCGGCGCGAAGATCACCGGTGGCGGCAGCGGTGGTGCTGTCGCGATACTCGGCACGGATGCCGCACGAGACGTGGTTGACGGAGTTGCGACGCAGTATCGGCGCGAGACGGGACGCGCGACGCACGTCTTCGACGGGTCGGGTCCCGGAGCGGAGCAGCTCGGGGTTTTACTGGTCGTCGCCTGATGTCGGGTAGGCCTCTCGGGGCCACCTGTTCTCACGAGCCGTGTCGCGATGTTTTGCTTGCTCGTTTTGACGCGTCATCCTATGTTGCGACAGGCAGCCCGACCGCGGCCGCCACAAGCCAATTCCTGCGATGATACAAACCCACCTCTTTACCACCTCGACCCGCCGTCTGACGCCGATTTTGGTCGGCTGCATGGGCGCAGTGCGTCCTCGAGGGTGGAAATCGGCTGTTTATACGGCCGGAGGCCACGCACCCTAGAATCGCAGGATCAAGTGTCGTGATCCGGCCTTTCGGGTGCAGCCAACCCGAAAGGCCTTTTTGCTGGGTTTACCCGACAGCGGATCACGACAATGAATCACGAGATCATCTCCCGATACATAGGGCAGCCGGCGAGTCTGCCGGCGGAGCTCCGAGCGGCGCTCGCGCGCGCGTGGGGCAGCCAGCCCGTTCAGCTCTACGCGCTCGCGGATCTCGACCCCCGCCTGAAACTCGGCGAGTCGTGGCTCGTGTTAGGCGCGGAGCACGTGGCGGTCGCGCGACCTGACGCGAACGCGGATGCGCCCGGCGCGTGGGACATCGAATCCGTCCCGCGAGCGCAGGTGCGTCAGGTGCGCGACGTCGCCGGATTGAGCGCGAACACGCTCCTCATCCTCGGGGACGCGGACGCGCCGCTCATCGTCGTGCGGTACACGCAGCGGCAGCGCGCGGCCGTCGAGAACATCCGGTTCGTGCTCGAGGAGGCGCTCACGGGTCGGTCGGTGGCGCTCGACGACGCGGATCGCGTGTACGCGGACGCGGTCGCCCGGCCCGTGCGTGACGCGCAGGCGCTCGTCGCGGGCAAGGAGTCGGCGGTGATGTTCCGCCTCCTCCGTTACCTCGCGCCGTACCGGCGGCAGGTCGTCATCGGCCTGTCGGCGGCGGCGGTGGTGACGCTCGCGAGCCTCGTTCCGCCGTACCTCGCGGGGTACGTGATCGATCGCATCGTGCGTCCGGCGCAGGACGGGGTGCTCGATCGCGGCGTGGCGACGCGGCTCGCGTGGATCGCGGTTGCGGCGATGGCGGCGCTGTACGGCATCCGTCAGATCGCGGCGCACGTCAGGCTCCGGCTCATGTCGGTGCTCGGCGAGCTGGTCGCGCGCGACCTGAGGACGGAGCTGTACGCGCACATCCAGCGGTCGAGTCTCGCGTTCTTCTCGCGAAAGAAAACAGGCAGTCTGATCTCGCGAGTGACGGCGGATACCGACCGGTTGTGGGAGTTCATCGCGTTCGGGGTCGTGGACGTGTCGCTCTCGGTCGTGATGCTCATCGGTCTCGGTGCGGTGCTGCTCACGCTCGACTGGCGCCTCGGCCTCATCATGACGCTGCCGGTGCCGGTGTTCTGCTGGTTGATCTACCGGCATGGTGAATCGCTGAACGGACTGTTCATCCGGACGTGGCGAAAGTGGTCGCGCGTGACCGACGTGCTCTCGGATACGATCCCGGGGATTCGCGTCGTGAAGGCGTTCAACCAGGAGTCGCGTGAGATCGACCGGTTCGTCGCCCGCAACGACGACGTGACCGACGAGATCAACCGCATCCATCAGCTGTGGACGACGTTCTGGCCGCTCCTGATGTTCGCGGTGCACGCGACGACGGTGCTCGTGTGGGTGCTCGCCGTACCGAGGTTGTTAGGCAGCGGGCAGCCGCTGTCGGCGGGTGTGTTCGTGTCGTTCCTGCTGTACACGACGATGTTCGTCGCGCCCATCGAAGTGATCGGCCAGATGGTTCGAACGATCAATCGGGCGACGTCGTCGGCACATCGGGTGTTCGAGGTGCTGGACAGCGAGCCGGAGGTGAAGGACGCGCCGGATGCGGTACGGCTCTCGCCGGTGCAGGGTCGCGTGACGTTCGACAACGTGACGTTCGCCTACGACGGTGTGCGGCAGGTGTTGAAGGGTGTGTCGTTCGACGTGCAGCCGGGTGAGCTCATCGGTCTCGTGGGCCCGAGCGGTGGTGGCAAGTCCACGGTCGTGAGTCTCATCGCGCGGTTTTACGACGTGTCGGGCGGTGCGGTGCGGATCGATGACGTCGATGTCCGGCGGCTCGACAGCGGCCACTACCGCGAGCAGATCGGCATGGTGCTCCAGGATCCGTACCTGTTCCACGGGACGGTGCTGGAGAACATCCGGTACGGGCTGCCGAACGCGTCGTTAGGTGCGGTAGTGGAAGCGGCGAAGGCGGCGAACGCGCACGACTTCATCTGCAAGCTCGGCCAGGGGTACGACACCGTGGTCGGCGAGCGGGGACACACGCTCTCGGGCGGTGAGCGTCAGCGCATCTCGATCGCGCGGGCGATCCTGCACGATCCGCAGATTCTCATTCTGGATGAGGCGACGAGTGCGGTGGATACGGAGACGGAGCATCAGATCCAGGAGGCGCTCGACCGGCTCATCGCCGGCCGGACGGTCTTCGCGATCGCGCACCGGCTCTCGACGCTTCGGCGGGCTTCGCGGTTGTTCGTGATAGCGCAGGGGAAGCTCGCCGAGTCCGGAACTCATCGCGAGTTGTTAGGCAACCCGGACGGCATTTACCGTCGACTGTACGAAATGCAGCTGCAGCTTCAGTAAGGTGTGTCGCACGATTCGGCATCCATAGCGAGAACATGACCCAGTAATCAGTCATCGGTTTCCAGTAGACAGTATCCAGTAATCAATTAACTGATAACTGACCACTAACTGACTTCTGAAAACTGACGACTGATTGCTGGCCGTCCTTCGCGTTCACTCGTCACGCGCGGCGCACGGTACACATTGCTTCGTAAACCCACCGTATTCACCGGGTGCATGGCCAATGCAGAGCTCAATTCTCGATACAGAACCCGCGCCAGTTCAGGGTCTGACGCTTCGAACAGCGAGGGACGGCCGCCTGATCGTAATCATCGGCGACCGACCGGTCCCCGTTCGGTTGCGTCAGTGCTTCCCGTGGTCGGAGCCTGGGCTTCACCTGTCGTTACGCGATGATGAGGATCGCGAGATCGCCATCATCGGTGATCCGGCGACCCTCGAGGATGAATCGCGCCAGGCGCTCGAGCACGCGATCGCCGAAGCGGGGTTCGTGCTCGAGGTGACGCGCGTGTTCGAGATCGACGAGGAAGTCGAGATCCGTCAGTGGGTCGTGGAGACCGAGCAGGGAAAGCGGTCGTTCCAGACGCATCTCGACGACTGGCCGCGAATTCTGCCGTCGGGCGGCCTGCTCATCCGCGACGTGGCGGGTGATCTCTACCGGTTCTCGTCCCCAGGGACGATGGACACGAAGAGTCGCGAGCTGCTATGGGCGTTCGTCGACTGACGGGGTCAGTCCGAGGTCATTCCTGCACGGCGGCAGCGCGCCGCGGGAGTGACCTCGGACGCTGACCCCGATCACACGTTAGGGACAGCTGTGCGAGACGTTCCCGGAATACGCGTTGCCGTTGACCGTGTTGCCGACAACCGGCCCCTTTCATGCCGCACGCGTTCTCGTCGCACCAGTGAATCGGATCGGCAATTCATCCTGTGCTTCCCCCAAGTCTGGAGTTTGCACACTGAAGCGAAGCATCCTGTTGCCGACGACCGTGTTTGCCGATCCACCCGGCCGTGAACCGGATTCCTGTACCGTCACGTCCGGACCGCTCCCCTGCATCTCCCCCAGCACCGACCCCAGTCGATTCAAGAAACCTGACCCCTTGGACTGAACCTCACAACAACCCAGCGGTCAGTTGGGCGCCTTCGTTGCCCGGTCGATGGGTGCAGGACGTGGAACTCGCTTGACCGGATTCTGCTGGAGCAGCTTCATCGCTTCCTGCACCGCTCGCTCGAGCTGCGGGTCTCGGCCCCTGATGACCTCGGCTGGCGTATTCTCGACCTCGATGTCGGGCGCGACACCCTCATTCTCCACCGACCACTTCCCGTTCGCATCGTAGAACGCCAGGGCCGGCGCCGTGATACCGCCGCCGTCGATCGTCGTCGGGACGCCAATCGTGCCCACCAGCGCGCCCCAGGTGCGCGTGCCGACCATCGGGCCGAGCTTGCGGAGGCGCCAGTAATACGGAAGTGCATCGCCGCCGGACCCCGCCGACTCGTTCACGATCAGCACCTTCGGGCCGAAGATCCCCGCCGTCGGTGACGTGAACGTGCTCCCGTCACGCGTCGCGAAGTAGCCCATCACTTTCCGATCGAGCTCGTTCACGATGTAGTCGGCGACCTGTCCGCCCTGGTTGTACCGCTCGTCGACGACGGTCCCTTCCTTCTGCTGCTGCGCGTAGAAGTAGCGCGTGAAGTACGTGTACCCGCCACCGCCCGTGTTAGGCAGCCACACATACGCGAGCCGCCCGTTCGACAACGAGTCCACGATGCGGCGGTTGTTCTCGACCCACGCGCGACTTCGGAGAGCGTCTTCGCTCGCCACCGGTACCACTGTGACGAGCCGCGATCCTTCGGCCGAGGGCGTCCGGCTCACGCGCAGGATCGTCTGTCGGTTCGCCGTCCCCTCGAAGGCGCGATACAGGTTCGCGGGCGGCACAAGTGGCGCCCCGTTCACCTCGAGGAGATAGTCACCGTCCGCGACCTGAATGCCGGGCGCGCTGAGTGGCGCCCGAAGCTCCGGGTTCCAGTTCTCGCCCGTGTAGATGCGCTTGATCCGATACCGCCCGTTCTCGATCGCGAAATCGGCGCCGAGCATTCCGACTGAGACTGGTGTGTCGGTGGGCTCGTCGCCGCCGCCTGTGACGTAGGAGTGTCCGACGACGAGCTCGCCGCCGGTCTGCGCGATGAGATAGCTCAGGTCCGACCGATGGCCGACGTGCGACAGCAGCGGGCTGTACTTCGCCCACACGGCGTTCCAATCGGCGCCGTGCATCTTCGCGTCGTAGAAGAAGTCGCGCTGGATACGCCACGTCTCGCGGAAGATCTGACCCCACTCGGCCCGTGGGTCGACGAACGTCTCGAGCTGGGCAACGTTGACCGGACCGTCGCCGACGCGTGCCGGGCGATCGCTCGGGACGACACCCCAGCGTCCGCCGTCCGCGCCGCCGCCGGACTGATACAGGAACTTCTTGCGATCGCCGGAGAGCGAGTACGCGCGGATGCCTTCGATGAACGTCGAGCCCGTCCGCTCACTGAGGAGATAGCGCTGCACGCGCAGGGATTGTGGACCCGCTCCCGGCACCGGTTCGGCGTAGAAGATCGTGCCGGCGGGTCCGGCCGTGAGATCGCGATAGTCACCTGGTGGGACAGCGAGGGACAACACGCGTTGCCCGATCCCCGCGATGTCGATGCGCGTCGTCGAGTCTGGCTTCGGTCGCGGCGCACCGGGAGTCGCCGGCGTCGCGCTCGGCGGCGGTGGCGTCGGCTCGTCGCCGGACTCGGGGAGCAGCGGCGATGGTTCGGCCGCGGAGAGCACGACGAGATAGATCGACCGGCGGACCGGCCGCTCCGTCGAGCTCATCTCGAGCCAACCCGCGTTAGGCCCGTAGTTCGTGCTCGCGAGGAAGTACAGATACTTGCCGCTCGCGTCGAACGCGGGCGAGACCGCGTCGGACATCCCGTCGGTGAGCTGGTGCGTTTTTCCGTCAGCGAACGAGTACGCGAAGATCCCGCGCATGTGGTTCGGCAGATTCTTCGAGTACGCGATCCACCGAGAGTCCGGCGACCACACCGGGTCGATCGAGCGGCTCGGGTCGTCGTACGTTTCGGTGTCGATCTTCGTCGCCTTGCCGCTCGTCACGTCGAGCGCCCACAGGTTCAGATGATTGTCCTGGAAGGAGAGCTGCTTCCCATCCGGAGACCAGGCGAGCTCGGAGAAGAAGGCGGACGACGGCAGTGGAATCGCGCGAGGCTTCGAGATGCCGGTCTGCTCGCCGACCATGAGCTGATACTCACCGCTCGCGTCGGAGAACCAGGCGAGCTGCGATCCGTCCGGCGACCACACGGGGTCCCGATCGTGCACCGCGGTGCTGCGGGTGAGATTGCGGAAGTCGCCTTTCTCCACCGGGACAGTGAAGATGTCACCACGGGCTTCGATGGCGACGCGCACGCCGGACGGTGAAAGCGATGAGCTCCGGATCATTCCCGCCACGCGTCGGACGCCCGGTCGGGCCCATGGCAGATCTCCCGTGACGTCGATAGTCAGCTGCCGCGATTGTCCCGTCTTCGTATCCACGAGGTGGATGTAGCCCGCCTGCTCGTAGACAATCGCGTCCGGACCGGCCGACGCGTTCATGATGTCGAAGTC
>Ga0075430_100002083_pt1 | contig 16518 bp, 19 predicted proteins | sample RhiMetdeltSRZDD4_FD_75294 | JGI IMG/M metagenome (GOLD analysis project Ga0075430, IMG submission 75294) | Populus rhizosphere microbial communities from Tennessee, USA - Rhizosphere MetaG P. deltoides SRZDD4 | ecosystem: Host-associated > Plants > Roots > Rhizosphere > Soil | place: USA... | reverse complement strand
GGGGCTGTCGAGCGGCAAGGCTGTCGAGCGGCGGAGCGGCGGAGCGGCAGGGCTGTCGAGCGGCAGGGCTGTCGAGCGGCGGAGCGGCGGAGCCGGCAAGGCGGCGGAGCTGTCGAGCGGCAGGGCGGCGGAGCTGTCGAGCGGCAGGGCAGCCGAGCGGCGGGGCAGCTGGGGCCGAGCGGGGCAGCGCCGGCGGCGAGCGCGACAGCGCGAACGTTCGAATCTCGAACCTCGAGCCGGAGGCGGGCGGTTGCTCGACCGGGGGCGGGCTGCCGCGAAGCCCGAAACGGGGATGCGGTCTCCGCGGTTGCCGGTCTTCGCCGCCTTTGGTCACCTCGACGGGGGGATCCTCCCGAGATCACCTTCGCGGGTGTTCGTTTCTGTGTGGGAAACTGGCGTCCGGATTGCCGGACAGACTACCGTCCATGCCATGCGCAACCGCGACATCAGGCGCGACTGGGTGACGACGAGGGAGGCAGCGAGGAAGCTCGGGCTCGACCCTCGGACGATCATGCGCGCGTGTCGTCGCGGTGTCCTGCCTGGAGCGGAGCTGCTCGGGATGGGATGGGTGATTCCCCGCGCGAGCCTCGATGCAGCGCGATCAACGCTCCGTGGTGAACTCGCCAAACGAACCGAGAAAGGACGGCTCAGGCAGCGCCGTCAACCATTCCTGAGAGGAGCAGCGCCGACGGCAGCGTAAACCGATAGTAGATCCCCCACCGAAACCACGAAGACCCAAGCCTTGCAGGGCTCGGGTCTTGGGGTCGGCTGGAACCAACTGCGCCGAGGACGGCGTCGACTTCTTCTTGGCGGAAGGTCGACACCAAGCCTAGCGAACGGGAGACGTCCGGTCAACATTCCGACCGCGCCCCGGAGTGCAAGGTGGCCTCGGCGCACGTGGAAAGACGTGCGCGCATGGACACTTGCACAACAACTGAGCTCGATCGCGTCTCGAAGGCAGGCGATCGCCCCTCGCAGCGTGACGAACTCATGGCGCTCGCGAGGCGGCTCTACGCGCTCTTGAACGACGGGTGGGGAACGGGACGGGCACAGCCGGCTCAGCTACGCGGTGCGGGGCACATATCCGCTCTGCCAGGTCGTGGGCGGGCGGCTATGGCCGGTGCCGTTGGCCTACACCACCATCAGCGGCGACGACGGCCGGGCGAGCACGTCTGGATCGCCGTGGTGGCGCCCCGTATTGCGGCGCCCGGGCCCGCGTCCCGCGAGGAGCTCGATTAGATGGCGCGCGGGACGGCGCTGGCGCGAGCGACGAAGGCGGGCGACAAGGGCGCCAAGCGAGCGGCGGCGCTGCGTATGTACTTCGTCCTGGCCTGCGGCCACCGCGAGCTCGGCTACAACGTCCAGGGTGCGCCGGGGTTGACGGAGCTGACGGAGGAGGAATCGGACGAGGCACCGAACAACGCGCTGGCGACCGTGCCGGCGGCGGGCGAGGGCGGGGCCGCTGCGTCCAAGGCGAAGCGGAAGCGGCCCATGGCGGGCGTGCTGGAGCTGCAGGAGGACGAGGACGCGGTGGCGCTGGCGGCGGGGCGCAAGCGCGGGTGGTGGCCGGCGCGGATGTTCGTCGATGGCCGCGAGGTGCCGCGCCTGTTGGGAGTCGGCGTCGTGTTGCAGCACCTCCGCGGCGAGTACTGGATCGCGCCCGAGGCGCCAGGGTGGGTGCAGTGGGTGGTGATCGACGTCGACGCGCACCCGGATCCCCGCGATGGCGCCGACGCCGCCGCGCTGGCGCAGGCGCGCGCGCTGGCGCGGCTGGCGGCGCTGTGGCGGGCGTTTCGGTTCAGCGCCGAGAGGCAGCCGATCGTGCTGCAGTCGCCGGGCGGCGGGTATCACGTCTGGATCCCGCTGACCCGGGGGACGTCGGCGACCCATGACCCTATGTGGCCATCCGCCGAGCACACGTGGCCGGCGGGGTGGGCGCGGGCGTGGGTCCGCATGCACCTGAAGGCGTCGGGGCTGCGGTTGTGCGACGGCGAGATCGAGGTCTACCCGGCGGGGCGGCGGCTGCGCGCGCCGTGCGGAAAGAACATGGTCCTCCTCCAGCCGCAGCGGCCGGACGATCCGGACCGCCTCGAGCTGGTGCCGTGGCCCGGGACGATGACGACCCGGGTCGACTACTGCGCCGGCACGATCACGCCTGCGCGGAACGTCCTCGCGCAGGTGACGACGTTCTGCGACCTGTTCGAGCAGAGACGGTTCACGTTGGCCGACTTGCTCGGCCGGCCGGAGGCGAGCTGGGATCGGACGTGGGGATTCCTGTCGTGGCGGCGCCGGCACCCGGCCGCGGTGGCGGTGGCGGGCGCCGAAAAAAATCTAGGCGCGGTCGCTCCGGGGAGAGCTGGCGCCGTACAAATAGACGAAGAGTCCCCCCCGGGGGCTGGGGCGGATCTCCGGACTCCTAGGAAGCACCCGAGCGTGCGCGGTCGGCAGGGCCGGCATTCTGGCTCTGATCCGGATCCGGATCGAACTCTTTCTACCCCCCCCGATCCGGACCCCGACCTGCCCCCGGATCCCGTGGGCGAGCTCGTCAAGGGGCAGGTATACCGGAGGAAGGTCAACCACCTCCTGACCCGTGGCCTCACCGAGCCAGGCGTCAGGCATGACGCCGTGATGGCCCTGGCGTTCTACTGGGCGGGCTCGTGTGGACTTGGGAGGGGGGCGACTCTGGAGCGGATCGAGGCGTGGTGCGTGCGGTTGGCCCATGAGGGTTCCAAGACGATCGCGGAGGAGGGGAGACATGCTTTCGTCCGGCAGTGCCTCGCCGAGGCGGCGAGCTACTACGACGGCTACGCCCACCGCTGGCCGTTCCGGGGGAGGGGCATGGTGGCCTGTGCGGCTCTGGGGACGGCGGACGAGGCGGTCCTCGCCCTGGTGGACGAGCGGATCCGCGACTACACGGCGGTGCTGTTGTCGTTTCTCGCCGGCTGTGCCGACGCGGCCGGCGAGGTCGGCGAGCCGATCGAGCTCGCCGGTGGGCTCCTGCGCGCGCTGTGGGCGGGGGATCCGCGCGTCGTGGTCGATGGCAAGCGGGTACCGGCGATGAAGGTGGTGATCGCCGAGCTGATCCGGATCGGCGTCCTCACACTGCACACCGAGTACGCGATCGGTCGGCACGGGCGCGTGTATCACTGCTGGTACCGCTTCGGCTCCGGCGTCGCCCCCAAGCCGCTGGAGGTTGCGCCGGGTGTCGAGCTCATCGCGCCCGCCGCGCCGCCCCGGCCACGAGATCGGCGTCGCGTCGGGCCGGCGCCGGTGACCGCCCCCGCGCCGGTTCCATCGGCTGCGTTGACGGAGCCGGTGGTTCCCGCTGCAATGGGCGAACCCCGGCCGGTCGTCACGAGCGAGCCCGACGCGGCGCCGGAGCTGGCGTCTTCGCCCGGGCTATGTGAGCCGGAGGTACCGAGCGAGCCCGCGGTGCGCCGCGTCGGGGAGCCGTGGTACGACGCTGCTGCCTCGGCGGCATCACTCACGGAGACGCGGCAGGATGCGCCGAGCGCGGTGCCCGCGCGTCCCCTGGTCGTCGCCCAGCGCGTTGTGCCGGAGGGCCTCCTGCGCGTTCTTAGCGCGGGTCGGCCCGAGGTCGCACCGTGGGTCGTGCTTGAGCCGGCGCCGGGCGTCGTTCCGCCGGCGAAGACGTCCGCGCGCGCGCCTTGGTGGGTGCGCCTCTACCTCGAGCGGCGCTTCTCGGTGGCCGAATTTCGGCACGGCGATCCGACGGTGGTGCCGTTGCCCGGCGTGCGGCATCTCTGGCCGGTGTACCGTTGGATGAGACCGGGATCGCCCCCCGGATCCGCCCCTCTATCGGCCGCGCCCGCGGCCGTGGCGCCGCTGGCGCCGGCGTTGCCGCCCGAACTGGTCGACGAGCTCCCCGCCGACCTGCGCCCGATCCTGTCACGGGCCTGGCGCTCGTGGGAGGCGTCGCCGGCGTCGCGGCCGTCCGACGGCGCGGCGCCCAAGAAATAACGAGGCGCTCGGCGCACGTTGGCTCGATCGCGCCGGCGCCGGCGGGTGAGCTCGGCTGCGCGGCGATTCGCGCGGGGCAGCGGCGAGCTCGGCTTGGTCGAGGGCCTCGCGACGCCCTCGGTCGGGGTTGCCAAAGTCTGCCAGCACCCAGTACGCAACCGGCGCCGACGCGAGCCGATGCCCTCGCGAGATGAGCAAGCCCCAGCGTTCTTCCTATCGCTGTCACTCGTGCGGGCACGTCGAGCCCAAGTGGCTCGGCCGGTGCCCCAAATGCGGCGAGTGGAGCTCGCTGGTCGAGACGGCCGAGATCAGCGGTGCGCTCCGCGACACCGCCCGCAGCGCCCGTGCCGCTGTTGCCTCTGACGGCGCTCCGGCACCGCCGGTGCCGATCACTGAGATCGCCGAGCTGAACGCGTCGACGCGCCTTGCCTCGGGCATGGACGAGCTCGACCGGGTCCTCGGTGGTGGCTTGGTACGAGGCTCCTTGGTCCTGCTCGGCGGCGATCCGGGTGTTGGTAAGTCGACCTTGCTCACGCAGATGCTACGTGGACTCGCCGGCGCGGCTGCGCCGCGCAAGATCCTGTACGCCACCGGCGAGGAGTCGATCGCGCAAACCGCACTGCGGGCCCGAAGGGTAGGGGCCCTCGCTGACAACCTGGTCCTGGTCGCAGAAACCGACGTGGATAGAATCCTCGATCACGCGCGCCGCCTTGCGCCAGCAGTGGTCGCGATCGACTCCATCCAAACCATCTCCACTCTCGAGCTCGGGTCCGCTCCGGGATCGATCGCGCAGGTACGCGAGTGCGCGGCACGCCTTATGGCCTACGCCAAGGGCCAAGGGGTCCCTACTGTGGTGGTTGGACACGTCACCAAGGATGGCGCCATCGCCGGGCCAAAGACCCTCGAGCACCTGGTCGACGTCGTGCTGCACTTCGAAGCGGATCGCCACGGCGCCTTCCGCATTCTCCGCGGCCACAAAAACCGTTTCGGCTCGACCCAGGAGATCGGCGTGTTCGAGATGGGCACTGGCGGCCTGGCCGAGGTGCGGGAACCGTCGGCGTCGCTACTCGCTGAGCGGCCTGTCGACGCGCCCGGTTCGGTGGTGGTGGCGGCGGCCGAGGGAAACCGGCCCCTGCTCATCGAGATCCAGGCGCTGATCGCGACGCCGTCCGCTGGCATCGGTCGCCGCACCGCGGCCGGCGTCGATGGCAACCGGGTATCGCTCTTGCTCGCCGTGCTTGCCCAGCGCGCTGACTGCGACGTCCTGGATCGCGACGTCTTCGTCAACGTCGCCGGTGGCATGCGTCTGACGGAGCCGGCGATCGACCTCGGCATCGCCTGCGCAATTGTGTCGTCGGCGTACGGCCGCGCCGTCGACAAAACTACGGTGGTGCTCGGCGAGATCGGGCTCGCTGGCGAGCTGCGCGCCGTCCCCCTGGTTGAGCGCCGCCTCGCCGAGGCGCGCAAGCTGGGCTTTACCCGATGCATTCTGCCGGCGCAGAACCGGGCCAACCTCGAGAACGATTCTGGCCTCGAGTTGGTCGGCGTCGACAGGCTATCGGCAGCGCTGGCGGCGCTCTAAGCCCTTCCTCGAGCTGCTGGGGGGCGTCGGCCCTTCATGGCTTCTTCTCCAGCTCGGGCAGCACGTCGGGCTTGTCGAGGACCTCGCGCAGCACGCCGGACGCATCGTATCGGCCGCCGGCCTCCATCTTGCGGCGGAAGCCCATCTCTTGGAGCCGGGACCACTGGTCCTCGTAGATCCGCACGGTGGTGACCACCACCCGGCGTTTTGGCGCCGGGCCGGCCGCGGCGCCTGGAGCGGTCGGGTGCGCGGCCTTCGCCGCGCGCTTCGCGGGTCGCTTGCTGGGCATGAGCGTACGGTACCAGATGATCAGGTGCGTGTCAACGCTAGTCGGTTAGTGAGCAAGTGAGAGCGTACTCTCATGCTCGCTCACGCGCTAACTTACGCATCGACTCATCCAAGTTAGAGAGTGAATAGATTAGCGAGTTAGCGGCCCCCCAGGCCAGGGGGCGCCTGGCGGTTCCTCGGAGCTGCGCGCGATGGCGCCGGCGGCGATCGGGCGCGGCCGGGCCTGGTCGAGGGTTTCCTCGGAGGCTGCGCGCGATGGGCTCGAGCTGCGCGCGCCCCGGCGCCCGGGCTCGGTGCGGTCTGCGCGCGATGCCGGCCCGGCTCGAGGCTACCCGAGCTCGCCACCGCTGGCGGCCGGTGGACGGGGGGGCGGCGAGCTGATCGAGCTCAGCGCGTTCGGCTCCGGCGCGGCTCGACGGTGATCGATGGGTTGCCTCCTGACCTTTCGACGATCCTCACCATTTGCCAACGAGCCATCAGAGGCTCTGGATCGATGAGGGCTCCCTTGCGCTGGACCTCGAAGTGGAGGTGTTTCAGGCGGCGCCGGTCCAGCGGATCCCCGCCCACGATCCCGATCGGTTGTCCGGCGACAACAGATTGACCGCGCTCAACGAAGATTCGCTCGAGGTGCCGATAGAACGTCGCCCACGGTCGGCCATGGTCGAGCACCACGTAGCCTCCGCGCTCCGAGCGTCCAGTAGACCACACCACCCCCGCGCTGGCGGCTAAGGCGAGCGTGTCGTCGGGCAGGTAGTAGAGGTCGGTCCCGTTCGGCGTGCCCGGTCGGTACAGGTCGCGGAATTCGCCCCGGCGGCGCCGTTTGAACATCACGTCCACGCCTTCATGCGTGCGGGCTGAACCGTCGCGGTTCAGGCGCGGCGTGCCGTCGGGATTTCGGCGGCGCGAACCCCACGGGTCGGAAATGACCGGCACTCGATCACTCACGATCGGCACCGGCCAGACCCAGACGCCCGCCGTTGCCATGTCTACCGTCGGACGCTGTTGCGGAGTTGATCGGGCTGGGTCGAGCACTACCGGGGTCGGTTGCGGAGCTGGCGTGGCTGGATCGAGCACCTGTAGCGGCGCCACCGGAGGCGTCCGGTTAGGTTCGTCGTCGACGTTGGCGGACTCGTCGCTCTCTGTGTCCCGCGTCTCCGCCCGCGCGCGGCGTACGACCCACAGAAGGCTCCCGCCGGCGGCGCCGGCAACGACCCACGGCATCCAAGACACTCTTCGCTGTCGCATGCCCGGCTGTTTCGACCGCTCCCCGCCGCGGTTGCGTCGGTCCGGTCAACTCGAGCTCGGGCCGAGCCGGGCCGGGCCCGGCCGGACGCACTGACCAGCGCGCTGGCGCATCGAACCTCGTAACCGCGCGGAATCGCTGCTCGCGTGTTCCGGACGACTTCCGGACGACTTTCGGACCGAGTTTCGGATGGCCGGCGCCGCCGTCGCCCGGGGTCGAGCTGCGCGCGGGTCGTGCCGAACGTTGCCACCCGAGGCGACGCAACCGGACCGCGGAGCGAGCCGATAAGCCGCGCGCGAACGGAGATCGGCCCATGAGTACCGCCACCAACCTCGACCCCTGGGAACAGCTGTGCGACGACGATCCACGCGCGACTGACCCCGCGTGGTTCGACGTCCACGGCATCGCGATCCGGCTGCCCGCTGAGGTGCGGGGCTTCCGGGCCCGTCATTGGCCGCCCGGTGCGCATGGCCGCGGGACGCTCCTGTACGACGACGAGACCGGTGTGCCGGTCTTCGTACCGCGGGCCTGCTCGCCCGAGGAGTTCCGCGATCTGGTGGGTTGGCGGCCCGGCCGCTACCAGCTGCTCGCTCTCGATGAGGAGTGGCAGCCGGCGCACGGGATCCCGGCTGCCGAAGTCAGGATCACGGAGGCGGTAGCGGCGCGCGCAGCGCGAGGCTCGGCCCCCGGGCAGGTCACCACCACACCAGCAGCACCGCCATCGCTGGAGCAGTCGATGGTTCCGCTGCTGCTCGACCTCGTCAGGTCCCTGGCGACGGACCAGCGCCAGTCGGCGACACCGCAAGTCTTGGGCGAGCTCGTCAGCCTGCTCAAGGCGCAGACCACCGAGCACGGGAAGCAGGTGAGCGATCTGGTGCGGGCATCCGCCACCGTTGTGACCGCGGCCGACGGCGCAGGCATCTCGCGGCGAGATCCACTGCCGACTCCGCCCGTGATGGTGGCGCCGCACGTCGACGAGCGGGTTACCGAGTCACCCGACCCTGGCGCATCGGCCCCCGACGTGTTGAGCCTGATCACCAACACGGTGCAGGGCATCGCGCCGATGGCGACCCATTGGCTCAACACGCGGATCCTCGGGATGTCGTCGGAGCAGTCCGCGGAAGCCCTCCGCGCGGTGGCCGCGGCGAAAGCCGCGGCAGCGAACGCAAACAACGCCACGGGTGCGCCGACGCCGGCGACCGCGCCGACAGCTGCACAGGGTGCACAGGGTGCCCCAGCGGCGCCGACGACGACCGACGCCCGACAGGGGATCGACCCCGCACTCTACGGGCATCTGATCGCGATCTCCCAGTACCTCCGTCCGGACGAGGTGGCGGTGATCCGGTCGGTACTGGAACGCGCCACACCCGAGCATCGGCAGTGGCTACAGGGCCAAGTCGCAGCGCGCAGCGTGCCCGAGGCGGTGGTGTGGGTGCGCGAGCTCCTTGCCCAGGGCAAGACCGCCGCCACGGAAGGAACAGAGCCATGATCCTCGAGCCTCTCAACGACTTCGAATGCCTGTCCGCCGTCAGCGAGCGAGCCGCGGCGGCGACCTGGCAGCCGGAGATTCAAGCACTGGCGCAGCGCTTCCTTATTCTCGGCGGTGGCAGCAAGCGTGCCGCTCTCCGCGAGTTGGTGCGCTACATCCGACGGCTGCCTCAGCGCAACGACGGCGCCGGCGACGCGGGGCCGCGGGTTGCGCAATGCGTCCCAGCCGCCCGACTTCGGATCCGGACGGACGATCCAAACTGCGTTGAGCGCTCTGCGCTGTACCTCGCGGTTGCCGAGCTGATCGACCCGCGGCGAACGCGGAGGCTCATCACGATCGAGACCGAGGAAGGGCTGCACACCTATCCCGTCGAGGATGATCGTCCGGTGCTCCTGGCTCCGGAGCGTTACCGCAACGCGGCCGCCAGCCAGGTCCATCAGGTGCGCGCGGAACGCGGTGAGCGCGGCGCGATCCTCGCGCCTCTCGACGCGATGGCGTGGTCGGTGGACCTGTTGCGCGATCGGGCGCGAAAAGATCCGGATCTCTCGAAGTTGGTGACGCGCGCTCTCTCCGACGTGACGCGGCTCGCGCAGGGGGGCCAGCCGCGCTGGCCCACCGAGCTCGGCCAAGCCCTTCGCCTGGCGGTGTCCGAGGCGGATAAGTACTTCGGCGTCGACGGTCGCAAGGCGGTCGCTTCCGCGCTTGGCTTGGCGGAAAAGATCGCACGCGGCCGACGGCTGCGCGCCAAGGATCTGCGAGGCGTCATCCGCGGGGTTGTCACCGCCGCCGCGATCGGCCTGGGCGTGCCGTTGCCGGTTGCCACCCTCGCCGGCGGGCTCGCGGAGCGCCCGTTTTCGTAGCCACCACCGTTCTCGTGCGCCGCCTTTCGGTCGGCGCTGGAGTCCGCAATCAACCAAGGAGATAGAACATGCCTAGTAGTAGCAAAGCCATGATGCGGGCCCAGCCCGCCGCCACGGCCGCGGCGGCCCCGCGCCCCCGCACTCGCCCACCCTCCAGCCGAACGGCCAAGGTGAGCGCTGTCGAGATCGCCAAGGCGATCGGTATCGGTGTGGCAGGCGCCGCGGTCGGCGGTGCCGCCGTAGCAGGTCTCAACCGAGTGATCGGAGTGACGCCGGTGAAGGCCGCACTCATTGTCGGGGCCGTCAACGGTGTCGTTGTCGTCGCGGTCGACAACCGTACGATCCGGAACGCGGCGACCGGGGGCGTCGTGGGATGCGGCGCGCTCGCCGCAGGCTCCTTCGTCGGAGGCTGGGGGAAGAAGCCCGGCGCCGAGAAGAAGAAGGACGAACGAAAGGCCCTTCCACCGGGGGAGGTGGAAGTCACCAACTCCGTGCCGCAGGGTGCGAAGCCCGCCGCGCCGAAAGAGAAGTTCCGGGATGCGCCTCTGGACCCGCTCGAGCAGATGCGCGCCGAAATCAAACGGGCCTGGGCAGGCCTGAACGAGCGGAGTCGCGTGGCCGCGTAGGTCGCGGCCAGAGAAGTTGTTTGGATATCAGCGAACCACGAAAAGGAAACAACCAATGTACGACTATGACGATGATGATGGATATAGGAATGCGTATTCGGACGACGACTATGACGACGACTACCGAAATGCTGGTAGTGCGGTTGGGATGGTCGGAATGGGAGCTCCCCGTCCCGTGAGGCGACCGGGCACGGTGTCGCACGGGGTGCCGGTGCGTCCGGGACCGACGACGTATTATGTGCAGGCGCCGCCCGTGAGGCCGCCGCCGGCGGCCCTGCCGCCGAGTCCGTATCAGCCGCCGTATCAGCCGCCGCCGGCGTGGCCTGGCGCGGGATATCCGGGCCCGCAGTGGCCGCAGCAGTTGTCGCAGCAGTTGTCGCCGGCTCCGCAGTGGCCGCAGCCGTGGCCGCCGGCTCCGCAGTGGCCGCAGCAGTGGGGACCGTGGTCGGACCCGAGTCAGTGGAAGCGCGCTCGTGACTTGCGTTTCCTCGGTCAGATGCTGCGTATCGGTGGGCCGCTGGTTGCGGCGGTGCTGCCGTTGCCGCAGAAGCCGCCGGTGGCGGAAGGTACCGGCAATCCGACCACGGATATGGCGAACATCCTCACCGCGCAGCGCAATGACGTCGACTACAAGGGTCGCCTGGCAGATCACGCGAAGCTCGACGAGCGGATCCGCACGATCCTCGCGGCGGTGGGTGCGTATCTGGAGAGCCGGTCATGAGAGGGGTGTTTTGCGACGACGAGGAGTATTTCCCGTTCCGCGGCGCCGACGGCGAACCCGTCCCCGCCAAGCCACCGCAGGGGGAGTCGTCTGAGGGCTTCCTTGCGCGGCTTCGGCAGCTGTTCGGCTGCGGCAGCGGGAAGGCGTATGCGTCGTATCAGACGGCGCCGAAGCCTCCGCCGACTCCGTCTCCGTCTCCTTCTCCGCCGGTCACGAACCGAGGGGCCTCGCCGGAGTCGGTGGGGCGTGAGTTCTTGGTCGTGGTGCCCGACGGGATGGACCCGGAGGCGGTGGAGGGAGCGCTGAGGATGGTGGGGCTTCAGCTCGAGCGACCGCACAGCAAGTAACCCACCCAACCGCCGGCGACGAGGCACGAGCTCCGTCGCTGGCCCCCCTTTTCTCCCACGGAGATTCCTATGGCTCGGAGCAACAACGCCGCGCTGGCAGTCGGCCTGACGACGGTCGGCATTGGCCTCGGTGTCGGCGCGTACATCTGGCACAAGCGCGCGCGGCTCAGATGACGTCACCCGCGAAGACGGCCGAGAGGCCGACGAATCCTCGTCGGTAGAAGAAACGGCCGCGCCCTCATCGCCACCCGCGGCGTTGCCTCCGCCGCCGACGCCGGAGCCCTCGGTGGCACGGCCAGGTCCGTTGCCGGCGCGGCCCCCATCGCCCGCGCGGCCCCCATCGCCCGCGCGGCCCCCATCGCCCGCGCGGCCGTCGGCCTGGCGGCCCCCATCGCCGGTACCGCCGGCGTCGTCGCCACCCGCGGCGAAGCCGCCAACCACGTCACCTAGGCCAGCGCCGACGAAACCGCCAGCGCCGCCTGTGGCGCAGTCGGGATCCCGACGACCGCTCACGACGACAGTTGCGAAGCCGGACGCGCGGCCATCACCAACAACTCCACCGCCTACGCACGATCTTGCGGTGCGCTGGGAAACCACGCCAGGGGGGCGCCGTCCGGTTGGTCGCCGTCTGACGAAATCACGCGAACTGCTCGATGCGGCCGGCGCTCTTGCCCCGTCGGATCTGGAGTTGCTCGACCAGGCGCGCCGCCTGGTGCCGTCCATTACGCTCGACGAGCTCGCCGCCGCCCGCTTGGCGGCGTCCGAGTACGGCAACGGCAATTTCGTCGAGTGGTGCTGCATCATTGACACGATGACGAATCGCGCCGCAGAGCAGCACCTGCCACTCTACCGAGTATTGACTCGCGGCAAGGGGTTCGGAGAGCAGGGGTATCCGCGGGGCAAGAGAGCGCGTCCCGTGAGCACTCGGATAGACCCGCACGAAGGGCACTTGCTCGCGGCGCGCGCCGTCCTCGGGGGAGACGCCCGAGGAATTGCTCGCGGTGCCAAGCATTTTTTCTCCCCCCGGGCTATGGACGCCGGGGCAGCCAAATACGAGAAGTTCCGCCGCGGCGAAACCAGCGAGCCACGGCATCGGGTGAAATGCACGGCGCACAAGCTGCTGGAGAAATGGTCCTTCGGTTATGCGACCGTGGGTCCCCATTGCGGGTTCAATCGCCAACCAGGTGCAGGCCCGACCCATGCGTGGGTCGGCCCGATCGAGGGTGTCGATGCCTGGCGCCTGATGATGCTGCACCCGATGCCGCTAGGGACTGAGCACTCGGCGAGGTACTTGGCCGCAGCAAAATTCATTGATGCGATGCACGCGAAAGCGACGAGAAAGGAACCGACATCATGATTGCCTCCGATGCTCTGCGCGAGGCGCAGACCTTCCATGCCGCTGCCCGCTTGCTCCGTCGCGACGCGCTCGCGCAACGAGGCGGCGACGAGGAGCGCAACCGCCGAGGTCGGCGCCGGGTTGTGCCCCGTTCCACCGTGTCTGATGCCCTCGAGCTGGTCGCGCTGTGGTCAGAGGCGCTCCAGCATGTGTCGTTGACGCCCGTCGTGCTTCACCGGGTGCGGTGGCGTGCCGTGGTGGCGGACGTCGTCGATGCCGTTGGCCTCTTGCCGCCCGGCGATCCGTTTCCGGGCAACCCCGGCCTTTGGCGAGCGGTGACGAAGGTTGCGAGGTACTGCGATGCGGTTCGCCAAGGCGCCGACCTTGGAGAGTACCGCAACGCTGGGTTCCAGTCGGAGCCGACAGTGGATGTATCTCAGGGGGTGATGAGGGTGAGCGATGTCACCGACTACGCGGCGGCGGCGGCCGCGATCCGGAAGCACTATTTGAATCTCCGCGGCCCGGAGCTGGCCGTGGTCACCACCGCACTGGTTGCCGCGCCTCGGACGACCGTCGCGGATGTGTTGCTGGTACATACGTTCTGGTCGGAGCAAGCGCGACGCGGCGTCCTTGCGGCAGGGCTCGCCGATTGGGTGGCGATCCATCAGTCGGTGGTGCGTGAGATCCAGGGGAAAAAGCCGGGCGACGTGTTCCCCGAAAACGCCATGTTTTGGCGCGGCGTCGCGAGGCTCGCGCGCCATCTGGACGACGCGAAGAAGACGAGCACACCGTCTCGTCTGGAAGTGGCGGCATCCTATGCGCGGAGTTTCGGGGAGGGTCTCGTGGACGCCGCTGGGGTGGCCCTTGACCTTGCCGGGGACGCCTGGGGCGGCTTCAAGGACGCGGCATCGGCGGCAACAAAGGAAGTCGGCAAGGTGGCGGCAGGGACGATGAAGGTGGCCGGAGAGTTGACGGCTGGTGCGGCGAAGGCAGCGTCGGGCTTTCTTCACGGGATCACCACGCCGCTGATCATCGGGGCCTCCCTCGTGATTGGTGCCGTGATTCTGGTGCCCGTCCTGTTTCGAGAGAGCACAGGAAAGAGCGGCGGGGGAGCGAAGGCCCCTGCAGGAGGAGGAATGTAGTCATGCTGGAAGAACTGGTACGAGCGTTGATCGTGGGCGCCAAGGCGGATCCCGAGCTGCACGCGATGGTTACCTCGGCATGCCGAGGCGTGTTGACGATTCTGGAGCCGCCGCCGCCGCCATCGCCAAACGAGGCTCCCGCGACTCCGCCGGAGGCGAAGCCGGCCGAAGCGGTGCCGGTGCCGGAGACGAAACCGCCATCGCCATCGGTGTTCGATCGGGTCATCGCCAACCTGCATGCGGAGCTCGATGCGCGGGGAGTGGCTCGTCCTCGGGTTTCGCCCGGCGTGCGGATGCCCTTCCTTGATGTCGAGCCTGGGCCAGGGCCATGAGCAAGCGGCTCACGTTCCGGCCCGTCGGTATTCCCGGCGGCGCCTATCCTGAGTGGCTGCGTGCGCTGGACGGGAAGTCCGGGGTGTACGTCATCCGGCAGCCGCGCGCGTTCGGCTCGGCGGAGGTCGTGTACGTCGGCGAGTCGCACACCGGGCGCTTGTACGGGACGATCACGAGGCACTTCCAAGGTTGGCGCAGGTACAAGAGCTGGTGGAGCCACGTGTTCGCGCCGGTGAGGCCCCACGACCCGGGGCTGACGTATCCGCGTGCGACCGTGGAGGTGGCCGTGCGGGTGACCTCTTCCAACGGGGCGCTTGACCTGCAGGCAGAGCTGATCCAGCAGCTGCGCCCGAGAGACAACCTGCTCGAGGTTGTTCAAGACGAACAACCGGCGGTGCCGTTCTGACCGACGGCGCCGGCCTCGACGAGCGGCGCCGTCGACGGGGAGGCGTTCTGCTTGCGCCGCAAATTCTCTCTTGGAAAGGACTCTCACAAGTGACGTGCCGTTACCGCAATACTGTGATCTATCCTGACCGCTACGGTCGATATCAGGGGGGTGGTGCGATCTACGGCTACCGGCCGACGACAGTGGTGATCGATCCGTACGGTCGAGACATCAACTGTCGCATCGTGCAGGATCCTGCGATGGGGGGTAAGGGACGAGGCGTTGCCCGACGTCGGGAACCATGGCCGCATTGCGGAAACCCGACATCGGCGCCGCCGCCGTTGCAGCAGGACTACCGGCCGATCACGACGGTGATCGATCCTTACGGTCGAGAGGTCAACTGCCGTATCTGGACGCCTCCGATAGGCGGGCCGGATCGCGCGCTGAGCCGTCCCGAGCCTTGGCCACACTGCCCGCCGATGGCCGCGCCTCCGTACTATCCGGCGCCGCCGCCACTAAACTATCCGCCGCCGTTCGCGCCGATGGTTCCTTTGTCGGCATCGTCTGGGTACTACTCCGCGTCTCCGGCCGTGTGGTCTCCGGACTACCCCGACGCGTACGGCTGGCGCCCATGGCCGTGGTGAGTGGGAGGGCGGCCGGCTAGCCGTGGTCCTCGGCGGCAACCTCGAGCTCGGCCTGGTCGAGGCCTACGGCCGGGCGCCGCGGCCGCGGTCCTCGCGGTCGCGGCCGCCCCGGGTCGCCGCCCCGGGTCGACTGCGCATCGGCGGCGCCGCCGGCCACCTCGAGCCCCGGGCGGCGAGCTGGGCGACTGCGCATCGGCGACCTCGAGCTCGACCTGGTGGTCGGCGCCGAGCGGCGAGCTCGGCGACCTCGAGCTCGACCTGGTGGGCTCCGGCGATCTCGAGTGCTCGGCGGCGAGCTCGAGGTGCGCCGCGCTGCGCGCCGCCGTGGGGAGCCTCGAGTTGCGCGCGGCGGCGCCGATGGCCTCGCGCTGCGCGGCGGCGGTGGCGGCGGTGGCGAGCTCGGCTTGGCTACGCGGGTCGGGCGAGCTGGCGCTGGCGGCGATCGCCGGCTGCGTGGCGGCGGCGGCGGTGCCGCGGCGGCGGCGAGCTCGGCCTGATCGAGGTCGGCGAGCTACGCGGGTCGGGCGAGCTGGCGCTGGCGGCGATTGCCCTGGTCGAGCTCGAGGTAGCGCCGCGCTGCGCGGCGGCGGCGAGCTCGGCAGCCAGCACCGGATCTTGCGGCCGCGGGACGGGCGGCGGCGGCGGGCGCTGGCGATGAGCTCGGCGATCGCGCGGCGGTGCCGATGTCTCGAGCTGCGCGCCGGCCGTGGGCGCTGGGGTAGTCCGGTGGATCGTACGATCCAGACTCTTGGCGGGCGTCGTCTGGTCGAGCTCGAGGAGCGGTGGCGCCGCGCCGGCTGCACCGCCGTGGGGCCTCGAGCTGCGCGCCCGGCGGCGGTTGGCGAGCTTGAGGCCTGGTCCTGGTCGGTGATCAGCGGCGGCGAGAGGTCCGCGCCGCGGGAACCAGCACCCCATCGATCTCTCGCGCGTGCACCCATTGCATGACGATGCCCCACAACGCCGCGGCCTGGCGCTCGTCGAGGCCATGACAGAGGATGGCCCGGTACGCCTCGAGATCCCGCGCGAGCGAGGGCGACCGAAACAGGAGACCGATGGCTTCCTCGACGGCCGGCAGGTGGCTGTCATCGGCGATCAGCCACGCCTCGCGCAAGTGCACCAGCGCTGCCGCCACGCGATGGGTAAAGCCAGTGAGATGCCCGAGCTCTGCGGGCTCCAGCGCCTCGAAGGTGAGTGCGCAATCAGCCGTTGCCGTTGCCATGACGACCCTCCATCAACCGATCGGATAGCGCGTCGACCTCGGCCAGGATGCGAGACGTCGCCGCCATGTCGCCGGTACCGTACCGCTGGCCTAGCGCAATTTGGTCCTCGAGCTGGATGCGGTAGGCGTCCAAAGCGCACAGAATGTGCACCATCTCCAGCCGCGAAAGGTCCACGCGGCCACCGGTCACCTCCGATATCTGGTGCTCAACCTTCGCCGCGCGCTTGGCCTCCGATGCGTCCGGCGCTTTTCTTTCGTCATGGGGTTGGCTCCCTTCGCTGTTCTGCGGCTCGTTGATGCTCATCGTTCCCATCCTTTCTTC
>Ga0075430_100002080_pt1 | contig 16525 bp, 11 predicted proteins | sample RhiMetdeltSRZDD4_FD_75294 | JGI IMG/M metagenome (GOLD analysis project Ga0075430, IMG submission 75294) | Populus rhizosphere microbial communities from Tennessee, USA - Rhizosphere MetaG P. deltoides SRZDD4 | ecosystem: Host-associated > Plants > Roots > Rhizosphere > Soil | place: USA... | reverse complement strand
TCACGTGGCTCGTTCGCCGCGCTCACTCGCTGGCCGTCCGGTTCGACGCGTCGGTTCATTTCTCCGTCAACTGTTCGTAAATCCGCTGCAGTTCATCCTCGGATCCGAAATCAATCTCGATCTTCCCACCCTTGCGCTTGCGAACAATTCGGACGCGCGTTCCGAGAGCGAATCGCAACTTCTCTTCGGCCGCGCGCGTGTGCACGTCCTTCTTGGATTCTTCCTTCGGCTCAGCGGGCTGGAGCGATTTCTTGACCAGGACTTCGGTCTCGCGAACAGAGAGCTGCTTCGCGACGACATCACGGCCGACGCGCAGCTGTGCGGCTTCATCGGGCAACGCCAACAGCGCGCGGGCATGGCCCATCGACAACGAGCCGGCCGAGACGTTCTCGCGCATCTCGAGAGGAAGCTTCAGGAGCCGGACGATGTTGGCGACCGACGATCGATCCTTGCCGACGGCGTCCGCGATTTGCTCTTGGGTCAGGTGCAGCTCGTCACTCAGCCGTCGGTACGCGGCGGCTTCCTCCATCGGGTTGAGATCTTCGCGCTGAATGTTTTCGATCAGTGCGGCAGCGAGCAATTGCTCGTCGGGCGTGTCGCGCACGACGATTGGCACTTTGAGAAGTCCGGCGCGCTGCGAGGCGCGCCAGCGGCGCTCGCCGGCGATGATCTCGTAGCCCGTTCCCGCCTTGCGCACGACGATCGGTTGAATCATGCCGTTCGCGCGGATCGAGCGCGCGAGCTCGTCGATGCGCCCGTCGTCCATGGCCGTCCGCGGCTGAAACGGATTGGGCGTGAGCAGATCGGTGTCGACTTCCTGGGCGCGTGCCGACGTCTGCGGGGCGGGCGCGTCAGGGATCAGCGCGCTGAGGCCGCGTCCAAGCGCGGGTCGTTTCTCAACCATGGTGAGGCTCCGTGTAGGCCGGCGGCGATCCCGACGGCGCGCGTGAGAGGAACTCGCGGGCGAGCGCGACGTACGCCGTCGCGCCGCGCGACTTCACGTCGTAGAGGATCGCCGGGACGCCGTGGCTCGGCGCTTCGCCGAGCCGGATGTTGCGAGGGATGACGGTGTCATAGACGCGGTCCTGAAAGAACTCGCGGATGTCGCGCGCGACTTGTTGTCCCAAATTCGTGCGCTCGTCGTACATCGTCAAGAGGACGCCGGCGATGTCGAGGCCTGGGTTGAACGCGCCGCGAACGCGGCGCAGGGTGGCGACGAGATCGGCGAGGCCCTCGAGCGCGAAGTATTCGCAGGTGAGCGGGATCAGGACGGCATCGGCGGCGACGAGCGCGTTCAGGGTCAGGAGGCCGAGTGACGGCGGCGTGTCGATGAAGATGACGTCGAACGATTCGCGGAGTGGGGAGAGCAGTGATTGCACTCTGTGCTCGCGGTCGGCCATGCCGACGAGCTCGACCTCGGCGCCAGTCAGCTGCCTGTCGGCCGGAATAAGCGAGAGGTTCTTGATCTTGGTGGGCACAACCGCGGCGTGCGAGTCGGGCGCATCGGATGTCAGGGCGCTGTAGATGGTGCCGTTGGTTTGGCCTTTGAGACCCACGCCGCTGGTCAGATTGGCCTGCGGATCGAGATCGACGAGGAGGACGCGCTGCTCGGCCATGGCGAGCGCAGCGGCAAGGTTGATGGCGGTGGTAGTTTTGCCGACGCCGCCCTTTTGATTGGAGACGGCAATAATGCGGGCGCTCATTATTGTGTTTGACCTAAAACGTGAGAGTATTTAGCCGCTCTAGCAGTTTCGAAAGGGATGATACCGGCCAGGGCGGGACCGGTCAATCTTCAGCGTGTTTCACGTGAAACATTCAGCGAACGACGAGCGGACTTCCAATCCTCCGCTTTGAGAGGACGCTGATTCGGCTTTGGAGAGACTCAACCAGTGGAAAGGTCCCGCTCCACTCGAGCGGTGGCACCACCGGAGGCGCATCGGGCCCCCCTGCGCCGCGGAACAGCACAAGCACTCCACCGTCCGCGACAAACGCTTGAAGCGTTGTCAGCACTCGAGCCTCAGCCCGGACGGCTCGAAGCGACACGACGTCCTGCGTCTCGTGCAGCTCCGGCCTCGCCAACAACTCCTCATACCGTGCATTCTCGACCTGGGCGCGTTCTAGCCCGAGCTGGCGGATGGCCTCCCGCAGAAACGCTGACTTGCGCGCTTTGACCTCTACCATCGTGAGCTGAACATTCGGCAGGGCAAGCTTGAACGGAATGGCCGGGGAACCCCCACCCGAGCCGATGTCCATCAGCTTAGCGGCGGCCGCCGGAATATGTCGGGCCGCTGCAAGCGGCTCGAGCAGCAGCCGATCGATCGCCTCATCCACGTCCTCGATCGACGTGAGGTTGATCTTCCGATTCCATCGGGTCAGCAGCTCGTAATACGCGACAAGCCGCTCGGCCAGTGCGTCGGGAACAAAGAGATTGGCTTTCGCGGCGCGGCGCCGGAACCGGCCGCGGAGATCGCGCGGGGCCACGACTGAAGCGTATCAAAAGTTTTGAACGCTAAGCCCCGGCAACTTCGCGGGTAACGTTAGACGATGGCTGGGCGAGGGCGATCGAGATACGCGGCGAGAACCGCAACTGCGGCCGGCGTGACACCCGGAACGCGTGACGCCTGGCCAAGCGTCTCGGGCCGGACCGCTGAGAGCCGTTCGATCATCTCGCGCGACAGCCCGGGAATCCCGGCGAACACGAAATCACTTGGAATCTCGCGGCTTTCCTGGCGACGCTGACGCTCGATCGCCGACCGTTGGCGCTGAACGTAGCCCTCGTACTTGAAGTCCGTCTCGACGCTCGCCAGGTCAACATCCCGGCTGGATGCGTCGATGTCGAGAGCGATTTGACTGGTCTCGTGCAGCGTTTCGAGCCGCACGTCCGGTTGCTTCAGCGCGCGCTCCGCCGCGAGCCGCTTTCCGTTGACCATAATTGTCGCGGCCTGCACCGCGACCCGATTCCGATCGTACCGATCGCGCCGACGCTCAAACCGGTCCCATCGCTCATCGTCCACAAGTCCGAGGTCGCGTCCGGCTGGCGTCAGCCGAAGGTCGGCGTTGTCGATGCGAAGCAGCAGTCGATGCTCCGCTCTCGACGTGAACATCCGGTACGGTTCGAGACAACCCTTGGTTGTCAGGTCGTCGATCATAGTGCCGATGTAGCTGGTGCTTCGATCGAGAATGAACGGCGTGCGGGCCGTAGCGGAGCGCGCGGCATTAATGCCAGCGATAATTCCTTGCCCCGCCGCCTCTTCATACCCGGACGTCCCGTTGATCTGACCCGCGAGAAACAGGCCCGAAAGGCGCTTCGTCTCCAGCGTTAACTTGAGTTCGGTCGATTGCACGAAATCGTACTCCACCGCATATCCGTGGCGGAGCAGCACGGCATCTTCGAGTCCCGGCAACGCGTGGACGATCTTCTCCTGCACGTCACGCGGCAGACTCATCGAGTAGCCGTTGATGTAGATCTCGTCGACGTCGAGGCCTTCCGGCTCCAGAAACAACTGATGCCGCTCGCGATGCGGAAACCGCATCACCTTGTCTTCGAGCGACGGGCAGTACCTCGGACCAATACCGCTGATCTGACCGTTGAACAATGGCGACGCGCCGATGTGGTCCCGCACGAGATCGTGCACGCGGTCGGTGGTGTGCAGCAGGTAGCAGTGAATCTGATCGCGATTGATTCTTTCGGTCGTGAACGAGAACGGTACGGGCGGATCGTCACCGCGTTCGACCGCAAAGGCAGAGAAGTCGATGCTCTTGCGATCCAGTCGCGGTGGCGTCCCGGTTTTCAAACGGCCCCACGTGAAACCGATCGACTTGATCGATTCGGCGAGATCGCGGGACGGCGGCTCGCCTGCGCGGCCCGACGGTCGCTGTTCCGGGCCGATGTGGACGAGGCCATTGAGAAACGTCCCCGTCGTGATCACCAGGCTGCGGCATCTATACGCTTCGCCGCCTTCGAGCGCCAGGCCGGCAACACGACCACTCTCCACGACAATGGTGCCGGCCCTGCCGATGATCCAGTGGATGTTTGGTTCCTGGCGCAGCCGCGCGTGCACCCACTCGCTGTAGCGACGCTTGTCGGCCTGCGCGCGCGGCGACCACACCGCCGGCCCGCGGCTACGATTGAGCAGCTTGAACTGAATGCCCGTCGCGTCGATGGCCAGGCCCATGAGCCCGCCAAGCGCATCGATCTCGCGAACGAGATGTCCCTTTGCCGTGCCGCCCACGGCTGGGTTGCACGGCATGTGCGCGACCGTCGATGCCGAGAGCGTGCAGATCGCGACCGATCGGCCCATGCGAGCCGCAGCCCACGCCGCTTCAACGCCGGCATGGCCGGCGCCGATCACGATGACGTCGAAGTCGGTGAAACCCATGATTCTTGTCAGAGTCGGGGTCCGGGATCCGGGGCTCGGAGTCTACTTTCCAATACAAAATCTCTCAAAAATCGCCCGCAGGACATCGTCTGACGTTCGAGCACCTGTCACTTCTTCGAGCCGCTGCCTCGCTTCGGTGAGATCGATGACGACGACTTCTTCCGGCGTCTGTGTTTCGGCGGCACCTGCGGCGCGCTCGAGGGCTGCACGTGCCTGCTGCAGCAGCTGCACATGTCTGACATTGGTGATCACTGGAACGTCGCGAGCTGGTTCTCCGGCAGCAGCTTCGGCGAGCGCCAGGCGCAAACGATCGAGACCCTCGCCCGTTAGCGCAGACACGGCAATCGCGTCCGCGACGCACTCGAGATTCCACGCCGCCGTGAGGTCGGACTTGTTCGCAACCACCACACGGGGACGTCCGGCGGTTGCCGTCAATAACTCGGCGTCGTCCGCGTCGAGCGATCGTGAGCGATCGAGCACGATCAGGATCACGTGCGCAACGTCACGCGCCGCAACGGCGCGCGCGATCCCTTCGACTTCGACAGGATCCGCTGCACCTTCGCGAATGCCGGCAGTGTCGACGAGCGTCAGGGGCACGCCGTCGAGATCGACCGTCTCCGTGACGAGATCTCTCGTTGTTCCGGGGGTGGGTGTGACGATGGCACGGCCTGTACCTGCGAGCCGGTTGAACAGGCTCGACTTTCCTGCGTTGGGCGCTCCGGCAATAACCACTTGCAGGCCTTCGCGCACGAGTCGTCCGCGCCGCGCGCCGGCGAGCAGTCCATCGAGCTCGCCGATGATCTGCGCGATCTCCTTCGACGCGTCACCCGATTCCACGAAGTGGTAACCCTCGTCCGGAAAATCGAGCGACGCCTCCAGACGTACCGTGAGATCGAACAGCCGCGCATCAATCGCGCGAATCTGCGTCGTCAACGTACCTTCGAGCTGGTCGTACGCCGCGCGCGCTTGAAGCGGCGTCACCGCGTCCACGAGATCGCGCACCGCCTCCGCCTGAACGAGATCGATGCGTTCGTGAAGAAACGCGCGAAGCGTGAACTCGCCGGGTTCGGCCAGCCTCGCGCCTTCCGCCATCGCGGACTCCAGGATGCCGCGCAGCAAAACGGGACTGCCATGCCCGCTGATTTCGACGACGTCCTCTCCGGTGTAGGAATGTGGCGCGGGAAAGTGCGTGACGATGACCTGGTCGGCCGTACCGTTGGCCTTGAACCGCGCGAACGTCGCGTACCGCGGCATCAGCGCCTCGCTACGTCCCGTGATGTGCTCTGCGATTCTCGCCGCGTCAGGACCGCTGATGCGGACAACGCCGATCCCCCCGCGCCCGTTGGGTGTGGCGATCGCCACGATGGTGTCGGAGGGAGAGAACATGGTCTAGATTCGCGACTCGCGGTTCGCAGAGCTTCAGAGCCTTGGTCGCCCGAACGTCTCTCGATGTTTTCGAGCAGCGAACACCGAGCCGCGAACCGCGGTCACCGTCTGACAGAAATAATGACGGTCTTCAAGAACGCGTCGCCGATGCTCTCCGATGTCATCTGCGCGTCCTCGGCGACAGTGAGATGCACCAGCCGCCGCGCGTATGGATTGAGCGGACCCATCTCTTGCGGCGTGCCGGACGCCTTGGCCTTCTCCATCATGAAGCGCGCCATCTGCTTCACCTCGGCATCCTTGGCTTTGCGGTAGTCGAGGCAATCGAGCACGAACGTGCGGTCGTCTTTCAACTGCCGCCGGAACGCTGTGTTGACGATGTGCTGGAGCGCGTCGAGCGTTTCGGCGCGCCGGCGGAGGAGAACTTCGCCGCCATCACCCGACAACTCGAGCCGCACGCTGTCAGGCGTGTCCTGGACGCTGATCTGAAGCGGAATGCCCATGGCCTTCAGGGTCTTGTCCAGAAACTCTCGCACCTGCACGTGCTGATCCATCGCCCTCACCCTCCTGCAACAAACATGAACGCGGATCTCACGACGGGACGCGGATTCCGCGGATTCACAACAACACGGGACGCGGATTCCGCAGATTAACAACCCGAGTCGCGGATCTCGCCGGATTACGACAAACACGGGACGCGGATCTCGCCGGATTACAACAAACACGGGACGCGGATCTCGCCGGATTCACAACAAACACGGGACGCGGATCTCGCGGTTTCGCAAGACGGGTCGCGGATCTCGCCGATTCACAGCAAGACGGGTCGCGGATCTCGCCGATTCACAGCAACACGGGACGCGTATCTCGCGGTTTCAACACACCGCGCGGATTAACGCGGGAGGCGGATCCACCGGATCCGTTATCCCATCGTGATCCGCGTAATCAGCGTCTCGTCCTTTGTCCGCGTGATTCGCGTAATCCGCGTCTCGTCTTTTCATCCGCGTGATCCGCGTCTCGCTCTTGATCGGCGTGATCCGCGCCTATTTTTCATCCGCGATCCGCGTTCACGCGCCCTCGCGTTTGCGTTCTTTCGCGCCCGCTGACCGGCCAGCGCCGGCATTCTTCAGCTGCCGCTCCGCCGGCGGCCGAACATTATGCTGCGGCGCGGGACCAATCAGTTTGTTCGTGATCGTCTGCTGACCGATCGTCCAGATGTTGCTCGCGGTCCAATAGAGCACCAGGCCGCTTGGCGCCCACAACAGCATGCCGGCAAACATCAGCGGCATGAACAGCATCATCCTCTGCTGCATCGGGTCGCCCGACATCGGCGTCATCTTGGTCTGAATGAACTGCGTGGCGCCCATCAGCACTGGCAGCACGTACCACGGATCGTAGCTCGACAGATCCCTGATCCACCCGACGAACGGCGCGCCGCGAAGTTCGATCGCAACCGAGAGCATCGAGTAGAACGCAATCAACACGGGAAGCGTCAGGAGCATCGGCACGCAGCCGGCGGCCGGATTGGTGCCGTGCTGCTTGTAGAGCGCCATCACTTCCTCGTTCATCTTCTGGCGCGCGGGATCGGTCATCTTCAGCTTCGAATAGCGATCCTGGATGGCCTTCATCTGCGGCTGCAGCTCCTGCATCTTGCGCATGGAGACCACGCTCTTGTGCCGCAGGGGGAACATCACCAGATTGATGAGCACCGTCAGCGCGACGATCGACCAGCCGTAGTTGCCGATGTAGCTGTTCAGCCACTTCAACGCTCTGAGCAGCGGCACGACCAGCCAGTCGAACATCCCGAAATGAATCGCGCGCACGAGCTCTGGCTTGACGTTCTGCAGGACGTCCAGATCTTTTGGACCGAAGAAGAAGTCGGTGTTCTGCGGTGGCGATGCGCCGCGCACGTTCCAGGAGATGAACTGCAATGCCTGACCGGTCGACGTGGTTGTCTGGATGGGTGCGAACTGCAACTGAATCGGTTGCTGGCCCGGAAGAATCACGTTCAGGAAGTAGTGATCGTCAACGCCGGCAAACCCAAACGAGCCCTGCTCCTGTTGATGCGCCGCGATGTCCTTGATGGCCACGCGTGTGACGTCGCGGTCGCGGAAGAGAATTGGCTGCGGCGCGGGCGCGTAGGTCATCCCGCTGCTGACGACGCCAGTTCCGAGCGCGGGTCCCCACGTGATCGTGGGGTTGAGCGTGTTCGCGTTCGAGGTGACGTTCGCCGTGAACCGGATCAGGTACGGCTGGTCCGGCGAGAACGTGAACTCCTTCCGCGCCTTCAAGCCGCTCGCATCCTCGAACTCAAACGCGAGCGTCGTCGACGTCGAGGAGACATCGAGCGAGTCGCGGTCTGGCTTGAATAGCGCCTCGCGCAGCCGCGCAGAGATCGCCGGATCGTCCACCTCGAGCGTGAAGGGTCGAACGGCATTCGGCAAATTCTGTGGCACGAGCTCGAGCGGCTGTCCCAGACCGTCTTTGTAGTTATTCAGCCGCCAGCTCTTGAGGACGCCACCGCGCGTTGAGAATGTGGCGTCGACGAACTTGGAGCGAACCTTGATGTCCTGCTCGTTCGCCGCTGCGACCACAGTTGCGACGGCAGGAGCCGGCGTTTCAACCAGGCGCGGTTGCTCGACACCGGTCACTGTTGGCGCCGCGGTGGGGGCAGCGGCGCCGGACGGCGCCTGTGTGACCTGCCGGGGAGCCGGCGTTGGCTTTGGTGCCTGCGGTGGTGGAAACAGCGCCTGCCAGCCATAAATGACCAGAAAGCTCAGGACGATCGCGAGTAAAACCTGTCTTTGCATTTACGCGTGATGCGAATACGAATGAAGTTTCTGCGCTTCGGGCTCTGGGACGGGGTCGAACCCTGACGACCCTGCTGGATGACACCGAGCCAGACGGCGGACGGCAAGCCAGCTCCCACGAAGGGCTCCGTGCTGAATGACCGCCAGCCTGGCGTACTCCGAACAGGAGGGCACATAGCGGCAGGAGCCCGCAAATAACGGTGAAACAAAGCCCTTATAACCTGTCAACAGCGCGAGTAGCACGCGCTGCGCGACGGTCAGGGCTGAATTGGGATCAGGAACGTCCATGTTTTGGCGCTGCCGGCCGAACTTTCTGGCGCGCCGCGCGGGCCAGGACGCTTCGATAGTCGTCCACGAGGCTGGCGTAAGCGGCGTCGAAGAGCTCCGGACGGGGGATCACCACGATGTCGACGCCACCCAGCTCCGCGGATACCGGGCTGCGCCTGAAAACCTCTCGAATCAGTCGTTTAGCTCGATTCCTTCTGACCGCGTCTCCCAGCTTTCGGGAGGCCACCACGCCGAGCCGCGAGGTTGGACCCTGGTTGTCGGCAACGAGCAAGGTCAGGAAGCGGCCGCGCACGCGCTGACCGGAATCGAAGACCCGCTGGAATTCCCCGCGCCGCCTGAGCCGCCGGTCTTTCCCGAACTGCTGGGACGTCACCGCCTCTCCGGCTGGCTACGCTGACTGCCGTCAGGAAGATGAAACGGTGAGGCGCTTCCGTCCCTTGGCGCGCCGGCGCTTGAGGACCTGCCGCCCCTTCTTGGTACTCATACGCACGAGAAACCCGTGGGTTTTCGCACGGCGGCGGCGATTCGGTTGGAACGTACGCTTCATGATGTCAGGTCCCCTGCAACGGTCTCGTCAGAGCGGAGAAACTCAAATGATACCGGCCAGCGGAATCGGTTGTCAATGAAGCCAGCCGACGCAAACAGGCCGCTTTTTAGCGATCTTTGTGGCGGTTTCCTGCGTGTGCTACAGTCACGTCCCCTGCGCCCCTTGGCCGCCCAGGATGGCCCTGAGCAGAATCGAGGGACGATGGCGTAGGGTCACCCCCCGAAGTTTTCCACAACTGTGGAAAAAAATGTGGAAAAGCCACGGTTTTCGCCACGCCCATCCGTACCGATTGCGTAGTGACGCGGCTTTCTGAGGGGCGAAGGCAGTGATTGCCCGCTGTTTACGGGTGCAGAACCGACTTGATCGGGTAAACAGGCCGTAACACCAGGGTGTCAAGGGGGCGAAAGTCCCGCAGCTCGGCGTTTTTCAGGGGTTCGTAGTGGCTAGCACTGGCGTTAATAGGGCCGGCACGATCTGGGATCAAGTCCTCGCCCGGATTGAAACCAAGGTCAACCAGCACATCTACGCCACCTGGTTCAAGCCAACGACCTTTGTCTCCGACAACGGCGCGCTCCTCCACGTGCGCGTTCCGAATGCGCTGTTCAGCAACTGGCTGACCAAGCATTACTCGGTCGTGCTCGAAGAGGCGCTGGCTGAAGTCAATCGCCACGGCTGCGCGATCTCGTTCGTGACCGACGGCGAGATGCAGCAAAGGAAGGTTGTCGAGCCTCCGGTGCCCGTGGCTGACGACATCAACGATTCGCCACCCGGCAGCCTCGCACCCCGCTACTCCTTCGACGCCTTCATCGTCGGATCCTCGAACCAGTTTGCGCACGCGGCCTGCCGCGCCGTCGCCGAAGCGCCGTCGCGCTCGTACAATCCACTGTTCATCTACGGCGGCGTGGGCCTGGGCAAGACGCACTTGATGCATGCGATTGGGCACTACGTGCTCACGCACCTGACCAGCCTGAAGCTCACTTACATCTCGTCCGAGCGTTTCATGAACGAGATGATCAACGCCGTGCGCTACGATCGCATCCTCGATTTCCGCGAGCGGTATCGCAGCATCGACGTGCTGCTCGTCGACGACATTCAGTTCATCGCCGGCAAAGAAGCAACGCAAACGGAGTTTTTCCACACCTTCAACGCGCTCTACGATTCGCAGAAGCAAATCGTCATCAGCAGCGATTGCCCGCCGCACGAGATTCCTTCGCTCGAAGAACGCCTGCGGTCGCGCTTTGAATGGGGACTCATTGCCGACATCCAGCCGCCCGATCTCGAGACGAAGGTGGCCATTCTCAAGAAAAAAGCCGAAGCCGAGGGCATTCCGCTGCCCGACAGCGTCGCGATCTACATCGCCGGCAAGATCAAATCGAACATCCGCGAGCTCGAAGGATCGCTTATCCGCCTCATCGCCTACGCATCCCTAACCGGCCGCGAGATATCGCTGCCGCTCGCTCAGGAAGTACTTCGCAACGTGCTGCAGCACGACGATCGCGCCGTCACGATCGAGATCATTCAGAAGTTCGTGTCCGACTATTACCAGCTCAAGATCACCGAGCTGAAGTCGCGCAACAACTCGAAGTCCGTGGCAATGCCGCGGCAGATTGCGATGTATCTCTGTAAGTCGCTCACGAGCGCGTCGCTTCCGGAAATCGGCAGAAGCTTCGGCGGCAAGCATCACTCGACAGTCATTCACTCGATTCGCAAGGTCGAAGATCTGCGGCAGCGCGACGGAGATTTCAACAATCTCATCAACAGTTTTCTCGAGTCGTTTCGCTAGGCAGGAACCTGCCTGATGAGGTTTTCCACAGGCGTCGCTGCGGTTGAGCTGAGGACGTTCTGTGGACGGTTTCGAGGGGTGTGGGGATGCACGGAAACCCACCGAAAAACCCGCAGCGGTACCGAAACAGGATGCACAGGGTAAGTACTAGAGAGGAAAGGATTAATCGGCGCTTTTAATGTTTTCCACAGGACCTATTTCCTGTTATAATTCTTTGTTCCTTGATCTCCTCTTCAGTAAAGAGATCTACGCGCCGGCCCGGCGCTTTCCCGCGAGGTCATTAACCACATGGAGTTGGTCGTCCGTAAGACCGATCTGTTGCGTGAACTGCAACTCTTTCAAGGCATCGTGGAGCGCAAGAACACGATCCCGATCCTCGCGAACGTGCTGCTCGAAGCAAAGGGCGACGAGGTGAAGATGCTGGCGACCGATCTCGAAGTGGGATTGCGAAGCCGTTGCACGGCATCTGTCGCCAAGGGTGGCGCGCTGACGCTTCCTGCCAAGAAGCTGTTCGAGATTGTGAAGGCGTTGCCCGAAACCGACGTGCGGATCGAGGAAGACAAGAACGGCGTGAAGGTTGCCGCCGATCGATTCGACTCCCGCATGCAGACGCTGCCGCGCGAGGATTTCCCGACGCTGCCGGAAGCAACGGGCACCGTGAGCGCAACGCTGCCACGCGACGTGCTGAAGCAGATGGTTGGAAAGACGCAGTTTGCCATCACCGGTGAAGACACTCGGTATTTTTTGAACGGCGCACTGTTCATCCTGCGTCCCGATTCGATGAGTCTGGTCTCGACCGACGGGCATCGCTTGGCGCTCGTCACCGTGCCGCGCGAGAAGGGCAAGAGCAAGAAGGACGAAGGCGACGAAGTCCGCGTGATTCTTCCGCGGAAAACCTTGCTCGAGTTGGGGCGTCTCCTGTCGGAAGGCGAAGGCGACATCCAGTACGAGCGTGGTGAGAACCACCTGTTCTTCAGCATCGGTGACCGGCTGCTGATCTCGCGAATGATTGACGGGCAGTTCCCGGCGTTCGAGCGCGTCATTCCGAAGAGCAACGACAAGCGCGTCGAGTTCGATCGTGATCGCCTCACGAGCGCGGTGCGTCGTGTCGCGTTGCTCTCCAACGAGCGTTCGCGTGCGGTCAAGTTTCAGATCGACAAAGGCAAAGTCGAGATTGCTTCGAGCAGTCCGGAGTTCGGCGAGGCCAAGGAAGTGCTCGCGGTGGATTACACGGCAGGGCCGGTCACGATCTGCTTCAACGCCCAGTACGTGATGGATTTTCTTGCCGCTGTCGAAACGGATTCGGTGGCGCTCGATTTCAAGGACGAAATGAGCCAGGCGGTCATGTCGCCGATCGGCGCAGAGGGATACACCTACACCTACGTCATCATGCCGATGCGGGTCTGAACGCTATCAGTTAAATGTCACAATTCGACTCAACCAAAGGGGATCAACCGCCCGTCCACGGCCAGGCCAATCCCGCGGATCAAGCCGTTGAGGGCGCGACGCCTGCCTTGACGAACGGGAACGGGGATGGCGGCCGTCTGTCCGAAAGCCTCGGCATTGCCGGAGCGGAGGACTACGGCGCCGACAAAATCAAGGTTCTCGAAGGTCTCGAGGCGGTCCGCAAGCGGCCGGCGATGTACATCGGCTCGACCGGTCCGCAGGGCCTCCACCATCTCGTCTACGAGGTCGTCGACAACTCGATAGACGAGGCGCTCGCCGGCTTCTGCGATCAGGTCAACGTCACGCTGCACATCGACAACTCGGTCACGGTCGTCGACAACGGCCGTGGCATTCCTGTCGATCAGCACACCAGCGGCCGCTCGGCGGCGGAAGTCGTGCTCACCGTGCTGCACGCCGGCGGCAAGTTCGACAACGACAGCTACAAGGTTTCAGGCGGCTTGCACGGCGTTGGTGTGTCGGTCGTCAACGCGCTCTCCGAAACCCTCGACCTTGAGATCTGGCGCAACGGTCAGGTTTACAAGCAGTCGTACGAGCGCGGCACGCCAACGACCGATCTGGAGGTCACCGGCACGACCAAGAAGCGCGGCACGAAAGTTACGTTCAAGCCGGACGCGCAGATCTTCGAGACCGTCGAGTTCAGCTTCGACACGCTTGCGCAGCGCTTGCGCGAGCTCGCCTTCCTCAACGGCGGCGTCACGATCACGATCGAGGACGAGCGTGATGGTGGCAAGAGCCACAAGTTCATGTACGAAGGCGGCATCAACTCGTTTGTGAGTTATCTGAACCAGAACAAGGCGCTCGTCAACGACAAGCCGATCTACATGCATGGCGAGCGGGACGGGATCGACGTCGAAATCGCGCTGCAATGGAACGACGGCTATAGCGAGACGGTCTACACGTTTGCGAACAACATCAACACGCACGAGGGCGGCACGCACCTCTCGGGGTTTCGCTCCGCGCTCACCCGGACGATCAACTACTACTCGGGAAAGAACAATCTCGCGAAGGATTTGAAAGACGCGAGCATCAGCGGCGACGACATTCGCGAAGGCCTCACCGCCGTCATCAGCGTCAAGATTCCGCGGCCGCAGTTCGAGGGTCAGACGAAAACAAAGCTCGGCAACACCGAAGTCAAAGGCATTGTCGAGGCCATCCTCAACGATCGCCTTGGCGCGTACCTCGAAGAGAATCCATCGGTCGCGCGCCGCGTCATCAGCAAAGCGGTCGATGCCGCGCGAGCGCGGGAGGCGGCGCGCAAGGCACGTGATCTCGTTCGACGGAAGGGTGCGCTCGACAGCAGCAGCCTGCCTGGCAAGCTTGCCGACTGTCAGGAGCGCGATCCCGCCCTCAGCGAAATCTACATCGTCGAAGGCGAGTCGGCCGGCGGGTCGGCGAAGCAGGGCCGCGATCGACGGTTCCAGGCAATCCTGCCAATCAAGGGCAAGATTCTCAATGTCGAGAAGGCACGTTTCGACAAGATGCTGAGCAGCGACGAGATCAAGACGATGATCGCGGCGCTTGGCTGTGGGATCGGCGAGGAAGATTTCGACGACAAGAAGCTGCGCTACCACCGCATCATCATCATGACCGACGCGGACGTCGACGGTTCGCACATCCGCACGCTGCTGCTGACGTTCTTCTACCGTCAGATGCGCTCGCTCGTCGATTCGGGCTACGTCTATATCGCGCAGCCGCCGCTATTCCGCGCCAAGCGTGGACGCAGCGAGTTCTTCATCCGCGACGAGCGCGAGATGGAGAAATGGTTGATCCGACGTGCCGCGGAATCGCGCGTGCTGGTGCTTGCCGGCGGCGAGGAGATTTCAGGCGCCGAGCTCGAAGCGAAGCTCGAGCAGTTGATAGCATTCAGGAAGCTGCTGCAGATCGTCGAGCGCCGCGGGCTCACACGCGATGTCGTGCTCGCGCTTCTCGACCGCGACGCGAGGGACAAGTCGTTCTTCGACGATCGCGAGAAGGTGCAGGCGTTGGCCGACGCGTTGAATACGCCGACTCGGACGGCGAGCGTGCAACCCGACGAAGAGCATCAGGCGCACAGCCTCGTCATTGAAGATCGCAGCGGCGGCTATCCACGCTATCACCGCATCGACCTGGATTTCGTCACGACGAGCGAGTTCAAGGTGCTGGCCGCGAGCTACCAGCCGGTCAAAGGCATTCGCGGCCAGATGACCGTTCGCACTCTGACCACGCAGCCGACGGAGTCGGCAGAAGCCGCGAGCGACACAGGCGCCTCGGCGAGCGCAACCGGGATCGGTGGCGCGCCAGTCGACGAGGCCACGCGTCTCGCCGCGGAGGTGAAGGAGCCTGTCCCCACGGCGAGAACCGCCAAGTCGAAAGATGCCGACGTCCGCATCGACACGCTCGACGAGCTGGTCGAGTTCTTCGTTGCTGCTGGCAAGAAGGGCTTCGACATCAATCGCTACAAGGGTCTCGGCGAGATGAACCCGGACACGCTCTGGGAGACCACGATGGATCCCGAGAAGCGGACGCTGCTCCAGGTCAAGGCCGAGGACCACATGGAAGCCGATCTGATGTTCACGACCCTCATGGGCGATCAGGTTGAGCCGCGCCGCAAGTTCATCGAAGACAACGCCCTGGATGTGAAGAACCTCGATATTTAACTCGCTCTCCGCAGGCCGCTCTCCGCTAGCCGCTCTACGCAAGGTCGAGCGACGACGAACAACCGGACAGCGGCCCGCGGAAAGCGGCCCGCGACACGACTACACACACCGATGACCGACTCCTCCATCAAAATCCCCGTCAACATCGAAGACGAGATGAAGCGCTCGTACATGGATTACGCGATGAGCGTAATCATCGGGCGAGCGCTGCCTGACGTTCGCGATGGCCTCAAGCCGGCGCATCGGCGTGTGTTGTACGGCATGCGGACGATGGGGCTCGCTTCGAATCGCGGCTATCGCAAGTGCGCCAAGATCGTCGGCGAGGTGATGGGCAATTTCCATCCGCACGGGGACGCGTCGATTTACGACACCCTGGTGCGTCTGGCGCAGGACTTCAACATGCGCTATCCCCTGGTCGACGGCCAGGGCAACTTTGGTTCGATAGACGACGACCCGCCGGCGGCGATGCGCTACACGGAAGCGCGGCCCGAGCAGGCGGCCGAAGCGATGATGACGGATCTCGACAAGGAGACCGTCGACTTCGTCCCGAACTACGACGAGACCACCGAAGAACCCACGGTTCTCCCGACGACGTTCCCGAACCTGCTCGTCAACGGTTCGGCCGGAATCGCCGTCGGCATGGCCACGAACATCCCGCCGCACAACATGCGGGAAGTCATCGACGGCGTGATTTCAGTCATCGAGCACCGGACCGACTCGAAGGAAGCGCGCATGCGCGTCCTCTTCAAGGCCATCCCGGGGCCCGACTTCCCCACCGGCGGCTTCATCGTCGGACGATCCGGTATCTACCAGGCCTACACGAAGGGCCGCGGCGCGATCACGATGCGCGCGAAGGTCAAGGTCGAGGAGAACAAAAAGGGCGACAAGGTCTCGATCGTCATCACCGAGATTCCGTATCAGGTCAACAAGAAGCGGCTTCTCGAGAAGATTGGCGAGCTGTATCGCGAAAAAGTCGTCGAGGGCATCTCGGATCTACGCGACGAATCCGATCGCGAAGGCATGCGTATCGTTGTCGAGCTCCGCCGCGGCGAAGTGCCGGAGGTCGTGCTCAACAACCTCTACAAGCACACCCAGCTCCAGACGACGTTCGGCATCATCATGCTCGCCATCTCCGGTGGGCGGCCGAAGGTTCTGTCGCTTCTCGAGATCATCGAACAGTTCATCGAATTCCGCCGCGAGGTCGTTCGCCGCCGCACGGAGTTCGAGCTGCGCAA
>Ga0075430_100002076_pt1 | contig 16538 bp, 12 predicted proteins | sample RhiMetdeltSRZDD4_FD_75294 | JGI IMG/M metagenome (GOLD analysis project Ga0075430, IMG submission 75294) | Populus rhizosphere microbial communities from Tennessee, USA - Rhizosphere MetaG P. deltoides SRZDD4 | ecosystem: Host-associated > Plants > Roots > Rhizosphere > Soil | place: USA... | reverse complement strand
CTTTTCCCGTGGCGCGGCACGGAAGCGCCGCGAGGAAAACTCTTCCGCAACGATCTCGTGAACAAACAAGGCGAACGCCGGGCGCTTTCGTTTAGCGACGTCACCGAGCAAAGCGGCATCGTCGCCGCCGGTTACGGCATGGGCGCCGCCGTTGGCGACGTCAACAACGACGGCTTGCCTGATCTGTATCTTTCGAACCTCGGCTCCAACCAGATGTACCTCAACAAAGGCGACGGAAAGTTTGCCGACATCACGAAAGAAAGCGGTACCGACGATCGGCGCTGGAGCACGAGCGCATCGTTTTTCGATTACGATCGCGACGGCCGGCTCGATCTGATGATCGTGAATTACGCCGACTTCTCGACGAGCAACAGTCCCAACTGTTACGCCGCGACCACCGCGCGCGATTACTGCACGCCGCGAGTTTTTCGCGCGCCGGGCAATCGACTGTTTCACAACAAAGGCAACGGCGTCTTTGAAGACGTGACCGTGGCGGCGAAGGTCGATAAGGAATTTGGTCATGGACTCGGAGTCGTCACCGCGGACTTCAACGACGATGGCTGGCTCGACATTTACGTCGCCAACGACGGCGATCCCAACCAACTCTGGATGAACCAAAAGAACGGGACCTTTGTTAACGAGGCGCTGTTGGCTGGCGCGGCTATCAATAGAAACGGTCAAGCCGAGGCCGGCATGGGCGTCGACGCCGCAGACTTCGACGGCAATGGCACGGACGACGTCTTCATCACGCACTTGATGGACGAAACCAACACGCTCTACGTCAACATGGGCCAGGCGCTTTTCGAAGATCGGACTCGCGAAGCGGGCCTTGGCACGCCGGGCCGTCGCTTCACCGGATTCGGCACGCTCTTCTTTGACTACGACAACGACGGCTGGCTCGACTTGTTTGTCGCCAACGGCGCCGTGCAACTGTTGCCTGATCTCGCGCGCAGGAAAGATCCGTTTCCGTTGGGCCAACCGAACCAGCTTTTCCGCAACACCGGAAAAGGGAGTTTTGTCGAGATCGTCGATAACACCGGCGCGGAGTTGCAAATGCTCGAGGTCAGCCGCGGCGCCGCGTTCGGCGACGTCGACAACGATGGCGATACAGACGTGCTGGTTACGAACAACAACGGCCCGGCAAGGATGTTCCTGAACGACGTCGGCAACAAAAATCACTGGTTAGGCCTGCGACTTGTCGGCAAGACCGGCGGAGACGTGTTGGGCGCGCGCGTCGAGATCTTCGTCACGAAAGATCACGTGCTGCGGCGGCGAACGCGAACGGACGGCAGCTATCTTTCCGCAAACGATCCGCGCGTGCTCGTCGGCCTCGGGCAAGCGACGCGAATTCACAGCGTGCGCGTGAGCTGGCCGGACGGCACCGTCGACGAATGGAGAGACTTACCCGTCGACAAGTACACAACACTGAAGCGGAAATGAAACCACTCGTCCTCAGTTTTTGCGTGTTTTGTGCCCTTTTGTGGCCGCAAAAACGCGTGGCGCCACTGCAATGGCCGGACCTCACGAAGCTCGAAGAAAGTGTTCGCGAACAGATATCGTCAGAGCAGGAAACGCTGATCGCCGCCGTCAAAGATCCGCGGGCATCGGACGAAGGACTCAGCGAGGCGTACGGCAAGTTGGGCCAGATCTATCATGCTTACTCGCTCACATCCTCGGCACGCGATTGCTACCTGAACGCCAGTCTGCTCGCGCCGAAAGACTTCCGCTGGATCTACCTGCTCGGGAGGTTGGACCAACAGGACGGCCGTTTTGAAGAGGCCATTCGCCGCTATCAACTTGCGCGCACGTTGCGGCCGAGCTACGCCGCGCTGCTGGTGAACATGGGTAACATCTTTCTCGAACTGAACCGTTTAGAAGACGCGGGTGAAAGTTTTCGCGCGGCACTGGCGATCGACAAGAACAGTCCGGCCACTCACTACGGACTGGGCCAGGTGGCGATGTCGAAGCGCAACTATGCTGAAGCTGTCAAGCACTTCGAAAAGACGCTGGCGCAGTCGCCGGGCGCGAATCGTGTCCATTATTCATTGGCGATGGCCTATCGAGGTTTGGGCGATGCTGAAAAAGTGAAACTGCACCTGGCGCAGCAGGGAACAGTCGGCGTGCGAGTAGCGGATCCGCTCGTCGACGGCTTGCGGGATCTGATCACGGGCGAGCGAGTGTATCTCAGTCGCGGCAAGGTGGCGTTCGAGGCGCGAAGGTACGCGGAAGCAGCGGCTGAGTTTCGTAAAGCCGTCGCGGCGAAGCCGGACAGTTTTACAGCGCGCGTGAACCTTGGCGCCGCGCTCACGCAGCTCGGCGATCCAAAGGGCGCCGCGGAACAGTTTGAAGAAGCCATTCGCCTCGACCCTGCAAAGGCCAACGCGCACTACAATCTTGCCGTGCTGCTCGCGGGCGAAAACAAGCACGAGCAAGCGATCGATCATCTTCGTTCTGTGCTGAAGATCGACGCCAACGATCATTCCGCACGATTTCTGTTGGCCCAGGAACTGGAGAAATCACGGCGAGCGGACGAGGCGTTAACGGAGTACTCGCGTCTGGTCCAGGCCGATCCCGGCAACGAGAGCGCACTGCTCGCGCAAGTCAAACTCCTTCATTCGACGAAGCAGTTCAAACAGGCGCTCGACGCGATCAAGCAGGGCCACGCACGGTTTCCGCAGAAAGGCCGCACGGTGATAGTGCTCGCTTATCTGCTCGCAACCTCACCTGAGCTTCAGTTGCGCGACGGTGCTCAGTCGCTTGAACTGGCGCAGCGAGTCTATAACGCAACGGCAAAGCCGGAACACGCCGCGCTGGTGGCGTTGGCTTTAGCCGAACTGGGGCGATGTAGTGAAGCGGCCGAGTGGCAACGAAGATCGAAAACGAACCTGAAGTTGGACGTGCAGCAGCAATCATGCCGGCCGGCCGCTGATCCGTCGTTAACGGACCTTCCGATCTTTCTTAATTGAGCGGGCGATACGAATCGAGCATCTTCATGTAGTTTGCCCGTTCAAACGCGGCGGGTTCGGCGCAGTGCTTTTGACTCATCGCGCCGACCATCTGCGTGACGCTTTCGTATTCATGCTCGTTCAACCACGCCACGATCTCATTCAGGACCTGTCCGATCCGGCGCACGCCGTTTTGCAGTAACTCCGACGCCATCATCGTCACCTTCGCGCCGGCCATCAGTCCTTTAAGAACGTCCTGCGACGTGTGAATGCCGCTCGTGATCGCGAAGTCGACGTCCAACCGGTCGTATAAAATCGCCACCCAACGCAACGGCAAACGCAGATCGTCTGAATCACTCAAAACCAGGCGCGGTTTCACTTCCAGGTTCTCGAGATCGAAGTCCGGTTGATAGAAGCGATTGAAAAGGACGAGCCCGTCAGCTCCATACGCCGCCAAACGACTCGCCATGTACGCAACGGAGCTAAAGAACGGACTGAGCTTTACGGCAACTGGAATCGTTACCGCTTGTCGTACCGCGGTGAGAATCTCCACGTAGAGATCTTCAACTTCGTTTCCCGGCATGTTGATGTTGGCTGGAACATAGTAAACGTTTAGCTCCAGCGCATCCGCGCCCGCTTCTTCTATTAGCGCCGCGTAATCGGTCCAACCGCCCACGGAAGCTCCATTCAAACTGCCGATGACGGGAATGTTGACTGCTTCTTTAGCGCGTCGAATGAGGTTCAGATAACCGTCAGGCCCGACGTTGTAGCTCTGCATGTCGGGAAAATAACTGATCGACTCCGCGTAGCTGTCGATGCCTTGCGTCAGGTGGTAGTCGATGTAATAGCTGTCGAAACCGATCTGTTCTTCGAACAACGAATACATGACAACTGCGGCGGCGCCTGCGTCCTCGAGGCGGCGGATGCTGTCGATGTTGTGCGACAGCGGCGACGACGAGGCCACGATCGGATTCTTTAAAACCATGTTGAGATATTTGGTTGTCAGGTTCATGGTGGCGCTCCTCGTTTACGAATTACGCAGACTGCACAGGTTTCGGCTCGGCAAGTTGTTTGTATTGATGCCAGCGGCGCGACACGGCTTTCTGCGCTTGGCCCAGGAGAAACTTCGCGACCGCCGGATCGCTCTGTTGCAACATGCGATAACGGCCCTCGGTGTAGATGTAGTCCTGCAACGGAATCTTCGGGTCGGGCGAGTCGAGTTGAAACGGGTTCTTGTTCTCGTCAACCAGGCGCGGGTTGTAGCGATAGAGCGGCCAGTAGCCCGACTCGACTGCGAGTTTTTGTTGCCGCATTCCCTTGGCCATGTCGATGCCGTGGGCGATGCACTGACTGTAAGCGATGATGAGCGACGGTCCGGGATGCGCTTCCGCTTCGAGGAACACCTTTACGGTGTGCGTGTCGTTTGCGCCCATCGCTACCTGCGCGATGTAGACGTCGCCATAACGCATCGCCGTTAGTCCGAGATCCTTTTTCGCGGTCGGCTTTCCACCGGCGGCAAACTTCGCGACGGCGCCGAGTGGTGTCGCCTTCGAGGCTTGTCCTCCTGTGTTCGAATAGACCTCGGTGTCGAGCACCAGCACGTTGACGTTCTGACCGCTCGCGAGCACGTGGTCCAGGCCGCCGTAGCCGATGTCGTAGGCCCAACCATCGCCGCCGACGATCCAAACGCTTTTATCGACCAGCGCGTCTGCGAGGCTGAGCAGATCGCGCGTGTCCTGTCCGGGAGTGGAACTAATCTTCGCTTTCAATGCGGCTACTAACTCGCGTTGAATATTGATGCCTTCGTTCGTTGACTGGTCAGTGTTGAGGAGACTGTCTGCCAGCGAGTCGCCGATCCGATCGCGCATCATTTGGACCATACTTTGAGCGTAGGTTTTCTGATGGTCCAGGGCGAGCCGCATTCCGAGCCCGAATTCCGCGTTGTCTTCGAAGAGCGAGTTGCTCCACGCCGGGCCGCGTCCGTCTTCATTCTTCGTGTAAGGAGTGGTGGGAAGATTGCCGCCGTAGATACTCGAGCAGCCCGTGGCGTTGGCGATGATTGCACGGTCGCCGAAGAGTTGCGTCATCAGCTTGATGTACGGTGTTTCTCCGCAGCCGGCGCAGGCGCCCGAGAACTCAAACAGCGGTTGCAACAACTGCACGTTCTTGACGGAGTTGAAAGCGATGAGGCCGTTCTTGTGCAGGTCCGGAAGCTTCAGGAAGTAATCCCAATTGACTCGTTCGCTGTCACGCAACGGCAACTGCGGCTGCATGTTGAGCGCCTTCCGCGACACGTTGCTCTTGTCTTTCGCCGGACAAACTTCGACGCAAAGGCGGCAGCCGGTGCAGTCTTCAACCGCCACCTGAATCGTGTACAACTTATCGGGAAGCTCACGCCATTTTGCAGGCATGGACTTGAACCCGGCCGGAGCGCCCGCGAGATCGCTTTCCGAGCAGACCTTTGCTCGTATCGTCGAATGCGGGCAAACCATGACGCACTTGCCGCATTCAATGCAGAGATCCGGTTCCCAAACCGGCACGTCCTGCGCGATGTTTCTCTTCTCCCAACGCGTCGTGCCGACGGGATAAGTTCCATCTTCGGGAAAAGCGCTGACGGGAAGTAGATCGCCGCGGCCGGCGATTATTTCGGCAGTGACGTTGCGAACAAAATCGGGAGCATCGACGGGCACCTTCGACGCGAAGTCGATCGTGCTCGTTGCGTTTGCCGGAACGACAATCTCGCCAAGATGAGCAAGGGCCGCATCTACTGCCGCAAAGTTTTGCCGCACGACCGGCTCGCCACGTTTGCCGTAACTCTTTCGAATGAACTCCTTGATCTTGGTTATCGCTTCCTCGCGCGGCAACACGCCGCTGAGCGCGAAGAAACACGTCTGCATGATCGTGTTGATGCGATTGCCAAGCTGACTCTTCCTCGCCACGCCGTTGGCGTCGATGGCAAAGACCTTCAGCCGCTTGTCGATGATCGTTTGCTGGACCGTGTTCGGCAGATGGTCCCACACTTCCGATTCTTCATATGGACTATTGATCAGTAAAGTCGCGCCTTCGATCGCGGTTTCGAGCACGTCGTATTGACCGAAGAAGGAGAACTGGTGGACGGCGATGAAGTTGGCGCGCTGTATCAGGTAGGTGCTCTGAATCGGACGAGGCCCGAAACGCAGGTGCGACACGGTCATCGCACCGGCTTTCTTCGAATCGTAGACGAAGTAGCCTTGCGCGTAGTTTGGAGTCTCTTCGCCGATGATCTTGATCGAGTTTTTGTTCGCGCTGACTGTTCCGTCTGCGCCGAGTCCCCAGAAGACGGCGCGGACCTGGTCGTCAGGCTCGGTATTGAACGACGCGTCGAACGGAATGCTTGTGAATGTGATGTCGTCGTCGATGCCGATGGAAAAATGGTTCTTCGGTTCCGTTTGCTTCAGCTCGTCGAAGACGCCTTTGACCATCGCAGGCGTGAACTCTTTAGACGACAATCCGTAGCGTCCGCCGATCACGCGAATACTTCGTTGCGTCTCGGCGAGTGAAGTGACAACGTCCTGGTAAAGCGGTTCGCCGGTGCTGCCCGGCTCTTTCGTGCGGTCGAGCACGGCGATGGTTTTCGTCGTCGCGGGCAGGGAATTGACGAAGTTGGAAACCGAGAACGGGCGGTACAGCCTGACTTTCAACAGGCCCACTTTCTCACCGTTCTTGTTGAGCGACTCAACTGTCTCTTCAGCGGTCTCGCAGCCGGAGCCCATCATCACGAGCACACGTTCGGCGTTGGGATCGCCGCAATACTGAAATAGTTCGTAACGGCGCCCGGTCATCGCGGCAAAACGTTCCATTGTCTTTTCGACGATCGCCGGCGTTTTCAGATAGAAGGAGTTGGCGCGTTCGCGAGACTGAAAGAAGACGTCAGGGTTCTGCGCGGTCCCGCGGATCACCGGACGGTCGGGCGTCAGCGCCCGCGCGCGATGTTCGCGCACTAGTTGCGGATCGATCGTGCCCGAGATCTCTTCATCGGAAAGGAGATCGATCTTCATGACTTCGTGTGAAGTGCGGAAGCCGTCGAAGATATGAAGAAAAGGGATACGAGCTTCCAGCGTGCTGACTTGAGAGATGAGCGCGAAGTCCATCGCCTCCTGAACGGAGTTGGCGAACAACATGGCCCAGCCGGTCGAGCGCGCGGCCATCACGTCGCTGTGATCGCCGAAAATCGAAAGACCGTGAGTGGCGATTGTTCGGGCCGCGATGTGAAAGACGGTGCTCGTTAGTTCACCGGCGATCTTGAACATGTTCGGGATCATGAGCAGCAGGCCCTGACTGGCGGTGAACGTTGTCGTCAGTGAGCCGGTTTGTAAGCTGCCGTGGACCACGCCCGCGGCGCCGCCTTCGGATTGCATCTCGCGCACGAGCGGCCTCATGCCCCAGATGTTCTTTTCGTTGGCGGCGGACCATGCGTCAGCCGATTCACCCATGGGGGATGAGGGCGTGATCGGATAGATCGCGATCACTTCGTTTGTTTTGAACGCTACGTGAGCCGCTGCTTCGTTGCCGTCGATGGTTACCTTTTGTTGCATGCGCTGCTATTAAGCAAATGCGAAGCCATAACCACAGGAGGCACAAAGCAAAGAACTAAGCACAAAGCACAAAGCACTAAGCTCGATATTTTGAACTTAGTACTCTGTGCTTTGCTTTTTTGTGCCGTTGTGTCTATGTAACTTTTTGTGACTCCGCCTCCAGTTCCTTGATCCTGGCGCGAAGCCAGTCACTGACTTCTCGCTCGATCTTTGCCTGGTTGTCCTGCAGCTCCAGATCCTCGATGGTGTCCCCATCAGTGTTTAAAGGAATGTGGTGGCAGGGCACGTCCTTGGTCCGATTCTCCGGACTGACAAAGTCGATCAAGTGGCACTCGCCGCATGGGTGAGCGCGATACGGGTAGCCATAGTTAATGCAGGTTATGGAATCCTGAAAAGTGGATTTGCTTTGCCATGGCGTACGAACCGATCGTCCGTATCCGCCTTTTTCGACGAAGTCCAACTCTTCTTTCAGCAGTTCGAGAAGATCGCGCTCATCCGTTGCCATGACGTTTCACCTCCTGAACTCCCTGATGCGCAAGAAGCATGCCGTCCAGATTGAAGCGTAATCGGTCAGGTTTGTGGGGGTGCGAAAGATACTGTGAGTAAGCTTTCGCACCCGATGAGAAAAAGTCCTCAGTCCCTGAGTCTCAATTGGTTATTGAATGCTGGGCCGGACGAGCGGCGCTTCCTTGTCGTCCACGAACACGTCCAGGACCGTGAAGTTCGACGGAATCGCGGTAGCGAAGGCGTGATTCGTCAACAGCAGCGACCCCTGTTTACTGAACGCCACGTTCGCCGGCGAATCGTACGGAAAGATCGGGCTACCGGCCGGATTGGTCAGACGCGCAACCTCGTTCGCGTTCGGCGAGAGAATCGAAACGCCGGAATTGAACGGAGCGGCGAGCGCGACGTAGAGATTACCCGACTTGCCGAAAGCGATGCCGTCCGGCGCTTCGCCGTTGTACTGGTAAAAAATTTGCAAGTCGCCGGCAGCAGGTGAATCAACCAGCGGCAGCGTGTAGATCTTGCCGCCCAGGAAATTACCGAATGGCCCAACGCCGTCGGCGGTCACGGCAAAATAGATCTTCGTGTTGTCCGGGCTAAGACGCAGGCCGTTGGCGCCGAAGGGCGTGTCGAGCCGGTTGTCCTGAAACCATATCTGCGGCTGACCGCCGCCGGCCGGGATCCTCCAGATGGTCGCTTGAAAAGAGTCGGTCAGGTAAAGATTTCCGTTTTGATCGAAGGCGATGTCGTTGGGCAACGGCGGCGCGTTGAGCATCGTGGGGGAGCAGGGATTCGACTGAGTTTCCGAACACGGCGCCAGGTCAGGCAAAGCCGGTGCATAGATCTCCTGAGCTCCGCTGCCCAGATCGATGCGCACGATTCCGAGTTGCAGGTTCACGACGTACAGGCGGCCCTCGGCGTCGAAAGCAATGCACGAATTGGCGTGCGGAAACTGCGTAAGCTCACCCTGGATCTCATAAACGCGCAGTAACTCTCCCGTCTTCCCGTCATACGCAAAGACTTTGGAAGCAGGCGTGCCGGCGGTGTCGAAACTGGCTGGACCGGCGACGTAAACCTTGTCGCCGTTGACTGCGATTCCTTCCGGAAATCCTGGTGGAAACGGAACGGTCGCGAGTATTTGCACGTCTCCAAACGGGCGGTCGGGAATGTCTGCGAATGAAAGGGAAGTGCCGAACGTGAAGACGATTGCGAAGGTCAAGAGGCTAATGAGCGAGCGAAACTTGAAGCGATCGAAAATGAATTTCATGAGTTCTCCTTTAAGTGCGGTGGGTTGAGTTAAGCGAAGGCTGTGTTGTCGAACATCGGAGTCGAGTTACGACTTTCGCGTTTTAATTTCTGATCCATTACGCGTGAAAAGTTGGAGGAAAGGACCGATCAATTTTGATATTATTCGCGACTAGATTCAGGCCCTCCCATTTTGCTCTCACGTGACGCTCAGCACGTCAACCTGGACCTGCATTCCCCTACAACCTTGACGTCTCAATTCAACAAGAGCGCAGCACGCGAAATGAGGAGGAATACTATGACGAAGGCAAACAACAGTAGCGGCAGGCTTTTGTCACGCGCTACTCAGATCTTGTTTGTAGTACTGATTACGGCGTTTTTGGCGGCTACGACTGAGGCCGCGGCGCCTGTGGGCCAGACGATCTGGATCCGGGCGTCTGCAAACGGTCTCTTCGTGTCAGCCGATCAGAACCGTGGAACATGGGCGCCGCTGGTTGCGGATCGCTCGTCGGTGGACGCGTGGGAGCAGTTTCAAGTCGTCGACGCGGGTGGTGGTTTTATCGCTTTTCGATCCGTCGGCACGGGCCTGTTCGTCTCGGCAGACCAGGCTCGCGGCACTTTCGCGCCGCTCGTCGCGGATCGCGCGACCATCGGAACGTGGGAACAGTTTACGTGGTCCGATCTCGCGGGAGGCGCATTCACGCTGAGAGGAAGAGCGACTAACCGCTTCGTGTCGGCTGACCTGGCCCGCGCGCCATACGGTCCGCTGGTGTGCGATCGCACTGTCGCGAATACGTGGGAACAGTTTACGTGGGGCGCGGTTGGGGCACAGCCGCCGGCGGGAGCGCCTCCGGGTTTTTCGCGGTTGATTTGGTCCGATGAATTCACTGGTTCCGCGATTAGCAGCGCGAACTGGGGCTTCGACCTGGGCGGCGGAGGATGGGGCAACAACGAGCTTCAGAACTACACCAGCCGGCCGGAGAACGCGCGCGTATCGAATGGCATGTTGGTCATCGAAACGCGGCGTGAGAGTTTCGGCGGCAACGCGTACACGTCCGCGCGGTTGAAGACGCAGGGGAAACAATCGTTCGGCATTAACACGTGGGTTGAGGCGCGCATCAACGCACCTGAAACACAGGGGATCTGGCCCGCGTTCTGGATGCTCGGCAACAGCATAACGACGGTCGGCTGGCCGTCGTGCGGAGAGATCGACATCATGGAGATCCAGGGTCAGAACCCGTTCAGAAACTTCGGCACGATCCACTGGGCCGACCCGGGCGGCAATCACGTCTCGTTTGGCGGAATCTTCAATTCGTCGAGTTCGCTGACGGCGGGCTTCCACACGTTCGCGATGTCGCGCACCGCAACTTCGATCAAGTGGTACGTGGATCGGGTGCAGTATGCGGAGGCCAACATTGCGGGCGGAATAAACAGCACGTCCGAGTTTCAGGCACCGTTCTTCATCATCCTCAACGTCGCGGTTGGCGGAAACTTCGTCGGCAATCCTGACGGCACGACTGTCTTTCCGCAGCAGATGCAAGTTGATTGGGTGAGAGTTTGGAGCAACTGAGATTTGGCGCAGTTCGAGCGCAAGTTTCGGATAGAAAGAAAGTCTCGCATCACCTAATCTCCTTCGCACGTCAACGCGAGGGAGATAGGTGATGCGATCAGACTTTCAATTCGTGGCCCTGCCAATCGAGAACTTCACGGATCTATTTGCAATGAACGAAGCTGAGCTGGCGTCACGCGGCGCCAGGCGCATGACGGTCGACGAACGTCCGGGGTATCCGTGCCGGGTTAGTCTGATGGACGCGCCGATTGGTGAAAGCGTGATACTCACGCCCTTTCAACACCACGACGCCGATTCTCCTTATCAATCCGGTGGGCCGATCTTCGTCCGCCAGGCGGCGCAAACCGCGAAGCCTGCGGTAAATGAGATACCCGTCATGTTTCATCATAGGCTGCTGTCCGTGAGGGCTTACGACGAAGCCGCGATGATGAAAGCGGCGAGAGTCGTTCAGGGAACAGCTTTAGAAGAAACTATCCTCGACTTCTTCAATGATGCAGCGATTGCTTACCTGCACATCCACAACGCCGCACCCGGTTGTTTCAATTGCGCCGTGCGGCGCGCGTGATACCGGCTTTCACAAAAAATTCATAGAAACCTAAAGACCTGCTAATCGAGTGCATTTTACGTTTGCGTATGCACTCGCAGCTCAAAAAGGCTGATCAATTAATACCTCTGGTTTACGACGACTTGCGACGCCTCGCAGCGCACTACATGCGACGCGAGCGCCCGGAGCACACGCTTCAACCGACGGCGCTGGTAAACGAAGCGTACATTCGTCTCGCCGATCTGAAAGTGCCGTGGGAAGATCGCGCGCACTTCTTTGCGGTCGCTGCACGGCTGATGCGTCGATTGCTGGTGGATCACGCCAGGAGCCAACGACGCACGAAACGCAGTGCGGTAAAGATCTCGCTCGACGACGCCGTGAACATATCCACGAAACCGCCTCTGGATCTCACCGCGCTCGACGAGGCCCTTACTCAGTTCGCGACGTTCGATCCGCGTAAGGTTGAAATCGTCGAACTGCGTTTCTTCTGCGGTTTGGGCAACGAAGAAGTCGCCGCGGCGCTCGGGCTCTCTCGCGCTACTGTCCAGCGAGAGTTGCGGCTCGCTAAAGCGTGGCTCAATCAACAACTGAAGAGCGTCGATCAATGATTCATCTCTCCATGACCGTGACGTCTGCTACACACGGGGCACGTCGCCGGTACTTCAGTGTTGTCGACGCGATGACGTACCGGCGGCAGTGTTCGCAGGTACGCGAAGATGGCTTTCAGATCATCGTCAGTCATGTTTCGGAAATAGCCCCACGGCATGATCGAACTAAGCTTTCGTGCGCCAACCCGGCCGGTGCGTAGTGTTTGGATGAAGAGCGCTTCGTCGTAGTAGGAGATACCTGACGGGTCGGGTGTGATGTTCGCGCTGTTGACTTCGCCCCACGGTCCTTTGAATGACGTCCCGCCGGCAAATGACAGGTGCGTCATCGGCGTCAGCGGTTGGCCTTGTTTTGTCGGCGTGTGGCAATCGGAGCAGCTTCCCAGCGTCACCAGGTACTTCCCGCGCGCGACGGGATCGGACATATCGGGCGACGACACAGGCGCCGTAATCGGCTGATGCGGCGGCAGAACCGTTTTGATCGGTTCCGGAATCATCGTCTTCGGTAGCGCGTTGGGGACTGGTTCAAGCGAACGCAGGTACACGATCACGGAAGCGAGATCTTCATCAGACATTTCGCGAAAATGCTTGTAAGGCATGATCGGAGACAGACGCCGCCCATCGTGACCGACGCCTTCGCGAATCGCGCGGGCGAACTGTTCATCGCTCCAGGCGCCGGCGCCGGTTTCAACGTCAGGCGTGATGTTGGGCGCGACGAGCCACGGTATTCCGTACTTGGCGAACTCCGTTCCCGCGCCTTTTCTGCCGGGTTTTGGCTGCCCGCCGGGCGTTTCCCAATCGACGTCAGAATGGCATTCGAAACAATGTCCCGGTCCTTCGACGATGTAACGGCCGCGCGCCAAACGTCCCTGCGTGGAACTGTAACCAACCCACAGCATGGAGCTCATGAGGACCACGGTGAGGAGAAACACTTTAACAATCGTATTTTTCATCTACTTCAGATAGCGACAATTGGGTATAGTTTGTGTCAAACGAAGTGAGGAAACATGGCCACTATCATCAAGGAAATCGAAGTCAATCGAAGTAAAGAGACCGTCTGGGACGCAGTTCGCGACGTCGGGAACATTCACAAGCGGCTCGTCGTGGGTTTCGTCGTCGACTGTAAGCTCGAAGGCGGTTGGCGCACCATCACGTTCGCTAACGGGATGGTCGTGCGCGAGCTGATCGTCAACGTCGACGACGAGATCTGTCGTCACTCGTGGTCGGCGCGCTCCCCAATGCTCGAGCATCACAACGCGTCGGTACAGGTCTTTTCCGAAGGGCCTGAGAAGTGTCGAGTTGTTTGGATCGCTGACGTGATGCCGAATGCGGTTGCGGGGCCGATGGAGGGAATGATCCAGCAGGGGCTGGACGCGATGAAGCAGACGCTGGAAAAGAGTGATGCGCCTTGAAGATTCTGAACAAGTCGTAATACGGATGAACGTCGTCACAGCAAAACAAAAGACGAGGCTGACGACCCGCGGTCAACCTCGTCTTTGTGTCTGTGATGTGTTCTATGGATGACGTGATGCAGACGAGCCGTCCGCACCGCCGGAGATGCCGTTCTGCCATGGTCGTAAAACAACCAGGTCAGGATGTTCGCGACGAAATGTTTGTGCTATGTAGCAGTCCCAACAAACTGGAAAGTGTGATTCAAGCACATTGCGCAAGTGGTCCAGTTTAACGTTGTTCCAACTCAACAGCTTTGCTTCCGGGCTCAGGAGAGCCGGCCGGTGATCTGTCCATTGAATTTCCGAAAAAGTCTTTCGGCAATAGACACATTTCTTATCGCGATACCATCGCATTAGCACGCCGCTAACTAAGCAACTCTCGGGTGCTACGTCGAGATCCATTAAACACTCTTGCCCGCACTGTTCCTTGATCGGCCAGCGCGAGCAGTCCTGGAGTCGTATATCGGGAAGACCGACCGTTGAGGTCAATGCGGCATGTACCGAGTCAACCTCAACGAAGGCGGGTTTTTTCGTTTCCGGACAGGTAACGATTCGCGGGCCTCGATACCTGGCGAGCGATCGAACGAGCCACCGGATACCGAACCAGAGAGCCGCAGCCACGAATATTATGGCTATTACCGAGCTGACCGAGGTGTCCATAGTCCTAACCCCCGTTACGAACTCCGCACGTCAGAAGCGCAAGCAACATGCCACTGAATTGAACCTTATTTCGGGAGAATTCTGACCGCCGGCTAGAGCGCCTGAGTAAGCATTCCCACCTGTTGAGTAAAACTCCACAGTTTTCCCAGTCCGAGCACCACTTGAGGCCGACGTGCGGAGGTACGAGGCTTGCGATTTAAGTGCTTGAGTGAGGTGAAATTACGATGAAAGTTCTTATTGGTTACGATGGCTCTGAATGCGCCGACGCTGCACTCGACGACCTCATCCAGGCAGGATTGCCGGCGACTGGTGAAGCTCACATTTTGTCGGTGGCCGAAGTTTGGCTTCCGCCGCCACCGCCTTCGGCTTACGAAATTGTCGAAGAGGCGCGAAAAGCTCAGTCGCCCTCCGAGTTGCAACGCGACTACGCAAAGCGTTGCCAGGCGGCAAAGGAAGCGCTGGCCCTGGCTCAACGCGCACTCGATCGAGTGCAGACTAATTTCCCAAAGTGGACGGTAACGGCCGGCTCGTCTTGTGGTTCTGCTGCGTGGGAGTTGGTGGCAAAAGCAGATGAGTGGAAGCCGGATCTGATCGTAGTCGGCTCACATGGGCGCAATTTGCTCGGCCGGTTCGTACTCGGCAGCGTTTCGCAGCGCGTGATGACTGAGGCGCTATGCTCGGTCAGGATCGCGCGCGGCCGCGTCGATGAACCGGGTTCTCCAGTCAGAATCATGGTTGGGACTGACGGTTCGCCGGCCAGTGACGAAGCGTTGCGATCTGTTGCTGCACGCGCGTGGCCCGCTCGCAGCGAAGTCAAAGTGATTATGGTCGACGATCCTATGGCGCCCGATTTCCTCGGAAAGCTGATCCCGCCGATCGAAAAGATGATCGAAGAGGATCGGCAGGAGGAACGCGCCTGGGTGGAAAAGATCTCGAGACGTTCACTCGACATTCTTCGCGCGGCGAATATCAACGTCACTTGCGCCGTTCGAGAAGGCGATCCCAAGCAAGAGTTACCGAAAGCGGCCGAGCACTGGGGAGCGGACTGCATCTTCGTCGGTTCGGCAGGGTTCAGCAACCGCTTTGAACGATTCGTGCTCGGCAGTGTTTCGGCGGCAGTGGCCGCACGCGCACACTGTTCAGTTGAAGTCGTGCGCAAACACCGAAGCCGTTGACGGACGGTGTCTCGCGGATTTAATCGCGGGCGGCCGGCGTTGCTGTAAACAACGCCCGCCGCAGCGCGACGTCACGAGGATCGCCGCCGATCGTTACGCCTTTTCGGTTTGGAACATATGCGTATCCGATCTGTCTTTCCGGATCGGCGAAACCCAGCGAACCGCCAGCTCCTGGCGCGCCGAAGGACGCTCGACTCCCAAACGAAAAACCCGTATTCGGTTTCATGAAGCCGAGCGAAAATTCTACGTCACCTTTCATGCACTCATCATAGAAGCCGTGTATTGCGGGAATCGCCGGCGCCTGCAACTCGCGCAACGTCTCAGGCCGCAGTCCGAGCTCTTTTCCGCCGGTCGCAAAAACGCTGTACGCCTGTGCAATTGCTCGTGCAGTGCCAACACCGCCGCCGGCTGGAATCTCGAGGTTGCGCGGGTAGATACAGCGCGCGTCGTGGGCCAACTCAGATCCGAGCAACGCTCTGCGGATGTTGGACCGCGGACTCAGCGCCGCTAACCCCATGCGAAACGGAAATCCCAAGAGCATCTCGACACGAGTCGGATCGATCAGCGGCGCCAGCCGTGAATCAGGGATCGACTCCGGCAACCGAATGTAGAAGTCCAACCCGAGCGGCGTCGCCAGTTCGTCCTGAAAAAATTGTCCGAGACTGCGGTGCCGCGGATCGACTCGACGCAGCAGTTCGCCTTCGTAGAAGCCGATCGTTACCGCGTGATAAGCCTGGCGTGTTCCCGGTTCCCACGCAGGTTTTTGACGCGCCAGGACTTTCGCGAGGCGATCGAGATCGGCTATTAAGTTCCGATCGATTGGTTCGTCGAGGGTGAACAGTCCGGCCTGGTGGGCCAGGAGTTGCCGCACGGTGACTTTCTCTTTTCCGTTCTGCGCGAACTCCGGCCAGTAGGTGCAAACCCGTTCATCGTAATCAAGCCAGCCGCGCGAATGGGCCACGGCCAACGTCATCGCCGCCAGGCCTTTGGTCGCCGAGTAGACCAGGGCCATCGTGTCTTCCTGCCACGGTTCGCCGGTTGCTTTGTTTCGCACACCGCCCCAAAGATCGACTACCTTTTCGCCTTTGCGATAGACGCAACACGCAGCGCCGATCTCGCGCCGGCGCTCGAAATTCTCAGTGAAGGCCTGGCGCACCGGCGCATAACCAGAACTCACGAATCCATGAATCTCGACGGGTTTGATCGCCTCGAGAGTTGCGGCAGCTCTTTTCTTTTGCACCAACACGTACGCCGCGCCTGCCGCC
>Ga0075430_100002073_pt1 | contig 16563 bp, 16 predicted proteins | sample RhiMetdeltSRZDD4_FD_75294 | JGI IMG/M metagenome (GOLD analysis project Ga0075430, IMG submission 75294) | Populus rhizosphere microbial communities from Tennessee, USA - Rhizosphere MetaG P. deltoides SRZDD4 | ecosystem: Host-associated > Plants > Roots > Rhizosphere > Soil | place: USA... | reverse complement strand
CCAGGCCGCTGACCTGGGCCGTGCCGTTGCTCCCGGACCGGGCGGCGGCCCAGCCGGCCGCCTCCCTGGCCCTCGACCCGTCCAGGTCGGCCACCACCACCTCGTCGACGCCCTCGGACTCGGTCAGGTCGCGCACCGTCCAGCGCCCCATCGCGCCGGCGCCCCCGACCACCACCACCCGCATCCGCACCTCCGAGTCGCCCGCAGGCTGTCAGCCCTGCGAGGGCCGCGGGTAGTGCCCGGCCGTCCAGTTCCCGGGTACGCTGTTGTACGTTTCGGCGTAAAGGGAGGCCCGTGACCACCACCGTTGCCGACCTGCTGGCCATCGACGAGCTCCGCCTGGGGCTGGTCGCGGGCGCCGACGGCCTGGACCGGCCGATCCGCTGGGCGCACGTGTCCGAGCTCAAGGACCCGACCCGGTTCCTGCGCGGCGGCGAGGTGCTGCTCACCACCGGGCGGGGCATCCGCGGCGGCCCCCGGGGCCAGGCCGCCTATGTCGAGCAGCTGGCCAAGGCCGACCTGGCCGCCCTCGGCGTCGGGCTCGGGTTCGCCTTCAAGGCCACCCCGCCGGCCGTGCGCGAGGCCGCCGACCGGGCCGGCTTCCCGGTCTTCGAGGTGCCGTTCGAGGTGCCGTTCATCGCCATCACCGAGGCCCTGTTCTCCCGCCTCGTCAACGAGCAGTACGTGCTGCTCCAGCGGGCCGGGACGGTCCAGCAGACGCTGTCACGGCTGCTGGTCGAGGGGGCCGGGCTGGACGCCCTGCTGGAGGCGTACGCCCGCATGACCGGGACCAGGGCGCTGCTGCTCGACGTCCGCGGCGAGGTCATGGCCGCGGCCCGCGGGGCCACCGCCGTGCTGCCCCCGCGGGCCGTCTGGGCCGAGATCCAGGCCCTGCGGCCGGAGGGCAACGAGTTCTCGCTCAGCCTCTCGGACGAGGGCGGCAGCCGCACGCTGCTGCCCGTCCTGGTCGGGGGCGGCCCGGCCGGGTTCCTGGTGCTGCACCGCGGCACCCGGCCCGAGCCGTTCCACCAGGTGGTCATCCACCACCTGGCCACCGCCGTGGCCCTGGAGCTGGCCAAGGCCCAGGCGGTGGCCAGGACCGAGCGCCGCCTGGTCGGGGACTTCCTGGACGCCCTGCTCGAGGGGGAGCTGTCGGCCACAGAGACCCGGCGGCGCCTGCGCTTCCTCGGCCTCGGGGCCTCCCCGGCGATCGCGGTGCTGGTGGCCAGGGGCGCGGAGCCCCAGCCCCCGGAGACGGCCGTGGAGGCGCTGCGGCTGCTCGTCCAGGACCGGCTGTCGCGGCGCCCGGGGCCGTACGTGTGCAGCATCCAGGACGCCTCGGTGGTCGCCCTGTTCGAGGCGGCCGGCCCGGCCGAGGCCCGTACGGTGGCCGAGGCGGTGGCCGAGGCGGTCCTGGCCAGGGGACCGGGCGGCCGGTTCGGGCTCGGCATGCCCGAGACCGACCCGCGCGGCCTGCGCCGCGCCTACCAGGAGGCCCGGTTCGCGCTGGAGGCGGCCGACCCGGTCGCCGGCGACCGCCGGGCCCGGGTCGCGACCGTCGACGACCTGGGCAGCCACCGCCTGCTGCTGGCCCGGCAGGAGAACGCCGCCCTGGAGGCCATCTCCCGGAGCCTGCTCGGCCCCCTGGCCGACTACGACCGGCGCCAGCACGGCGACCTGGTGGCCAGCCTGCGGGCGTTCCTGGAGCACAACGGCAACTGGGAGGCCGCGGCCCGGGCCCTGGGCGTGCACCGCCACACCTTGCGGTACCGTGTCCGCAGGGTCGCCGAGCTGACCGGTCGCGACCTGGACGCGGCCGCCGACCGGGTCGAGTTCTGGCTCGCCCTCCAGGCCGCCGACGTCCTCCAGGGCAGGGGTTCGGGGGCTCATGGAGCGCAGCGGTAGCCCCCGATGGAACGGTTGGGGAGCCGATACCTACGGTGCCGATCTGGCAGGTCCGTGCCTACGGCAACGCCGGATCGTACATGGACGGCCCGGAGCGGGGTGCTAGCGTCCCATCGTGCCCGTGTGGTCGAATCGGCGGATCGGCCGTCTGAGGTCAGGGGACGAGACGATGGCAGACACGAGGGTCCAGGCGGGTGCCCGGGAGGCCGTCCCCGAGGAGGACGGCCTGGCCGCGATCGAGCTGGTGTCGGTGGAGAAGGAGTTCACCGCCGGCGGCCACGACGTCCGGGCCGTCGAGCACGTCGACCTCCGGATCGCCGAGGGCGAGTTCTTCTCGCTGCTGGGGCCGTCCGGCTGCGGCAAGACCACCACCCTGCGGATGATCGCCGGCTTCGAGGAGCCGACCAGCGGCCAGATCCTGCTCCACGGCCGCGACATGGTCGGCGTCCCGCCCTTCCGGCGCGACGTCAACATGGTCTTCCAGCAGTACGCGCTGTTCCCCCACATGGACGTCTTCGAGAACGTGGCCTTCGGCCTGCGGCGCAAGAAGGTGGCCAAGGGCGAGATCGCCCGCCGGGTGGCCGAGGCGCTGGCCCTGGTCGAGCTGGAGGGCCGGGAGAAGCGCCGGCCGCGCCAGCTCTCGGGTGGCCAGCAGCAGCGCGTCGCCCTGGCCAGGGCCCTGGTCAACCGGCCGCGGGCCCTGCTGCTGGACGAGCCGCTGGGCGCCCTGGACCTCAAGCTGCGCCAGGCGATGCAGCTGGAGCTGAAGCGCATCCAGCGCGAGGTCGGGATCACCTTCGTCTACGTGACCCACGACCAGGAGGAGGCCCTGACCATGTCCGACCGGCTGGTGGTGATGAACGCCGGCCGGATCGAGCAGCTCGGCAGCCCGCGCGAGCTCTACGAGTACCCCGCGACCCGGTTCGTGGCCAACTTCATCGGGACCTCGAACATCCTCACCGGCCGGCTGGAGCGCAAGGGCGACGCCTGGGCCCTGGCCGGGCTCGGCCCCGACCAGCGCGTGCTCGTGACCGACGCCGGCCAGGCCCCCCAGGGCCAGGAGGTCGAGCTGGCCGTCCGGCCCGAGAAGATGGTCCTGCGCGGCGAGCACGACCCGCCGCCACCGGACCGGTGCGCCCTCCGGGTCACCGTCACCGAGGTCGTCTACCTGGGCACCTCGACCCAGTACCGCACCGTCACGGACGCCGGAACCGCCGTCGCGGTGTACCGTCAGAACGCCTCCGCCACCCCTGGAGCGGAGGTGCTCACCGGCCAGGTGGGATGGCTGGAATGGCCGCCGGAGCACACCTATGTGCTCGGCGGCAGCACCAAGGAGGAACGCACGCCGTGACCACGAACCGCCCCCTCGACCCTGCGCTGCTGCGCGGGATGACCATGCCGCGGATCAGCCGGCGGGCCGCCCTGCGCGGCGCCGGCCTGCTCAGCGCCTCCGCCTTCCTCGCCGCCTGCGGCGTGGAGGGGTCGGGCAACGACGAGGCGCCCCAGGCGTCCGGGTTCTGGGACAGCCAGACCAAGGCCGGGGTGCTCGACTTCGCCAACTGGCCCCTGTACATGGACCAGGAGAAGGTGGGCGGCAAGGTGGTGTTCCCGTCGCTCCAGGACTTCACCAAGGAGACGGGCATCAAGGTCAACTACAAGGAGGTCATCAACGAGAACGACGCCTTCCTTGGCAAGATCACCCCGTCCCTCAAGGCCGGCCAGCCAACCGGCTGGGACCTGATGGTCATCACCAACGGCAGCTCGCTCGACAAGCTCCTGCGCCAGAACTTCCTGGTCGAGCTCGACCAGTCCAAGCTGCCCAACTTCCAGAAGAACGCCGACCCGGCGATCAAGAACCCGAGCTACGACCCCGGCAACAAGTACACCATCGCCTGGCAGTCCGGCCTGACCGCGCTGGCCTACAACCCCAAGCTGACCAAGCGGCCGATCACCAGCTTCAACGACCTGTTCGACCCGGCCTTCAAGGGCAAGATCACCATGTTCGGCGACGACGAGGACTACCCGACCCTGACCATGATCGGGATGGGCATCGACCCGGTGACCTCGACCGAGGAGGACTGGAAGCGGGCCGCCGAGAAGATGAAGGAGCTGCGCCCGCAGCTGCGCGAGTACATCGACAACGCCGGCGAGGCGGAGGTGCTCAGCTCGGGCAACGCCTGGATCTCGATGGCCTACTCGGGCGACATCTTCATCCTCAACAACTCGGGCTCGCCCGACATCAAGTTCGTGATCCCCAAGGAGGGCGCCGCCCTCTGGACCGACAACATGATGATCCCCAAGGGGGCCAAGCACCCGCTGGACGCCATCACCTACATGGACTACGTGTACCGCCCGGACGTGGCCGCCAAGCTGACCGCCTACATCTCCTACATCACCCCGGTGCCGGCGGCCAAGGAGCAGCTCCAGGCCCAGGCGGCCAAGGCCAAGGGGGAGGACAAGGAGACCCTCGACGGCGTGATCTCCAGCCCGCTGGTCTTCCCCACCCCGGCCGACCTGTCCAAGGCCCACCGCTACCGCACCCTCACCGTGGAAGAGGAGCAGGTGTGGGACCGGATCTTCCAGCCGATCGTCCAGTCCTGAGCCGATGAGCGCGGGCGGCGGGCGCGGGCGGCTGATCCCCTACCTGGTCGGGCTGCCGGGCGGCCTGTGGCTGGCCATCTTCTTCGTCGCCCCGATCCTGGTGATGCTGTCGCTGTCGCTCCAGAGCGGCAACGCCGAGCAGGGCTTCCGGTTCACCTGGGAGTGGTCCAACTACGCCGACGCCTGGGAGTTCTACCACACGCAGTTCATCCGCTCGATCGTCTACGCCCTGATCGTCACCGCGCTCTGCCTGGTCCTGGCCTACCCGATGGCCTACTGGATCGCCTTCTACGGCGGCGCCCGCAAGTCGACCTACCTGTTCCTGATCCTGCTGCCGTTCTTCGTGTCGTTCGTGATCCGGACCGCCTCCTGGAAGTTCATCCTCAACGACCAGGGGATCGTGCTGGGGCCGCTGAAGGAGGCCGGCCTGCTCCCCCAGGACTTCCACGTGCTGGCCACCTCCACCGCCGTGATCGGCGGCCTGACCTACAACTACCTCCCGTTCATGGTCCTGCCGCTGTACGTGGCCCTGGAGCGGATCGACCCCAGCCTGGTCGAGGCGGCCCACGACCTGTTCGCCAGCCGGTCCGCCGCCTTCCGGAAGGTCGTGTTCCCGCTGTCGCTGCCCGGGGTGTTCGCCGGCGTGCTGATCACCTTCGTGCCGGTCGCCTCCGACTTCGTCAACTCCGGCATCCTCGGCGGCACCCAGACCACGATGATCGGCAACGTCATCCAGACCGTCTACCTGAACAACAACGACTACCCGCTGGCCTCGGCGATGTCGTTCATGCTCATGGCCGCCCTGCTGATCGGGATCTTCGCCTACGCGCGGGCGCTGGGCACCGAGCAGGTGATGGAGGTGAGCCAGGCGTGACCACCATCGCCAGCAGGGAGGCGCCGCCCGACGCCGCCCCGGCGCCGGCCGTGCCGGGCAGCCGGCGCCGCTGGACCCGGCTCATCCTGCCCGCCTACACCTGGCTCATGATCGCCTACTTCTGCCTGCCCATCGCGGTCATGATCGTGTTCGGCTTCAACGACACCAAGGGCCGGCTGAACCTGCGCTGGCAGGGCTTCACCCTCACCTGGTACCGGGACCTGTTCTCGATCCCCGCCCTCAGCACGGCCCTGCGCAACTCGCTGCTGATCGCCGTCGTCGCGACCGTGGTCGCCACCGTGCTCGGCACCATGGTCGGCATCGCCCTCGGCCGCTACCGGTTCCGCGGCAAGGGCCTCTACGACCTGGTCATCTTCAGCTCCATCTCAGCCCCCGAGCTGGTGCTGGGGGCGTCGCTGCTGTCGCTGTTCATCACCCTCCAGTTCGCCCGCGGCTTCGTGACCATCACGATCGCCCACATCATGTTCAGCCTGGCCTTCGTGGCCGTGACCGTCCGGGCCCGGGTGCTGGGGCTGGACCCGTCCCTGGAGGAGGCCGCCCAGGACCTGGGCGCCGACCCCTGGGCCACCTTCCGCAAGATCACCCTGCCCCTGCTGGCCCCCGGCATCGTGGCCGGGGCGCTGCTCGCCTTCGCCCTGTCGATCGACGACTACGTGGTCACCAGCTTCGTCAACGGCCAGGTCGAGACCTTCCCGATCTGGGTCTACGGGGCCACCCGGATCGGGGTGCCCCCCCAGGTCAACGTGATGGGCACGCTGATCTTCCTTGGAGGAGTCGCCATCGCGGTGGGCAACGTGCTGCTGGCCCGCCGCCAGCGGGCATGACCGACAGTCAGAGAACGGGAACGAGCAAGGAGCAGGCAATGGCGTCGCTTCGCAAGCTGCAGAACTTCATCGGGGGCGAGTACCGGGACGCCGCCGACGGGCGCACCTCCACCCTCGTCAACCCCTCGACCGGCGAGGGCTTCGCCGAGGTCCCGGTGTCGGGCCAGGCCGACGTGGACGCGGCCATGCAGGCCGCCCGGCGCGGCTTCGAGCAGTGGCGCGACGCCACCCCCTCCGAGCGCAGCCTCGCCCTGCTCAAGATCGCCGGCGCCCTGGAGGAGCGGGCCGAGGAGCTGGTCCGGCTGGAGAGCGAGAACACCGGCAAGCCGTTCCAGCTCACCATGGACGAGGAGGTCCCGCCGGCGATCGACCAGATCCGCTTCTTCGCCGGGGCCGCCCGCATGCTCAACGGGCTGTCCGCCGGGGAGTACATGGCCGGGCACACCTCGATGATCCGGCGCGAGCCGGTCGGGGTCTGCGCCCAGGTCACGCCCTGGAACTACCCGTTCATGATGGCCGTGTGGAAGTTCGCCCCGGCGATCGCGGCCGGCAACGCGGTGGTCCTCAAGCCGAGCGACACCACCCCGGTGACCACCGTGTGGATGGCCGAGCTGATGAGCGAGTTCCTGCCCGACGGCGTGATGAACGTCGTCGTCGGCGACCGCGACACCGGTGCGCTGCTGGTGTCGCACAAGACCCCGGCCATGGTCTCGATCACCGGCAGCGTCCGGGCCGGCCGCGAGGTGGCCAGGGCGGCCGCCGACGACCTCAAGCGGGTCCACCTGGAGCTGGGCGGCAAGGCCCCGGTGATCGTGTTCGACGACGCCGACGTTGGCGCGGCGGCCGAGATGATCGCGGCCACCGGCTACTTCAACGCCGGCCAGGACTGCACCGCCGCCACCCGGGTCCTGGCCGGTGGCGGCGTCCACGACGACTTCCTCTCCGCCCTGGTCGAGCAGGCCAAGGGCACCACCACCGGCCCGCCCGAGGACGAGGACGCCGCCTACGGCCCCCTCAACAACGCCAACCAGCTGGCCAGGGTCGAGGGCTTCCTGGACCGCGCCCCCGGCCACGCCGAGGTCGCCACCGGCGGCCACCGGCTCGACCGGGGCGGCTTCTTCCACGAGCCCACCGTGGTCCACGGCCTGGAGCAGGACGACGAGATGATCCAGCAGGAGATCTTCGGCCCGGTCATCACCGTCCAGCGCTTCGACGACGAGGAGAAGGCCCTGGCCTGGGCCAACGGCGTCGAGTACGGCCTCGCCTCCAGCGTCTGGACCCGCGACCACGGCCGCGCCATGCGCATGGCCCGCGCCCTGGACTTCGGCTGCGTCTGGATCAACACCCACATCCCCCTGGTCGCCGAGATGCCCCACGGCGGCTTCAAGCACTCCGGCTACGGCAAGGATCTGTCCCTCTATGGGCTCGAGGACTACACGCGCATCAAGCACGTCATGTCCAACATCGAGGGCTAGGGCGCCGCCAGCCGGACCTCGCGCGACGCGGCGTCGGCGGCCAGGAACCCGAGCAGGCGCTCGCCCTCCTCGGCCAGGGCGGTCCGGTCCTGGGCGGACAGGGGGGCGAGGGGCCGGACGGTCAGGGTGGCGGTCCTGCCGTCGCGGGCCAGGCGCCAGGCGCCGTTGACGAAGCCGTCGACCAGGAGGGGCGACCAGTGGAGGCCGTCGGCCGGCCAGCGGGCGGCGGTGGCGGCGGCGACGTGGCCGCGGTCGGCGTGGGAGAGGGCCACGTTGTCGTACTGGGGGAGGAACCGGACCGGGGCCGGGGTGTCGGGGTCGGGGCGGGGGGCGTCGGGGAGGTCGAACAGCTCCTTGCCGGCCTCGCTGCGGAAGGTGCGCAGCCGGGGGCGGAGTCGGTCGGTGACCTCGCGCAGGCGGGTCAGGCCCGACCAGGCCTGGACGTCCATGACCCCGGCCGGGCCGAAGGCGGCCAGGTAGCGCAGGACGACCCGGTCGATCGAGGGGGCCGGCTCGAGCGGGCGGCCGAGCCAGGTCTCGGTGGCCGCCCAGGTCGGCAGCCCCTTCTGGCCCCAGACCCCGCGGGGCGGCAACTGGACCACCGGGACCAGGTGGTGGACGGCGTAGGCGAGCGAGGAGGCGTCGTCGGCGGGCCAGCGCTCGCCCAGGTGGGTGCGGAGCTGGGCGGTGGTGCGCGGCCGCTCGTCGAGCAGGGCCCGGCCGGCGGCGACGACGGCCTCGACGTCGACGCCCTTGAGCCGGCGGCCGAAGGGGCTGCCGGTCCAGAAGTGGCGTTCCAGCAGCGGCCGCAGCAGCGGGGCCAGGGTCAGGCAGTCGCGGGCGCTGACCAGGTGGATGGTGGCGCGCATGAGCGGGCTGCGGACGGCCTGGCGGTCGGCGACCAGCCGGCCCAGCTCGTGGGGGTCGAAGCCCTCCAGGCGGGTCCACAGCCCGACATAGGGGTCGCGCGGCTCCTGGGCCTGCATGCCCACCAGGTGCTCGACCACCTCGGCGGCCGGCCGCCGCACCCGGCGCAGCAGCAGCTGGCGCTCGAGCAGCGCCCGGTTGCGGGCCCGCGGGCCGAGCACGGTCCCCGAGGTCTGACGTCTCATCGCTCCCCGAGCTTACGCAAGAGCGCGCGCACGTCGCCGACCAGGAACTCGGGCGCCTCGGTGGCGGCGAAGTGGCCGCCGCGGTCGAACTCCGACCAGTGGACGACGTTGTGGTCGCGTTCGGCCAGCCTGCGGATGGCGACGTCCTGGGTCCGGGACACGGCCACCCCGGTGGGCACGGTGCCGCGCTCCCGCGGCGCCCACATCATCGGGTCGTGCGCCTCGTGCTTGCGCCAGTCGTAGCCGTCGGCCCGGTAGCCGGCCAGCTCTTGCAGGTAGCCGAGCGGCACGCCCCTGGTCCAGCCCGAGTCCGGGGAGCTCGTCGGGCCAGCGGGTGCGGTGGAGCCGGTCGCGCAGAGGACCTGGGAACGGGTTGCCGGCCCGATGTCCGGGTCAGGTGGTGGGGGCCGCCGTCGGCTCCGCGGTCGTGGGGGCCGTGGTCGTGGGCGGCGCGGTGTCCGCGGTCGTGGTGGGCGGCGCGGTGGTGGGGGGCTCCGTGGTGGGCGGGGCCGTGGTCGGCGGCTCCGTGGTCGGCGGCGCGGTGGTGGGCGGGGCCGTGGTCGGCGGCTCCGTGGTCGGCGGGGCCGTGGTCGGCGGCGGGGCCGTCGTTGGTGGTGCCGTGGTCGGCGGGCCCGCGGTCGGCGGCGGGGTCGTGCCCGGCGGCGGGGTCGTGCCGGGTGGCTGGGGGACGCCGGCGGGAGCGGGGACCCCGGGGACGGCCTCGGGGCCCGACGGCGGGGTGGTGTCGCCGCCGGTGATGGGGTTGATCGACTCGATCAGGCCGCCGACCCCGGTGACCACCGGGAAGCTGGCGCCGCCGGTGGGGGTCGGGGGCTGGGAGGAGGCGGCCGACGACCCGGGCGGCTGGCCGCCCTGGCCGCCCCCCCCGGCCGACCCGCCGGACGGGGTGGAGGTCAGCGGGGTCTCGTTCTCGGCGGCCCCGGCAACGCCGCCGCCGAGCTGGGTGCACCCGGGCGCGCACGATCCGCGGTCGCTGAGACCGAGCACCAGCAGCAGGCCCATGAGGGCGATGACGGTCGCCGCCCAGATCCGGACCCGGCGCGGCCGGGAGGGACGCCAGGCGGCGGCCTGGGAAGGTCGGGCGGCGGGCCGGACCGGCACCGCCGCCGGCTCGGCGGTGGTGTGGCGCGACCAGGCGGCGATGATCGCCGCCTCCAGCGACCCAAGCTCGGGCACGGGCGTGTTCAGCAGCCTCGACAGCTCGGCGATCTCGAACGGGCGGTGCAGGTACCGGCGCGCCCCGTCGGGCGGGAGGTCGGGTCGACGCTCGTCCTTGTCGAGCAGCATGATCAGGGGGCCGTCGTAGCGTTCGCGGACCTGCTTGTAGGTGAGGTGACGGGTGTGGGGCTGGCTGTCCAGGATGACGTTGGCCACCTGGGGTGTCGACCACCCGGCCAGGGCGGCCGCCACCGACTCATGGTGGGCGATGCGGTCGCCGTTCGAGACCAGCGCCCGCATGGTCAATGCCAGTCCGGTATCCCTCGACAGCAGGACAACCTGACGTTCCACGACCACCGTCCCGTCCGTCCCCCGACCGGATCGCGACGAACGGCCCGATGGAACCGGTCATCGCACAGAAGCAGCATAATTGCATACTCGGCCGAGGAAAGTCTCTACGCCGATTGCACGAGGAATCAGGCGGGCCTGGGCGGTTCGACGCCCGCGTCCGGTTCGCGGACGCCCGAGGGGAACCGGGCGAAGCCCTTCCAGGCCAGGCCGGCCAGCTCGTCGGCCAGCTCGGCGGCGTCCAGGGGCCGGCGCTCGTCCAGCCACCAGCCGGCCGCGCCCTCGGCCATGGCCACGATGGCCGCGGCCAGGGCCCGCGCCCTCGGGGCGGCCAGGCCGGCCTCGGCGGCGATGATCGTCGCCACCCGGCCGGCCGCCCAGCGGCGGAAGGCGGTCACCTGCTGCTGGAAGTCGGCGTCGAGGCCGAGGGCCTCGGTGAACAGCAGGCGGAAGGCGTCCTCGTTCCGGTCGACGAAGTCGATGTAGGCCCCGAACCCGCGCCGCAGGCGCTCCTCGTTGTCCTCGGCCTGGCTGAAGGCGGTCTCCAGCTCCTCGGTGAGCCGGCCCAGCTCGCTGGCCAGCAGGGCCTCGTACAGCGCCCGCTTGGAGGTGAAATGCTGGTAGAGCACGGGCTTGGTCACGCCGGCGGCCTCGGCGATGGACTCCATGGAGGCGCCCCGGTAGCCGTCGCGGGCAAACAGCCGCCTGGCCACACCCAGCAGCTGGGCCTTGCGCTCGGCCGCCCGCAGCCGCATGCCGATGGGCACGCTCACCGGTTCCACCCCCTTGCACAGAGCTCCACGGTCCCGCATCCTACCGTTCAGTAGGTTACCGAGCGGTAACCCAGCGGTACGGGGGAAAGGACCTGTCCATGATCGGCTTCGCCCTCTCCGAAGACCAGGTGGCCGCCCAGAAGTGGGCCCGCGAGTTCGCCGAGAAGGAGATCCGGCCGGTCGCGCCCCACTACGACGAGACCGAGGACTTCCCCTGGCCGGTCCTTTCCAAGGCGGCCGACATCGGCCTGTACGGCATGGACTTCTACCGGATGGTCGGCGAGGACGAGACCGGCATCCTCCAGCCCCTGCTCGTCGAGGAGCTCTGCTGGGGCTGCGCCGGCATCTCGCTCGGCATCTTCGGCAGCGGGCTGCCGCTGGTCGCCCTCATCGCCAGCGGCACCCCGGAGCAGGTCACCCGCTGGTCCCCCGAGCTGTTCGGCACCCCGGCCGAGCCCAAGGTGGGCGCGTTCGCGGTCACCGAGCCGGGCGCCGGCTCCGACGTCTCCAGCCTCCGCACCCGAGCCGTCCGCGACGGTGACGACTGGGTCCTGAACGGCCAGAAGGTCTTCATCACCAACGGCGGCATCGCCGGCGTCCACGTGGTGGTGGCCACCGTCGACCCGACCCTCGGCCACCGCGGCCAGGCCAGCTTCGTGGTCCCGCCGGGCACGCCCGGCCTGCGCCAGGGCAAGAAGGAGAGGAAGCTCGGGATCCGCGCCTCCCACACCGCCGAGGTGCTGCTGGAGGACTGCCGCGTCCCCGCCGACTGCCTCCTCGGCGGCTCCGAGCGGCTCCAGGCCAGGCTGGACCGGGCCCGCAACGCCCAGGCCGGCGGCGCCGGCTCCGGGACCCAGGCCGCCGCCCGCTCCCGGGGCGGCTCGGGCGCCCTGGCCACCTTCGAGGCGACCCGCCCGGTCGTCGCCGCCCAGGCCGTCGGCATCGCCCGGGCCGCCTTCGAGTTCGCCCGCGACTACGCCCGCGAGCGGGTCCAGTTCGGCAGGCCGATCGCCGCCCAGCAGGCCATCGCCTTCAAGCTGGCCGACATGGCCACCGAGATCGACGCCGCCCGCCTCCTGGTCTGGCGCGCCTCCTGGATGGCCCGCAACGGCATGGGCTTCTCCCACGCCGAAGGCTCCATGTCCAAGCTCAAGGCCGGCGAGGTCGCCAGCCACGTCACCGACGAGGCCATCCAGATCCTCGGCGGCTACGGCTTCATCCGCGACTTCCCCGTGGAGAAGTGGCACCGGGATGCCAAGATCTACTCGCTCTTCGAGGGCACGTCGGAGATCCAGCGCCTGGTCATCTCCCGCGCGAACGGAGGGATGGCCTGACCGAGGGAGGGACATGGGCGAGGTCGAGCACTACCCGGAAGGGACTTTCTGCTGGGTCGACCTGGGGACCGACGATGCTCCAGCGGCCAAGCGGTTCTACGGCGGGCTGTTTGGGTGGGAGTTCGACGACCTGCCGACCGGCGAGCAGGGGACCTATTCGATCTGCCGGCTGGACGGGAAGGCGGTCGCCGGGCTGTACGACCGGGCCGAGCGGCCCGGGTGGGGGTCGTACATCAAGGTCGAGGACGTCGACCGGGCCGCCGGCAGGGCGCGGGGGCTGGGTGCCGAGGTGCTGGTGGAGCCGTTCGACACGCCGGGGGGCGGGCGGGTGGCCACCGTCCGCGACCCGGCGAGGGCGGCGGTGTCGCTGTCGCGGCCGGGGGAGGGCTTCGGGGCCGAGGTGGTGAACCAGGACGGGGCCTGGACCTGGAACGAGCTGGTCGCCCCCGACCTGGGCGCGGCCACCAGCTTCTACGGCGAGCTGCTGGGATGGGCCTCGGCCCCGATCCCCGGGGCGGTCGCGCGGACCAGCTTCAGCCTGGGGGAGCTGCTGGTCGGTGGCGGGCACGCCCCCATCGGGCCGGAGGACCCGACGCCGCGCTGGACGATCTCGTTCTGGGTGGCCGACGCCGACCGGTGTGTCGAGCGGACCACCGAGCTGGGCGGTGGGGTGGTGCTGGCGCCGATGGACATCCCCGTCGGCCGGTTCGCGATCGTCAGCGACCCCGGCGGGGCGGCCTTCACCGTGGCCGCCGTGCCCGGCGGACCGCTGCGGGGGGCGGACGGCTCCTAGCGCCTGGACCCGGCGCCGGCCGGCTGGGGCTGGGCCTCGGGGGCCGGGCTCCGGGCCACGCCCAGCGGGCGGCGCCGCTCGGCCATGCCGAGCAGCAGCATGTGGACCACGAACAGCACCGACGAGCCGGCCAGGAACAGGATGCTGGGCAGGTACGGGCTGCCCGGGTCGCGGTAGGCGAAGGTCGTCTTGGGGGCGAAGTCGGGCTTCTTGAGGCCGGAGTCCTCGGGCGGGGCCTTGGGCGAGATGACGATCGCGGCCACCTCGGTGCCGTCCTGGATCGTGTAGAAGGTCTTGGCGTCGAGGTTGGTCACGTCCAGCTCGTCGCTGGAGTCCTCGACCTTCTTGTTGGTCTCGGTGATCAGGTCCTGGACCGCCCGCTGCCGGGCCGTGTCCAGGTCGGCCTTGAGCTTTTCCTGGGCGCTGCCGGCCTCCACCTCACCCGCCGGGGCCGCCTGCCAGTCGTTGCCGGCCTGGCCATGGAAGTCCCGCACGCTGTCGTAGGTGCTGGCCTGGGGGTCGTCGATGGTGAAGAACTTGAACGTCGGCTGGGTGCCCTTGGGGCCGGTGAGCGGCGTGGTCCCGGGGATGCCGAACAGCCACACGGCCGAGAGCATCATCAGGAAGCCGAAGAAGGCGGTGCCCGCGATCAGATAGCCCCTGAGCGCGCCGAAGTTGGAGGCCAGCAGCATCCACACCGACCCGGGCAGGAACACGAAGCCTGTCAGTACGACGAGGAGACCCTTCACAGGCGCTGACGCCTCCTTGGCTGCCTACTCGGCACGGGGACCGCCGGCGGCCTGGAACTCGAGCAGCGGCCGCTTCTTGTTGTCGCTCTGGATGGACAGGATGTAGTTGACCAGGTCGGTGATCTGCTGGTCGTTCATGGGCCCCCCGTAGCGGACGCCCCAGGTCGGCATGGGCGTCGGCGGCCGGCCCTTCTGGATGGTGGTCCAGGCGACCGTGGCCACGTCCTCGTCCGGGTGCCGCTGGTAGACCTCGTGCAGGTTGGGGGCATGCACGTCGGTCGGCTTGGCGCCCTTGACCCCGGGGGTGACGTAGCGCTTGACCGTGCCGCCCTCCGCGTCGGGGCCGTGGCAGCGGGCGCAGAACTCCTCGAAGGTGACCCGGCCGAGGCGTACCGACTCGGTCTGCTCCTTGGCCGCGGCCGCCTCCTGGCGGGCCGGCTCGCGCAGGTACAGGAACGGCAGGAGCACGGCCAGGAACACCGTGAGCGCGACCCCGGCGATCTGGTAGTTCTCCAGCAGCCGGCCCTCCAGGGCCTCGTCGGTCGGCCCGGGGCGGCGCGACGGCGGCGCCGCCGGGCCGGCCTGGCGGGCCTTGTCCCTGGCCGAGCTGATCACGATGATCAGCGCGAAGAACAGCAGGATGGCGGAGACGACGGCCAGGATGAGGACGGTGGTCCTGCTCATCGCTCAGCCCCCCCCGCCGCCGACGCAGTGGGGGCCCTGGAGCTCCTGCCCGGTGGTGTTGGTCCCGCGGGGCGGGCCGGTGATGATCTTGGAGGTGTCGACCACGATCTGGCCGCCCGAGGTGGTGATGGCGAAGCGGTCCAGGCCGCGGGGGGCCGGGCCCTCCTTGTACTCGCCGGCCTGGTTGTACTTGGAGCCGTGGCAGGGGCACTCCCACCACTGGGCGGTGGGACACCAGGGGACCCGGCAACCGAGGTGGACGCAGCGCTGGTAGAGGGCCATGAACCCGCCCCCGGCGACGTCCTTGTAGATGCCCTGGGTGTCGTCCGCCTCCTTGTAGGGGACCAGGTAGAAGCGGCCGTCGGGCACGTAGGCGTAGCCGTCGTTGGCCTTGATGTCGCCGTTGATGCTCTCGGGCGTGCCGGCCTGGATCTTGGTGCCGAAGCCCTCGGTGAGGTTGGGCCACAGGAAGTAGACGGTGCCGGCGCCGAACCCGGCGACGGCCGCCCCGAGCCCGGCCAGCCAGGCCGTGCGCAGGAACGACCGCCGGCTCACCTGCGGTTTCTTGGCCGGCGGGCGAGGGGTGGCCGGTCGTACCCCCTGCGAGATCGCCATCGATTCCCTTTCCTGGGTTCCTAGAACTCGAAGAACAGACAGGTCTTGTCCGGATGGACCGGGGTCGAGCAGGTCTGGGTCCACGGCCACACCCACTCGAAGCTCGGCCCACGGAAGAACGAGCCGGAGAGCACCAGGACGGACCAGAACATCATGAACATCGTGAACATCAGGACGGCCAGCTTGCGGTTCTCGGGCCGCATCGACGGGTTCTTGTCGAAGTAGGGCGTGGCCGCGAGCACCAGCAGGGCGATCCCGGGGATCGTCACCCCGGCCACCATCGGGTGGAAGTAGCGCAGCAGCTCCTGCAGGCCCAGGAAGTACCAGGGCGCCTTGGAGGGGTTCGGGGTCAGGTTGGAGTTGGCCAGCTCCCGCAGGGGCGCGTTGACCACCACGGAGAACACGGTCACGAACGCGAACATCGCGAACGCGGCCACCGCCTCGCGCAGCAGCAGGTGGGGCCAGACGTTGACCTTGTCCTCCTGGCGGGCCTCGGCCCGCTGGATACCCTCGGGCGGGACCATGGCCAGCAGCCGGTGGGTCTCGCCCTGGCGGGCCGCGGCCCCGGCCTGGCCGGGCAGGCCCTTGGTGGCCACCGCGGCCGCCACCCGGGCCGCCCGCTCCTCGGGGGTGAGCCGCCGGCCGCCGTTGCCCGGGACCGCCGCCGGCCTGGCCGCCGGCGCGGCCGGGGCGGCCGGCGCCGCCGCGGCCGGCGGGGCCTCGGTGGCCACCGCCGCCGGAGCCGGAGCGGCCTCGGCGGCGGCCGCCGCCGGCCCGGCCGCCTGGCCGTCGCCCTGGAGCGAGGCCCGGTTGACCCCCCGAGCCTTCCGGGCGGCCACCGACTTGGCCTTGGCCCTGGCCGTGCGCTCGGACTCGCCGGCCGCGATCAGGCGGTCGTAGGTTTCCTGGTCCGGCTGGATGTCGTCTGCCATCGGAACCTCGTTCCCCCCTAGAGCGGCCCCGAGATGCCGCCGTCCTTGCGGATCCGCCAGAAGTGGACGGCCAGGAAGATGGTCGCCACGAACGGCAGCGCCAGGACGTGCAGCACGTACCAACGGATGAGGGTCGACGGCCCGATCTCCACCGAGCCGAGGAGCACGAACCGGACCTGGTCCCCGAGCACCGGGGTGTAGCCCATCATCGAGGTGCCGACGGCCACCGCCCAGATGGCCAGCTGGTCCCAGGGCAGCAGGTAGCCGGTGAACGACAGCAGCAGGGTGAGCAGCAGCAGGATCACCCCGACGACCCAGTTGAACTCCCGCGGCGGCTTGTAGGC
>Ga0075430_100002072_pt1 | contig 16563 bp, 11 predicted proteins | sample RhiMetdeltSRZDD4_FD_75294 | JGI IMG/M metagenome (GOLD analysis project Ga0075430, IMG submission 75294) | Populus rhizosphere microbial communities from Tennessee, USA - Rhizosphere MetaG P. deltoides SRZDD4 | ecosystem: Host-associated > Plants > Roots > Rhizosphere > Soil | place: USA... | reverse complement strand
GCGAAACTACCGGGCCCACGGTCGACCACGGGCTCGTCGGCATCGGCTTCTCCGGCGGCGGCATCCGATCGGCGGCCCTCAACCTCGGGATCACACAGGCGTTGCACGCGCGCGGCGTGTTCGACCACATCGATTACATGTCAACCGTTTCAGGTGGCGGTTATCTCGGATCGAGTATCAGCACGCTCATGCGCACATCAAGGCAACGTGACGAGGGAGGCGCGCGCCCGCAGCTGGTCCAACGTCAGGGCCGGTTGGGGGACCGGTTCCGCTGGCGGGTGCGCCCGACGGCCTTCCTGCGGGAGATGCTGAGCCAACTCGACGAGACGCATCGCTGGGTCAACGTGTCGGACGGCGCGCACATCGAGAACCTCGCCGGGATCGAGCTGCTGCGACGCCGCTGCCGATACATCATCATCGGCGACGGCGAAGCCGATCCCGCGTTGCACTTCGCCGGTCTGGCCACACTCATCCGCTGCGCATCGCTCGATCTCGGTATCGAGATCGACATCCACCTTGACCAGATCCGCTTGCGAGGTCGCTCTCGGCGCGACGGTGGGCGCGTCGGCAAGACTCATTGGGTAACGGGAACGATCCGATATCCGGAGCGCGACTCACTGGGCCGGCGCCGTCAGGCCTTCCTGCTCTACGTGAAGTCGTCGTTCACGGGGGACGAAGGCGTTGCGATCCAGGAGTATCGACACCGCAACCCGGCGTTTCCCCATCAGTCGACCGCCGATCAGTTCTTCGACGAGGACCAGTTCGAGGCTTATCGCTCGCTCGGTCAGCACATCGCGGAAACAGTACTCCCCACCGACAGCGGAGCGCCGATGGCGTTCAGCGACTTCGAGGCGTGGTTTCAGGGGCTGGCAGGACCGACGGCACCGACCACGAGTAACGTTCGCAGTCTGACGGACGCGGGTTAGCTGGGTAGCTAGGTAGCTTGGCAGCTGGGGAGCTTGGTAACTGGAGAGCCGCACTACCTAGCCAACCCAACTACCAACCCACCTAGCAACCCGACTGGGAGTTGGCCGATCCCAGGCGCAGCCTCGCCGGCCGTCACTTCCACGTGTCGCGCCAGTCGCGCCAGAGCCAGCGCAGCGAGTCGGGCAGGATGGCGCGACCATGCGCGACGCTGTGGAAGCCCTGGCCGTATTCGAAGCGGTAGTCGTACCCGGCATACGCGAGTGACTTCGCCAGCGTCAGGTTCGCGAGCGACCAGCTACCCGCCGCGTTGTCGAGATCGTTCGATCCATCCTGCAGGAAGACGCGGATCGGTTTCTTCGGCGTCTTGCGCACCATCGCCTCATAGTTGTGGCCGCCTTCGCGCCCGCTCGCGCCGCTCGCGATATTGGTGAAGCTACCGACCCACGAGAGCACCTTGCCGAACTCGTTCGGTCGCTCCCACGCCACGGTGAATGCGGCAATGCCGCCACTGCTCATCCCCGAGATCGCCCGGTTTGCCGCATCCCGACGCAGCCGTACCGTCTTCTCCACCTCTGGCAAGATCTCTTCGATCAGCAAGCGCGCATACTGATCCGAGAGTGTGTCGTACTCGAAACTGCGGTTCGGCCGCTTGTCGGAGAGGACGCCCGGCTGAATGAAGATGCCGACGGTCACCGGCATATCACCGCGAGCGATCAGATTGTCGAAGACCACGGGCACGTAGTCCTTCGGACCAGCGCCGTCCTGGAACACCATCACAGCGGCCGGTGTCTCGGCGCGGTACTGAGTGGGCACATATATCCACCAGTCGCGCGTCGTGCCCGGGAAGATCTTGCTTTGCCACGCGGGCATCTGTTTGACCGTGCCCTTCGGCACGCCAGGCTGTTCGCGAGCTTCTGGTGGACGCGCGTACACCTCGAGTTGCCCGCCACCGAGCCTGCGATTGCCCACCTCGTAATGCCACGTGAACGCGGTACCATGAGAGAGCGTCGCGGTGCCGGCGTAGACGTCCGTCGTGCCGATGCGCGTCAGGTTCAGCGCAAATCCGCCCCCGTCGCTTGCGACGCGCGGCGGGCGCGCCTCGGCAGCGGGCGGCTGCGACAACTCCAACGCCCAGGCCACCGTGAGTTCGTCGACGAGCGGTGCCGCGCCGCGCGCCAGCGCCTCGGCCCCACCGAACGCCGTTCGGATGCGAGTGACCAGCGATTCCACCGCCGCGCCGTGCGGCTGCGCTGCCACGAGACTCCCGAGTGTTTGCGGCGTGAGCGGCGTCTCTTGCGCAATCGCGACTGCACCGAGCAGCGATGTGACAGCGACGATCAGTACGATTCGCATGATGCCCTCGCCAAATGGGGTCGGGAGTCATTTGATCAAGACACTCCCGACCCTGATTTTCCGACGCGTGCCCCTACCTGATCAAAAGTCGACGGTGACACCCAGTTTCGCAACTCGGGCATCCAGCACGTCCTGCGGGTTCAGCCATGTCGTGGTGACCGGGCTATAGATTTGGTTGTAAGTCAGCACCGTCGAGACATTCAGCAGATTATAGAAGTCGACCTGCAGCTTCGTTCGTGCGCGACCGAACCTCACGAGCTTGGCCAGACGCAGATCGAGCTGGTTGACGCGATCCCCATAGAGCGTCCCCGGCTCGATCAAGTTCACGGTGACGTTCGCGACACCTCCTGATGGCGGACGTCCGAGCGACTGCGCCACGACGGCGGCCGGAACGTTATAGTTCGCCGCCAGCTGCACACCCGGGTTGCTCCGGAACGTCGTCGCGACCTCAACGTCCACCTTGGGAACGAGGTACGTGCCGAGCCCGCGGAACTGCGTGAGGAACCCGGACGCCAGGTGGCAGTACTGCAGCGGCATCGCGCCTGACTGATTGACGCCCAGGGCGCTGGGACCGGGAATCGAGACGCCGATAGTCACGGTCTGAGGCGGCGTGAGACTTTCAGGGACTTTCGTCGCGACCTCGCAGAAATCCATCACCGTCTGACCCGTGCTGGTGCCCAACTGTAACGTAAGGCCATTCAGTGTGCGGGCACTGATCGTGAAATCGACGCCGTTCCAGTGGTGCGCATACTTGCCGTAATCGCTCGCTGCCTGCACCTGATAATCGACGACGCCGAAGAGTTGAGGAGCCACGTCGTGGAGACCCGAAACGACATAGCCGCCGCCGCCCGGGAGTCGCGGATCGACTGGCGCCGTAATGTCGTACTGCGTGAAGTCCGAGGCATTTACGGCAAGGTTGCGAGTCACGTACTGTCCGTACCACCACCGCTTGTTGAACTGCACTTCCGCGGCGATGCGCGGGAGAATCTCGTGCTGAAGTGCCACGCCGACCTGGTTGTCCCACGGACGAAGGCCATTGAGCAGATTTTCTGAATAGCTCAAACCGGCATTCAGGGTCCCGAAGTTCGTGTTGGCAACGCCGCCGCACGAGTCGCCCCCACTCGGACGAAGATCCTGCGCTCTTGGATTCAACAGATCGCAGTCCGGAACGAAGTTCCTGTTCGCGTCGGTCCAACTTCGGTCGGCGCGGGTCGCGATCTGTGACGTTGGCGCCGCGCCCGTGAAGATGCCGCCGTTCTGCGCCGGGTAGAGATATCGGCCCCAGTTCGCCTTGACCGACGTCTTCCCCGTTCCAAAGAGATCGTACGCGGCACCCACTCTCGGGCTGACGTTGTGAAAGGTCACGCCCTCGGCTTTGTCGATGGTCGTTACGTCCGGGAAGAATCGCGTACCGCCGATCCGCGCGCTCGGGTAGTAGCTCCACGCGTGGTCGTACCTGACACCGCCCTGCAGCGTCAGTCGCTTCAACGTCCACTGATCCTGGATGAACAGGGCGTCGAAACGGGTTCGCCACTCACTTTCGAACATGCCAGAAAATTCCGTGATCTGATTCGGGATCCCGTTGTTGAATCGGTACTGAACGGCATCGGGGGGAGCCGGGTTGGACTCCTGGCTGTCGTAATTCCACAGGCCGTTGTAGCCGAACTTCATGTTGTGCGCACCGGTCACGTACGAGAAGTGCGCCTTCCACGTGTTCGACGAGATCCATCCCGTCGACTTGTCGCCACACGCCGGACTGTACGAGCGATAGCACAGACCCGGGATGCTCCCGCCCTGCTCCGACACGGCGATCAGGTTGGTCGTAGGGTTGCCCGGTGCTGCTCCGCCTCCCCATCGATTGTTGTACGCGCTCCATCCCACGTCGAGCAGCGCCTTGTTCGAGAGCGTATCCACCCAGTTCACTTGCGTAATGCGGTTCGGCGGCGTCGAATAGGTCGCCGTCTCGGGCGCGGCCGTCGCGCTTCCACCGATAATCCATCCATCCGTGTTGTCACGACACGCGCTGGCGCCCGTGTAACCGGGCCATCGTGCGCCCGAGCAGCCCCACTGTTCATCCCAGAAGCCGGTGAGCTTGTTCCTCTCGCTCATCTGCCAGGTCAAGCGCACGGCGCCCGATCTCGTCTTGCCAGCGCCTCGTGCCGGCCTGCTCAGATCGGGTTCGTAGCTCCACGAGTTTGCGTTGCCGGCATTCAGATTGGCCCACATGCCGGGCACTGACATCGAGTTGCCCTGATTACGGAGCCAGGAGAAGAACCACAGCTTGTCGCTCTTGATCGGACCACCCAGGCTGACATCAACGTCCCACAACTCGAGCAAGTCGCCTGGCGACCTCAGACCTGCGGCCCGCAGTTCGTCGGTGAAGTTACTGCTCTGCAGGGAATCGTTCGAGTAGAAGAACGATGATCCCCCGGTGAAGTTGTTTCCACCCGTCTTCGGGACGATGTTCATGTACGGTCCGCCGGTTTCCACTTCGCCGAGGCCACCGGACGTTGCGAACGTCACCTCTTCGACGTTCCCGGTATTGACCTGATATCCCGAGACGCCGCCACCACCGCGCGACGCTCCGACGTTCATGCCACCGACGAGCAGGCGGCCCTCGCTCGTCGGACCGCCGTGAATGCCGAACGTGATCATCGACGGCGTCAACTGCATCGAGTTGGGAGTGCCGGTGACGCCCGGCATCAGCAGCAGCAGGCCATTCCAGCTTCGCGCGGCCGGCACGCTGGCGACGAGCTCTCCGCTCAATACGGCCTGCCGAGTGGCGTTCTGCACATCGACGACCGGTGTCTCACCTGCAACGGTGATCGTCTCCTCGAGCCCGCCCACGGACATCTCGATGTTGACCGCCACCGTGCCCGATCCAGTCAGCTCGATGCCGGTCCTGGCCACAGTGTTGAAACCCGGAAGCGTGAACGTGAGCGTGTATGTGCCGGGCCGCAGATCGACGATTCGGTACTGCCCGGTGCCGTCGGTCACCACCGAGCGAACTTTTTCAATCAGCGCCGGGCTCGCTGCCTCTACAGTGACACCCGGAAGGATGGCGCCGGACGGGTCTCTGACGACACCGGCAAGAGCTTGAGCATGGACGATGGATGGCAATGACGCCACGAGCCCCAAAAACAGGAGCACTTTCAATGCGCGTTCTTTCATGCGGCCCCCTTGGAAGGCAGGAGTATAGTCAGGCTCCGCAGTAACCGAATCCCCTGAATCGGGTAGCCTCTTGCGTGTATCATTCCTCGGATGAGCTAGCTGTATCGAGCGCTCTCGTTACCCACTCACATCCTTGACAGTTTTCCTACGGTGATGGCGCCTATCTGATCGGAGCACCGATTGAGCGCTCAATTGGAAAACGAAAGCGCCGGAGGTGGTCGCCTACTCACGCTGCAAAGGAGATGACGCGATGCGGACACGACGCGTGTTGCTGGCTCTGGTGATCATCGTTGCCGGCGTCCTCGCATCTGGTCGTGCGGCGATGGCGCAGGCGCAACGGTTCACGACACCCTGGGGTGATCCGGATCTACAAGGCATCTGGAACAATCAGACGCCGGTCCCCTTCGAACGCCCAACAGAGCTCGCTGGGAAGGCGTTCTTCACCCGCGAAGAGGCGGCCGAGTTCGAACGAACCCACGTGAAGCGGCTGGTAGACGTTATCGCCGTGGCCGACCCGACCTCCGTGCGCGAACACGGCCGTCCCGACGCAGCCGACGAGCAGAATCTCGCGATCTGGATGGACGAAAGCAAGGTCAGCCCGACTCGACGGACATCGCTCATCATCGATCCACCCGACGGAAGAATCCCTCACACACCCGAAGGTCGAGCGCGATGGGCTTCTGTACCGAGCTTTGAGCGGGACCTTTTCGGGCAGCCGAACGCCGCGAGCGGCCCGCAGGACCGCCCGCTCATCGAGCGATGCCTTGCGGCCGGAGGGCTATTCGAGCCGAATCCGTTCTACAACAACTATCACTCGATCCTCCAGACCCCCGGCCATGTCGTGATTGTCATGGAAGAACTGCACGAGCATCGGATCATCCCGCTCGACGGCCGGCCGCATGTTGGCCCAAACATACGTCAGTGGCTCGGGGATTCGCGAGGTCGGTGGGAAGGACAGACGCTCGTGGTGGAAACGACGAACTTCAACGACCGGATGCTGTTCCACGGCGCGACGAGCAAGCTGCGTCTGGTCGAACGGTTCACGCGGCTGGACGCCAACACGATCATGTACAGACTGACCGTGACGGATCCCGCGACGTTTACGGGGCCATGGACGGTTGAAAATGCGCTTCGGAGATCGGACGCGATGATCTACGAGTCCGACTGCCATGAGGGCAACCGTGGGCTGGCGAACATCCTCAGTGCTGCCCGCGCGGAGGAGAAGAAGAAAGACTGAGCTCGCGCAAGAGCCAGACTTTTGCCGTCTTCCAATCGCGCATCACGGTCTCCGGCGACACGTTCAACACATCAGCGGTCTCCTGGACGGTGAGACCGCCGAAGAAGCGCAACTCCACGACCTGGCTCATACGGGGATCGAAACTCGCCAGCGCCGACAGCGCATCGCTCAGTGCGACCAGGTCAGGCCCCAACTCGTGAGCGATGTGCTCGGCGTCAGTCATCGTCACGGGCATCGCACCGCCACCGCGTTTCTGCCGATGGCGTTGCCGCGCGAACTCCACGAGGATCCTCCTCATCGTCTGGGCGGCCACGGCCAGGAAATGCGTACGATTCTGCCAGTGGATCCGGTTCACATCGAAATTTTGGGCGATCACATACACGTGGAAAGCTGGTTCGATGAAGCCTTGACGACGCTTCGAAGAACAGGCGACAAGTGGGCTCGAGGCATGGCACTGAACGACCTTGCAGCGCTGCGGATGATTCAGGGGCAGCATGCGCAAGCCATACAGCTTTCGAACGAGGCGCTCGTCGTGTGGCAAGAATTGCGCGAGCGCCGCGGCTCTGCCTGGGCGTTTGAAAACGTTGCGTGCGCCGCCGCCGCGCGCGGCCAGGCCAATCGCGCAGCACGACTATGGGGAGCGTCGGATGCAATTTGTGAAAGCATCGGTTCTCCTCTGCCGTCCAGCTATCAGCAAGTCCGAGACCAGTATCTGGTCAGTGTCAAGGAATCGCTGGGTAAGGTCGCCTTCCAGACCGCAACGGCGGAAGGCCGCGCCATGTCGTTGAAGCAAGCTATCCAGTACGCGCTGGCAGGCTGAGCACTTTTTCCGAGGTTGCCAAAGACGCGGTGCGACGCAGCGTCTTGCTTTTTTCGCGCCGTACGACTGAGATCACTCGCATGATCACGATTCGCAAAAGTAAAGACCGTGGCTACACCGACGCCGGGTGGCTGCGCTCCAACGCCACGTTTTCTTTTGGCGCCTATCAGGACCCGAACTTCATGGGCTTCCGCGTCCTGCGTGTGCTCAACGAGGACCGCATCGCGCCCGGCAAGGGGTTTGGACCGCATAGCCATCGCGACATGGAGATCCTCACCTATATGGTCGACGGTCGCCTGGCTCACCGCGACAGCCTGACGGGGCCACACGTCCTCGGACGCAACGAGCTCCAGGCGATGACTGCTGGCGATGGCATCGTGCACAGCGAGTTCAACGCCTCCGAAACGGAGCCTTCGCATTCGCTCCAGATCTGGATCGACCCGCGAGCCGAAGACCTGACCCCTTCGTATCAACAGATCGCGTTCGCCCCGGAGGCCAAACGCGGACGCCTGCACCTGCTGGCCGGGCCCGAGTCAAGCAATCCGGCGCCCCTGGCCGTCATCAACCAGGATGCACGCCTGTATGTGACCGAAGTCGACCCTGGTGACCGCGTAACACACGCGTTGCCCGAAGGACGACACGCATGGATTCAGGTGGTGCACGGGACGGTCGACGTCAACGGCACGCCGCTGCAACAGGGTGACGGTGCCGCCATCAGCGACGAGCCCACGGTCGTCGTCTCCGGCGATGGCGAGGTTCTGCTCTTCGATCTCCCCTGAGGACGGTATGGCCCAACCCGGCGTCGTCGTCACCTTCTCGTCCCGGTGTGGCACCACCGAAAAGTTCGCCCATGCCGCCGCCGTCGGCGTCGTCAACGCTCGTGCGCTCCCGCGGCTGCGCCGCGTCGCAGATGACGGCCCGGTCCCATCGGAGTGTGGCGACACATTGCGCCGGATGCAGAAGGAGTACGTGCAGCCGACCGAAAAGGACATTGCCGGAGCGCCCGCCCTGATCATCGTGCCCACTGCGGGTATGACTCCGTCCTCTACCCAGTGGCAGTCCTTCATCGCACTGCTCGACCGGCTCGCGGCCGCGGGGGCTCTGGCCGGAAAGGTCGGCGCCGTGATCGATGCTGGCGACAGTCAGACAGTAGCCAGCTTCTCGTCGGCGCTTGCTGCACGCGGGTTAGAGCTGATTACTGCCAACGGCGGCGATGCGAGGGAGCACGGGCGCGCCGTCGGCGCAGCAATCATGCGCAGCGTGTAGTCCTTTTCATCGTGTCGGCGCGAAGTATGTCGGCCTTACGCGCGTCATTCTGACCCGCTCATCACCAACGCTCGCCATTCACACGACGACGCAGCTGGCAGGCAGGTTGCGATCCTCGCACGTTCGATGGTCAGTCCAGCGCGCTGACAGTTTTGGTCGGTGCGCGTGTTCGACGTGTGCCTCTCGTCGGACAGTTTGCTTCGCAGCCGGAGGAGCGTCTCATGCCGGTCAGGATGTTGTTCGCGGTACTGGTGTTCGCATCGGCCATCTTCATCATGCGTTCGTCGGCGCAAACCCCCGCGGTGAGCGGACCATTCGTTGCCGGCGAGATCATCGTGAAATTCAGGCCCGGCGTCGCCGCCAGCACGAAAGCTGACCTGCATCGGCAGGGTGGCGCGACCGTCAGGAAGGAAATTGCGCGCACCGGCCTGCAACTCGTGACCGTGCCGCGCGGCAACGAGACGGCGGCACTCGCACGTTACCGCGGCAATCCTAATGTGCTGTATGCGGAGCTGAACTTCGTGCGCACCTTGCCGGAGCCACTGTCGCATTCGCCGGGCTCCGAGATCGTACCGGGTGATTACTACTTCGACGAACAGTGGGCGCTTCACAACACCGGCCAGTACTTCCAATGCATGCCCTTCCTTGGCGATGAAATCTGCTTTTACGTTGGGACGCCCGACGCAGATATCGACGCGCCCGAAGCGTGGGCGCTGTCCACAGGAACCAGCGTTGCCGTGGCCGTCATCGATACTGGCATCGATTACACCCATCCCGATCTCGCGGGAAGATTCATCGGCGGATGGGACTTCGTCAACAACGATGGCGACCCGATGGACGATCACGGACACGGCACCCACGTCGCCGGCACCATCGCCGCGCAGATCAATAATCCGACCGGTGATCCAGCAGCTGAAGAAGGTGTCGCCGGCATCGCGCCCAACGCGTTGATACTGTCGTACAAGGTCTGCACGCCGGACGGCCATTGTGACGACTTCGCTATCGTACAAGCGATCGACCGCGCGGTTACCGATGGAGCGAAAGTGATCAACATGAGCCTCGGCGGTACCGAGTTGTCTCAGGCGCTGTTCGATGCGGTCCAGGACGCATGGGCAGCCGGGTTGGTCATTGTCGCCGGTGCCGGCAATGACGGCGCGACCACACTGTTTTACCCCGCTGCCTTTCCCAACGTCATCGCCGTCGGGGCATTCGACGAGGACCATCGCCGCGCGTCGTTCTCGAACTACGGCAATTGGGTTGATATCTCTGCACCTGGAAACGCCATCATGTCGACAGTTCCGATGTCGCAGTGCGCTGTCACCACAACGCCAGGCGACATAGGGTGCTACACCTGGAACACTGGCACATCGATGGCGACGCCTCACGTATCCGGTGCCGCGGCGCTCGTCTGGTCACGGGGCGACGTGGTCAGCAACCAGCAAGTGGTGGACATCCTCCTGAACAGCGCAGATCGACGCGGGGTTGCCTCGGTTCGGCTCGACTCGTGGACGGTTCACGGCGGCTTGAACCTGCACAACGCGATGAGCTACGCATTGGCGAATTCGAGTCCAGTTGCCAATGCCGGAGCCGATCTGACGGCGACGGATGGCGACGGGAACGGCGGAGAGGATGTCCGTCTGGATGGCCGCGGCTCCTCCGATGCAGATGGCACGATTACAAGCTATGAATGGACCGAGGGCGGCATAAGCATCGGGTCCGGTGCCACACCATTGATCGCGCTCGCCAACGGCACGCACACAATCACTCTTAAGGTAGCGGACAATCAGGGCTCAACCGACACAGACAGTGTGATCATTACGGTCAATCCGCTGGCACCAAATTCACCCCCGGTCGCAAACGCAGGCGCCGATCAAACCGTGACGGATAACGACGGCAACGGGAACGAAGTGGTTACGCTGACAGGAAGCGCGGTCGACACGGACGGCGCCGTCGTCAGTTATCAATGGCGCGAAAACGGCACCAGCATCGGCACCGGCGCGACATTGATCAGGGCGTTCTCCGTTGGCATCCACACGCTGACGCTCGAGGTCACCGACGACGATGGCGCCACGACGACCGACGGTGTGGTTGTGACGGTGAACCCGTTCGTTCCGCCAGTCGCCAGCGTTCACATCGGCGACCTCGATGGTGTGGCGGGAGCGAACAAGAGTGCCTGGTCGGCGACCGTGACGGTTGCGGTACACGGCAGCACCCACGGCGCCACGTCGGGTGCGGTGGTCACTGGGACATGGGGCGGGGCTGCAAGTGGATCCGGAACTTGCACGACGGGCGCTGGCGGCACGTGCCAGCTGTCGGCCAGCAACCTGCGTAAGCGCGATGCCAGCGCGACATTCACGGTGACGGGGATCACTACGAGTGGAGCAACCTATCTCTCGGGACAGAATCACGACGTCGATGGGAGCAGCTCCGGGACGACAGTGGTGATCGCAAAGCCGTAGGCCCAACGATCGCGCTGACCCGACCCGGCCGTGGCAGCGGGGACAAGGGCCCGCCCACAACGCGGGGCTATGGAACAAGCCGTAGACGATCTACGTCCTAGAGCCGTAGACTGTCTACGACTATGGCCAAGCCCTCCGACGACCGCCGCCTGGAGCTCCTCCAGGGAACCCTCGACATGCTCATCCTGCGGACCCTCCAATGGGGGGCCCAGCACGGCCACGGCATCGGCCAGGCCATCCGGACGCAGTCCGACGACCTGCTCAAGGTCGAAACCGGGTCCCTCTACCCAGCGCTGCACCGCCTCGTGAAGAGAGGCTGGCTGAAAACCGACTGGGGCGTCAGCGAGGCCAACCAGCGGGCGAGGTACTACCGGCTGACGCCGGCGGGCAAGGCCCAGTTGTTGCGCGAGCAGGATCGGTGGTCACAGCTGGTGCACGCGATCGGCCGGATCATGAACCCGTCACCCGCCAGCAAGGAGTGACCCATGCGGCCCGATCAGGATTTCGACGACGAGATTCGCGGCCACATGGCCCTCAGCGTGAAAGAACGGATCGAGCGCGGCGAGGATCCGGAGGCGGCACGTTTGGCCGCGCTCAAAGAGTTCGGCAACGTCACGCTCACGCGCGAATCGATCCAGGCAGTCTGGCGTCCTCGTTGGGTGGACGTCGCTGGCGCGCTGGCGCAGGACATCCGCATCGCATGGCGTTCTCACCGGCGCGCCAAGGGTCTGGCGACGGCCGTTGTGTTGACGCTCGCGCTGGGCATCGGGGCGAACGCTGCAATCTTCAGCGTCGTTCGCGAAGTGCTGCTTCGGCCCCTCGTCAATCGCGACGAGGATCGCTTGATCTACATTCGCCAACGCGCGCCCGGCCTCGGCGCCGAGAACACGGCGTTCTCGGTGCCCGAAATCGACGACTTCAAGTCGCGCGTTTCTTCGGTCAGCGCCTTCGGCGACTTCTCCATGATCGAGTTCCCCCTCGTCGGCTTCGGCGAGCCCCGCGTGGTACAGGCGGGTGTGGTCAGCGGATCCTACTTCGAGGTGATGGGTCTTCACCCGGTTCTGGGCCGCCTGCTCACCAGTGAAGACGACGGACCCGATGCGGCGCCCGTGGCCGTCCTGACCTACCGGTTCTGGAGCAACTCGCTGAACCGCGACGCGGCCGTGATCGGCAAGACCATACGCATCGGCACCCGCGCAGCCACCGTAGTCGGCGTACTCGAGCCGTCCGTGCCGTATCCGGCCGACACGCAGCTCATCGCCAACGTCGTGACCAGCCCGCATCACCTGGGCGCGACGATGGTGACCCTTCGCACGCATCGGATGACCGAGCTCTTCGGCCGGCTTGCGCCGGGGGCCACGCTTGAAGCGGCGACGGCCGAATTGAATGAGGTCCATGCCGCGATGATGCGCGAGCACCCCGAGGCATATGCACCCAACGGCAACGTTCAACTCAGCGTCGCACGGTTGCGTGATCAGATCGCGGCGCCAGCAAAGACGGTGCTCCTCGTGCTGCTTTCCGCAGCCGGACTGGTGTTCGTCATTGCCTGCTCCAACGTCGCGAACCTGATCCTGGCGCGCACGGTGCGACGTGAGGGAGAACTGGCTGTGCGTGCAGCTCTGGGCGCGAGCACCGGCGCACTTCGACGGACGCTGCTCGCCGAGAGCCTGGTGCTCTGCGGCCTCGGCGCCGTGCTGGGTGTGCTGCTCGCGCGGCCGCTCGTGGCCGTAGTCGGCCGTTTCGCGGCCCGCTTCTCCGTACGCGCGCTCGACGCATCCGCCGACGCCAGCCTGCTGTGGATTGGGACCGGCCTGGCAATGGCCGCGGCCGTGGTGCTCGCCTACGTCCCGCGGCTCCCGATTCAACAGACGCCGACCGGACCCGGACCCGCGAGCGGCGGCGTCCGAATCACGGCGGCCACCAACCGTCGCCTGCGCGCATTCGCCGTCGCTCAGATCGCGCTCTCGTTCGTGCTGCTCGCCGGCGCGGGCGCACTGCTCGCCACACTTGTCGCGCTGCAGACAGCGAACACCGGATTCAACATGCGCCAGGTACTCGTGCTCGACGTCCCGTTGGCAATCGAGGAAATGGGCGCGAAGTCCGTCGGCTTCTCCCGGGAAGCGATACAACGGATTGGGAAACTCCCGGGTGTACGGAACGTTGCGGTCGGGAACTTCGCGCCCTGGCGCGACGCCGGTACGCTCCTTCCCAAGCTGCCCTTTGCCGTCGAGGGATACACGCCCGCTGATGGCGAGGAGAATCCGTACGCGCGGTTGCGGATGATCACGCCTGGATTCTTCGCGGCGCTCGGCGTCCCACTCGTCGCAGGACGCGACTTCAGCGATGAGGATCGCCGCGATGGCGAGCTGGTCGTGATCGTGAGCCAGACCATCGCGCAGCGGCTCTTTCCAAACGGCGAGGCCGTAAACCGGCAGCTGTGGTGGGACACCCCGCTCCTTGGTAAGCAGGAGCCGCGGCGCATCGTCGGCGTGGCGGCGGATGTCGACGACGAAAACGTCGTGCCGGGACCAGCGCTCACGGTGTATCACCCGCTCCAGCAGATGCCCGCCGGCGGCCGACTGTTCGTCCACACCGAAGGGGACCCGTACACCTTCGTCGGGCCGGTCACTCGAATCATCCGCGAGATTTCAGCAGCCCAGCCCGTTGAACGCGCATCGACTCTCTCCGACGTGCGGACCGCCGTGCTCGCACCGGAGCGGCTCAACGCATTCGTGTTCTCAGGGTTCGCCATTGTCGCGCTCGTGATTGCCGTCGTGGGCGTGGCGGGCGTGCTGACGTTCTCGGTGAGCGCGCGCACACGCGAGTTCGGTGTGCGGCTGGCGGTTGGCTCCTCGCGAGGGCGTCTGTTGTTGCGTGTACTTTCCGAGGGTGCGTCGATCATCGCGGTCGGGATGGCCGCCGGCGCGGTGTGTGGATACGCCTTCGTCCGGATCGCGGCCAGCTACTTCGAGAGCGTGCGGCTGCCAGAGCCCCTGCCGATCGCTATTGCCGCGGCGGTGCTCGTCGCAGCCGCCGTCCTCGCGTCATTGATGCCCGCGGCGCGCGCGTCGCGCGTGGACGTGCTGCGGGCGCTTCAGTCGGAGTAATCGGAGGAGCTTCCCGGAGCATTAAGGTCAGCGACCAACGAGGCGGCCTGATGGCCGACAGACGATGACTCAGATCAACGAACAAACGTCTCGGCAACCGCTTCGAGTGTGGCCCGGCGTCCTTGCCGTGGCGCTCGCGGTGCTGGCCGGCGGCGTCCTTCCTCTTGTCCACCCCAACGGGGTGATCTTCGCGATGCTAGGCGCGATGATCGCGTCGGTTGTCGTCATTCTGTGGTGGCTGTTCTTCAGTCGAGTGCCCTGGCTCGAACGGGTCGGCGTCATTCTCGTCGCGGCCGTCGCACTACGCGCGACGAAACTGATCGTCCATCCGTCGGTTGAGAACGCGGGAATGGGGATGCTCGTGTACGTCATGGGCATGCCCATCCTGAGCTTCGCCCTCGTGGCCGGGGCCGTGGCCACGCGTCGTGTGTCCAACGGACTTCGACGCGCGTCGCTGCTCATTGCCATCCTGCTCGCATGCGGAGTCTTCGCGATCGTGCGAACCGGTGGGATCACTGGCGACGCCATGCCGGATGTCCACTGGCGATGGACGCCGACTCCCGAGGACCGTCTGCTTGCGGGAACCGCCAACGAGAAAGAGCCTGTAGCGGTTGCGCCCGTTCCGGCCGCGCCGCTACCCGATCCAGATGCGGTTTCGTCGAAAACGCCGGAGAAGAGTGGCACCACATATAAACTGACGAAACACTCCGAAGAAGCGGTCGCGACGAAAACAGAGTGGGACTGGCCTGGCTTCCGCGGAGCAAGACGCGACGCGATCATTCCAGGCGTTCTGATCGAGCCCGACTGGTCGAAGTCGCCGCCGGCTGCGTTGTGGCGGCGGCCGATCGGGCCGGGTTGGTCGTCCTTCGCCGTCCACGGCAATCTTCTCTACACGCAGGAGCAACGTGGCGACGATGAGATCGTGGCGGCCTATGACATCACCACCGGTGAGCCCGTGTGGAGACATCGCGACGCGGAGCGGTTCTGGGAGTCGAACGCCGGCGCAGGTCCGCGAGGAACGCCGACGTTTGCCAATGGTCGCATCTACGCGCTCGGTGCCACTGGCATCGTAAACGCACTCGACGCTCGTGACGGCTCCGTGATCTGGTCGCGCAATGCCGCCACCGACACGGGCGCAACGATTCCGGGCTGGGGTTTCACGAGCTCGCCCGTGGTCGTCAACGATCTCGTCATTGTCGCCGCATCCGGGCGGCTCGCCGCCTACGATGTGGCCATCGGTAAGCCGCGCTGGTTCGCCCAGACCGGGGGCGGGAGCTACAGCTCGCCGCAGCTGATGACGATCGGAGGCGTCCAACAGGTGCTGATGCAAAGCAGCGGCGGCCTCATCGGCATTGCGCCGGCTGATGGCATGCAACTGTGGCAGCACGCCTGGCAGCAGTTGTCTATCGTGCAGCCCGCACTGATCTCTGATGGCGATCTCTTGATCAGTGGAGTGGACTCGCTCGCGAGCGGCGTCGGTACGCAGCGAATCGCGGTCTCCCAGGGTTCGAGCGGATGGACCGTCAAGGAGCGGTGGACGTCGACCGGGCTGAAGCCCACTTTCAACGACTATGTCGTGCACAAAGGCTTTGCCTTCGGCTTTGACGGCGGCATTCTGGCCTGCATCGATCTCGAGGACGGCACGCGTAAGTGGAAGGGCGGACGCTACGGCCACGGTCAGCTCGTCTTGTTACCCGATCAAGATCTGCTGCTGGTCCTATCGGAGGAGGGAGAGCTGGCGCTCGTCAAGGCAACCGCCGATCAGTTCACCGAGCTCGCGCGGTTCAAGGCGATCGAGGGCAAGACCTGGAATCACCCCGCGCTCGTCGGCGACGTGCTTCTCGTGCGCAACGGCGAGGAGATGGCGGCGTTCAGGCTGACTCGCGCCGGCCGCTAACCTGCGGGCTCGATTTACCACGCTGCGAACGGGAGCCGCGGTCCGGTCGCCCGATGATCCGACGTGAACCGAGACGTCAAGAGACCGAGGATTCGTAGCAACGATGGCGCGGCTGGCGCTTCGCTCCGGTTCGCACCGTGGAAAAACAGCCTCGCCGGCACAGTCCTGACGCTGGCTGCGGCGGCTGGGGCGATCCGCACGCCGGTGAACAATCGCGTCGATAACGAGCCGATCCGTCCAGCAGTGGCGAATCGGTGCCGCCGCAGTTGGATCGCCGGCGAGACTGTTTTACCCCTGTCGCTGATCACGGTGCTCACAGTCGCTCG
>Ga0075430_100002070_pt1 | contig 16570 bp, 26 predicted proteins | sample RhiMetdeltSRZDD4_FD_75294 | JGI IMG/M metagenome (GOLD analysis project Ga0075430, IMG submission 75294) | Populus rhizosphere microbial communities from Tennessee, USA - Rhizosphere MetaG P. deltoides SRZDD4 | ecosystem: Host-associated > Plants > Roots > Rhizosphere > Soil | place: USA... | reverse complement strand
AATCCTTCCAAAGATATCCGGCAGGAAAGAATGCCAGCTGATTCTATAGTACATACCTTCTGGAGGGAGCCTGATCAGCCTACAAAGGCGGAGGCCATATTCAAATGTACTTCCGACCAATATTTCGAGAGAATAAACGAGATCCAGAAATACGATATAGTATTTATTGACGGTCTTCATGAAGCAAGTCAGGTATACCGGGATATTCAAAATGCCCTCGCGCACCTCTCAGAGAATGGCACTATAGTGCTTCATGATATGAATCCGCCCACTTACCAGCATACTACTACAGGAGATCAGGGTGGCAACTGGAATGGAGATTGCTACAAAGCTATACTCCGGTATGGAGCAGCTATACCTTTTGAGTATTATACTATAGATACAGACTGGGGAGTTGGTGTAATAAGACCCCTTCAGAATCCTGGTCCGGCGGCAGGAGGTAAAGCATTTCAACTCAATATGGCCCATGTCAACTTTGAGCGTGCTCAGGAAGATTGGGATTACTTCGATAATCGAAGGACAGAGTTAATGAATATTATATCGGTAGAGGAGTTCTTAAAAAGGGAGGAAGAGCATGCGACAACTTAGGATCATTACAGCTCAACCCAACGATCTTTACTTCGTATGGCAGCTCAGGGTGCAGCTTCATAATCTCCGTAAGTATGGTCTCTCAGAGAACTATACAGCACTCATCTGGAAACATAGCAATAGAGAAGGAGGAAGAACCTTTGCTGAAGAATGGGGAGGGCTAATAGGAGATTATCCAGAAGCAAATTTCGTATTCATAGAAGATACTACCGGGGAGCTTCCACGTCTTATCCAGCAAACAGGCTATATACCTCTGCTCAGACCATGGCTCCTTGCCAAATACTTCGAAACTGCGTCCTCTCTGAGAGAGAATGCAATTCTATATATGGATAGTGATGTAATATTCACCAAAAAGCCTAACTTCGATAATCTTCTGGGTGACGATACATGTTACCTGAGTGATACTCGTAGCTACATCGCTGCTTCCTACTTCGATAGCAAGATTAAGGACGTTCTTCCTCAAAGGCTTGATTCCTATAAAAAGATTGATGTATTAGGTGACCTGCTCAAAGAGTTCGGTGTTTCACGTGAAACAGCTGTTATGAACGAGCAAGGGTCTGGTGGTGCACAGTATCTCCTGAAGAACATAGATGCTCAATTTTGGCAGGATGTATTCAAAGGTTGTATAACAGTCAGGTTGAATTTGAGGAGCGTAAACAAGCGTTTCTTTGAGAATGAGGACAAAGGTTTCCAATCCTGGTGTGCAGATATGTGGAGTATTCTGTTCAACCTGTGGAAAAAGGGTATGAAGACAGAATGCCCACCTGAAATGGATTTTTGCTGGGCCACAGATAAGATAGAGAAGTGGGATAAAGTACAGATATATCATGATGCAGGAGCATCTACCCGGCCAGTAGAGGAAGGGCATATGCTCTTCCATAAGAGGGATTTGCCTTATGTGAATAATGAGAAGACACCCTTTGAAGATGATTTGAGTTTTGTTTCAAATGAGTATTGCTCGAAGAATTATGTGGGTGAGATACAAGAAGCAAGACTTGATATGTACAAGATCTTCGAAGCTCCCATGGAGCAGATAGGTATCGAAGTACGACGAAGAGGACAAAATCAAAATTAAATATATGTCTACAAGAAGAGACCCGAGGCTAAGAGCCTTTGTCAAAGTTGATAAACTTGGGCAGGTCGTCCCTGGAACTCTCATCCTTCGCTATAAAAAGCCGGAAGGTGGAAGGGGATTCTATTGGTTTGAAATTAATGCCAATGAATGTTGCACTCCTGACATCAACAACTTCTCCTTTGCAGAATTGGGTGGTCAGAATGGTACACTGACTATTGATGTTAATGGTACAACAGTTGTTACCAGTACAACTACTGAGACAGGTACATTTACTGCGACACAGGGCAACTTCATTGAAGCTACTGTAGCAGATGGTAGCACTTATCGTACTGTCACAGTAACGAATGTGGCAGGAGATGTGGTATGTACAGATGCATCGCAGACTGCTGCGATCACCTGTTCGTTCACTGCGGAGCCTTTCCAGACCTATACAGTTACAGCTACTGTAGGACCTACAACTACTACAACAACCACAACCACCACCACTACTACCACAACAACGACCACTACGACCACTACTACGACCACCACAACTACAACTACAACAACCAGTACAACAACTACAACTACAACTACACCATAGTATCGTAATTAAAAGGTTATGAGGGATAAAGCCATGCACGGAGAACACAACAACGACGGAAGTCTGTATATGACTTTACTTACTGTATTTCTGTACTTAATTGCACGCCTTTCACTAACTGAGTGGGCAGCGATTGCTACAATATTTGCTGCTCTCTCTACAATGGCATACAACCTGTACAGGATGTTCGGTCTTAAAAAGAAAAAAGATGAAGAGACTTGAGGGGATTGGGAAATTATTTATACTTGCAACAGCCATAATCATAGTTCTATGGTTGCTGTTGGATGATACTCGTTGCAATCGGACCTCTTCCCTCTCTGAGAAGCCCATGAAGGATGCAATAATAAAAGCATTAGATTCAGCTCAACAGCGATGGAAAGAAACAGAAGATTCACTAAAACAAACAACCTACCTTATAGTAAAGAAAGCAGATTCACTAAAAGTCTTGAAATATCAGGTGGATAACCGGCTAAAGGTCTATATAGATCGGTCAGCCGAACTGGCTGCCGAAGTCATAAGAGCCCGATTGGCAGGGAATAATATTGAAGCTCTGGACAAATGCGATAGCTTGTCTGATATAGTGACAAGGTTGAAGTTTAGCTTAGCCTATCAGAAACGGGTTACAGATAGCTTACTTCAGGCAAAGGATCAGTTAGTCCAGGTTGGTGAAAACCGTCTTGCTACAGCTCTCAGTTTCAATAGCAAGATGCGTAAGTCGCTGGATTCTATAAGTATACTTTATGATGATCTTGACAGACAATACGTGAAGGTTGCAAAGAAGATATCAAAGAAATATGCACTTTCGCTTTCAGTAGGTTATGGAGTAGGTACTAAGGCTGAGCCCCAGCCTTTTGTAGGTATAACATTTGGTAGAACCTTAATACGATTTTAAATGGCGATACTTCCCAGCGCTCCTAATGGTGGAGAGCTTACCCCCGACAAAGTCATATCCAGGCTGTTTTATTTCCATTCGCAGGCACACTTCAACCATCTGCAGACAAGGAGTTTTGCTGAGCATAAAGCGCTGGACGAGTTGTATACAGGTCTGGAAACATTCAAAGATGAAATAAGTGAGCTTATACTGGGTTATGTCGTCCCTAAAAGGATTGGAAAATTCGAGAATATAGCTATCCGTACCGATATGAGCAATGATCAACTGCTAAATGCACTATGCAAATTTGCAGATGATCTGTATGACTATGGGGAGATGACAAAATGGTGGGCTTTATCTAATAAAGCAGCAGATTTGAGCGGACTTGGGTATAAGGTGAAATATCTATTAACTTTGCTGTAGTGGAACTCTACAAAGTCGGATTCCCTACGCTTCTCTCTGAGAATGAGCAGACATATTTTCGATATCTGGAAGGTGTCATCTCCTCTATAGATGAAGGTTCAGTAGGTCAGGTCACTAAAAGGATTGAAGGTATATCTGTAAGGATATGTCCTGCGTCGCCCCAGTTCCTGGCTCCCGTATTACAAGAGATAAAAAGGTTACATTCATTACTGGGTATCCAGGTAGAGTTCTCCAAAAGCATGCGTGCAGGACGTAATATTTTCTTCAACATAAACTTTCAAAACCAAGAAAATGGGCAGAGTGACACTCAATCAACAGCAGCGAAGTAACAATCCCTACAGTTCAGAACGTTCCTACAAATGGGATCCAACCGATGTTTTCGAGATGACAGGTATGCAATTTGCATCTCTTTATCATGCACTCAATCAGGCAGTCATGGAGAAAGGAGGTGCTTCCATCCAACTGACATATGAGGCATATACTGTAATTATGGATCTCATGAAACGAGGTATCGAACAGGGAGTAATCCTGGAAGCAAACACTTCCCAAGTAATTGCCAGTGAGGTAGCTTCAGGTATGAAGGAGGTGGAAGGCAAGGTAAAGACGCTATTTGACAAATAAAAATGGCCCCGCTACACACTGCGGGGCCTTCTACCTAAAATACGAACCATACGAGCTTCTTATTGTCCAGATGCAAGCGCCGAACTCATTGTGTAAACAGTGGAGCTGGGGAGTAGCTGATCCTGATCATGATCATGTACTACATTAAAAGATGAGGTCATGAACTGCGGAGCAACTCTCTGTTTTTCCTCTTCCATCCAATCCATATTTACTCCTCTGGTTTTGGCTCTCACTTTCCTTTCCCAGTCCTGCTGACTTGTGTTTTTCACGGCTTGCGCGAGCTGTCCTCTCAGGCCCCCAGCAGGTGGGGCAATTAAAAATTTCGGATGATGATATCAATGTCATCCGGATTGGTCGCTTTCTCCTCAGGGATCATCCTGGTGATCTTGAATATAGCATCCCGCTCGTTGCGCGCCAGCATGGTAGTGGGCTCAATAATCATCTCTGCTCCTACAAACTCTGTCTTGCCATCCTTCGTCTCTTTTTTATGCAGGATTACTGCATACTGAAATAAACTGAACTTGTTCATACTTCTTGATTTTTAAATGTATAATTAGGAGGTTAGTTCATCGGTTGCTTCTAATTGCTTATCCGAAAATATATGTAGAACTCCTCTGTCATCCTCCACTACATATCTTACCTTGCCCGAAAGCTTGGTAAATACTGCTACAACAACACCTTCAAAGGTGTAATCCCCTCCTACTTTCCTCACTGTCTGCAAGCGGCTGAATTTATCTTCGCCCATCATGGTTTTAATTCTCCGTTTTGATGTTTGAGTAATAACTCTTCGTAAAGCGCCTTTACTTTTGGCAACCGGTCTATATCTCTGTGAATCTGGTCATGTATCGTCCACCCCACAAGTACAATGTTCCACGTGGAATATTGGTACTGAGGGTATATCTCTTTAGGTAGCACATGATGGAAATTGAAGGTACGGGGGTCATATATAGCATCCCCTGTCTCATAGCATCTTCTCTGCTCCTTTCTCAGAGAGCCCCAGAAGGATGCAAAGAATTCCTTCATGGCATTCACCTCCCGATTGGCTTTGCCTCTTCTTTCCTTCCGTCTTTTACTGTATTTTTTGAGTGGTGACTTCTTCATGTATTTTCAAGTATATCTATATCTGTGATAGACAGTTTACTTACAATAGAGCCCATAGTCAGGCCGCACATCATCAGGTATTCTTCGTACTCCGACCCATCTATCCACTCCTCTGAGAGTCGGCGCTGGGTATCTCTGAGATACAGCAACGTTCTTTCATCTAGGCCCCATTGGGTGGCAAACTCTTTAATTGTCATATTATGGATTTATGATTATTGCCACGGAGTCATATATGGTGATACTGCCAGTCCACTTATTTGTGCTGGCGATAGGGAGTTCAGTCGACATGTATGCCGAATCTTTTATATAGCCAGTTATCTGAAGCTCTCCTTCCAGGTAGTACCGAACTTGTATCTTGCAAGAGCAGATATGCTTCGGTTCACTTACAGGCTTGAGCATAAGGCAGCTCAGGACCACAGCGAAGATTTTCATTGTAAGAGTTTTTCTTTGATAATCTGATGTAGCTCAGCTGCCAGTAAAGGATTATCCTCTAATAACTGGTGCATATTTTTGTCTCCGTTAGCTATATTTTCATCCTTGTATTTAAACCATGAACCAGAGCGCATCAATATACCGAGCTCTTCTCCAAGATCCATAAGTTCAAAGTTGGTATCTACTCCTGTTCCAAAATTTATTCGAAAACTCGCCTCACCAAATGGAGGGGCAAGTTTATTCTTGATTACCTTACAGATCGTCTTATTAGCCATGGCCTCTTTGGTCTCCGTATCCTTAATCACGCTCTTGCTTACATCAATACGCATATGCGCATAGAACTTCAGTGCATGCCCACCATTAGTGGTCTCTGGGTTGCCGAATATAAATCCTACCTTCTCTCTGAGCTGAGATATATATACAACCAGTGTATTGCCATAGGCTGCTGCATTCACAATTTTTGGCACAGTCTGACTCATTAAACGAGCATGCAATCCAATAGCACTTTCAGCTGATGAACTCGTCAATACCTTCTTCGGTAGCAGTGAGGTCTGTGAGTCAAATATTACTACCCCAAGTTCCCTGGTCCTCATGAGCCTTTCGGCTATATCATAACATCTCTCCCCACCATGTTCATCCAATTGTCTTATCATTAAAGCATCTGTATCTATACCAAGATTTTGCGCATATTTCTTGTCAAAACTTTCCTCACCGTCTACAAGGAGGCACTTTAATCCCATATGTTGCGCATTTGCAATGGTCTGTAACATTAATGTACTCTTCCCACTCGATTCCCAACCCTTAATCTCTACCACCTTACCTCTTGGTAGACCTCCTATTCCCGTCGCCTTGTCAAGTGTCAACGATCCTGTCGATATTACCTCTACTCTCTCTCCTCTCTGAGAGGAGCTAATTACTGTGCCAACCCCAAATTCCTTTTCACATCTATCTAATTCTTTCTGTAAGGCTGTTCTGGCTTCTGTCATACTTTCTGATTGTCGTGGCATGTTATTTTTTTGATAAAGAAAAAATAACCTCCTCAATCAGGAATGATCAGGAGGACTAATCATTAAAAATGAAGAATACCTACTTCGAGTCTTTCATGTATATGTTGAACCTATCCCACAGATCCCTCAACTTGGGTGAATTCACCATATTTCTTGTGAACGTTCTCCTACATCTCGATGGAGTTCCTATTCCTCTACATCCTGTATATGCTGCAAGGTCCTTAGCACGTAACCCTGATTCGAGTCCATATTTATAGAACAGGCCACGTGCTTCAACATAACTTCTGCTTAATGATGGAAAGGAATGTTTTACTCCAATTCCAGTGAATTCGCGTACATTCGCTGCCAGATCTCTGACACGCTGCTCCCGGCTCTCAATTCTTCTTATAGCACGCTTCCAGACTTTTATTTTAACGCTCATCTGCCGACGGCGATTGATATAGGTCTGAGTAACCTCTTTCAATTGCTTCTCGATATCTTGTCTGCGTTGTTCATATATATTAATCAGATGTTTGTACTCGTTCTTTGTTCTTGCCATCTGCCAGGTTTTTTTCCAGTACTTCAAACGCTTCCATAAAAGCAAACAACTCTGCATTTTTTCTCCCTGTGCCTACCCTGGATTCCCTCTTCATGCTATTGTAGTAGCAAAAAGTACCTGGGTATTCCGGACGATCAGTAATACATATCCGACAGTCCAGATCGTCAAATACGTCATACAACTTTCGGGGATCGAACATGATAACTGACATAACAACCTTACTCATTGCACTGCTATGAGTCATATCTGCACCCAGCATCTTCAACCCCTTTGCTATATCGTTGTTCTTCAGGAACCATTCTTCCACGGCCCTCAGAGAGAGCGGAAATCTTTCCTTTATAAAGTCATAGTCCAACGACAAATATGATTTGTCCATATAATTATTTTTACCTTTTATCCATTTTGTAGATATCTAACTTCTCAGCTCCATCAATGTCTGGTTTGCTCCACATCTCAGCCTCTTCGTCCAGCACTATACCCACTTTCTCTTCCCAATAATCTCTGATGGATTGAGTCTTGTCAAATATGTGATATGCCAGTGACATTTCTGTCACTGACTTGCCATCCTCATTTTCTATCTTCACTGTTTTTGGAAAAAGTAACATATACTTCTTCCTGAACTTTGAGTACTTACCTTTCAGGAACATCTCAAACTCCTTCATGTACTCTTCTGGAATCTTATAAACTATAACAACATATCCTCCTGCATAATCATAATCCTCAATAAGCAACTTCGTGCGTTTATATTCCTTTTCCAGGAATACCTGGAAAGCATCCATTTCTTCTGGTTTGAATAGCAAATAGAGTGATGCATCATAATGTGGTTCGTGATTCACATCGTCCAGATATGCCTCCATAAATCCGTAACTAAGTATATCTTTTCGCTGTAACCCAATGGCTGGCAGCATAAAAATCGTGGAGCATGTAAACTCCATCGAACTCGCGTCTTTTATACCCATTCGATATTGGTTTAGCGTTACTGAAAAGGCTGAATACGTACAATTCCTCCTGCAGTGTGGTTGTCCTTACTGATGCTCCAAATTCCTGTCTCTTCGTGCCATATTAAATCCTGAACTGCCTTAATAACACCTGGGTAATACTTACCTCTTATAGTAAACCCCCGCATTCCTTGATGAAAATTCTCCTGGGTCGTGGCATAAATCAGCGGGTTCTTGTAATTCGAACTATCTGCCACGATGAAAGAAGGATAATGAACCTGGTAATCTGCGATCTCCGGCTGGCTGAGCTTCCATTCCACCACCAGGTAGAAATACACTGCCATCTGGATGTAATACTTGTACTTGAAATAATTGTGCAGGAACTCACCTTCGTTGTCCCAGGCTGTTTTTAGATCATAGATATAAATACTTCTTAGCTTGTGATCAATAACCAGTTTATCAATCAGGCACTTCAGAGGAAAATCTGATCCTCCTATCATTGCGCCATCCATCTTTCCTATAATAGGAAATTGATTATATACAGCTACAGTATCTCGATCCGTTTCCAGGGTCATGATATACTTGGTCACATCATTGCTCATAAGTTCTGCCACAACACGTTGGGCATTCTCCAACATAGAGGCTTCAATAATCGTCTTTCCAAAAGCTTCTCTTCTCTGTCGGTAATACATCTCCAATTCAGTGCCCAAAAATTTCTGAGTCGCCACTTCTAAACTATCACGCTTAAAATCAACAACATTTCCATTTCTATCGAACTTACATCTATTATACGCCTCAGTAATAATATCCTCAATATGCATAGTCACTTCTCCTCTCTCAGAGAGGCATGAAAAGGTAATCTTTACCATCTCATCAACAAATTTCCCATACTGTCCGGTAGGGACCTGAGTGACTGCCACTGCAAATTTCTCCTCAAACAGGGAAGGGGTGAACTGTAAACAGTCTACCACATTCCCAAATACCAGGTAGGGAGATTCTTCTTCCTTTACTGGCTCTTTCAATATATATTTCTTGTAATATTTCTTCCTGTCTTCCAGGAAGTCCTTGAGGGTTGAATAGGAATCAATCTCAAGTGCCCTGTATTCCCGCTCTGTCATGAAGATTTGATTTCATAATAAGGTTGAGCCCATCCTGCCCCATAGTCTATTCCTTTGCAAAAAGCTCTTGCTTCTTCTATTGTATCAAATTCGTATATATCAATTTGTATATCTCTATCTGTCACCTCTGAGAATCCATGCTCTTCTATGTGCTCAGCTGACTGGCGATCAGGTGCTACATACACTTTAAAGCTCATTAGAATTCGTTCAGTTTTAAACTTTCTGCTATTTCTGTTTCTCCTATCTTCGCAAAAATTCCGTGCATATCATTCCTAACTGCATCTGCCTCAAGCACTCTAATATCTTCTGGGTTTTCTGAATCCCAGTCTACAACTGTATATTCAATAGGAGAGGAAGCATACACTCCAATTACAACCCCTCCTCTTACTTCAATAACAACTTTTGTCATGGTTTAAAAATGATTTTGCAGTCATCGCCTGGATGACAGGTAACGTGGTAGCTTTCACAATCACTACAATAATAAATTCCTGCTTTCTTACATTGCCTGCTTTTGTGGATCAATAGGTATTTCAAATGCTTATAAGCGTGAAATGTTGTCTGGTGTTTGATCTTTTGGCACATCTGGTAAGTTTTTGCATTTAACATATGCTTCTATCAGCTTGACAAAATCGCACCACATCATAGTCACCAACTGATTTTCGGCATGGTACCCATCTAGTTTCTGGATGAGTATTTTTGGATAGTTATGTACAGGATCCCTCGTGTCGAACGAGCCTGCCAGGTCAGCCTTCATTTTCGCGAATATCCTATCCGGACGTGTGAAGTTTTTCCTATATCCTCCTTTTACCTGTACATTGAAAGGAATTCCTGAGAGATCTATGCCACAATTGTCCAGAAGCCTCGATGCGAGTCTGCTGCTTTTACACATTGGATAGCCAAGCTCTTTGAACTTGTCTATATATTCATATTCCGTACGATTGCCTTTACTGCGCGAGTAGTTTGAAGCCCTCTTTTTGGGAAGTGGGTCTAAAGCCATCTGGTTATAGTTTAAAGAAGAAAGGTAGACAAAAACTGTCTACCTTCCATAAAAACATGCTTGATTATTCTCAAAATCTGGTACTATGTAATGGGTGTCAAGTTGTCGCCCTGATCCGTTTCGCTGTACTTTCGAATATTTCATCCATTGCTGCACGCTTCTCCTTCAGAGAGGCCAGTTTGGATGTAACCATTGGTGTTCCGAGATATTCCATAATATCCTTAGCGATCAATATATCTCCCTGATGGGTATTCATCATCCCTTTTACTATTTGTGCGACACGCTTATGTTCTTCAGAATATATCTCTCTGGATATGCACAGTTTTACCTGCGTAATATTGGAGATTCGGGCGTTTTTCACTGCAGTTGCCACGAATAGTATCTTCACTTTCTTTCGCGGGCTTATATAAGCCAGGAAACCCTTCCCTACCAGGTATTGCTTATCTCCCTGCATAATAAGGATTGGCACTCGTGCACCATCCAATATCTCTTGTAACTTCGATCCAGAAACAGCTCTATGCTGGAACTGGGCTTCTGTACAATAAGAGATATGAGATTCCGAATGTACACGTTGTCCGTTAACTGTTGCACGCATAATAAAGGGTTCTTCCTGGCTGCTTCTGTTAACATGAAAAGTCAGTTGTTCTTTTGGGGAGTATTGGTAATTGTTATTCGAAGCGAATGTATTAGTTACCAACTGATCCCGAAATTCAAGCGTTGTCATTTGTTGCTAAATTTAATGGTATAAGATATTCATACATGAATGGCACTCTCCTGGGCGGCCCACTTATCCAATTGGTAGTAAAACTTACCATCAGAGAAGCAATCATAGCTGCTGCATGAGAAGTTTGCTTGAATGTACAGTCTCCTTCGACTGCCTGCTCATCATCAAATAACCATTCTTCCTTATATTTCTGCATCATCTCAAGTTTGTCACCAGGGATATTAAAGATCTGCATCTGCTCAGCTAACAACCTACCATCCTGGAAGAAGCATTCCTTTCTTCTGCTCTCAGAGAGTCCCAGAACATATTCTTCCCATTTGGCAAAGGCCAGCTTCCTGGCATCCATGTTATCGAATCCACAGAGTGTGATATCAGACACTACTGCTGCTTCATCATATACACCATAGGTATGTACGACTGTATCAGGAGAGAGCTCAGCAATCAAATCTTTAATTGCTTCAGCTTTGTTCTTCCCAATATCCTTTTTGCGGGCCATCTGACCAGTTAGGTTATGCTCCTCATAAATATCCATATCGAAGGTATGCAGGCTACAGCCAACACGGGCCAGCATAACACTCAGCCAGCTGCCTATACCACCCTGCCCCAAGACGAGAACTTCCTTCTTGTGCAATTTGGGAAACCATTCTGCTCCCTTCACTCTATTGTACTGTGGTTTTACTTCGCTCATACAGTTGGTGTTAAGTATTTGGTGAATACATCTATCATACGTTCAGTGAAATTGGGATACTTGTCTTCATACAGATCAAGGAGATCAAGACAATCGTAGATTGTATCATCAATTCCATCGAGCTTCTGATCATTAGGGAAGACTTCCATATACAGGTAAGGTAACTTATCAGATATCTCTGCGAAATATTCGTCATTCTTTTTGTCACGCCATATATCACCTACGACCTCTTCGAGAGTTTCTTCGATTTTTCCATTTGCGCCTTTGTCCATTTTGAGCAGCTTTATCAGGAAGTCCACGCTTTTTCTGTTGAGTGGACGACTGGCGCGTTTTCTTCTCCATGCGATGCCTCCTTTTTTTTCTGCTCTCGTCTCTGGTATTTCTTCTTCTGAACTATCACCAAACTCTGATGGCATATTTATTACCGGCGTTTCTTCCTCTTCCTCAGGCCCACCAAATAATCTACCATTGTAAGTAGAGGTATTATAAGAGGTGCCATAACTCCCGTAGGTGCTCTTTCTATTAGCCTCCCTGCGAGCCTCGTCTTTTTCCTCTTGCTTTTCCAGAGCTTGTTCTATCTGATTTACTACCTCAGGAACTTCCATATCACAGTTATATGCATATACATATGTTGTCTGATTCTTGGTAGTCATATGTTTCTCTTTGGGTTGACCATCAGTACCTTTGAATATCATAGATGCTTTGGTTTCTGAATCTACCTGTGCTCTGAAGGCCACCTTACCTACCATCTCATTCTTATTATTCACGATAAGAGAGAAGTAATAGTTGTGAAACTCGGAATTTTCAATAAGCTCATCATCATCTGTCCCAGAGAAGAAACTACCCATGGAATTATGAGAGTGGATATGGCCCTGTCGCATTACTCGAAGATCAGATCTTTGCATGAGGAACTGGATGAAATCAGGATCTCCTGTTTCATATTCTGTATAAGTAGCACTTCCAATATCCTGCAGATATAATTCTTCTGCTGTTATAGCGAAATCTGGCTCTCCAAACTCTCCTGTCACACTATAAAATAGGGTTCCAGACCATTCAACCCTAGGTAGCCTCCCGCACAGGGTCATGGTTTGTAACTGTAGCTTCTGGCTTATCTCCACTGGTATCGTTGCTTCCAGTGTACGCATAGTCAAGCGCGGTTGTTGTGAGGTCTGCGCTGATCTTTTTGCATAGTTGCTCGATGATCTTTGGGTTCGCATATTTGGTACCTTTTAGGTTTTTTTCGTTATCAATTATTTTGATCTTTATATCCTCTCCTCTGAAATGAAGAACTGTTTTATTGGAGACAGACAAATTACCTGTGTCAGGACTGAACTTATAATATATACCAGTACTATCTTTAACAGCCAGCAGATCGCTCGGATTTATATTCATTCCAATCAGAACTCCCTGTTTCGATAGTATAGCATCAGCTGCCCATTTCTCCAGATCTTCTGTCGGCTCTACATGGATTTCATATGTGTCAGGATGGATAGATATAAGCTCCTTGGATTTGTCAGTTGGTAGTTTATAGAATTCCTTCCTGAGCATCTCAGAGACGAGTATGAAGTATGGTGATGCTACTGTACTAATAGGAATAGTAGTTACAGTCTCCTGAACATCTCCGAATCTGCAGTATGGATTTCCTTCGAGGGATTCCCATTCCAGAAAGTTCTTAATGTGCAAACAGAACATTTGGAAGTTTATCTCATTAAACTCTCTTCGTAAGAGTGCTATTATCTGATTAATCTGTCCTGTGCCAAGACAAAATGTATTAAATGTTGGATGATTACCTCTTGAAATAGCTACGGCCAGTAGATGGGAATGCATATAGCCATAGCGAGCCTGCGCCTTTGTAAAGGTAGTAACTACTCCTTCCAGACCTCCATGAGCAAGTTTTCCGTCCGGAGCCAGTTGTATGCGTACGAACATATCCCGGATTGTTACACTACCTCCACGACTGTTTTTTATTGTGAACTCCGGGATTCTAACGATAGCATGATATGTATGGACTATCTGGTCAACACGTTGAGTAAATCCATTATCATCTGCCCCAACAATGTTAGTATCATTATATCCGTACTCTCTGAGCCTGCGACAGATGTTTTCTTCGTCCATTTTAGCAATTTGTACGTTGTCTTCGCCAAAGGTCATTACAAGCTTTTTCTTGATCGTCCTATACACATTCATATTTGTCTTCTCAACCAAACGGTTAATGGCCTTCTCGACTATCTGCTGTTTCTTTTCTGATAACTTTAGTATTGCCATAAAACGGGTTTAAATGAAAAGAGGGCCGAAGCCCTCTTTACTATTTTATTATTGCATATTTCGCTCGATCTCCTGGGCCTTATCCCGAAGCCTTGCCGTCTCTGGATCGACAGTCTTTACTGTCTGGAATCCCCAGTCAAATTTATCTGGCGTTGCCCGCTGCTCCTCAGTCTCTTCATAGTTCTCGTCTTCATCGTCGTTGTAATCATCATCGTAAGAATCTTCATCATCGTCATCATCATCATCATCATCGGCTAATGCGCCAGTTGCCCCATTTCTTATCAATTGCTCAGCAATTCCAAAGTGTGTGGATGCCAGCTCTATGTGATGTTTAGCTTTTAACTGCAATGCCATTGCGAGATCATAATGGGTGATGAACTGATAATCATCCACATGTTCTAACATATCTGTCCAATCTACTTCGTTGTAGTGAATGCCATCTGGATCTACCAGATGGCTTAAGTTATTTCCGCTTTTTACACGACGAGGCATTAAGAATAATGTCATGTCTCCTTCCATGAGCGTGCTCTGACCTGTAATAAGTTCGTTTTGGTTCTCACCTACTACTGCCCGCATGCCCGAATAGGGGATACCTGAGCGTTCCAGCTCTTGTTGGAGCTGCTCCCATGTCATTGCTGAGGACTCGATCACTTGATTGTTCTGTGCCGAGGTGTTGTAGACAGTTATTTTCCTAACTACTGCGATTTGATTTGACATACAACTTGGTTTTTTAATTAACTAAATACATCATCTTCTGCCTGTCTTACTTCTGGTTCATCTGCTTTTGTTTCTTCCTGCTTAAGCGCTTCATCTTCATCTATCAATCTAATCCTGCTGGGGAACTTTGTTTTTTTACCCCTGAGTTTTGGATGTCTGGCAACCTCTGCCATTTCCACTATAGTAAGACTATAGTGTTCCTGTATACTTCCGAAGCCTTGATCATCCTTCTTATATCTGGTATATCCTTTTTTTAACAGTTCCAGTACCTCTGGAATTTTGATGTCCTTTGTTTGTCTTGCCATATTTGACTTTTGGTTTTGTGCTGATGTCTGAGCCGCTTTTTCTTCGGCTATCTGATCTTCCAGATCACGTTGTATCCATGTCTCGGATCTTCCTGTCATAACAAGCTCATAAAATGATTCTTCGAACATTATCATGTTTCCGGGAGTTATAATAGTCTTCATAAACCCCTCAGCCCATTGTTCAGCTTCGTTCTTCTCTCTTTCTACGTCCAGAGATTGGAGGTGTTGATGCAGTCTGTCCATAAATCCAGTTTATCTGTTCGTTGTTACAATCGTGCAAGATCCTGTTGATCTTGGTGAAGATATTCTGGTGTTCCCACTTCCTTTCCGCTCTGGCTGCTGCTGCAGGATGTTCTACCTCAAACCCCCAGTGCAGAAAAGGTACTATAGCCTTGGCAGTGATATGAGCATTCTTTCCAAAAGATACATAAATAAGCCCATGATTATAGAAGTTTATAACCTCTTGGATCATATAGTCCATAAACCCATCCCATAAACCCTTGTGTGAAGTGGGTTTATTAAGCTCTACTGTAAGGCTTGTATTAAGCAGAAGAACTCCCTGTTGTGCAAGGTAGGAAAGATCTGGCATGTGCGGTACATCCTCTCCTAAATCATCTTCCATTCCGTCATAAAAGGTACTAAGTGATGGCTGGCACATTCCAGTGTTGGAACAACTCATTGCCATACCATCAGCGACAAACTTTTCATCCTTAATCCATGGGTAAGGATCCTGTAAAATAAAGATTACTCTTAACGCATTGTATGAGCATTCCTTAAAAGCCCTGAACGTATCGTGCCATGCGGGGCATATGACTTTCCCCTCTCCCTCAGGGGGCTTTCTCGATTGCTGTTTAAGGAATGCAAATATCTCATCGAACTTCTCCGATTCTATAAATGGTCTGAATTTGAGGGCCCAATCCCCCAAGAATGGTGCTACTTTTTCGTAGTTCATATGATACCCTTCAACTTAAAGTGTTTGATTACCTCATCCATTCCATAGTATCTGGCCAGATCTGCAAAGTCCTTTATCCACTCCTGGTTGGGCTTCTGGTATCCCCATGGACAGTTCACCCATCCAAATCCGAACTGGTTGTAGTAAGTACAAGCCTGCACACCTACTTTGTCACTGTCAAAGTTTACGAATACCTTTCCGCACCTTTCTCTGAGAAGACGGATATTATGGTTGTTGATAGAGACAATACTTTCACTTTGCACACTGCATACATGAGGTAGTATTTTAGCAAGCACTAGTTCGTCCTTTTTGCTCTTTGTTACTACAGCTACATTGCAGCCTGATGTAATACGCTGCATTCCACTCATGTAGTCATTAGGTACATTGCTGATCCATTTCCTGTCCTTTGGCTGCTCTGGTCTATAGATCTTCCATTTGTCCTCAAAGAGATATCCAAACTGTAGCGTACCTGGTGTATAGCCTACGAGTAATCTGTCTACATACAGGCGCTTTATAGCATAGATCTCATTTTCTCTCAGCTCTCTCTCTGAGATGTGGTAATGATTCCAGTAGGCCAACTCAGCACTGTCAAACTTTCTGGTGACAACTTGTATAAATGCAGGCTCC
>Ga0075430_100002062_pt1 | contig 16578 bp, 13 predicted proteins | sample RhiMetdeltSRZDD4_FD_75294 | JGI IMG/M metagenome (GOLD analysis project Ga0075430, IMG submission 75294) | Populus rhizosphere microbial communities from Tennessee, USA - Rhizosphere MetaG P. deltoides SRZDD4 | ecosystem: Host-associated > Plants > Roots > Rhizosphere > Soil | place: USA... | reverse complement strand
GTGGTGGACGGCGGCGACGTGCCGGTCGTGGTGGAGCTGCTCGGCAAGCGCCATCCCGGCGTGCGCGTGATCGGTGAGGTCACCGACAGCGTGGGAACGGTGCGGATGCCGAGCGTCGGCCTGGTCGGCGACAAGTCGGGCTTCCGGCGCGGCTGACTCTCGCGGAGGTCATGCCGGCTCCCACAGGTGGCCCGTGAGGACCGGCACCGCGCGGACCTTCCACGCCTCCGCCAACCCCCACAGCTCGGCGGCGGCGCGCGGGCCGGCCAGGTCGCACAGCACCTCGACCTCGCGCGTGGTCAGGCGGCCGAAGCGGGCAAGCGCCTGCTCGACGCTCACGTGCCCGTCGCCCGACGGCTCGGCGCCGCAGGCGATCGCGGCCTCGCGCAGCGCGTCATATGCCACCGCGCCGCTCACCACCCGCCGCTGCTCTCCCCCTTCGAACACCGCGGTCGGCAGCGGCACCCCGCCCCTGCCCGCCGCAGAACGCCCGTCCGGATCGGCCGCCTCCCCCGCCAGCGCCTCCGTCGCCTCCAGGTCGGCCCCGAACGCCTCCGTGATCGCGTGCGAGCGCAGCGACGAGCGAAACCGCTCGACGTCGAGGCCGGCCGCACGCGCCTCCTCGACCAGCGCCTCCGCCCCGTCCAGCTTGCGCCGCTCGCAGACGATGGCCTCGCGCAGGCGCCGCAGGTACGCATAGCCGCCGTCCGCCGCCTGCTCCTGCGCCGCCTTCACGGCCATGCAGGCCGGATATGTCGACCGCAGGGGCCCGTCCCGCCACAGCAGCGGGTCCAGCGGCGCGCCGGTCTTCTCGCTGACACGCAGCCATTCCTCCATCAGCTGCGCGCGGACCTCGGGCGGCAGCGGGGCGGCCGGAGACTCGCCCGGAGCCAGATCCCGCGCCAGCCCGGCCATCACCCAGCGCCACTCCAGCGATTCCCCGAACTCGGTCATCAACTTGCGAACGGCGGGTTCGGCTCCCCAGGACCAGGGACATCCGGGGTCGGTGTGGTAACTAACGGTCACCATCGCGATCAAAATACCGGGGTGATCGCGAAGCCCCGGATGGCGAGGGAGATGGACCTACCCGACCCGCAACTCGGATGTCACCAACCGGCATGACAGTGATCGGCACCCGCCTCGACGGCCGCTATCGGATCGAGGACCGCATCGGCACGGGCGGGATGTCGACCGTCTACCGGGCCTTCGACGAGACCCTCGAGCGCCAGGTCGCGATCAAGATCCTGCACGGGCACATCTCCGAGGACGCGCCGTCGCTGGAGCGCTTCCGCCGCGAGGCCCGCACCGTGGCGCAGCTCTCGCACCCGCACGTCGTGATGGTGATCGACGCCGGGGAGGACGACGGCCACCCCTACATCGTGTTCGAGCACGTGCGCGGCGAGACGCTGAAGGAGCGGATCAAGCGCGAGGGACAGCTGCCGGTGGCCGAAGCGGTCGCTTACGCGATCGAGATCGGGCGCGGGCTGCACGCTGCGCACGAGCGCAACCTCGTGCACCGCGACGTGAAGCCGCAGAACGTGCTGATCGACGACGAGGGCCGCGCGAAGGTCACCGACTTCGGCATCGCGCTCGGCCTCGAGAGCAACCAGCTGACCGGCGCCGGCAAGGTGATCGGCACGACCGACTACGTGTCGCCCGAGCAGGCGCAGGGGCTGGACGTCACGGGCCAGTCCGACGTGTACTCGCTCGGCATCGTGCTCTACGAGATGCTGACCGGCCGCGTTCCGTTCTCGGGAGACAACCACGTCAGCGTCGCGATGAAGCACATCCACGAGGGCATGCCGGACGTGCGCCGGATCCGCCCCGAGGTGTCCGCGGTGCTCGCGTCACTGATCGAGCGCGCCACCGCAAAGGACCCGCGTGCACGGTACGCGTCGATGGCCGACTTCGTGAAGGACCTCGAGGAGGTGCTGGCCTACGAGAGCGCGCGTTCGGGCGGCGCGACCGGCGAGGCGACCGCGATCCTGAGCCAGCTTCCCGGCACCGGGCGCAGCACGCGGCGGCGGCGCATCCTGCTCGCGATCGTGTACGTGGCGATCGCGGCAGCCGTCGCAACGCTTGCCGCGCTGCTGATCAACGGCGAGGACCAGCAGAGCGAGCCGCCCTCGCAGGGTGATCTGACGGCGATCTCGCTGGGCGACCGCGACGCGACCGACTACGACCCGCCTCCGGGCGACGGCTCCGAGCGCGGCGAGGCCGTGCCGTTCGCCATCGACGGCGACCCCACCACCGCTTGGGAGACCGAGCGCTACGACACGCCCGATTTCGGCAACATCAAGAAGGGCGTCGGCCTGTACCTCGACGCGGGCCGCCCGATCGTCGCGCGCGGGGTGCGGATCGTGACTCCCAAGGATGGCTGGAGCGTGCGCTTCTACGCGGCCCGCGACCAGGTCCCGGAGGAGCTTGGCGGCTGGACGCTCGTGGGCAGCGGCGAACTCGACTCCACCCGCAAGACCTTCGGCCTCGACACCGCCAACCGGCCCGCGCGCTACTACCTGGTCTGGGTCACGAGCCTTACCGAAGGCGCGACCGGCGGGTCGAGCGCGGCGATCTCCGAGGTGCGGCTGCTGGGCTAGCGCGCCGGCGCCCCGCACCGAGGTGATTGCACCTGGGGCTGTAGTACAACCACATCTGCTCTCACCTGTTGGTGGGTGGCTAGAACGAGTGGGCGCGGGCGCGCTCGTAGCGCTCGACCGCGTAGCCGAGCAGCCGGTTCAGCAGCTCCTCGTACGACACGCCCGAGGCCTCGAACAGCCGCGCGAACACGCTCGTGCTCGTGAAGCCGGGGATCGTGTTCAGCTCGTTCAGCAGCACCTGCCCCTCGTCCGTCACGAAGAAGTCGACGCGCGCGAGGCCCGAGCAGGCCGAGCGCAGGAACGCCTCCTGCGCGATGCGCCGCACGCGCTCGCGCTGCGCGGCCGAGATCGGCGCCGGCACGACCAGCTCCATGCCGCCCGCCGTGTACTTGGACTCGTAGTCGTACCAGTCGGCGTTGGCGATCACCTGGCCCGGCTCCGACACCTCCGGCTGGTCGGTGCCCATCACCGAGCACTCGACCTCGATGCCCGCCGCGGCCGCCTCGACGATCGCCACGGGGTCGTGCGCGAGCGCCGACTCCACCGCCGCGACCAGCCCGCCGGGCTCCGTCACCTTCGAGATGCCCACGCTCGAGCCGAGTCGTGCCGGCTTCACGAACACCGGCAGGCCGAGGCCGCCGAGCGCGTCGAGGACAGCGTGGCGGCGCTGCTCCCAGTCGCGCTCGGGCACCGCCTCGTAGCGCACCTGCGGCATCCCTTCGTGCGCCATCAGGTGCTTGAACGTGACCTTGTCCATGCAGACCGCGGAGCCCATCACGCCGGCGCCCACGTACGGCACGTCCGCCGTCTCGAGCAGCCCCTGCACGGTGCCGTCCTCTCCGAACGGGCCGTGCAGCACCGGGAACACGACCTCTGCGTCGAGGACCCCGCGCCCCGGAGTGATCGACACGACGTCGCCGTTCTCGCGCCACACGCCGTCGCGGCCGATCACGACCGCGCGCACGTCGTGCCCGGCGCGCTGCAGCCCTTCCTGCACGGAGCGGCCGGAGTCGAGCGACACCGGATGCTCGCTCGAGCGCCCGCCGGCGAGCACCACGACTCTCATGGAGTGGGTGTCTCGCCCGGTGTCGTCAACACGCCCACCGTGATCGTCACGGTCGCACGCTCGCGGCGCTCCGTGCCGCCCTGCGGCGATTGCGAGAGGACGGTCCCGTCCTCGTCGGGCTGGTCGGTCTCGCGCGTGCGTACGCTGAGCCTGAAGCCCGCGTCCTCCAACTCCGCCTCCGCGTCGCCCTGGGTGAGACCGGTGACGTCCGGCACCTCTCGCACTTCCCCGTTGGAGACGAAGATCGTCACCGACGATCCCTCGTCCACCCGCTGGTCCGCGGCCGGGCTCTGGTCGACCACGGTGTCGACCGGCTCGCTGGACGAGCGCTCGCGCACGATCGGGCTGAGCCCCTCCTCGCGCAGGCGTGCGACCGCGCTCTCCTGGTCCTCGCCCACCACGTTCGGCACCACCACCTGGCCGGGCCCGGAGCTGACGAACAAGGTCACTGCCGAGTTGCGCTCGATCAGGCGGTCCGGGCCCGGGTCGGTGCGGATCACGGTCCCCTCGGGCACCTTCGTGGAGCTTTCCCGCTCCACCTCCGGGCGCAGGTCGGCCCGCCGCACCCGGCGGCGCGCATCGTCGTCGCTGAGCCCGACCACGTCCGGGACCCTGACCGTCGTCGGGCCGTTGGAGACGAACAGGGTCACGACGGAGTCCTGCTCCACCTGCTGGCCGGGGTTGGGCGACTGCTCGAACACGAAGTCCCGCGGCGCCTGGTCGGCCCGGCGCTTGACCTCCACGCCCAGGCCGGCGCGATCGAGCCGCTGCGTCGCCTGCTGGAGCGTCTGGCCCACGACGGTCGGCACCGTCACCTTCTCTCCCCCGCTGAGCAGCAGGAAGAGGCCGATCGCGATCGCCGCCAGCGCGGCCACGATCCCGGCCGCAATCCAGCGGTTCCGCCGCCGCTGCTCCGGCTCGAACGGCTCGGGAGCGGGCTCCTCCGCGACGGGAGGCGGCGGCGCCGGTGGCGTGGGCGGCGGCGCTGCGGGAGCGGGCGGCGGGGGCGCGGACGCGACGCCGACCGGAGCGTAGACCGCCGTGCTCTCCGTGTCGACGGGGCCGCGCTGCAGCTGCACCTCGACCGCCTCCAGCGCCTTGATGAACGAGTCGGAGTCCGGATACCGGTCGGCGGGGTCCTTCGCCAGCGCCTTCAGGACCACCGCCTCGAGCGCGGGCGGGATCGAAAGGTGCAGCGAGCGCGGCGGCGGCGGAGCCTGGTTGACGTGCTGGAGCGCGACCGCCACCGCGCTGTCGCCCCTGAACGGCGCGCGGCCCGTGAGCAGCTCGTACAGCACCACGCCCACCGAGTAGAGGTCGGAGGCCTCCGTCACCGGGCGGCCCTGCGCCTGTTCCGGCGAGAGGTACTGCGCGGTGCCCATGATCGCCCCCACCTCGGTGATGTCCGAGCCGGCGGCGCGCGCGATGCCGAAGTCGGTGACCTTCACGTTCTCCTCGCTGTCGAGGATCACGTTGTGCGGCTTCAGGTCGCGGTGGATCACGTTGCGCCGGTGCGCGAAGCGCGACGCCACGAGGATCTGCTTCGTGATCGCGATCGCCCGCGCCGGGTCGAGCGGCGCCTCGCGCACGATCACCTGCTTCAAGGACTCCCCCTCGCAGTACTCCATCGCGATGTAGTAGGTGTCCTCGTAGTCGCCGCGGTCGTAGACGCCGACCACGTTCGGGTGCTGGAGGCCGGCCGCCGACGAGGCCTCGCGCCGGAACCGCTCCACGAACTCCTGGTCCTGGGCGAACCGCGAGTGCAGCAGCTTCACCGCCACCTTGCGCCCGAGATGCATGTCCTCGGCGCAGTAGACGTCTGCCATGCCCCCCGCGCCGATCTTCTGCAGCACGCGGTAGCGGCCGTCGATGACCGTGTCGGCCGGCAGGTCAGCCACGGAGCAGGGACTCCATCACGCTCTTCGCGATCGGTGCGGCGACGGTCCCGCCCTGGCCGGTCGTCCGCTCGACGGTGACCGCGACCGCCACGCGCGGATTGCCGACCGGCGCGAACCCGATGAACCACGCCTGGTTGATGTCGTTGCCGACCTCCGCGGTGCCGGTCTTGCCGCCCACGTCGATGCCCTGCAGCGCGGCCGCGGTGCCCGTGCCCTCTCTGACCACGTCGGACATCATCGACGCCAGCTGCGCGGCGGTGCTCTCCTTCATCACGCGGTTCTGCTCGCTCGGCTTCACCCTGCGCACGGTGCGCCCGTCGCGGTCCTTCACCTGCTCGACGAGGTGCGGGCGCATCAGGCTGCCGCCGTTCGCGACCCCGGCCGCCACCAGCCCCATCTGGAGGGGGGTCACCTGCAGGCGCTCCTGCCCGATGGCCACGCGCCCGATGTCGATCGCGTCATCGGCGTCGAGGAGGCGGCCGCCGCGGCCGTACACGCCGCTCGCGCGGATCTCGTCCCGCGGCAGGTCGATCAAAGGCTTGCGGTCGAACCCGTAGCGGCGCATGTACTCGAACATCGTCTCCTTGCCGAGCTTCTGCCCGACCTCGCCCCACACCGTGTTGACCGAGTTGGTGAGCGCGGTGGTGAGAGTGATCGGGCCGAAGTCCTCGTTGCCGAAGTTGTTCAGCGGCACGCCGCCGATCCGCTTGGGCGACCTGCCGCTGACCACCGAGTTCGGGCTGTACCTGCCGGTGTCGAGCGCGGCGGTGGCGGTCACGACCTTCATCGTCGAGCCGGGCGGGTAGCCGCTCTGCACGGCGCGGTCGAGCAGCGGCGACCCCGGCGCGCGGCTCAGGTCCCCGAACCGCCGCGGGACCTCGTTCGGGTCGTAGGAGGGGATGCTGACGAGCGCCCTGACCCGGCCCGTGGCCGGCTCGATGGCCACCACAGAGCCGTTCCGGCCGGCCAACCCGTCACGCGCAACCTGCTGCGCCTCAGGGTCGAGGGTGGTGAACACGTCGTTGCCCTCCCGCTCGCGGCCGCGGATCTCGTCGAGCAGGGACTCGAACTCGTCCCGCTTGCCGGTGAGGTCGTTGTTGTACTCACGCTCCAGGCCCACGCGCCCACGCTCCACGAAGCTGTAACCCACCGGGTGCGCGAACAGCGCTCCCTCGGGGTAGATGCGCTCGTAGAACCGCGGCGACTCGCCGACCGCGCGGTTGCGCGCGATCACCCGCCCGTCGCGCGCGACGATCAGCCCGCGCCGGATCTGCTGCTCCTCGAGCAGCGGGCGCTTGTTCGCGCGGTTGGCCTCGAGCTCGTCCGCCTCGAACACCGACCACCACGTCGTGAACGCGATCAGCACCACGAACAGCAGGGTCACGAGGCCGAACAGGTTGCGGATGCGCGCGTTCACCGCTCGACCACCGGGCTGCGCCGCGAGCGCGGCGCCCGCGCCTGCTCGGACACCATCAGCAGGAGCGCCAGCAGCACGAAGTTCGCGACGATCGAGCTGCCGCCGTAGCTGACGAACGGCAGGGTCACGCCCGTCAGCGGGATCACCCGCGTGACTCCGCCCACGATCACGAACGCCTGCAGCGCGAACACGGCCGTCAGGCCCGCGGCCAGGAGCTTGGAGAACCCGTCCTCGGACAGCACGGCGACGCGGAAGCCGCGCTCGGCGAACAGCAGGTATGCGAGCACGACGCCCGCTGCGCCGAACAGGCCGACCTCGTTCGCGATCACCGCGTAGATCAGGTCGGTGTCGGGTGCGGGAGGGATCTGCGCGCCGCCGGGCAGGTTGAGCAGCGCCTTGCCCAGCCCCTCGCCGAACAGGCCGCCGTCGGCCTGCGAGAACAGCGACTGCGCGATCTGGAAGCCCGACCCGTCCGAGTCCTTCCACGGGTCGAGCCAGATGTCGATGCGCTCCTGCACGTGCCCGACGGTGCTGGCGAAGAACCACGCTCCGGCCACGAACAGGATCAGGCCGGCGACGACGAACGAGGCCCGCCCCGTGGCGACGTACAACACGGCCAGGAACGCGCCGAAGAACATCAGCGAGCTGCCCAGGTCGCGGATGAAGACGAGCATGAACATCGACGCTCCCCACACGACGAGCAGGGGCCCGAAGTGCTTGAGGCGCGGGATCGTGACGCCGAGCAGGCGGCGCGAGGCCGCGACCATCGCCTCCCCGCGCTCGTTCAGGTAGCTCGCGAGGAAGACGACGATGCAGAGCTTTGCGAACTCGGTCGGCTGGAAGCTCAGCGGCCCGATGTCCACGCCCAGGTAGGCGCCGTTGACCTGCGCGCCGATGCCGGGCAGTCGCGGCAGCATCAGCAGGCCGATTCCGACCGCGGCGATGATGTAGCGGTACCGCTCCAGCACCCGCACGTCGCGCAGCATGAGGATCGTGAGCGCGAACAGCGCGATGCCCGCCACGAACCAGCCGGCCTGCTGGCGCGCGAGCGTGTCGTCGATGCGGTAGATCACCACCAGCCCGATCGCGGCCAGCAATGCGCAGAGCGGGAACAGGTACGGGTCCGCGTGCGGGAGTGTCGCCCGGATGAAGAGGTGCACGGCGAGGCACAGCCCGAGGAAGATCGCCCCATAGGTCAGGCTTGCGTTGCCGACCTCGGCCTGGCGGGCCGCGAACACGGCTGTGAACCCGGCCGTCACCAGCAGCGACACCGGGATCAGCCCGAGCAGCTCCCGGTTGCGGGCCGTCACTCGTTGCCTCTCTCGAGCCGCCGCACGATGTCCGCCGCGTCGTCGCGCGAGCGCAGCTGATGGTCGAGCACCCGCCGTCGCTCGCGCACCGGCAGCGAGCGGCCCGGAGTCGAGCTCACGTAAACGGGGTCGTAGAGGTCGATGCCGAGCGGCAGCTCGTAGGGGACTCCGCGGTAGAGCGTGACCAGTCCCCGCTCGTCCTGGCCGACGAAATACACCTGCCGCACGCCGATCACCGCGCCCACGGCGATCCCGGCCAGGACCGCCAGCACGACCAGGGCCGCGATCGCGCGTCTGACGGTCACCCGCCGCCGGCGGCGCTTGGGGGGAGGCGCCTCCGGCTCGCGCTGCGACGGGGGAGGCACGACCGCCGCCGGCACCTCGTGCGTGTCGGTGTCCGCCTCGACCGGCGCGGCACCCACCATCGTCTGCTCCATCGCGTCGGCGTCCTCCTCGTCACCGCCGAGCCGGAACATCACCACGGTGATGTTGTCGCGGCCGCCCATCTCGTTCGCCTCCGTGACGAGGCGATCGGCGGCCGCGCGCAGGGAGTCGCTGCCGGCGACGATCTCCTGCAGGCGATCCTGGCGGACCATGCTGGTGAGGCCGTCGCTGCACAACATGAACAGGTCGCCGCTGCGCGCCTGGTGCGTGTGCACGTCGAGCTGCACGTCCGGCTCGACGCCGAGCGCGCGCGTCACGACGGAGCGCTGCGGATGCTCCTCGGCCTCCTCGCTCGTGAGCCGGCCCTGCCGGCGCAGCTCCTCCACCAGCGAGTGGTCCCGGGTCAGCTGGCGCAGCTCGCCGTCGCGCAGCAGGTAGGCGCGGCTGTCGCCGACGTGCACGATCGTCACCTCGTCACCGGCGAGCAGGGCGCCCGTCAGCGTGGTGCCCATGCCGCGCAGGTTCGAATCCGCCTCGCTCTGCTGGAAGATCAGGCGGTTGGCCGCGTGCGCGACGCGCGCCAGCTGCTGTTCGGGGTTGCCGTCGTCCGTGCGCTGTTCGAAGGACTCGGCCGCGATCTGGGACGCGACCTCACCCGCCTGCGCGCCGCCCATCCCGTCGGCCACCGCAAAGGCGGGTGCCCGCGCGTAATAGGAGTCCTCGTTGGCGCGCCGCTGCCGGCCCGCGTCCGTCCGAGCGGCCTCCTCGACGATCCTCAACATGAAAAGGCGGTCGGTCTGTATGCAGATCGACCGGTTGGTCGCAGGACGAAGTACCGGTGGCCCGTCATTGCTCGAACCTGAACTCGGTGTCGCCGATGCGGATCCGGTCGCTCGGCTTCAGCGGCTGCTGTGCGCCCAGCCGCCGTCCGTTCACGTAGGTGCCGTTGGTCGAGTTCATGTCCTCGATGTAGACCACGCCCTCGCGGTCGTACAAGCGGGCGTGGCGGCTGGATGCGAACGAGTCCTCGATGCAGATGTCGTTGGCGCCGGCGCGGCCGATGCCCAGGCCGGGGCCGACGCCGTACTCGGCGCCGCTCGCCAACCCGGCCCCCCGCTCCACCACCAGCCGGCCCGAGTACGGCCGGGCCGCATTCGCGGGATCGGCGGGCGCGTACTGGTCCGCCGCCGGGCGGCCGAGGTCGCGCAGCGCGCTGCGCGCGACCCACAGCAGGAACAGGTAGAGCACGCCGAGAAAGGCGAACTGCAGCAGGACCTCGAGGGGATCGGACACCCGCGGCTCCGGTCCTTCAGTCGACGTCGAAGCGCATCGTGGATGTGCCGGCCGCGATCTCGTCGCCCGGCTCGAGGCGGGCACTGGGAACGCGCCGGCCGTTGACGGCGATGCCGTTGGTCGACTCGAGGTCCACGACGAACCAGTCCGCGCCCCGCTGCTGAAGCTCGAAGTGCCTCCGCGACACGTTCGGGTCTTCGAGCACGAAGTCGCACCGGCGGCTGCGTCCCACGACCGCCCGCGGCTGGTCGAGCACGAACGTCTTCCCGCCCAGGCTGATCAGGGCGCGCGCCGCGGGCCGCTCCGGGACCGGCTGCGCCACGGCCTGGCGCACCTTGGTCGCCGAGTAGACCATGGTCGCCCCCAGGTCGCCCTGCGAGGCCTCGTCCTGCGCGGACTCGGGCGCCTTTACGAGCCGCGCCTGGATCCCGAACTCGCCCATCCGCAGGCGCTTGTCGGTCTCGAAGGTCACCTTCGGCCTGGTCAGCAGCGCGAGGTTCTCCCGCGAGGCGTGCTCCAGCAGGTGCTGGGCCAGTTCCTCGAGCAGCGCGGGCTCGTATCCCTCGAACTGGCGGCGGTCCTCCCGCGCCAGGAACACCACGTACTCGTTGGGCACGTATGTCCGCGAGACGGAGACGGCCTTGTAGGACTCCATCTCCTTGGCCAGGCGGCGCGCCAGCTCCACGGGCTGCACCCGCGCCCTGAAGGCGCGGTTGAACACGCCTTCGACCAGGCCTTCCAGCTTCGTTTCCACGGTTCTCAGGATGCCCACGGTGAAACGCCCTCTGAGAGTCGGCTCAGAGTCGGCAGGGGAGGGGCAATGCTACGAAACACGTCCCGCGCCACGGGATACCCCCCGCATGGCCCCTGCCACAGAGCCTGCGCGGATACCGACTCGCCGCCTGGCTCGTCATACTCTCCGCTCGTAAGCAGGCCAAATGGCGTCCGCGCATCGAGGAGAGCGCAACTTGTCGTCTTCGCAAGGAAGACGGGCCGCACGGCCCCGCAGGGGCACCAGAGGGCCCGGGTCGATGGATTCCCAGACGCTGATGGTGCGGCGCACCATCGCGCTGGGCGGCGGCATCCTGCTGATCGTCCTGATCGTGCTGGGCCTGAACAGCTGCCTGGACAACCGCAAGGACCGCGCGTTCCGGGACTACGCCTCGGACGTGCGGGCGATCGTCCGCGGCTCCAACGACATCTCCGAGAGCTTCTTCGACCTCCTCTCGAGCCCGCAGCGAGCTGACGCGCTCGACGTGCAGACCCAGGTCAACGCGCAGCGCGCCGACGCGGAGCAGCTGGTCCAGCGCGCCCGCGACACCGACCACCCCGACGAGCTCGACGGCGCACACGGGTGGCTCGTGGAGGCGCTGCAGTTCAGAGCCGACGCGATCGAGCGCATCGCGGCGCAACTGCCGGCGGCGCTCGGCGACCAGCGCGGCTCGAGCGACGCGGTCAACGCGATCGCCGGGCAGATGCAGGCGCTGCTGGCGAGCGACGTGATCTACCTTCAGCGCACCATTCCTCGCCTGCTGTCCGCATACGACGAGCGTGGCATCGAGGAGCGCTTCCCCACCGACCGGTTCCTGCCCGACCTCGGCTGGCTCGACCCCGACACCGTGCAGACGCGGCTCAGCCGGATCGCGGGAGAGGACAGCCGCACCGCCACGCCCGGACTGCACGGCACGGGCATCCAGACGGCCACCGTCCGCCCGGCCGACGTCGAGCTCACCGAGAGCGGCGTGAACCGCGTGCCCGTCAGCGACCAGCTCACGTTCGACGTCACGGTCCAGAACCAGGGCGAGTCGGAGGAGACCGACCTGGGCGTGTCGGTGTCGATCACGAACGGCGAGCGCATCAACGTCGATCAGACGATCCCGCGCATCGCGGCAGGCGAGTCGGAGACGGTGAGCATCCCGATCCAGCAGGCACCCAGCACGGAGGCCGTCAGCACCGTGACGGTGGCCGTCGACCCGGTCCCGGGCGAGGGCACGCGCGAGAACAACCGCATCCAGTACCAGGTCGCGTTCACGGCCGAGTAACGGAAAGGCCGTCCCGTAGCCGCCGGAATTTCCGGCTGAGGAAATTCCGAACTTTTCTCCGCGTTCAAGGCGGGACGATCCTGGGCTCTCCGGGGACGCGGATATCCTTCGCGCGTGCCCGATGACCTCACCACGACTGCCGGCATCGCCGCGCTGGCAGCGGGTGGCGTTGCGTTGCTCGCGCTGCTTTGCGTCCTGGTCCTGTGGATCAAGCTGCGCCGTGTCCGCAAGGCGCAGACCGCCGTGCTCGGCACGAGCGGCGAGCGCGACCTCGTCACGCACGCCGAGAACCTCGAGATCGGCTTCGCCCAGCTGCAGGGACTGGTCGAGGAGACGTTCCGCCGCGTCGAGGAGCGGCTCGAGCAGGACGAGGGGCGCATCCAGCGCAGCATCAGCAAGACCGCGGTCGTCCGTTACGACGCCTACGGCGAGATGAGCGGTCGCCAGTCGAGCTCGATGGCGCTGCTCGACGACAACGGCACGGGCGTCGTGCTGTCCTCCATCCTGCACCGCGAGCAGGCCCGCATGTACGTCAAGGGCGTCCGCGACGGCCGTTCGGAGATCGAGCTCTCCCCCGAGGAGGACGAGGCGGTCCGCACCGCGCTCGGCGCACCCGCAGTTGCCGAGACGCGCAGCTAGTGGTCCGGTGAGAGTCGCGTTCCTCGGGCCCGAGGGCACCTTCTCCGAGGAGGCGCTGTTCGCTGCCGCCGGCCACGACGGGATCGAGGCGGTGCCCCTGCCGACGATCTACGAATGCGTGGCGGCGGTCAACGACGGCCGCTGCGACCGTGCGCTGGTCCCGATCGAGAACTCGCTGGAGGGCTCGGTCAACGCGACCCTGGATGCGCTGGTGTTCGAGGCTGACGACGTGCAGATCGTCGGCGAGGTGGTGCACCCCATCACGCACACCCTGATCGCGAAGACGAAGCTGCCGCTGGAGCGCATCGAGCGCGTGCTGTCCCATCCCCAGGCCAGCGGCCAGTGCGCCCGGTTCCTGCGCGAGCAGCTCGCGCAGGCCGAGGTCATGGGCGCCCAGAGCACGGCCGACGCCGTCCGCATCGTCGCCGAGACGGACCGCCCCTGGGCAGCGCTGGGGAACCACATCTCGGCCGAGCTGTACGGCTGCGAGGTGCTCGCCGAACGGGTCGAGGACACGCCGGAGAACGAGACGCGCTTCGTCTGGCTGGAGCGGTCGGCCGGCCTCGAATCGGTCGAGCTGCCGGCAGATCGAGCGTCTTCGTTCAAGACGTCCGTCGTCTTCTGGGGCCTGCCCGACCACCCCGGCGCGCTCGTCGACGTGCTCCAGGAGTTCGCGACCCGGAAGATCAACCTCAGCAAGATCGAGTCGCGGCCGCGCAAGCAGGGGCTCGGGCGGTACGTGTTCTTCGCCGACCTCGCCGGCCGCGCCGACGACCCACCCGTGGTCGATGCCCTGGAGGCCGTCGGCGGAGCGGTCGAGACGCTGCGGGTGCTCGGCTGCTACCCGAGTGCGTGAATGGGCGCCCCGGGGTGTGGTTACACTTTTCGCAGCGAAGTGGAAGCCGCGACCGCCAATGTCACACCGGCGGGGCCCGCAGGGCAAGGCCGGGAGACGGACAGGGAGAGTGAGCCAGCCGGGGAGCGGGTGGTGTCATCCGCGGGCGGCCGGGTGCTGGTGCTGAACGCTTCCTACGAACCGCTGAACGTGTGCACGGTCCGCCGGGCGGTGGTGCTGGTCCTGAAGGAGAAGGCCGAGCTCGTCGAGAAGAGCGAGCGCGCGGTGCGGTCCGAGAGCATCACGCTCCCGCACCCGGTCGTGATCCGCCTGATCTCCTACGTCCGGATCCCGCGCGACCAGCGCCGGCGGCGCATCACGCGGCGCGCGGTCTTCGCCCGCGACTCCTGGACCTGTCAGTACTGCGGCACGACGTCCCACCTGACCGTCGACCACGTGGTCCCGCGCAGCCGGGGAGGCCCCAGCGAGTGGGAGAACATCGTCACGTCCTGCGCCCCGTGCAACCGCCGCAAGGGCAACCGCACCACGACGGAGACCGGCATGCACCCGCGGCGCCAGCCGCGTGCGCCGGGCCCGACCGTCTTCATCCGCGTGGCCGCGCCGGTCGTCCCGACGGCCTGGCAGCAGTACTTGATCTAGACGCCTATGCGGCGGGCGCGCCGTTGCCCGACGGCTCGTCGCCGTCGGCGGCCTCGGGCTCGTCGACCTCGAGCTGCGGCGGCGCCGCGCCGTTGCCGTTCTCGTCGCCGGCCGAGGCACCGATGTCGGCGTCGCTCTCCTGCACCAGCGCAACCGCGCTGACGGTGTCGTCGCCGCGCAGGTTCATCACCTTCACGCCCTGGGTTGCGCGACCCATCTTCGAGATGCCGCGCACGCCGGTGCGCTGCACCATGCCGCTCTGCGAGATGAAGACCAGCTCCTGGTGCTCGCGCACGATCAGCGCGCCGGCCAGCGCGCCCTTGCGCTCGGTCATCTGAATCGTCTTCACGCCCTTCGTGCCGCGTCCCTTGACCGGGTAGTCCGCGATCGCAGTGCGCTTCCCGAAGCCGTTCTCGGTCACGACGAACAGCTCGGTGTCGTCACGCGCCACGTCCATCGCGAGCACGGCGTTGTCCTTCTCGGCGACGTTCATGCCGCGGACGCCCGAGGTGTCGCGGCCCATCGGCCGCACGCGCGTCTCGTTGAACCGCGCCGCGTAGCCCGACCGCGAGACCATGATGATGTCGTCCTCGCCGCTCGTGCCGCGCACGTCGACGAGCTGGTCGCCGTCGCGGAGCTTGATCGCGATGATCCCGTCCGCGCGAATCGGGGTGTTGTACGCGGTCAGCTCGGTCTTCTTGATCAGGCCGTTGCGTGTCCCGAACACCACATACTTGTGCTCGGAGAAGTCGCGCGTCGGGATCACGGCGCGCACGCGCTCCCCTTCGCGCAGCGGCAACAGGTTCACGAGCGCGCGGCCCTTCGCCGTGCGCGCGCCCTCGGGCAGCTCGTAGACCTTCAGGCGGTACACCTTGCCGGCCGTCGTGAAGAACAACAGGAAGTCGTGCGTCGAGCAGATGCGCAGGTGCTCGATGTAGTCGTCCTCCTTGGTCTCCATCCCGATCACTCCGATGCCGCCGCGGTGCTGCTTGCGGTAGGTCGACAGCGGCAGGCGCTTGACGTAGCCCGACCGCGTGATCGAGATCACCATCTGCTCCTCGGCGATCATGTCCTCGAGGTCGACCTCGCCCTCGGCGGCGATGATCTCGCTGCGGCGCTCGTCGCCGTAGATCTCCCTGATCTCTGCCAGCTCTTCCTTGATCAGGCCGTACAGGCGGCTCTCGTCCCCGAGGATCGCGCGCAGCTCCTTGATGCGTTCCATCAGGTCCGCGTGCTCCGACTTGATCTTGTCGGTCTCGAGCGCGGTCAGGCGCTGGAGGCGCATGTCGAGGATTGCCTGCGCCTGCTCGGCGGACAGGTCGAACTTCTCGATCAACCCTCCACGGGCCTGCTCCGGGTCCGACGACGAGCGGATCAGCTGGATCACGGCGTCGATGTTCGACAGCGCGATCAGCAGGCCCTCGAGGATGTGGGCGCGGCGCTCGGCCCGCTCGAGCTCGTCCTTGGTCCGGCGGGTGACGACCTCCTTCTGGTGGAGGACGTAGTAGCGGATGACCTCGCGCAGATCGAGCGTGCGCGGCACGCCGTCGGCCAGCGCGACCATGTTCACGCCGAACGTCTGCTGCAGCGACGTGTGCTTGTAGAGCTTGTTGAGCACGATCTCGGGGATCGCGTCGCGCTTCAGCTCGATCACCAGGCGCATGCCCGAGCGGTCCGTCTCGTCCCGCAGGTCGCTGATCTCGGCGATCTTCTTCTCGCGCACGAGGTCGGCGATGCGATCGATCAGGTTGCCCTTGCCGCCCTTCTTCACCATGAAGGGGAGCTCGGTGACGATGATCGCCTCCTTGCCCTGGCGCAGCGGCTCGACGTGCGCGCGGGCGCGCATCACGACGCGGCCGCGGCCCGTCTCGTACGCCTCGCGGATGCCCTCGCGGCCGACGATGTAGCCGCCGGTCGGGAAGTCGGGGCCCTTGATGTGCTTCATCAGGCCGGCGACGTCGATCTCGGGGTCGTCGATGTAGGCGACCACCGCGTCGATCGTCTCGCGCAGGTTGTGCGGCGGGATGTTGGTCGCCATGCCGACCGCGATGCCGGCGGAGCCGTTCACGAGCAGGTTCGGGAACCGCGAGGGAAGGATCAGCGGCTCTTGGCGCGACTCGTCGTAGTTGGGCGTGAAGTCGACGGTGTTCGCGTCGATGTCGCGCAGCATCTCCGTCGCCAGTCGCGCAAGGCGCGCCTCCGTGTAACGCATGGCGGCGGGCGGGTCGTCGTCGATCGAGCCGAAGTTGCCCTGGCCGTCGACCAGCGGGTAGCGCAGCGCGAAGTCCTGCGCCATGCGCGCCAGCGTGTCGTAGATCGCGGAGTCGCCGTGCGGGTGGAAGTTCCCCATCACGTCCCCGACCACGCGGGCGCACTTGCGGTACGCGCGGGTCGGCTGCAGGCCGGCCTCGTGCATCGCGTAGAGCACGCGCCGGTG
>Ga0075430_100002060_pt1 | contig 16581 bp, 12 predicted proteins | sample RhiMetdeltSRZDD4_FD_75294 | JGI IMG/M metagenome (GOLD analysis project Ga0075430, IMG submission 75294) | Populus rhizosphere microbial communities from Tennessee, USA - Rhizosphere MetaG P. deltoides SRZDD4 | ecosystem: Host-associated > Plants > Roots > Rhizosphere > Soil | place: USA... | reverse complement strand
AAGCGGGACTTGACGCAAGCAGCCGATAAGTTGGATAGATATCTCAGGACTGACACTGTAATGACACTTGAAGAATCCTCAGCTAGACAGTAGGAATAAAAGTAGTTGAAAAGAAGGGCTGCGCCCGTAGCTCAGTCGGATAGAGCAACAGCCTTCTAAGCTGTGGGTCGCTGGTTCGATTCCAGCCGGGCGCACCACTTGACCATGATCTTCCTCCACCGATCTCGACATGTGCTGTGTGCCGCTATCGCCGCACTTGGTCTCTACACTCTAGTTGGGTTCATCGTCGCGCCATATGTCATCAAGACATACGTGGTGCCGGCGCTTGCGGAAAAGTTACATCGCCCGATCCTCCTGCAGGATGTTGAGATCAATCCCTTTGAGCTATCGGTGCGGCTCTTGGAGTTGGATATCCAGGAGCCTGACAACACATCCATCATCGGATTCGACGAGTTATTCGTAAACTTCGAGACGGTCTCGATCTTCCGGCGCGCCTATGCATTTGATGAAATCCAGCTCGTCCGTCCATACGTGCTGGTCAAGATTCACCCTGACGGTAAACTCAATCTTGTCGGACTGGTGCCGCCGTCAGAGGGGGCTCCTCCTGAGCCACAGCCGAAATCACCCATGCCTGCCGTAGAGATCGGGTTGTTTCACATCGAATCGGGCGTGCTGGAGTTTCGTGACGAATCAAAGAAGAGACCGGTCACACTCGATGTCGTCCCGATCGAACTGACATTGCACAAGTTCAGCACCAAGCCGGGATTTGCGAATGCGCACTCTTTTGTCGCCGAGTTTGGTGAAGGAGAGACGCTGACGTGGGACGGGACCTTTACATTGGAGCCACTGGAGTCTCAGGGCTCTCTTGCGCTCGCAAACATCAAGCTCGCGGGGTTTTGGAAGAAAGTTCAGGATCAGTTCAAATTCGATATTCGGTCCGGCAACCTCGATGTGAACCTGAAATATGCGTTCGATACCCTGGCGACTCCTCTCAACCTTCGACTATCCGATGGTAAGGTTGCTTTCACCGACCTCTCCGTGGGAGAAAAGGGGATTGCCGAGCCCCTGGTGACTCTTGGCGCGTTTACCCTCGATGATCTGCGTCTCGATCTGGCCGCGCAGGCTGTTACGCTGGGGGCCGTATCTTCGACTCATGGCCGCATACGCGGGTGGGTTCAACCGGATGGCACGATCAACTATGTGCCGCTGTTCGCCTCTTTACCGGAAGAGAAGAAAACCGAGTCGCCCCCTTCAGCGGAATCCACTTCTTCGGAACGTGCCTCCCGCGGTACCAAGAGCTGGTCATTGCTCGCCAAGACGGTAGAAATCGAGGACTATGGAATTCGCCTGGAAGACCGTTCGTCGAATCCCACAGCCGAATTGTTTGTTGATGATATTCGCTTCACGAGTAAAGATGTGCAGTTTCCCTTTGTGAAGCCGATTCCCCTTGGTGTGGAGCTCAAGGTCAATAAGACAGGAGAGCTTGAGGCACGGGGAACCGTTGGGATGAACCCAATACAGGCGGATCTGAAGATCGGCCTCACACATCTGGCCCTGCGCCCGTTCCAGCCGTATGTGAACAAGTTTCTTCAGGCTGATCTCGGCGGAGGCGAGTTCAATCTAAACGGTGAGATCACGTATTCCGCTGCACGCAACAACGCGCCGCGGCTGACGTATCGAGGGAACACCTCCATCGTGAATTTCGAGGTTCGTGACCGAATGGCCCGCGGCAACGCGACCACCGTCGGGGCGCTCTTCAAGAAGCCCGTGCTCTCTTGGAGTTCGCTGACACTGAACAAGGTCGCGCTGAATCTGGAGCCAACGTCGATCGCTGTCGGAGAAATCGAGTGGCGGAAGCCGTCGATACAGGCGGTGGTAGGTTCCGATGGCACGCTCAATTTGTCCCGGCTCACAGGCGGGACGGATAAGACCGGGGGTCAGGACAAGGCGTCGACGCCGGCCGCCGACGCTCCCAAGGCGGCGGGAAAAGGGAATGTGACACCGATCGCCGTTGATACAGTCAAGCTGGTCAACATGGCGACGATGTTCATTGATGAATCCATAGACCCTCCCGTCATAACGGGAATTCATGACCTGAGTGGGACCATCAAAGGGTTGTCCTCGAAGGAAATCGCGCGCGCCAAGGTGTCTCTCACAGGAAAAGTGGACAAGATCGCACCGATCAAGATCCACGGACAGATCAATCCGTTGAGCGAGAATGCCTACACCGATCTAAAGGTAATTTTCGACAATATGAATCTCATCGCCGCGTCGCCCTATGCTGGCAAGTATGCGGGTTACCCCATCACGAAGGGGAAGCTCTACCTCGATCTGATGTATCAGGTGTCAAAGAAACAATTGCACGCTGAAAACAAGGTGGTGATCGATCAATTCACATTCGGCGACAGCACAAACAGCCCGGATGCGACGTCTTTGCCGGTACGGCTGGCCATCGCTTTGCTCAAGGACCGGCATGGAAAGATCGAAATCGATCTCCCGGTTCGCGGCGATATGAATGAGCCGGATTTTCGATACGGCCGAGTGGTGCTGAATGCGCTCGGGAACCTCATCACCAAAGTCGCGGCCTCGCCCTTCGCCGCCATCGGCAGTCTGGTAGGAGGCAGCGGCGAGGATCTCCAGTACGTGGCTTTCGATCCGGGTAGCGCTGAATTGACGGACAAGGACCGGAGCAAGCTGCGATCGCTGGAAAAGGCATTGAATGAGCGACCAGGGTTACGGTTGGAGGTCGTGGGACGGGCTGATCCGAAATTGGACGGCCACGCCATCGCGAAACAGAAGGTGGAAGACGCCGTGTTGGCCCGTTATGAGAAAACTAACAGAAAGGCCTCCCAATCCCCGCCGTCGGCGGATCGCAGATTGGAACTGCTCAATGAGTTGTACATCCAGCAGTTCGGAAAACAACCGATGAAGCGCGAAGAGACTGCCAAAGGGAAGTCGGTGGAGCGCGTGATGTCCGGTGATGAGGTCAGGGAGGAACTCGTCGCCAAGCAGGATGTTACCGAGATCGAGCTCCGCCAACTTGCGCAGAGCCGCGCCGGGCGGATCAGGGAATTTCTGGTCGGGGAGAATCAGGCGAATCAGGGACAGCAAGAGAGTCAACCCAATCAAGAGAATCAGGTCAAACAAGATGATCAAGCGGATCAAGAAAAGCAGTTGAAACAGGAAGTTCAGCAAAGCCAGACGGAGGAGACCACGCAGAAAGACCAGGCGAAGCAAGAAGATCAGGTAGATGAGGCGAAACAGGACATTCGGGGGAAGGAGGCGGGTCAGGAAAATCACATGAGCCAGGACCGCGTATTCTTGCTGGAGGTCGAACTAAGCGGGGCAAGCGGCGAGCAGGTGCGCTGCCAACTGAATTTGTCCGGTGCCTGATCAAGATTGCCCCTTGAACCTGATGTCATGGGCACGGTAGGTTAAGTGTCTTCACGATGAACTAATATCGACACATCTTACGGAGGAGGACGATATGGCACTACGATTAGGCGATGAGGCTCCAAATTTTACAGCGGAGACCACCGAAGGAACCGTTAAGTTTCACGAGTGGCTGGGCAACGGCTGGGGGATCTTGTTTTCTCACCCGAAGGATTTTACGCCGGTCTGCACGACGGAACTGGGATATATGGCTCGGATCAAGAGCGAGTTCGATAAACGGAATGTCAAGATCCTCGCGATCAGCGTGGATCCGCTGGAATCGCATAAAGGCTGGACGAAGGACATCAATGAAACCCAAAACTGCACGGTCAGCTATCCGCTGATCGCGGATCCGGAGAAAAAGGTGGCCATGTTGTACGACATGATCCACCCTAACGCGATGGACAATATGACCGTTCGTTCGGTATTCGTGATCGGTCCGGACAAGAAAATCAAACTGATGCTGACCTATCCGGCCTCCTGCGGTCGGAATTTTGATGAGCTGCTTCGGGTCGTGGATTCACTGCAACTGACGGCCAAATACAAGGTCGCAACACCTGTCAATTGGAAAGAGGGGCAGGACTGTATCATCACCCCCGCTGTGAGTGATGATGAAGCGAAGTCGCTCTTCCCGAAAGGCTTTAAAGCGGTTAAGCCTTATCTGCGGTACACGCCTCAGCCCAATAGGTAAGCCGGATCAAGTTCTGAGAAGGGAGCCGGTGCAAGACCGGCTCCCTTCTCAGTTTCTTTGGCCGTTCTGTCGCCGCAAGACTTTGCCGGGCTCACGGGACACGGCCCGCTCATGAAGACACGCGGTACCCACCGGGACCCGGCCGCCTCACGAAGACACCGGGTGCTCACCGACTCGCACCCGTGCGCAGACTTGAGGCGACTTCTTCGTCGCCTCGCGCACCTCGCCGGCGCGCACAAGGGCCAAGACACTGGGCGACTCACAGACACTGCCACCTCACCGACTCGGTGGCGTCAACAAACGTGACGCGCATTATTCTGCGCGTCGTGAACCTCTTTCTTCATCGCGCCGGACGCCTAGACTAGAAGCAGTCCGGCTCTGCGCGCCTTTTCCCATGACGGCTGCTCGGTAAACTGTTCGAAATTCCCCTGCGTCACCTGTTCGAACTCCTCACGTATCTCTGTGAGACGCGGATAGTCCTTCAGGCCATCGGAAGGAGTCGCCCGGTGAATGGTGTCGGTCATCCAGTGGGCTTGGGAGAGGCTGAGCGTGAGTGTCACGTCGTGCGTGCGCGTGGGAAGAATGAGCCGCATGCGCTGCCGCCCCAATGGCTCTCTGACCGGCGGTTCACCGATCCAGACGACTCGCCGCTCCTGAAGCGAATCCATGGTTGTGGCGTGGCCGCCCATCGCCCGGCGGGCCCATGTCCGCCGCACACGTGAGGCTTTCAGCGGTTGATCAAACCAATGTCGGACGTCCACTGTCAGGCCGTTCCCTTCCATGTAGTTGAAGAGAGCGCTGCGTAACCCTGCGCCGAGCCATTCAGGATGGTCTCCTCGCGGATCACGATGGCTTAGATCATTCTCCGCGAAGCCTTCGAATGATGGTCCGGTTATGGTGATGCCGTGCTGCTCAGGGGCAAGACCGATAGGACTGTGCGCAGTCGCGGTAAACTTGTGCCAGAATGCCGATTGCAAGAGGCCGGAAGCGAACAACTGCCTGACCCGTTCAAGACTATCGATGGTTTCCTCCACCGTCTCACCCGGGCATCCATACATGAGATAGGCATGCACGAGGATGCCGGCAGCCCGCAGCGAAGCCGCCACACGTGCGGTTTGATCGACGGTAATACCTTTTCTCATTTCCGCCAGCAGACGATCCGAAGCGGCTTCCAGGCCCGCCGACATGGCGATACAGCCGGAAGCCGACAACAGACGGCATAAATCAGGGGTGAACGCTTCCTCGAACCGGATATTGCCCCACCAGGAAATGGAGACCTCCCGTTCGAGCAGCGCCAGCGCCATCGCTTTCAACCCGGCTGGTGGAGCGGCCTCATCCACAAAGTGAAAACCTCGTCGCCCGGTCTCCTTGATCAGCGACTCGATGCGATCGACCAGAATCGCCCCGGGTGTCGCGTCATACCGCGCGATGTAATCAAGTCCGACATCGCAGAACGTGCACTGTTTCCAATAGCAGCCGTGTGCCACCGTTAGTTTGTTCCAGTGGCCGTCCGACCAGAGCCGATGCATGGGATTCGCCGTATCGAGAATCGAAAGATATCGTCCGAGCGGCAGTTCATCATATGTGGGCGTGCCCAGTTGGCTCATTGATATATCTGGTTCCCGGCACCCATTTCGGAACGACACGCGGTCCTGTCTGCGAAGAAACGTCCGGCAGAGGAACTCTTCTTCGCGCGTGCCGTCAAGGTGTTCCAAGAGGGCTAAGAGAGGCCGTTCACCGTCGTCGAGCGCTACATAATCGACGAAGTCAAACACCCGCGGATCGCACAGGCGTCGAAGTTCGGTATTGACATACCCCCCGCCGAGAACGATGCGGATGTCCGGTCTGCGACTCTTCAGCGATTGGGCGATCCGAAAGGCGCCAAATAGATTTCCGGGAAACGGCACCGTCAGGCCCACAAGGCCGGGATCGACACGGTCGATATGCCGCCACAGCATCTCCAGCAGCAATTCGTCGGTCAACGACAGCGGCTGGTCCAAGGCCTCCTCTATCATGCGAAACGAAGAAGCAGCGCGAGCGACATTCTCGGCATAGCGATTCAAGGCGAAATGCGGCGTGATGGTTTGTTGAATCAGATCCATCAAATCTTCCAGGTAGAGGGTGGCGCGGTATCGCGCGCGATCGGAATCGACCATGCGCAGGTCATGTGAGGCTCTTCGCCCAACGGCGGCCACAAATCGAGGTCCCTCCGGCAGAAACCCTTGCCGCGCGATGTGTGGACCGAGCATGGGATCGCCTCCTTGTAGAAACGTCACCACTGGGTCGATCGTCGTGAGGTAGGCATGGCGAAGCGCGAGCATCTGGCGAGCTTCACCCGGCAATTTGTCTCGTTTTGCCTGTAGACTGTCGAACACCTTGGCGAGTCCGGAACGCGAGAAGACTGCGAGCATCATCTCGATTCCTAGATCAGCCTGAAATCCTTTATATCCCCGGGAGCGTAAAAAACCCGTCAGATAGGCCGTGGACGGATAGGGAGTATTGAGCTGGGTGAGGGGCGGGATGAGGAGGAGCACGGACGACAACGCCATGCAGGGGAAATAGCATACTGCGCGGTCTGACTACCACCGGATGATCGGTCATGGAGGTTGCATGGTAGATCAAAATATAAGCGACAATACAGTCATTATTATCAATGCTATATACTGAAAAGATAAAATAAGAGTAGAAGTATCAGAAAATGGACCTTTCCAATTGTTGCACAAAGATTCGGGCTGCATGGCCCAAGGATTTATCATCCGACGTTAAATGGCTGCCAAGTACGAACATGACGTCTGGTCCATGAAACTCCACCAACTCGGTGATTCGTCTTCGACTTATCTGACCCGCTGCAGATGGCAATATAGGTTTGAGAACACCCCAGGGAGACCGGCACTGCTCCAGAGGGTTGCTCATATCGGCAAGACAGGTGGTCGAAGCGATTGAAGTTCTGGAGCGGGAAGCGTACCTTGATTTTGAAGTCTTGAACAGGCGGTCATTGTGAAGGGAACGACCGGGAAAGGGTGAGTGAATGAGCATCCGAAATGAAGGGCAGAACCAGTCTGATCGAAAGGACGCGGCAATCAGCCGCCGGCAGGCGCTGAAAGGTTTCGGGATTTTGAGTGCGTCCTGGATCCTGGCAGAAATGAGTCGCTGGTCACATTCTCTCGGTGATGCGCTGGCCTCCGGTGAGCCTGCACATTCGATGATGGTCCCTCGACGACCGCTTGGAAGGACCGGTGTCGCGGTACCGATCCTCGGTCTCGGAGGAGGACATCTCATCAGAAAGAACGATGAAGAAGGCGTGCGCATTGTCCACGAAGCGATCGAATCAGGGCTGACGTTCATGGATAATGCCTGGGATTATGCAAATAATCGCAGCGAAGAAGTGATGGGTAAAGCTCTCGCGGGGAAACGGCAGCAGGTATTCCTGATGACCAAGATGTGCACACATGGAAGGGGGAAGAAAGTCGGTCTGTTGCATCTCGAACAATCGCTTCGCCGACTGGGGACGGATTATCTCGACCTATGGCAGATCCACGAAGTCGGCTGCAGTGACGATGCGGATCGGATCTTTCAACAGGGAGGGGCAGCGGATGCGCTCATGGAGGCCAAGCAACAGGGCAAGGTCCGATTCATCGGCTTTACAGGCCACACCGATCCCTCCGTTCATTTGAGTGTCCTCGCGCATCGTTTCCCGTTTGACACGTGTCAGTTGCCGTTGAATGTCTTCGATGCCGGCTTTCGCAGTTTCGAACGGCAGGTTCTTCCAGAGCTGCACCGTCAAGGCATTGCCCCGATCGCGATGAAATCACTCTGTGGAAACGGCAAACCTGTTTCCGCAGGGGTCGTTTCTGTCGAAGAAGCGATCCGGTATACCCTGTCTTTACCAGTGGCCACGCTGGTGAGCGGAATAGACTCCGTTCAGGTGTTGCAACAGAACCTGCATATCGCCAGGAATTTCGTCCCGATGACCGTCGCGGAGATGGATTCCTTACGACAACGCGTCGTTGCCAAGGCAGAACAAGGGACATTTGAGACCTACAAGACACAGGCCTTATGGTCCTGTGATAAGGGAGCGGCGGATCAACGGTTCGGAAGGCTGGAGCACTCGTAAGCGATGATGAGAAGAAACTGGTGTCTGCTACGGGGTCGGCGATAGACATGAAACGTTTTGTCTGGCGATCGCTCAGAAAATGCAGGATGCTGACCATGATGTTGTGGGTCGCGCTTCCGGTGGTTTCCGCTCATGGTCTTGAAGAACACAAGATCGTCGATCTCACACACGCGCTCGACGAATCCACCATAGCCTGGCCCAACACTCGCCCTTTTCATCGGGAACAGACTGCCTGGGGAGTTACACCGGCCGGCTATTGGTATGCGTCCGGAGACGTCGTCACATCAGAGCATGCGGGTACCCATATCGATGCTCCTGTACACTTCGCACAAGGCCAGACGTCCGTGGATGACATTGCGCTCGACCGTCTGATCGGTCCGGCAGTCGTCGTCGATGTACGGGTTGCCTGTGCGCAACAATCCGACTATCGCCTCAGTGTGGAAGATCTCCATTCCTGGGAACTTCGTTACGGTCGGATACCGGACGGCGCCATCGTCATCATGTATACCGGATGGGAACGGTTTTGGCCCGACGCGACCAAGTATCTGGGGAGTGCGACTCCCGGCGACGCAACCACATTGCATTTCCCAGGATTTTCAGCAGAAGCAGCGAAATTTCTCGTCCGCGAACGGAGGGTCGATGGGATCGGGATCGATACAGCAAGCATCGACCATGGCCCATCACGAGAGTTTTCCGTGCATCAAGTGATCAATGGCGCAGGAAAGTACGGGCTCGAGAATATCGCCTATCTGGATCGGCTTCCTGCCACCGGCGCCACGCTCATCGCTCTACCGATGAAAATCAAGGGTGGGTCTGGAGGTCCGGTCAGGATCGTCGCGATTCTTCCGTAGCAGGATGCTGAAAAGGGATACGGCACACGCCTTTTCTAAATGTGCCGATGGTCGTCCGGCCGGGATCTGTCTGACTGGGATGCCTCGAGGAGTATCCTGCGCGATACGTTTGCTGTGGTAAATGTCATTGCCGGAGTCGGGTTTCTCTTCCGCTTTTGACCTCCCGCAGCTCTGATGCTACCTTTAGGCAGCCCTCGATACGAGAAATTTCATGCCTGCCTTACACCATCCATCCCGTAGCCAATACCAAGAACTGTCACACCCTCCATTCATTCTTGTCGTGGATGACGAAAAGGCGGTATGTGATTTAACAGGCAGCATGCTTGAACTCCACGGGTACTCCGTCTTGCGGGCATCCAACGGAGAGGAGGCGCTGGAGTTGTTCGACACGTATGCCGATCGGATCACCCTTCTTGTTATCGACATTGTCATGCCGCGCATGTCCGGCCCCATCGTCGCCCAGCAACTCCGGGTCATTCGCCCGCAACTTCCGGTCCTTTTCGTGTCCGGTTTGGTGTCACAGGGTAATTTCCAGGGAGTGATGGGTGGCTGGTTCCTCCGCAAGCCCTACACTCAGAAATTACTTGTGACAAAGATCCAGCAGTTGATGGCGAGTTCTTCCTAAACTCCAATTCATCATCCCTCCAGCCAGTCGGACGCTGTTTCTTTCGAAAACCTTACCGCGAATAGCCGCACTCCCTCGGCGGCCGGGTTCTTCCCTTCAGGCGCAAGCAAGAACTACGCATATTCTTTTGAGAAGCGGCAATCCATGGTAGAGGTGAATCACGTGCATCTTCTCATCATTCACGTGAACCGCAAGGAGGCAGAATCGATGCGGTACTTCGGACGTTTCTCCGGCCTGGCGGCCGGTGCCGCCGGGCTCTTCATGATCTCGGCGTACCCCGCGATGGGGGCCACCGAAAAATCTGAACCGGCGCACCAGGTTACCGCAAACTCGAGCGCGTCGCCTTCCGCTAAAAACCGAACCGAGATCTATATGGGACTTTTGATGATGGGGAACTTTCCCAGCAACCGCGCGCTCAAGTTCGAGAATGATCCCTATCCCAATACGGAAGTCGGAGGCGGATTGGGCGGGGGCCTCAAAGTCGGAGCGTATCCCGCATTCACGAATGGCATCGTCGGAATCGAGGGCGAATTGGCGGGATTCAATGCCAACGTGGAGGCGCCACAGACGACATCAGGGGGCGTCACTCGAAGCGCGGATTTCCGATTGAACGTGTTTAACGCGATGGTCAATCTCATGGTTCGATACCCAGGAGACGTCGTCCAACCATATGCAGGAATAGGTGCGGGACTCTCCGGCGGGTTCGCACGGGGCCTGAACGTACAAAACAGCTCCATGGGAACCATCAACGAGAATGCGGCAGACGGAGCATTTGCCTATCAATTGATCGGCGGACTACGGGTGAACGTCAGCGACCGGTTCTTCCTCTTCAGCGAATACAAATATTTTGTCGCGAACTATAAATGGGAGAGTGAATTTCCGAATGGATCGGCGGGACCATCGTTTTCGCTGCCGTTTCGCACTCATATCGTAGCGGGAGGCCTAGGCTTCCACTTCTAGCAATGTGCTGAAAACCATCCTGAGAGAGAGTTTTTCTAGCAACACGTACGGACCATCGGGATTCTCGCGCGCTCCGATAGATTTTGTTAGCCTACTAAAAGAAGGTCCTTCCTGCACTTGTGCAATGGGCACGAGATACGTTTCACGAGATACGCTTCACGGGTGTCGTCATAACACGTCCGGTGTATCGGACTGAGACCGGTCAACGGGATCCTGCGACGATCTGAATCGGAAGGTCATTTCATTGTTCAGCAGGCCAGGAGAAAATCGAAACCATCCTTCGGCGGCAACGTGATCGCCGGATCGGGACTTTCCACGCGGATATACTCGCAATTCCAGCCGGCCTTCCTCTTCGCCGGTCCGACCGCCATGTCGCAGCTTGCCCCTCATCTCGACGTGATCTTCGATGACATCAAGCGCGCGATTCAGAAGGGATCGGAGAACACCCTTCGCCATCGCCTCGTCAAACGGCTGATCAAAGTCGAACCCACCCTGATCATTTGATGTGGTCGCGCCTGCCCACAGGGAGGCGGGAGCAACAGTCAGAAGTATCGCCAGAAGTAGGATCTTCATGTTGCGTTCTCCCAGAGCGCAATGAAAATTATTCATTCCCTCAGCACCGCGCAAGGCGGCTGCCTTTGCGGCTCCATTGGGACACAGTGCCCTCGCTATCGGTCAAATCCAGTGCTTCTCCACTCACGACTTTGAATTGAAAGGGTGCGGTTTTGGTCGGGACGACAACCAGACGCAGTATTTCTCCATCGTGTTCGATACGACCCGCCCACAGAACCGCCTTGTAAAATTCCGAAACGTTGCCTGACGTGATGGACCAGACAAACTCTTCCTGATGGTCCACGAACTTGGCCGACCCTTCCCAGGTGCCTATCAGCCCCGGCTCGACCGGAGGAAGCCGTTTGACGGCGATTTTGTGGGGACTACCGGTCAGAGATTTATAGAGGATGCGATCGAAACGGGTCGGGGACTGCCCCTTTGCGACCCTATCCCATTTCACGCTGAGAATCCCGGTCGTAGAAAAGGTCTCTTTGCTGGCCAATTGATACGTGCCATGAAGAATATCCTGAAAGGAATCCACCTGCCAATGTCCACGATCCGCGGTCAACATACCCGGCGAGATCACGGCCGTCGTGAGGGACCAGTCGCCGGAGTCGGTGAGACTCAAGTGCCCTTTGGCATTGAGAAGTCCGATCGGTATGCATCCATACCAGTCACCCGCCCATTTTGAGGAGGACACAACTGCCGCCACCGCATCCGCTGAGATATCATCGAGCGGCAATTGGGCCGCGAGTCGATGTGCGGCTGATTTGGCTAAATTGGTTACGGCTTCGAACGGTGTTCCGTGGCGAGCGGATGTGAGCGTAAGGGTGACCAGGGCATCGCCTTTCATGAACGTGAGCTGAATGCCGCCCAGCGGAGAAGGAAGGGTAAATGCGGCGTCACCGATTCCTGAAATTAGGGTGCCCTTTGTTTTCAGACGTTCATTGTCGAATTGGCCTTTCTTCTCTTTCCCGGTGTTCTGGTCGATTTCTACGACCACTGTATCGTCCGGATTCGCCTTGGCATGATACAGGCACTGGGTATCGCTTCTCTTTTCCGGCGCCGTTACCGCGGTTCCGATGGCAATCTCCACTTCGGCTTCCGTAACGAGGAGGCAGGCATTGATGTGTTGAGAGACCACGTCGGTCTGCGCGGAGCAGGCGGCAAGCAGAGCCGACAGTAAAACTGAGTGCAAAAACCGCGTGTTGGGCATGGAGATTATCCGCGGTTCCACTCTAGAGTCTCACGGTGGTTAAGTCAAACCGCCTGAGGAGAAGCCATACGATCAGAATGGGCGTCACATTGCCGGAAGGTTGAAAGATGCTCCGTCACGAGGGAATAAAAGTCAACGCCGCTGAATTGATGCAATAGCGCAAGCCGGTCGGCCTGGGACCGTCCTTGAAAATATGTCCCTGGTGCCCATCACATCGAGCGCAGTGCACTTCCGTCCGCGGAAAAATTAACTTGAAATCCGTCCTAGTGGCGACTACCTGCGGGGCGATCGGTTGCCAGAAGCTCGGCCAACCGGTGCCGCTGTCGAACTTATGCTCGGAAGAAAACAGAGGCAGCTCGCATGCGGCGCACTGATATACGCCCGACTCCTTGTTGTCGTGCAACGCATTCACGAAGGGTCGTTCCGTCCCTTCATGCCGCAGCACCTCGAATCGATCAGGAGTCAGAATCTTCCGCCACTCTTCTTCGGTCTTAACGACTTTCGTAATCGGCGCGATGTCTATTTTTTGCGGCATGATGGCCTCCCTGATAGAACGAAGCGCGTGTGACACTGTACCATAAGTGCATCGCGTCCGCCCACCGTGTCTCACCCTGCAGCCATGCATCAGGCATCAAACGGATGGTGAGCGGAAACACTCTGCGCTTACGGCGTGGCTGCAGTGACCTGCGGAACGGATTGGCCATCAACATTTCGTGGTTCCGCCCCGCCATCCGGACGTGATTCAAAGGCAGACTGAAGCACCTCATGGACCGTCTGCACGAGAATGAACTGCAGGTCCTGCCGAACTTCTTCAGGAATTTCCTTCAGGTCCTTTTCATTGGATTTCGGCAGAATAATTCGTTTCAAGCCGGCCCGGTGAGCAGCCAGCACTTTTTCTTTGATCCCCCCCACCGGAAGGACCAACCCGCTGAGACTGATTTCACCGGTCATCGCCGTGTCCGTGCGAACCGGCTTCCCGACATAGACCGAGGCTAATGCCGTGGCCATGGTGATGCCGGCCGAGGGTCCGTCCTTTGGAATCGCCCCCGAGGGGATATGAATGTGGACCCCGTTTCGTTTGAAACGCGAAATGTCGAGACCCATCGTTTCCGCATGACTCCAGAGATAGCTGCGTGCGGCGCGGGCTGATTCCTGCATGACGTCCCCGAGTTGGCCCGTCAAGGTCAGATCATGACTTCCGGGAAGCAACGTCGTCTCGATGTACAGCACGTCACCGCCGACCGGAGTCCAGGCGAGGCCTGTGGCCACGCCGGGCGGCAACTGCTTCCTGGCCTCTTCAGGCATGAATCGTTCCTGCCCCAGCCAGTCATCCAGATCCTCCCGGTGAATGCTGATGGATCCTGAAGGAGCCTCTGCAGGCAATTCGGCAAATCGCATGGCGATTTTCCGAGTCAGGCGTCCCAGCATCTGTTCGAGCTGGCGGACACCGGCCTCACGCGTGTATCGGCTGATAATGTGTTCGATCACTTCATGAGGCAAGTCAACCTGGTCGGCTTGCAGCCCGGCCTCAGCAAGGCGTCGCGGCCACAAGTATCGCACGGCGATCTCGCGCTTCTCTTTTTCACTGTATCCGTTCAACCGGATGATCTCCATCCGGTCCAGCAAGGGCTGCGAGATCGTGTCCAGAGTATTCGCCGTAGTAATGAAGAACACTTTGGACAGATCGAACGGCAAATCCAGATAATGGTCGCGGAACGTATGGTTCTGCGCTGGATCAAGAACCTCCAGCAATGCAGCCGCCGGATCTCCTCGAAAATCCCGGCCGAGTTTATCAACCTCGTCCAGCATGAGGACGGGGTTGTTGACGCCGGCTCGGCGGACGGCTTGCACGATCCGCCCGGGGAGCGCCCCGACATAGGTGCGACGATGGCCCCGTAATTCGGCCTCATCATGCAGGCCCCCGAGGCTGAACCGTTCGAAATTGCGGCCCATCGCCCGGGCAATCGACTGACCCAGGCTCGTCTTTCCGACGCCGGGAGGTCCGACGAGGCAGAGGATCGGCGCCTTGGCCTGCGGGTTGAGTTTCAGCACGGCCAGGTGCTCGACAATCCGTTCCTTGACTTCCTTGATTCCGTAGTGATCCTCTTCCAATACCTCGCGCACCCGTGACAGTTGGAGATGATCTTCCGACGCTTTCTTCCAGGGAAGTTCCAACACGAGCTCCAGATAGCTGCGCAAGACCTGATGCTCCGGTGAACTGGGGGGCGTTTTTCCCAACCGTCCCAGCTCACGCTGGGCTTCTTTGCGAACGTGGTCCGGGAGATCCGCCTCCTCGATTTGCTTTTTCAGCCCATCGACTTCGCTCCCTTCGCTGTTTGTTTCACCAAGTTCATCCTGAATGGCTTTCAGTTGTTCGCGCAGGATGTACTCGCGCTGACTCTTACCGATTTTTTCCCGGGCATCGCTGGCAATCTTGTCGCGCAACTGGAGGATCTGGACCTCCCTGGAAAGAGCCGCGTACAAACTGCGCAGGATATCCACACGAGAAGAGGATTCCAATAATTGCTGTTCCTCATCCAGTGTTAGATTCAACAATGAGGCGATTCGGTACGCCAACGTCACCGGATCGTTTTCAGCTCCAAGCGCGACGGTTGCCTCCTGGATGCCAGGTGTTTGAATCAACTTGGGAAGATCGGCGACAATATCCAGGATCGCTCGATGCAGCGCATCGACTTCTCTCCCGGTGTCTGTGGGAGCAGGAAGATGTCGCGCGCGGGCAAGTAGATAGAGGTCGTTCGGCTCCAGCTTCAACAAGACGACGCGCTCGAGACCCTGTATGAGAACATTCAATTGTCCCTCGGGACCCCGCGCGGTCTGTTTGATGACGGCCTTCGTACCGATCGCGTGGAGGTCTTCCAGGGTCGGCTCTTCCGTCTGAGCGTCCCGTTGCGCGACAACCAGGATCGTCTTGTCTTCGGTCTTGAGCGCGGCCTCCACAGCCGCGACCGAACGACGTCGACCGACGGTCAAGGGCATCAGAATGCCGGGAAACAACACCGTCCGCTTCACCGGCAACACGGGTAGATTTGCAATCAATGGACTTTCGGTCATGGTATACCTCCGTCAATGCAATTCCTGGTTGTGTACCCGAAAAAAAATAGAGAAATGCAAACCATTCCCTTCCCAAGATAGCCATGGGCAGGTCCGAGTCAAGCGTCCCGGACAGATGACGGGTAGGCTGAGGATCTATGACGCGGTGCTATTCCACCGGTCGGAGGTTCATGCGAATGCGAAGATGCCGATCAGAGATAGCCACCAGGATCATGCAGGCAAGATGTTATTGGCGAGGAAAACATTCAAATCGGTTACCTGTCTAGAAACAGACCAAGGTTGCCTTCGGAGAAGGCCGTCTTGTTCGTCCTGCCAGCGGGGGCTGTGCTCGATGAGCCGGTCTCATACTCATCGGTGCCGGTCAGGTCGATAAAGAAGGCAGTACTTGTGTTGAGCCCCAGTCCGAGACCCTGTTGGGCGACATAGCGATCGTTGCCTCCTTCATCGATAAAGGCAGCCCACCCTCCCTGATCGGCGATACCCAATCCAGTCGTCCTCGAGAAGTCGTACACATCCTTGTTTTGGCCAGCATCAATGAGAAGAGCCACGCTCGAGTCCCAGGCTCCTGCTCCATTATAGAAAGGCCCGGACGACCGATACCGATCAGAGCCATGCCCGTCGATGAACAGTCCCACACCGGAGTGGGCGGCAACCCCATGCCCGTAGCGGGCGGCGCCATGCGAATCAGTGCCATCAAGGTCAAGCTTGGAACCAATCCCGAAGAAATAACCGAGCCCTTGCGAAAAATTCGCGCTGTCGTACGTATCATTCCCAGCTAGATCGAGCAGGAGTCCCCAACCGCCGGCCAAGTTATACAGGCGATGCGTATCCTGCCGGCTCAATACCCGGGCGCCCACTCCGGCCCCGAGCCCAAAACAGTCGTACTGAAACTTCGGATCAGCCGGTCGTGCGTCGGGCGCATCGACGCTATTGTAACTGCTCGGATAGCGACTTCCGCACCGGTACGAATCGTTTCCTGAAATATCGATGACGACGCCGACGCCAAGAGGGGCGCCCAATCCGATCGCATAGCCATGGCTGGTGTACTGATCGTCTCCGGAACCGTCG
>Ga0075430_100002052_pt1 | contig 16601 bp, 15 predicted proteins | sample RhiMetdeltSRZDD4_FD_75294 | JGI IMG/M metagenome (GOLD analysis project Ga0075430, IMG submission 75294) | Populus rhizosphere microbial communities from Tennessee, USA - Rhizosphere MetaG P. deltoides SRZDD4 | ecosystem: Host-associated > Plants > Roots > Rhizosphere > Soil | place: USA... | reverse complement strand
ACCTCGGCGAACGTCGACAATACGTCGAGCTCCGCGACGACCGCGGCGGCCTGCTGCAGTCTGCGGATCTCCGCGCCCACCCGCTGGCGAAGACGATCGACGATTTCTCGCTCGCGCACCTCGATCCGTTCGGCCGCGGTCAGCACTCGCTCTTCATACTCCTTGAGGGCAGGCGTTACGTACCGCTCTGCTCCTGTGAGCGTCTGTCGGCGCTGATAGTCCGATGGAATGAGGTGCCGGTTCGCGTTCGAGATCTCGATGTAGTATCCGAATACGCGGTTGTAGCCGACCTTGAGCGACGTGATGCCCGTTCGTTCTCGCTCGACTGCCTGGATCTGCGCGATGGCATCCTTCCCGCCGCTTCGAAGCGCGCGGAGCTCATCGAGCTCCGGGTCTACTCCCGGCCGGACCGCATCCTCGTCGCCGATCGCTGCGGGCGGCCGGTCGACGAGCGTGGCCACGATGATGTCTGCGAGGTCGGCGCATCCGTCCCACCGTCGGACGATACCATCCAGTACCCCGGCGCTGCCTAACGATCTCATGGGCTGCTCGATGTTCGGCAGCCGCGCAAGCGAGTCGCCAAGCGCACGGATCTCGCGTGGCGTGGATCGGCCCGCGGCGGTCTTGCCCGCGAGTCGTTCCAGATCGCGCACGCCGTCGAGCGCACTCCGCATCGCCCCACGGGTGATGGGATCGTGTGCGAATGCTGCCACCGCATCGAGCCGGTCGTTGATCGCTGCGCGCTCCATGAGTGGTGCGAGCAGCCATTGGCGCAGCAGGCGCGCACCCATCGGCGTCAATGTTCGGTCGAAGACACCGAGCAGTGTGCCCGACACGTCGCCACGCCCGTTGGATCCCTCACCACCACGGAGCGACTCGACCAGTTCGAGGTTGCGGCGCGTCATCTCGTCGAGCGGCATGGTACCGCCAAGCCGCTCGAGCACCGGGCGGGCCAGGTGCGGAACTCCCCCCGGTTGAAGCTCGCGGAGGTATCGCAGCAATGCTCCGGCGGCACCAATCGCTGGGGCCGCGTCCGCATCGAGCCCGAGCCCGCTCACGGACAGTACACCGAAGTGGCGCGCGAGCTCGTCCGCGGCGAGCGCCGGATCGAACTCCCAGGCTTCGCGCTCCGTGACGAGCGCCCCTTCCGCCCGTGGTGGCGACGCCACCGCGCGATCAGCGTCCCCGCGCGGAACCAGAACCTCGCGCGGGGCGAACCGCGCCAGGACAGCGGGCGCATCCCCCGCGGTCGCCAGCGTTAGGCGGAATTCGCCCGTGGATACATCGGCCGCGGCGATCCCGATGGACGATGCCGTCGCGTGGATCGCGCAGAGAAAGTTGTTCCGCGTCCCGTCGAGCAGGTCGTCGGAGAACGCCGCACCGGGCGTGACGGTTTCCACGACCTCGCGTCGAACGATCCCCTTGGCGAGCTTCGGGTCCTCGACCTGCTCGCAGATCGCGACACGAAATCCTTGCTGGACGAGTCGACGAAGGTACTCGCCGACGGCCTTCACCGGCACGCCGGCGAGTGGCACTTCCGCCGCGCCGCCGTTGTTGCGCGCCGTCAGCGTTAGGCCGAGGTGGCGCGATGCGACTTCGGCGTCGTCGTAGAACATTTCGTAGAAGTCGCCCATGCGAAACAGCAGGATGGCATCCTGATGCCGGGATTTGATCTCCCGGTATTGTTGCATGAGCGGCGTCGCTTCCCGGCTCACCGGGGCTCCGCATCCACGATGATGGCCCGACCACCAACCTGCCGGCGCGTGCTTTCGGCGCGTTCGCGAGTTGCGTACCGGCCGACGCGAACGCGATAGGGGCGCGCTCCACCGACCACGCGGGCGGTGTATCCACGAGCGGAGAGGCGTTTGGCGTGCCCCTCCGCCTCGGCGCGCGTATCGTAGGCTGCGACCTGAATGCTGAACTCGCGCGCCGATCTGCCGGCGCCCCCTGCACGCTTGGTCGACGAGTGAGCAGTGCTGTCCGGTGCGGACGCGGTCGGATTGGGTGGAGTCGCTGCTGCAGCGGGCTGTGTCCGCGCCGCGCTGTCGCGCGCGGCTATCCGGGCTGCAAGGTTGGAGCAGCGCGGAGTGTAGTAGTCCAGCTGATTCCTGAGCTCCACGTCAGTCGTGCTGACGTTTTCCTTCGCTGCGGCGATCGCGCCACAGCCTGCCATATCGTCTCCGTCGTTGAAGGCGAGTTGCGCGAGCATCACACTCCCGCGCGTGCTGACTGCGCTCCCCGGGTGCTCGCGCTGCAGCCGTTCCAGATGCAGTCGTGCCGAGACGCGATCGCGACGCGTCATCTCGAGCTGCGCGAGGAGCAGCAGTGATTCGGCGGCCCGCGGCGACAACGGGTACTCGACCACGATGCGACGATAGTCGCGCTCGGCACCTGCAGAGGTCTTGCTGAATCGTCCCCGCCAGAAGAGCGCCTCGGCATAACGCGGCGTGTCTTCCGACGTTGCGGCCAGCACGGAATCGAGAACGGCACGACCGGCTGAATCGTGCCCCGCTGTGATCATCTGCTGAGCGCGGACGAAGACGGGATCCACTCCTGGCTGCGCGACCTGCGCGCCGGCCGCAGCGGCGTGAGCGACGAGCGCCAGGACGGCAATCGAGGACAGCGTGAGGTGGCGAGACATCAGCGATCGTTGGGTCAGGCAGGCATCAGGATACGGCGCTCACGCAGCGGCACGTCGGGGCGCGCCACACAACGTCAGGATCAGCGACGAGATCATCTGCTCGTCGGAAGAGAGTCGACTCTCCTTGAGCGCAAAATCGGCGGCGAGCAGCGCGCTGATCGCGGCCTCGAGTTCCGCGTGTGTCCACCCGGACAGCGCACCGGCCCAGGATCGCACGGCCTCACCCCAGGGTCGACCTGGGTACGCGCCCTCCTTCAGGAGCGAGTAGAGCCCTTTGTCGATCCCGGCGACGGGGACACCACGGTCGCGCGCGGCTCGGGCCCACGTGAGCGCGAGGGTTTGCGTCGTGAGGGCCATCACGATCGTCACGGCGTTGACTTTTGGTTGGGCGAGGACATGGTCGATCATCGCCAGCGCGCCAGGGGCGTCGTGCGCGAGGATGCGATCGAGCAGGTCGCCTAACGTCTCCCCGCGTCGGACGCCCACGATGGCGGCGACCGCATCTTCGTCGATCGGGTCACCGTTCGCGTAGCTCGCGAGCTTGTCCAGCTCGGCCGCGAGCTGGGGAAGGTCGTTGCCCACGGCGCTCACCAGCAGGTCCACCGCACTCGGTGTGATTGTCGTCTTGAGCGCCGTGGTCGCGTGGTGCACGATCCACCGCGGAACGCGATCACCCGTCAACGGTTCGAAATCGACCGCCGTCGTCGCGGCCGAGAGCGCACTATCCGGTTTCGCCCCTGCAGGGACGACGAGAACCAGAAGCACGTCATGGGCCGGCGATCGCAGGTACTGATCGAGTGCGGCGCGTACATCCTTCCGCAGCATGTGCGCGTCTCGCAGCACGACGACACGCCGTTCGGCCAGCATGGGCGGCGTGGAAAGAAGAGACAGGAAGGACTCGGCATCGACATCGACGCCACGCCGGAGGTCGAGATTGAAGTCCCGTGTTGCTGGGTCCACCGCTGCCTCGATGACTTCGCGAAGCAGCTCATCCTTCAGAAACTCGTCGTCGCCGTGAAAGTAGTAGACCGGCTCGAACGAGCGGTTCTGAAGTGCCTTTCGCAGATCGCGGTGGGCGTGCGCAGCGGCCATGCTGCCTAATATAGGGAAACACCCCGACCCGTGTGGCGCACGATGCGCCGAGCCCCGCGCTGATCTCGACGGGAGATAGACGCGGGGCTCGCGAGCACATCGTCGAACAGACCCTGAATCGTTCTCGCGGTGCTAACGTCCCCAGCTCGCCTGGGTGAATTGCACCTGCGCAAAACGTAGCGGAGCCTGTTCGGCGAACAGTACCATGGGCCACACAGGCATACCGGCCGAGACCGAAGCAGCAAGGGCCTCGTTTTCCACCGATGGTGGAATCGCCGGTGCGCTCGCGACGACTGGAGCAAGAACGATCTCACCGCGCGGAGCATCCCAGTTCAAACCGGCGGCTGCGAGGTAGCCAACAGTCACCAGACTCACGGCAACCCCGAGGAACGTCCCCACGCCAGGACCGCGGGCGGCGAACATGGGTTGCGGAGCGCTTCGCTCCGACTCGATGCGGGCGCTCAGCCGCGCATAGAAGTCCGGCGATGGCTCGACCGGTGGCAGATTCCGGAACAGCAGCAGCGAACGCCGAACCTTGGCGTCGTGCGCCGCACACCGCTCACACTCGGCGAGATGACGCTGCATGGAGACGACTTCTTCGCCAGGAAGAAAATCGTCTACGAACGCGACATGCTTGTTGCGAAAACTGCGACAATCCATCGGCGGTTTGATCCCCTCGAAACGATCCGGGTAACGGTACCCGATCCTCCGGACGGGGTTCCAGGATATCGGCGTGCGACCCGTCACGGAAGGGGCAAGCTCGTGCGATGTCCCGCGATGGAACAAAACCCCAGGCTGCCGGTTTGGGATCTGGCAGCCTGGGGTTTGTTATTGGCTGGGCCGTGCTTCAGCCCTCTATGACATCAGTCCAACGCGGGCGCGATGATCTCCGCAAAGGAGTTCCTGGCCCGGTTCAGCCGCGATTTCACCGTTCCCAGATTGCATGACGTGATCTCTGCAATCTCCTCGTACGACTTGCCCTCGAGCTCCCGGAGAATGAACACCTGCTTGTGGTGCTCGGGGAGACGCTCCACCGACTCCTCCACGAGCTCCCGCAGGTGCCGCTTCCGGTACATGTCGTCGGGTCGCGAGTTGCTGTCCTCGAACTGAAGGGGACGCTCCTCGTCCTGCCAGTTCTTCTTGATCGTCTGGAACAACACCAACGGGTTCCGCGACCGATTGCGTAGCTCGTTCTTCGCCAGGTTCGAAGCGATGGTGTAGATCCAGGTCGAGAATTTCTTCGACCGGTCGAACCGATGCAGGTGTCGGTGAACCCGGATGAAAACTTCCTGCACCAGGTCCTCCGCCTTCTCCCGATCACCGATCGTGCGATAGACGAAGTTCAACAGTCGAGTCTGATAGCGCTCGACCAGCTCTTGGAACGCCCGCTCCTCGCCGCCGAGAAACGCAGTAACAACCGCCGAGTCGTCCAGCGTGCGCAGCCTTTCTCTGACAGCCGCTCCAGGCAGCGATACCGCTCGCTTGATTGCGACGTCAGTCATGGTTCTCACTCCAGTGATAGCTCAGGAAATGCCAGCGTCTGACGGATCTCAATTCGTGTCGTGCACCTCCACCGGCTTTCGGGTAACTGGTAAAGCACGCGGTGTGCCCCACGGGGACCAATGTCGCGATGCAGCGGCTAAATATCTACGAATCAATGCGTTAGCAACGTGTCAACGAGTCTCGGCTTCGTGTGGGTAGGTTGCAAAGTGTCCACTTATGGGTACGCCGGCGTAGGACACTTTTCGTCTCGCGAGGTGTAGGCGGACCTCGAGCTTTACGGTAGAGTTCGCTATCTCCCAGCCCGGAATCCAGCCGCGAAGAGCAGCCCCAACGCTGTCTTCGCATCCTGGATTTCCCCTGCCTCCACGAGACTCAACGCCCGGGAGAGAGGCATCGTCTCCACTTCGATGAATTCGTCCGCCTCTCGGGCATCTTCTCCACGTGTGAGTCCGACGGCCAGGAACAGATGAATACGCTCGTCCGTGAATCCTGGCGTCGTGTAGATCGTGGTCATGTGTTCGACACGCTCAGCCATACACCCCGTTTCCTCCCTGAGCTCACGATGTGCGCATGCGTCGGGAGCCTCGCCTGGGTCGAGTCGTCCCGCTGGGATCTCGTAGAGGTACCGCTCCGCGGCATAGCGGTATTGCCGTATCAGGAGTAGTTGCGGGTCGTCCCCCGCCGGATCGCTGAGAAACGGGACCACCGCGCTTGCCCCAGGATGCCGGATCATCTCGAGATCTCCCGTCGTGCCATTCGGAAAGCGAACGCTATCCACGTCGAGATTGATCACCCGGCCGGTGTACACACGTCGCGTTGCGATTCGTGCGCTGTCACTCATTCCGCATCTCCTGGGATGTGGCACGATCGACCGCGGCGATCGTGCTCTGGACTCTCCTGCTCCACGACGAGCGTATGCGCTCCCTGCGGGATGCCTCGCGGTTCGCTCCATCGATGGCACCACGCGCTTCGTTTAGCAGACTCCGCGCGCGGTTCGCCCGACGCCGGCGGCGCCTGGCTGGGCGATGATCTTGTTGTACCTGCGTTCCCACCGATGCCCCGAGGCGATGATCAGTCGGCCGGATTCCCCTCGGCGTCGTATACGTGCATCGGGCCGAGCGCGAGCTGCTCGAGCGGGCCGCGCACCAGTGCTGGATCGCCGACGGCAACGATCTGCAAGTGCTCTGGCCGGACGTGTGCACGCGCTGCTTCCAGGACCTGGCTCGCAGTGACCGAACGAATGCTCGCGCGATAGCGATCGTAGTAGTCGTTAGGCAGGGCGTAGGTCACGAGGCTCGAGAGCGCGCTGGCGATGGCCGTCGTCGACTCGAACCGGATCGGGAACACACCGTCGAGATAGCTCGTGGCCAGGGTCAGCTCTGCTTCCGTTACCTCTTCCGCCCGCATTCGATCGATCTCGAGCAGAATCTCGCGCACCGCGGCATCGGTAACGTCGCTCCGGACAGCCGTTGCGACAGAAAACGGACCGGCTGCACGGCGCCAGTCGAACGACGAGAACGCCCCGTACGTATACGCGTGCGCTTCACGCAGGTTGAGATTGATACGTGACGAGAACAGCCCGCCGAGAATCGCGTTCATCACCACGACGGCAAAGTATTCGGGGTGCAGGCGCGGTAACCCGACGTGTCCGACCCGCAGCTCCGATTGTGGGGCATCGGCTTTGCCGACGACATGAACCGTGCGAGCGATGCGCGCTGGCTGATCGGACACGAGCGCGCGCTGCGCCACGCTGCCGGACCACGTGCCGAACGATTCGGCAGCCATGGACCGCGCCACGTTAGGCGTGACGTCGCCGACGATGATCAGCGTCGTGGCACCCGGTGCGTACCGTGCGCGGTAGAACTCGTCCACCGTGCTCCGCGTGAGCGCCGCGACCGTGGCTTCGATTCCTCCATCCGGCAGCGCATACCGCGAGCTTGACACGTACGTGAACCGGTCGAACATGTCGTCCGCGAGCCCGCGTGGCTCGGCCTGTTGCTGGAGAAGCTCTGCGAGCCGTTCCTGCTTTAGCCGCTCGACCTCACGCTCCGGGAAGCTTGGCGAGCGGAGGACCTCCGCCATGAGAGGCATCGCCTCAGCCAGCCGGTCCGACGTCACGGTGACGCGGACCACCGTGCTGTCCCAATCAGCGCTCGTGTCGAGCGCGGTTCCCAGCCGCTCGAATTGGTCTGCGAGCTGCGCGCCGTCCCGTCGTTCCGTCCCTTCGGCTAACGTCTGCGCCGTTAACCGTGCCACTCCTTCCCGCCCCGTGGGATCGGCCGCGGCGCCCGCGTCGACGAGCGCCAGTATGGTCACCACTGGCAGCTTGGTGACCGGTGCCACGACGAGCGCGAGACCGTTGTCCAGCGTTAGGCGCTCGAATGCCGGGAAGTGGTAGGCCCGCGTCGGTCCCGACGCCGGCCGCTGTGGTGCGACGGCGATTGTCATACGCTCGTTGCCTCGAGGTCGGCGACATCTGTCGCCTCCGTGCCGGACTCGCGCGGAATGTAGAGCAGGCTTGCCCGGTTGTCCGAACCGAGTCGGTCCTGGACGAACGCGTTGACGTCCCTGGTTGTCACCCTGCGATACCGCGCGACTTGCTCGTTCACGAGCCGAGGATCGCCGAAGTACGTGGCGAACATCGAGAGCTTGTCCGCTCGGTCGCCCGCTGCCTGCATCGACGTGACGAAATCGGTTTCGATCAACGCCAACGCTCGCTCTACTTCACTATCCGTCACACCGCCCGAGTGTAGCGTGTCGATTTCGCGAGCGACTTCGCGCTCCAGCGCGTCAGCGTCCACGCCTGGTCGAGCAGTCACGTCGACAACCAGCAAATCGCTGCCTTTCGGCAGATCGAACGTGAATGCGGTCGCGTCAGCAGCGATCTGCCGCTCCCGGACCAGTGCCCGATGCAGCCGACTGCCGCGTCGCATACCAAGGATTGCTCCAGCAACACTTGCCGCGTAGTACGCGTCGCTTCCGAACACCGGTGAGCGGAAGGCAAGGTAAAGTCGCGGCAGCATGACCGCGTCACTCACGACTTCACGCCGCCACTCGCCGAATGTCGGCGGTACATCCATGGGAGGCAGCGGCGGCCGGCCTGCGCCGCGAGGGATAGAGCCGTAATACTCCTCCACGAGTCGCCGTGCCTCCGCTGGCTCGAAATCACCCGCGATCGACAGAACGGCATTGTCGGGCGTGTAGTACGTGGCGAAGAAATGCGCGACGTCCTCGAGACTCGCCTCCGACAAATCCTCCATCGACCCGATCAGCGAGTGATGAAACGGATGGTCGGACGGGAAGGCGAGCGCGGGGAGCTTCTCCCACCACGTCCCATACGGTTGGTTGTCGACCGACCACCGTCGCTCGTTCTTCACGACGTCACGCTGAGTATCGAGCTTTTGCTGGGTCATCGCCGGCAATAAGCGCCCCATCCGGTCCGCCTCGAGCCATAACGCGAGCGCCAGCTGGTTCGATGGAACTGTCTCGAAATAGTTGGTGCGGTCGAGCCATGTTGAACCGTTCAGCGTCCCGCCTGCGCGTTGCACCAGCTCGAAGTGCTCGTTCGCGGCAACGTTCGCCGACCCCTGAAACAGCATGTGCTCGAACAGGTGGGCAAATCCGGTGCGGCCTGCACGCTCGTTGGCCGAGCCCACGTGATACCACAGGTTCACTGCGACGAGCGGCGCCGTGTGATCCTCCGAGAGCGTGACGAACAGCCCGTTGGGCAATCGAAACGTGTCGATGGGTAGCTGCATTCGCGTAACTTGCACCTCGTGAGAATTCAGAGGAACCGACCGCTACGATCCGCCGTCCGGTGACTCCACCGTTCGGCCGACTGGAATGGACACACCGTAGTAGAACGTCGGATTGAATCGATCGATTCGGCGAGTGGAAAAATTTCGCGCTGGCGTGAGGTTCTGCTCGACGATCCCGTAAATCGTCAATCGCTGCCAGAATCCACCCATGTCACGCATGAGCCGCTCGCCGAGCGGTACCGTCACCGCGCCTTGTACAGCTAGGTCGTGAACGTACAGTCGGCCTGCTTCTCCGTTCTCGTCGAGGCGGTACGTCCCTAGCACCGGAAGCGTGAGCTCGAACCATTGTCCGGTTCGGTCACGTGGCAACAGCATGATGACTGGCCCGTAGAAAAACGACGGTTCATTGAACTCGCGAAGACCGTTCGAGAGGCCAAGAGGTGCGAAGCTTGTTCCAACCTGCACCGTAAGCCATGGAATGGCTGTGGGAAACTGCACGAGAAACCGCAGATTGAGCCCCGTCGACGAGCCAGTAGGCAACGGTGCAGAGGTGGAATTGATCGTCACCACCCCTGGCTCGAACACGAACAACGGCGCGCGGAGTGCCTGTCCGGAAAGGGGCATGGCCGCAGACATCGCCGTCACTGTCAGCGCGACGGAGAACAGCGCGCGATACGTGGCCGTGTGGAAAGGGGACAATGCTATTCGAGGTCGTTCGCGGGGAGCGAGTCCTGGCTACGGCTCGTCGAGGGAGAGCGTATGTGCCACGATCATCATCGGTACCTTGATCGATTCGCTCATTACGTAGCCGAATGCTTGACCCTTGTTCGCGGAAATCGGGCTTGTCTGTGTCGGTGACGTATAAGCGTTGACGCCGTATTGCGTCGACAGAATCCGCAATCTGAGCATGTGGAACGGATCGCTGACGAGAATCGCAGTCCGCATGTGGCGCGCTCGCATGATGGCCGAAACGGCGGCGAGTGACTGCCGCGTCGTCTTTCCCTGGTGCTCCATGAGAATGGCCGTATCGGGCACTCCCTGCTTCAGTGCATACACCCGACTCACGGCCGCTTCGCTGGTCGTGTCACCTGCGCCAGTTCCGCCCGTGAATATCAGCACTGGAGCGAGACCGCGGCGCCATAGACTCAGAGCATGATCCAGTCGCGCGCGCAGCACAGGTGATGGACGACCTACGTACTGTGCCGCCCCCAGCACGACAATCACGTCCGACTCACGAGCCCTGTCTCTGGAACCCCAGACCATAACGGCAACGGCAGACGTCAGCCACACAGCCAGGATGATGATCGTCGCTCCAGCGAGGAGACGATTCCCGAGGCGCGACGGCGGCTTCATGCCGCGAAACTAAGCGGTGGAAGCAATCGGGCGACAGAGCGTGGACGCAGCTTGGAGGCCGCCTGACAATGCCGGCTACACCGCGCGGTCGAGCGATTACTCGGCCAGGCTTAAAAGCGACAGCCAGAGAACGTCGTACGCCACACGGTGATTCGCATCGGGCGCAAGCGACGCGTGTATCGCGAGCCCATCGATGAACGCGACGATCACATCCGCGAGCAGCTGTACGGGGACCCGGGGGCGTAATTCGAGCAACGCGAACAATCGGTCCACCGTAACCGCCGCGGCATTCCGACGCGCTCGCGCCGCGTGACGAACCGCGTCACTGATCAACGGACCGCGCTCCTGCGCCAGTTCGTTGAGTACCCGGAGGTGTCCGCGATCTATCTCGCCTGCTACCCAGGTCCATAGATCGTCGACGGCTGTCTTCGGCGTACTGTGCGCGAGCGTCGCAGCCTCACGGTCGATGGACTCACGCGTCATCCACTCGATGAGCCGCGTGAGCAACGTTTCCTTGTCGTGGAAATGGTAGTGAATGAGCCCTTTGCTCACTCCCGCCGCATCAGCGACATCTTGCATGCTGAGGTTCGCAGTCCCGCCGGCGACGACCTGGGCGGCAGCCGCGTACAGGATCCGCTCCGGCGTCGAGAGCCTCCGGTCGCGTTCCGTCTGATTCGCCCGGGGTGCAGAGCTCAAAACGCGTGTCGCTCCCGGGGTGCCGGACACCCCACTGTTAGCCCTTTGGCGCTGAGCGTCGTCGCGAGCTCCTCTTGTGCCGGTGGTTCACCATGCACGAGCCACACCTGTTTCAGGCCCGGCGAGTGTTCACGCACTCTGTCCACCCACGAACCGAGCTCCGCACGGTCGGCATGTGCGCTGTACCCGTTGATGATCACGACTTGCGCGCGAAGCGGTACTTCCTCGCCGAAGATACGCAACATCTCGCGGCGTTCCACGATGCGGCGGCCGAGCGTGTGTTCGGCTTGGAAGCCCACGATCAGCACCGTGTTCTTCGGGTCGGCCGCCCCTTGTGCAAGATGGTGCAGAATCCGGCCACTCTCGGCCATACCCGAAGCCGCGATGATGACCATGGGTCCGTGCATCTTCGCCAGAGCTTTCGATTCCTCCACATCCCGGGTGTAGTGAACGAGGTTGAACCGGAACAGATCGCGTACCTTCTGCACGAGGTCTTCGCCGTGATCGAAGATGTCAGGGTGCATCTCGAATACCGACGTCGTGTCGATCGCGAGCGGACTGTCGATGTAGATGGGGATCGACGGAATCGCGCCGGCGCGTGCGAGCGCGTGGAGGTCGTAGATCAGCTCCTGCGTGCGGCCAACAGCGAACGCCGGGATGAGCACCCGGCCGCCGCGTGCTGCCGTGTCGCGAATGACAGAGGCCAAGCGACCTCGTGCGCCCTCGACTGACTCGTGCGTTCGATTGCCATAGGTCGATTCCATCACCAAAACGTCGGCGCCCTCTGGGGTCTCGGGGTCACGGATGATAGCGAGCCCCGATCGTCCGATGTCGGCGGAAAACACGAATCGGCGCGTGTCGTTGCCCTCGGTACAGTCGACCAGCACCGACGCGGAACCAAGAATGTGGCCCGCGTCAATAAAGGTCACGCGCACCCCGGGAACGACGTCGAACGACCGCTTGTACGGCACCCCCGTCATGAGCTCGATCGTCCGCGTCGTGTGACGGAGTGAGTAGAGAGGCTCTACCCGCTCCTTTCCTCGGCGAGCGAGGAACTCCGCGTCCTTCTCCTGAATGTGCGCAGAGTCGGCGAGCATGACTGCACAGAGATCGCGCGTCGCAGGGGTGCACCAGATCGAGCCTGCGTAGCCGTGTCGAACGAGGTAGGGCAGCCGGCCGGCGTGGTCGATGTGCGCGTGGGAGAGGACGATCGCATCGATCTGCTCGATGTCTAGCGGCAGTCGAAGATTCTTTTCCTGAGCGTCGCTGCGCTTTCCCTGAAAGAGCCCGCAGTCGAGGATGATCGTTTTCCCGGCAACCCGGAGGATGTGGCAGGATCCGGTGACTTCGCGCGCGGCGCCGACGAACTCGATCTCCACAATGTGCGCTCGGGAAACGGTGGCGGTGATGGTGCGGACGTTAGGCTCGCGAGCATATGCAAATCACTGATGCCTCGTGAGCGACTGACGAAGGCGGACCGTCGTCGCGGGCGGAGATCAGCTTCTATCGGTGTCCGTTTCTCGCTGGAAGATGATCGTGAGTCGCTGTTCGTCCTGAGACATCATCGATGGCTCCCATCCGCTGCGACTCCGCTCGTTCAACAGATCGGTGAGCGCATCTTCATCTTCGCGCGTATGTCGCGTCAGCCGGTGGATGACCGCCTGGTATTCTTTCATGGGCGCGAAGATAGTAGCTTCCCGCCCATGGCCACCACCCCCGCGTTCGCGAACCTGACGCTTGTACGCCACCCACTCGTACAGCACAAGATCACGCTGCTTCGCGACCGCCGGACGCCCACGAAAATCTTCAAGGAGTTGGTCGACGAGATCGCGATGCTGATGGCCTACGAAGCTACCGCGGAGCTATCGCTCGATCCCGTTACCGTCCAGACGCCGCTCGAACAAGCTACCGGGTACCGGGTCAGCGGGAAGAAGCTGACGCTCGTTCCGATTCTGCGAGCCGGGTTGGGAATGGTCGAAGGAATACTTCGACTCGTCCCATCGGCGCGCGTCGGCCATGTAGGACTCTATCGCGACCACGATACGCTCGAACCCGTCGACTACTACTTCAAGGTGCCAGGCGACGCGGCCGAACGTGACTTTTTTGTGCTTGATCCCATGTTGGCAACGGGCGGCAGCGCCGTCTCGGCAGTCAGCTCACTGAAGCGCGCCGGTGGTCAGCGCATCCGATTTCTGTGTCTTGTCGCTGCGCCTGACGGCGTGCGCCGTCTGGGTGTGGCGCATCCCGACGTGCAGATCTACTGCGCGGCACTCGACCGCGAGCTGAACACGCAGGGGTACATTCTTCCAGGCTTGGGCGACGCCGGCGATCGACTGTTCGGCACGCGATAGATCGGCCGCAGCGTACTACCCGAACCACTCCCGCGGACAGTCACGTTGCTGCCGCGCAGCATCGAGGATCCACTGCTGCGTTTGAGAATCGGTAACCTCCGACGGTACGCGATCGAACCAACTCGCGGCGAGGGAAACGTCGCCCACACGGCGCCATAGCTCGCCCACAAGATACGTGAGCACCGCACGCTCTTCCTGGACCACACCATCGTAGCTGTCGAGCGCTCGCTCCAACGTCCACGCGGCCTTGCGACGGAAGAAGCGCTCTGCTTCGGTATCGCTCTCGTCCACGCAACACCACGCTGCCCGCAACAGAAGATCCGCAATGTGACGTGGTTCCATCGACTGCCATTCGGCAATCTTGGCGGCAAGCTCGTACTTCTCAGACCCTGAGAGTGCCTCGGTCGGTAAGCGCGGTGTGAGTTCGTTCCAGACGTGCTCCCGCAGCATGGGCGTAACCTCTGCTTCCTCACTGAAGTCACGCTCGGAACCGGAGTATCCACACCGACTGCAGGTGTGCACGAGATATGGTAGCGGCTGTGTTCCCGCCGCTCGTTCGTGAAAATCGGTGCGCTTTCCTCCAAAAGAGTTCGTCGACACTACCGCTTGCGAACGGAAGGTCGATTCACAAATCGGGCACCGGAGTTCAATCTGCTGGAGCGTCGTCATCGTGCAGCACCTCGCCTCGTCCGTGCCTCGATCTCCTCGTCTGCCTGACGCGCCGGGACACGTGAGTACGACTAGGAAATTTCTGTGCCACATGCTGTCTCTTGTTCGAGCTTACCGTCACCACTATCTTGCCGCGCGTCCCGCCAGATACTCGCGCCGCCTCCCTGCGCTCCGGCTGAGATGCTGATCAATCTGCTACCTGATTTTCTTGCCGTACTGAATAGCACTGATCGCGTCGCCGCCTACTTCCGTTATTTCGAAACACACCGCCGTCTCCTCGAGGCGTATTGGCACAATTACGTCCTCGACCCTGACGGTCCCCATTTTCGAGACGTAGTGCAGCTCGCCGCACTGGCGGATCGGTCTGATCTTCGAGCGATGCTCGAGCGTACCGACGTCGTAGCATTGGCAAGAGCAACGGAAGAGCAGTGCGGCACCTTGCTGGACTATGACGCTGACATCGATGTCGTGCTCATGGTTGGCGTCGGTGCAGCTAACGCCGGTGAGCTCGTCGTCGACGGACGGGGCGTTGCATTCGTGTGCCTCGAGCATTTCACCAGCGTCGCCAACCCTGAAACACAGGGGTTGGGGCTGGAGCCCGAGCTGATTCCGCTCTGGCTCGCACACGAGATTACCCACGCCGTTCGCTACACATCGCCACGCAGCCGGAGCGAGATTCGCCGGTTGGTCGACGAGGCGAACGGGTACTACTCGTACTGGGAGACGGGACGCCGCGCGAGTCTGAGAGAGCTGCTTATAAACGAGGGTTTGGCCGTACAAACGTCCCGAGCGATCAGCCCCGGACATGCCGCCTGGGAGTACTTCGGTTACGGGCGTCGCCAGTACGCACGCATTCGGGAGCTCGAATCGCTCATTGCCCGTGCTGCGGCTGATGACCTCGATCGGGCAGGCCTCGGGCTGCGACTCCGTTACTTGTCAGGCGGAATGAGCGACGAGGCGCGTACAATTGACCGGTACGTCATGCCCGAGCGGAGCGGATATTACCTCGGCGCTCGCATGACTGATGCCGCGTTCTCTACCAAGGGCGCTGATTGGGCCGTGCGCGCCAGTGCAGTGGAGATCTCGGCCATTGCCGAAGCGGCTGCCGCGACTGCATAACGCGGCTCCGTAGATACGCACGCGCCGGCACCCGGGCGTTTACGTTGAGTCCGTTGCCTGAGGCTACTTCCCGATGCAGAAGGTCGCGAAGACCCGCCCTAGCACATCGTCTGCGTCGATTGCGCCAATGATCTCGTCGAGCGCTCCGACAGCAGCACGGATGTGGACGGCAACGATCGACGCTGGTAGTGATCCTTCCTCCCAAAGCCGCTGGAACTCTCCTAGCTCGGTTCGAGCGTGCTGAATCGCAATTCGATGTCTCATCCGAGTTAGAGCAGGACGCGACACCGGGATAGTACCATAGCGACTCTCGAGGACCTCTCTAATCCGGGCGCCTAGTGCCTGCAGTCCGGTTCGGAGCGGTGCACTTACGCGAATTGGGGCTATGGCCGAAGCAGCCTCCTCATCCCACACAATTCTTTCTTGACGATCACGTTGGTCTACTTTCGTCAGAACAGGGATCAATGGAGCTGTGGAAAGGGAGCGAACTGCTTGGACAGTCGCTGCAAGGGTGTCCGGGTCATCGTCACACACTATGACAGCGTGCGCGTTGTCCAGGTATCGCTCGCTGACTTCGATGCCTAGACGCTCGATCAACTCGTCCGTACGGCGGAGGCCGGCGGTGTCGACTAGGCGGATAGGCCAGCGATCAAGCTCGACTCGTGCTTCGATCGCATCTCGCGTGGTGCCTGGAATGTCGGTGACAATTGCTCGCGTCTCACCGACAATCATGTTGAACAGCGAGGATTTCCCGACGTTTGGCCTACCGGCAATTACGACAATCGCCCCCTCTCGTATCAGCTCAGTGGCAGGCGCTGTATCGAGTAATGCGTCGAGAACGGTCGCGGTAGAGTTAGCTGCGTCTCGAATTCGCGACCGTGCCAGAGCTCCATGGTCCTCTTCGGGAAAGTCGATCTCGTAAGCCAGGAGCGCTTCGACCTGGAGTAACCGGTCGCGAAGCTCATCGATTTGGCGTGAAAGGCCTCCATCAAGTTGATAGAGCACCACGCGCCGCATTGCATCAGACGTTGCGTCGATGAGGTCGCCAATCGCTTCCGCTTGAACAAGATCGAGCTTCCCGTTCAGAAGAGCTCGCTTCGTGAACTCTCCAGGCTGTGCTTCCCTTGCTCCTAGCTGTAGCAGTACCCGAATAAGTGCTTCCGGTACTGCATGGCCACCATGAGTTGAGAACTCAACTGTATCCTCGCCGGTATAGGAGTTGGGCGCCGGAAAGGACGTTACAATCGGTTGGTCGATTGGAGATCCATCCACTGGATCCAGAACTCGGCAGAGGGCCGCCCGCCGTGGTGGGAGAGGCCACGGCGTTACAGCTCCGGCGGTAATTGAGAACGCCGCTGGGCCTGAGAGCCGGACGACTGCTAGTGCACTCCGGCCAGGTGCAGTCGAGAGCGCAACAAT
>Ga0075430_100002050_pt1 | contig 16602 bp, 12 predicted proteins | sample RhiMetdeltSRZDD4_FD_75294 | JGI IMG/M metagenome (GOLD analysis project Ga0075430, IMG submission 75294) | Populus rhizosphere microbial communities from Tennessee, USA - Rhizosphere MetaG P. deltoides SRZDD4 | ecosystem: Host-associated > Plants > Roots > Rhizosphere > Soil | place: USA... | reverse complement strand
TATCCTGAAGTACTTTCTGCCCCCAACATAGCCAACGTATAGGTATTGTTATTTGATTGCGGCGTGGTATTAAGGGTGGCATGCCCAAAAACAAATGATCCTTTAAATACTTTGGATCCCTCCGTAAACGTCCAGCTATTCTCTTTGAATTCGTTATCGGAATCATCGGACTTTGAACAGGCCGATATTAATAATGCGACCGGCAACAGGTAAAGGAGGAGAGTTTTTTTCATTATATAAGGTATTAAGAATTATTACTTGGTTTGCCGCTGACTAAATCTTGCTAAAAGCATTCAACAATTGGTTAAACGTTTTTTTATTGCAAAAATTGCTCCCGGTTATCCCGGTTGTTCATTAAAGCTGTAAATAGGTAGTCGTCATTCAAATATATCATCCCATGGGTCGACACGGGTCCGGAATATCGCTGACAGCTGCTCATGAAAGCATTAAATACAACGTTTTTTCCCCGAACTTCGTGATACACCGTATAAACAATGGGCAAACATATTCTTTATAGCCTTCTTTTATTTATCGCGTTATCGTCACAGGCGCAGAAGTATGATAGCTGGAATGTTTATCATAACCGTAAAGAAGTATCCAAGTTTAATAACAAGAAAGAAGGATCGGATGAAAGAAGAGTTGTATTACTGAACCGTTTTCTGGAAGGGCCTGGGTTTTTTATTATTGAATTCACCCCTATGGCTGAAGAATCTGACTGGATACGCCACATTGCATTTTATGATTCTTCAGGCAAACAAATAAGAGTATACAGCAATACATTATTTCTTCGCATACACAATTCCGAGATGGCAGGCATGGTAGAAGGAAAACAATCGGTAAAAGTGTATAGCTGGGCTGTACCAAAAGATGCCGATGCAGCCGCAGCAAGCCGTGCCCGTCGCATACTTTTGTGTACTTTATATACCCGATGAACCGGAAAATCATTTACATCATCAATCCTATTTCAGGCACCAGGACAAAAAACGATATCCGGCAGATCATTGAAGCAAAAACCGGTCAAAAAGAAATTGCTTATTCTATTTTCCCTTCTGTTGCTAATGGCGATTATTCTTTTTTACGCTCCATCATAAAAGAAGAAAAAGTAACGGATGTAGTTGTTGCTGGTGGTGATGGTACCATCAGCCAGGTGGCCGGTAGCCTGATGAATGAAAAATTGAATTTTGGAATTATTCCCTGCGGCTCAGGAAACGGATTAGCCTTTGCGGCCAAAATTCCAAAGCAACCTGAAAAAGCACTTAATATTATTTTTAAGGGCCATGCAAGTGAGATCGATGGATTTTATGTAAATAAAACTTTTGCCTGCATGTTATGCGGTCTGGGCTTTGATGGTAAAGTGGCGCATGAATTTTCAAAACAACCCACACGGGGCCTGGCAACTTACGCCAGGCTGATAAGTAAAAATTTTTTCTTCGCCAATCCATACCGGTTTGCTCTTGAGAGCAACGGCAGGGAATTTACCACGGAGGCTTTTTTTATCAGTATTGCAAACAGCAACCAGTTTGGTAACAATTTCACCATTGCACCAAAAGCATTGCTCTCGGATGGATTGCTGGATATAGTCATTGCGAAGAAAACAGTAAAACCGTTTTTATTGTTCAATGTGCTAAAACAGATCTGGTCGGGTAAACTTCAAAACATTAAAAATTCATTGAACCAACCCATCATTTACTTTCAAACTGATAAAATCAACATCGGGAATATTGATCATGCACCGATGCATATCGATGGCGATCCTGCAGAAACTCCCGAAAAGCTTGAGATCGAAGTAAAGAAAAAATGCTTTCGGCTTATTCAACCCGCTTAACAAGTAAACTGTCTTTCTGACTAAATAGATCAAGCACCTCGTCAAAACATCTTTTATTAAACAGGAAATCGGGTGAGCTCATGATATTCTTTTTTTCCCGTTGCGTAAGATGAAAATTCAATGCGGCCTTATCTTCCATTCTTTCTGGTACATACTGGAATGTGATCTTATGAATGCCATGGGCGGCATGTTGTGTGTAATAACTTAACAGATCATTCTGCACATACTCCATTGTTTTGAACCAATTATGCTGCAATATCAAAAATGGTTTTGTCATATGATCCCCGATATTTTCCGTCTCATACGGGTAATCCCACCCACCTGCAGGCCGGTCTCTTAGTTGGATGATCAAAACTCCTCTTGTGTTTTTATTTATCCAGTCATCAAAAAACTCAAGAAACCGCAAAGCAGTTTCCTGGCCATAATTATCTCTTAAACCGGCATCCATTACATCGATTACCGGGTCGGAAGGCAGCCACACATTGGGTAATACAATGGGAAATGTAGCATTCATCCTTAAGGCGCTTAACACCCTTAGATTGTAGGGATCTTGCTTTTCAAAGAAAGAAGTAAAGTCAATTACATCAGGATCCATCGCGGGGATCATCGTGGTATCATGCCGGCTTTGCATCATGAACCTTACAGGTTGCGTGCTGATGATCATCTTGCGGCTATCTCTTGAAATAACAGAATTGAAAAACATCAATGGAATTGCCGCATTTCTTTCATCGTCTTTATAATCTTTCAATTGTTTATCCAAAAATCCATGAGTATTCATGTTCAATTTGGATTCGAACGCATAAGCCCTGTCCTTTACATATACGTATGGCCCTACTTCAAATTTGAGTGATGGTGAAATAAGATCTCTTGCAACAAATGAGGAGAATAAAGGGTTCAAAAGATCGCCTGCTATATCATCAAGATATTTTTTATCCTGCAAATGGATATTCTCTCCTTTTTGCTTCCGGATGTATAATTCGCGGAAATAAGAAGCTCCCATCATGCCGCCCGATGCACCCGTGATAAGAAAAGTTTTTTTCATCAACTCACCATTGGTAATACTATCGAGGCGCTGCATGATGCTCATGGTGAATGTGGCGCTCCTCGTGCCCCCACCGCTTGTATTGATCACAACAAATAATGGCTTTTCATCTGTTTGTTTTCTTTTCCAGTTTTCAAGCACCCTGATCATATTCAAACTATCTGCCGAAACATTTCCCGCCGAAGCCATTGACAGGATATGCTCCCTGGTGTATGCAGGACGTTCCTCTGTATTTGTATATTTTAGCCCGAAGGCTTTATTTCTCGGGTCGATCCAGTTCCATGTATAAAAAAGATTGAGTACAACGATCAACCCTAATAAATAAGGAACGCTCCAGCTTTGAAGGAAATAGGTAAAAGCCCCGGCTACCCCGATAAGAATGGCAAAGAAAATCGTGATGCTTGCTGCGGCCGGTATTTGAAAAAAAGCAACATCCTGTAAAAAGCCGATCGCTATTAAAAATAAAAATGCCCCGAATACTGAAAGCACAGCAGCAAAGTGATGTCGTTTAAAAATATTCTCGATAAAATCACGGGTATAGTGGGAAACATCTCTTGTTCTTCTTACAAAAGTTGGCGTCTCCAGATACCATTCTACTTTTATGATCTTCGATTCAGTTGGCGGCAGCTCACCTGGTTTTAGATGCCTGATATATTCTTTTGGATTACTGATGACAGGCATCATTCTTCTGTAGATCGAACGATCTGCCCGGAAAAAATAAATAAAAGAAAGAAAAAATATAAGTAACAAGCCCAGGAGGAAACCTCCGGACAACATTAAATATTCCGCTGTTGGAATAAGCTCTTTATACCTTATGAACTGCCATGCTTTAATGAAATAAAAAATGAGAAAGGCCAGCGGTATTACAAAGTTGTTGACACAATATCTTAAGAAAGGATTGGTAGTGGCGGCCAAAAATCTGAAGTGACGGCTAAATAAAATAAAGCTGGCAATATTCCAGCTCATGATGAACATACCAATAGCAACACCAACGATACCGGCGCCAAGTGCATTTACATTACCCAGGTATTCGGGCGCCAGGTAAAGTGAATCGGCGCCAAATGTTTTCATGAAAGTGCCATTGACGGTGCTGAACAATACAAACCAGAAAATAAGTAACACCTGGTATTTTCTGAAGTGCAGAAATAACAGCTGAACTGGGAAAGAATAAAAAAATCCGCGGAGCCAGGCTTTCATAAGTAATGGAATGCGGTTTATATTCTTTAAAATTAATATTAAACCGGGGTTATTTCAAGAACCCGCTATTTACTTTTTACCAGATAAGCCACCCAGGTAAGAGATAATAACAAAAACATAGCAATTAACTGGTGAAGTTGTGCCATCCATTCAAAGAAACCCCATTGATTCGGCACTATCTTCAAACTGGTAAGAACAGATAATATTCCGAGTATGACCTGGGTTAAGACAAGGATGAGGGGCAACAACTTTGTTTTTGAAAATAAACTGCTTGTCCTGACCTGATACGCTTTCCATGTCCATATCGCGACAAGGATAAGAAGAATATAAGCAAGCGACCGATGAATAAAATGGATGGTAATTCTATTCTCAAAAAGATCTAACCATCCGTCCATGCGGAACATTCCAGCAGGTACAAATTGTCCATTAATGTCAGGCCAGGTCGGCGCGGCAATTGCCGCTTTATGACCAGCCATTAAGGCACCAAATGCCAGTTGAATAACAAGGACAGCAATAATGGACCAGGTAGACTTTTTTAAAGACCTGTTGACTATTCTCTTTTCATTTGGGACCAGCAGTTGCATGGCAAACCAAAAAGTGTAACATAATAATCCAAGTGCCAGGATAAAGTGCAGCATTAATCTTGTGGGCTTAACATAGATCGCATCTCCTGTTAACCCGCTTGCCACCATGATCCAGCCAACAGCACCCTGCAATGCGCCAAGTAAAAACAAGATCAGCAATGGCTTTATCATTTCTTCCTTAAACCTTCTTTGAATAAGAAAAATGATAAATGGAATCGCAAAGACGATACCGATCAATCTTGCCCAGAAACGATGGAACCATTCCCAAAAGAAAATGAATTTGAAATCCTGTAAAGTAAAATCTGAATTGATTAGTAAGAATTGCGGGGTTTGCTTGTATTTATTGAATTCCTCCATCCATTGCTGCTCACTCCTTGGCGGCAATGTTCCGGTGATCACATCCCATTCCGTTATTGAAAGGCCAGAACCCGTAAGACGGGTAACGCCTCCCAATAGAATTTGAATGATGATCATTACAACACCAATCAACAACCAGATAGCAACAGGTTTGGAGGAACGTTGTGGAAAAATTTTCGACATAGCGGCGCAAAGTTAGCTCCTGCCATTGCTGAAAATAATTTTTGTTCTGCGATATTTGTGCAACCCTCTTACATGCTTAGCCCTTTTTACCAGGACCAATTGACTGAAGCCGGTTGTGATGAAGCCGGTCGCGGTTGTTTTGCGGGGCCTGTATTCGCGTCGGCCGTAATTCTTCCAAAGGATTTTTATCATCCGCTTTTGAACGATTCAAAACAACTGGCCGAAGAAGAAAGAGATGAACTAAGAGTTGTGATTGAAAAGGTAGCCATTAGCTACGCCGTTGCCAGCATCAGTCATAGAGAGATCGATCGCATTAATATTTTGCAGGCTTCGGTAAAGGCTATGCATGTTTCCGTCAGCAAATTAAATATCCAACCGGGGCTATTACTCATCGATGGGAATTATTTCAAAAGATACAGGCGAATACCACATAAGTGCATTATAAAAGGCGATGCCACCTATTCGTCAATTGCGGCAGCGAGTATTCTTGCCAAAACATATCGTGATGAATACATGAAGAAGCTGCATGAAGAATTTCCTCACTACAATTGGGCATGTAATAAAGGATATGGAACTCCCGAGCATAGAAAAGCTTTGGAAGAACATGGCATGTGTAAATACCATCGCAAAAGCTGGCGGCTTTTTAATGAGCAGCCTGAGCTTTTTGAAAGCTAAAGCCTTAACCATTCAAACTCAGCGTTCTGCGTATTCAAATTTTATCAGTTAGTTGACATCCTGAATAGTCCAGAGTGATATCTTTGTCAAAATCAAACTGCATGCAGTTAAGGCCACTTACTGTTTTGGATTCTATTTCACCTGAGGAATTCAAAAATGAATATTATGACAAGAACATGCCTGTAGTTATCCGTGATCTTTCACACAATTGGCCGGCCTTCACTAAATGGAACTGGGATTATTTTAAAAACCTGGTTGGCGACAAACGGGTACCCCTTTATAACAATGTTAAAAGCGATGCCTACACACCTGTAAATAAGGCCGACGATTATAAAACCTTTGGCGAATACATTGATATGATAAGCCAGGGCCCTGCGGGCTGGCGCATATTTTTATTCAACATTTTTGATCATGCCCCACAACTGATCGAAGATTTTACATGGCCCGATCATTTAATGAAAGGCTTTGTGAAGAAATACCCGATGCTTTTTACTGGCGGCGCCACTTCCATTACTCACATGCATTTTGATATTGACCTCTCACATATTTTACATACACAGTTTGCAGGAAAGAAAAGAGTGTTGTTATTTCCTTTTGAAGAGCAGTACAAACTATACCGCAAGCCTTTTGAAGTCCTGTCGTTGGCTGATTTTTCTAATTATTATATGCAGGATGGCGGACCTGACTATGAAAAATTCCCTGCATTAAAATTGGCGCATGGTGTCGAAGCGGTACTCGAGCATGGCGATACATTATTTATGCCTGCAGGATGGTGGCATCATATGGAATATTTGGAAAGCGGCTTTGCCATGAGCTTACGCGCATTACAACCATCGTTTACCGGTAAAATCAAGGCAGCATGGAATATCTTAGGTATGCGGAGCATTGATACTGTAATGAAAAAAACCGCCCCGGTTTGGTGGTATGAAAGAAAAAAGAAAAAAGTGTTTGAGAATGCTGATAAAGAATTGAGAAAACCTGTTGCACCTTAATACAAAGCCGATGGTTCGCTTTCTGTTATCGTAACCCCCTCCTTCCTATCCTTTCTCCACGGCGTGTGGTTCTACCTGTTGGCAGATTTTTGTTTTTCTCAAATATGATCTGTGCGGCAATGCTTATGGCAATTTCCTTTGTCGTCTTACTATAAATATTCAGTCCTACAGGGGCAAATATTTTTGCAAGCCTGGTTTCATCTGCACCCTCTTGCCTTAGTTCTGTAAAAAGCTTTTCATTCTTTTTCCCGCTGCCCAATAAACCGAGATAGAAAAAATTTTTATCTAATAGCTGCTTCAATACAATTTTGTCAGTACGATAACCGATCGTCATGATCACAACAAAATCTGCTTCTCCTGCATCTATAGTATCCCCGATTGTGTTGTAGTCAATGAGTTTTTTTTCATTGGCAAATGAATTTTGTTCAATTGTGTTTAACTCACTTCGATCGTCATAAAGCTTGATATAAAAACCAAGAAAGTGCATTATCTCTGATAATGCCAATGCCACATGACCACCACCTATGATATGAATGACAGGTTTTTGACCAATAGCTTCCGTATAATTCCATTCGGTGTCGGTTTTGTAATAAAACTCCGTATTGGACGCATTGGTTAATTTGACACCTGCCGTTGAAAGATGAATCGCTATATCTTTATTTTGATCCCGGGCCTCGATAATTTGTTTAATTACTTCTTTTGATGCCGAAGCATTTAATGGCATTAAAAGATTTAACTGACTGCCTGAACATATCATTCCGGATTGATCTTTAGCATGCGTTTTATCGTGAAATTGCTTTACAAGACTTATCTCCTTGCTACCAGACTGAAGAACTGATTTTGATCGTTCAACGAATTTATATTCCATTATTCCGCCACCGATCGTGCCGCTCAATTCACCATCGGCACTTACTGCCATTTTAAAACCACGGCGGCCAGGTGAACTTCCTTCACTATCCAATACATATAATAACATCACATCAATGTTTGCGGATAATTTATCATCTATAAAGTCCCAAACATCCAGGCCCCTTACATCTCCGCCCAGTGGCGGAGGGTTTTGAGTTTTCCCGGAAATTGATTTTTTTTTCTGCTTCACAGCCGTCGTTTATTTTTTTCTATTCTCCAATATCTTTTTAAATGATCGCCCGCGAATTTCATCTAAGGTGAGACCTGTTGCCAAAACTTCTTCTTCAGAGATCGCTCCACTATTCAATGCCCGCAAAAAATAATTTAATAACCCCTGGCCAGTTGCTGCATCATCAAATACATCGCCAATCAGTGTTGCTCTTGCTGCTTTTTCAACAAATGTTTTTAACCGCTCAACCGCATCATCATAACTTTCCAGGAAGAATGCAAATACGGCAGCATATCGCATCGGGAATTGCGCCGGATTCAGGTCCCAGCCCTGGTAAAATCCATTCCATAATGAATGCCGAATATGATCATAACCTTTTTTCCATGCACGATGAACAACTGCTTTATTTTCTTCCATTTGTTCCTTCGTTAAACTATCACCGCGATGAGGGCCTATCGGCATTGTATTCGTTGCGCCATCACTTAACCAGATACCGGTATGTGCCAGCGCTACTTTGGTCATATGGTGTGCAAAATCACAAACCGGGTGATCCATTTCCTGGTATTTTGCGGTAATGCTGCAGCTTGCTGTATAATCATAGGTCCCGAAATGCATTGCAATACATCTGCCATTACTTGCTTTAATAAATTGGTATAGCGGATTTGTTCCGTCAATTGCCATAATAGATTGAGTTGTCTCTACCATCATTTCCATTTTCAAACTTCCTTTCTTCATCTTTAATTCTTCTTCCAGTATATCAAAAAAAGCTGCTAAGGTTGCCGGCTGTTGCGGTATTGTTACTTTCGGAAGCATTACTACAAAATTGTCAGGCAAGACTCCATTTGTTTTTTTGCTAAGTGTGCTTATAAAAATATCGAGGGTCCGCAATCCTCTTTCTTTCATTTCTTCAGTGAACGGTTTGATACGAATACCAATAAAGGGCGACAAGGTTTTTTCCTTCATGCCTTTCGCGACTTCGTTGGCAGCCGTCACTGCAGTTTCATCTTCTTCCTCATTGCTGCGATTGCCATAACCATCTTCAAAGTCGATCCTGAAGTCTTCGATCGCCTCTGATCTTAGTTTGGCAATTACTTTATTATAGATGCGTTTGCTGAAATCAGCATTATCAAAACCAAATACTTCACCAAAAACTTTATGATCCGGCGCATAAGTTTCTAAGATTTCCAACGCTCTTTCGCCTAATGTTTTTGCCGAATCATATTTAAAAAGATTAGCGCCTCCATAAAGCGTGTGAACAGGTTGCCTTTCGCTTCTGTCACCAGGATAAATTTTCTGAAATGCTGTATTGGCTTCCTTTAAACTGCCAAAGAGTTTTTCTTTCTTGTTAAGTGGAATGGTGTAGTCCATATGTCAAGCTTTACTTTTTCGAACCAAGCCCCGAAGGGGCGTTTTATATAACACAGGATGAAGTCCTGTGTATAAACATAAACCAGTGATACCTGTCAGCCCTGAAAGGGCGAAATAATCTAGTCCCAAACATAGCGTTCGTCATAATTTACATTAAACCGCTGTAATAACTCCCGGTATTCTTCCTGAAATGTTTTCTGAGGGGCTTAGCTCCCACGATACGTGGAATAACCAAAAGGACTTATCAGCAACGGAACATGATAATGAGCATCATCGAAAATCTGAAAAACGATTTCGACATATGGATAAAATGATTTTATTTTCTGATCACTATAATAATTCCCTGTTTCAAAAACCATTTTATAGATCCCGGGCAAAAGGATTTTACCTGCCGGTAAGAGATCTGAAACTCTGCCGTCACCATTTGTCACTCCCTGGGCAATTGTTTGCCATTCATTAGTTGCTTTATGTATTAACCGCACACTTATATCCCTGCCCGGCCTGCCGGCCGCCGTATCCAAAACATGTGTTGTTACCTGGCTCATTTTTAAAAATTGAAAGTCTTCAAAAAGTTTTTCCAAACGTATCAATGTGATCTTGTGTTGCTCTCCCATTGCAATTCTTATCTCATTGTTCCTGTCGTTTTTCAACCGGTCATTGAGCAATCGCAACATTTCAATGGCTGACTTGCCCGTGGCGCATACGATAAAAATAAACCCAAACTTTTTTTCATACGCTGTATTTGAGCTTGCCAACGCTTCAATGATTTCTCTGGTAGCTGATGCTACACCTGCTTGCTCCCTGCCTGCAAATTTTTCGGCTAAGCTTTTTTTATCGCCGATCCTTGGATGATGAGTAAATGATTCCAACCAATCCTTATCATGACACTCATCATACCATATTGTTGTTGCTTTTTCTATTAATGCGTTGCCGGATCCAACAGGAAATGCATTCATCATAAGCGATACCCATTTCTTGGATCCGCAACAGGAAAATAATTCTTTCGCGGCAGCTTCCTTATCTAAGTTATTAAATGATGATAGCGTCATAAAATCATTTTGTTGCAGCGCCTTGCTCGATCCAGCAACGGATCTTGTCTCTTTCTTCTTCTGTCATGTTAGTTTTATTATTCTGGGGCATTGTCTTTGTAAGGACAACTCTCTGAATGATCAGGTCCTTTTTCAAAACAATTTCCTCTGGTGTGTCATATTTTACTCCGTTTGGTGCCACTTTAAAAACATCGTCGATCGGTTTTGCTGAATGACAACTTACACACCGGCTTTGAAAGATGATATTAATTTCAGCAAAACTTACTGAAGATTTGCAAGCATTTGGATTGGCCGGTGGTGCAGAAACAAAACAAGCGGCTAATAATACAATCACCGATATGGGCATCACCCAAACACTTTGTTGTTTTTTTTCCCGGAGATTGAGATAATGTTTTATTCCTGCTGCTCCTAATGAAATGGTTGCAAGAGTGACCCAGGGATATTGGTAACCGAATGTAGAAGGAAAATGATTGCTCACCATTACAAATAATACAGGTAATGTAAAATAGTTGTTATGCAGCGAGCGGGCTAACGCATTTTTACCCAATTGCGGATTAAGCGGCTTGTTTTCTTTAGCTGCCGCTACCATTGCTTTCTGCGATGGAATGATCACAAAAAATACATTTGCCACCATAATGCTTCCGATCATGGCGCCGAAATGAATATAGGCAGCACGGCTGCTGAAAACCTGCGTATAGAAATAAGCAAAGGCCACAAGCAAAGCAAAACCTATCGTGGCAAATAAGAATGGGTTCCTGATCAATGGCGACTTACAAAGAAGATCATAAATGATCCAGGCAACAATAAAAGAACAAATTCCAATACTTACCGCTGCAAAAGGTGTAATGTCTAAAACATTTTTATCAATTAAAACTGCTGACGCATTAATATAATAAACGACAAATAACAAACTAAAGCCAGACAGCCAGGTAAAATAGGCTTCATATTTAAACCAATGAAGATGTTTGGGAATTGTTTTAGGCGCTACTTTATACTTTTCGAGGTAATAAAACCCGCCACCGTGAACTGCCCAAAGGTTTCCTGCCAATTCTTCTCTTACATTCTCAGTGCGATTCAATGCATTTTCAAGAAAAACAAAGTAAAATGAAGCACCGATCCATGCAATGCCAAAAGTGAAATGCATGACACGGATAACAATATTCAGCCATTCCATCAAATGACTTTCACGCGGAGTTCCTTTAACAGCAAAATATGTTGTCGCAATTAATGCAAGAATAACGAGGACGATACCTGTATAGATAAAATTCTGTGCACTATGTATTTTGCGTTCACTTTTATCTTCATCGGCTAAGGAAATAGTTTTTAAAACAGCTGGTATGCGGTAAGACATCACGATCAGCATTACAAGGATGCCGCCAAGTAATCCATATAATACGATCACCAATGTCATTACTTTAATAGTGGATCCTCTTCTTATAACGTTTATAGGTTCATTCAATCACCTTATAATCTTATTAGCTTATTCTGTTTTAATGCAATCTCATCTATAACGTACTCCTTTCACCCTTTACTATGAATACAAACATTTTTTCTTACAACTTACTTTATGATTCTACCGAATAATCTTAACCTGCTTACACCTCCATCAGGGAATATATTTAACCTGATATGACTGACAGCATCATGTTTGTTTATCTCTTTTATAAATTCATGTTCGCTGTCGGCGCTGAGTTTTTGTTTTGGCAAAATAGTTTTCCACCCGTCCCGATAGCTATCGGGAGCTATCGGGTCAGTTTTATCGGTAGTTACCGAATCATCATTATTAGTATCGCAGGCTTCAATTGAACAACTATCGGGATAATTGCCTTTGAAATGACAGGTGTCAACAATGATCCGTTCAATAATTCCGCGATGAGCTAATTTTAAAATAACCCAATCGCGGTTACCAGGCGTACGGTTTCTTTTGGTTTCCCATCCATCACCCATATTCACACCGCGGCCGGGCATGATCAGGTTATTCATGGAACTAAAGAACATGTCATTACACAGCAAAGTTTTCCCCCCATTGAGTGCCGCTGCCAGGTCGAGTATTTCATTCGCATTAACGGCATTCCAGTCTTTGAACACTTCACCATATACTCTTAATCTTGCTACTCCGCCATCAGGATAAATATGCAAGCGAAGATGGGTATACAAGTCATTACTATTACTTGTATAAAAATTTTGTGAACCTGCATCGAGATGTGATTTGGCTAAAATTTCTTTCCATTGAACTTTATCCCAATCATTAATCGAAGAAACATTTTTTATATAAGCAGCTTCAATTGAAGCGTATGGTGGATGATTGCCAAGAAAAAAGTTGGTGTCGATATCAAAACCGGTAATTCTTCCGCTTGTCGCCAATTCTAAAACTGCCCAATCATGACCGGGAGTTCGCTTGCGCCGGCTTTCCCATCCATCCATCCATTTGCCGCGATCTGTATATTTATCAGGGATAAAAACTCCGCGACCTGGTTTGATAAGATTTTCTTTTTCTGCAAAAAAATCATCAGTAGCATATAAAACTTTTCCACCCAGGCGTTCAGCTGCCAGATCGGTAAGTAAAGTAAATGAAGGAGATTCTTTGATAATTTCTTTTACCTTCTGAAAAGCCATTTGCCTTTGTTTTGATTTACGATCTTTCCCTCTTGGAAAACTGTTTCTCCATTAACGATCGTCTGCTTCACTGTTCCAAAAAGCTCTTCTCCAATATAAGGACTTATTTTATGCCTGAATAAAATAACTTCTTCGTTTACTTTGTTTATTTCTCTGGGATCCCAAATGGTAAGGTCCGCATCGTTACCAATTATTATGTCGCCTTTATTTTTTACATTGATAAGTTTTGCAGGCTTCGAAGTGACCAAAGGAATAAATTCCTCGATTGAAATAGTTTCTTTTAACGCAGTCCAGGATGCAGGTAATAAAAACTGAAGTCCGGCAATACCTCCCCACGCTTTATTAAGATTTCCACTTTCTATTTCTTTTATGGACGGTAATGCAGGAGAATGGTCTGTAGAAATTAAATTCAGAATACCTGATTTCAAAGCCAGTTTCAACAATTCATTGTTCTTTTTTTCACGAATTGGTGGGGCACATTTAAAAATGCTCTGTGCATCAGGAATATTTTCTGCATTGAAATAAATATAATGAGGCGAAGTTTCGGCTGTGATGGGCAAGCCTTCTTTTTTTGCTTTTTCAATTTTATGCAATGCTTCAGCAGATGACAGATGAACGATATGAACGCGGCACTCATGCTTGCGGCATAATTTTATCATCAGGTCGACAGCATCATTTTCCCATTGTTTTGGACGGCTTGCCAAAAAATGTTTGTAACTGGTCGGGTTATTTTCAAAATCAGATTTCGCTTCCTTGTCAGAAATTTCACAATGAACAAGCAAGGGGATATCATGTTTTGCAATAAGCGGCATCGCCCTGTCAAGATCTTTTTCCGTTACATTGGGAAATTCAGGAATTCCGGAATGAGTAAGAAAACATTTTATTCCTAACACACCCCCGTCAATCAAGTCTTCCAAATGAATCATATTCCCCGGGATCAAACCGCCATAAAAGCCACAATTGACATTCAGCTGACCAGCTGAGGCCATTAGCTTTTCATTGAAAGCTTTCAGCCTTACAGTAACAGGGATTGAATTCAATGGCATATCAATTACAGTGGTAATGCCTCCCGCAGCCGCCGCTTTAGTAGCCGTATCAAATCCTTCCCAATCTGTGCGGCCCGGCTCATTAATGTGCACATGAACATCAATGATCCCAGGCATTACAATACTATCGCTGAAATCTTCAGCATCATTTATATTTTCCTGGTCAATGGCAGTAATAATGCCGTTTTCAAAACTTATTGTTGCCGGTTGAAGTTTATCATCAATCCAGCAACGGTTACTGAATATTTTTCCTGGTTGCATTTATAAAAGGTACGAAATATATTTATTGTGATCCCGATAGCTATCGGGAGTGAAACGTGAGACCATACAACGCCTGCTTATTGGTTATATAGTCCCATCAACACCTTTTCCGGTGTGATAGGCGCATTATATTTTATAGTTGAAGCCGGGTTGAATGTAATGACCGCATTGCGAATGGCAAAGAAAGCCCCAATTCCATACATTAATGGTGGTTCGCCTACCGCCTTGGATTTCAGAATCGCAAGATTGTTTTTATCTGTATTAAGAAACTGAACAGTTAATTCTTTCGGAACAGAATAGATATCGGGAATTTTATAAGTACTCAGGGCATTGCTAAGCAACCTGCCCTCATCATTATATACTACCTCTTCCATTGTCATCCAGCCGATGCCCTGCACAATGCCGCCTTCACATTGACCAAGGTCCACCGCATGATTGATACTGGTGCCTGCATCATGCACGGCATGCACGGCATCGATCTCGTATGTACCGCGAAGGCAATCAACCGTGGCAGTAATGATCGCAGTTCCATAAACATGATATGCAAAAGGATGTCCCTTCTCAATCGTTTTATCAAAATGAATGACCGGTGTCGAATAATGTCCCTTTGCACTAAGATTGATACGCTTCATAAAAACTTGCTGGATCAAACTTTTCCAGTTGTACACGGTGGCTTCATCGTTGATATAAACTCTTTCATCCCTGATCTCAACAATACATTCGATGTTTCCCGCTATTTCTGTTTTTATAAATGCATGCAGCCGCTCATTCACCTGGTTGCATGCATGCAATAACGCCTTACCATTCAGGTCTGCCGTGGAGCTTGCGGCGGAGGGTGAGGTATTGGCAACCCTTGTTGTGTTTGTCGTTTCGAGTTTTATTCTATCTGTTGAAATACCAAATGTTTTTGCCGCGACCTGGATCATTTTTGAATTCACCCCTTGTCCCATTTCCACTGCACCGGTACTTACACCTACCGAGCCATCGGAATACACATGCACTAACGCTCTTGCATGATTCATCATGGTATTGGTAAATGAAATTCCAAAACACACCGGCATCAATGCCATTCCTTTTTTTCTAAAGTCATTTTTTGCATTGAAATCAATGATGTCGTTTCTTATTTTTCCAATATCATATTTACCTGTTACTTCATCCCAGCAGTTCCTTGCTTCACTGTTCTTAATGATCTGGCCATAAGGCAATTCATTACCGTCATCCATCATATTTTTTCGCTGGATCATTGTAGCATCAATGCCTAAACTCTTTGCTGCATGATCAATGGCAGCTTCGATCACAAACATTCCCTGTGGTCCCCCAAAACCACGGAAAGCCGTATTGGGCGGCAGGTTTGTTTTACATGAATGGGCAGTGGCGGTTACATTGGGAATAAAATAGCTATTGGTGCAATGAAATAATGTGCGTTCAAGAATAGCCGGTGACAGATCAGCTGCCGCTCCGCCATTTTGATAAAAAGTGGTTTCGTATGCAAGTATATTTAAATCTTCATCAAGACCAATCTTATAATCACTACTGTAAGGATTTCTTTTACCGGTCATTCGCATATCTTCCATGCGCTGCAGGATACATTTTGCGGGTCGCTTCAAAATATAGGCAACTAATGCAGCCATTGTAGCCCAGGCTGATGCCTGGTCTTCTTTACCACCAAATCCACCACCCAACCGACTCACATCTACTTCCACTTTATTCATGCTGACTCCTAAAACTCTTGCGACGGTTCGCTGTACCTGGGTTGGTCCCTGAGTGCTGGAAAATATCTTTACACTATCATGCTCGGTGGGATAAGCATAAGCACCTTGTGTTTCTAAGTATAAATGTTCTTGTCCATTCGTTTCAGCAGTTCCTTCAAAGACATGTTTGCATTGAGTAAATGCAGAAGCTGCATCGCCAATTTTAAATTTCCTCGAAGGGGACAATAATTTATTCTGTGCAAATGCAACTCTTGGGTCAGTGATAACCGGCAGCGCGTCGATCTCGATTTTAATCTTATGAATTGCTTCTTCTGCCGCGTCTTCATTTTCTGCTGCAATAATTAAAATGGGCTGCCCGCAAAAATGCACTTCGGCATCGGCGAGCAAAGTTTCATCGGCAACAATTCCACCGATCTGGTTTTCACCGGGAATATCCTTATAAGAAAATATTTTTACTACCCCATCAACTTGCTCTGCCGTTGTATAATCAACTGCTTTTATTATACCATGAGCAACCGGTGAATCAAATATCTTCAAAAACACCATGCCTTCCATCGTTGGGATATCATCCACATAGATCGATTTGCCGGTGACATGCCCCGGTGCATCGGCATTTA
>Ga0075430_100002048_pt1 | contig 16610 bp, 17 predicted proteins | sample RhiMetdeltSRZDD4_FD_75294 | JGI IMG/M metagenome (GOLD analysis project Ga0075430, IMG submission 75294) | Populus rhizosphere microbial communities from Tennessee, USA - Rhizosphere MetaG P. deltoides SRZDD4 | ecosystem: Host-associated > Plants > Roots > Rhizosphere > Soil | place: USA... | reverse complement strand
AGCGGCGCGAGGCCCAGGAACGGTTCGTCGAGCAGCAACAGGCGCGGCTTGCTCATGAGCGCCCGCCCGACGGCAAGCATCTGCTGCTCCCCGCCCGACAAGGTTCCGGCCGGCTGCCGGCGCCGCTCGTACAGGCGCGGGAACAGCTGGTACACGTAGTCGAAGCGCTCGCGCAGGTCGCCCCGCAGGCGCACGGCACCGAGACGCAGGTTGTCCTGCACCGTGAAAGGCGCGAACACCAGACGGCCTTCCGGCACCAGGCGAACCCCGGCTTCGACTACGGCGTGCGCGGGCTCGTGCACGAGGTCCCTGCCGTCGAATGCGATCTCGCCACGTCGATGGCGCAGAGTGCCGGTGATCGCCGCCATCAACGTGGATTTGCCCGCCCCGTTCGGCCCGAGCAGCGCCACGGTTTCGCCCTGGGCGACGCCGAGCGAGACTCCTTGCAGCACCGAGGCCGCGCCGTACGACGCGTGCACGTCAGACAGCCGCAGCATGGCCCAGGTAGGCATCCATCACCGCGGGATGCGAGCGCACCTCGCCCGGTGTGCCCTCGGCGATCTTCGCGCCGAAGTTGAGCACCACCACGCGGTGCGCGAGCGGCAGCAGGAAGTGCATGTCGTGCTCGATGAGGAGGACGGCGATGCCGCGCGCGGCGATGCCGCGGATCACGGCGGCGATGCGCTCGGCCTCGGCGAGCGTCAGGCCCGCCGCCGGCTCGTCCAGCAATAGCAGCTTCGGTTCGCCGGCGAGCGCGCGCGCGATCTCGAGCAGGCGCCCCTGGCCGAACGAAAGCCGGTCTACGGCCGCGTCGCGCAGCTCGCCCAAGCCGACGAATTCGACGCAGCGCTCCGCTTGGCGGCGCCGCTGCTGCTCTTCGAGGCGGTCTGCGCCCGCGATCACTTTCCACAGGCTGCTGGCAAAGCGCGTGTGCCCGCCCACCAGAACGTTCTCCAGGACCGTCAGCCCCTCGAACGGGCGGTTGTGCTGGAAGGTGCGCATCAGTCCGCGCTTGGCGATCTCGTGCGGCGGCAGGCCGAGGATCGGCACGCCCCGAAACGCGACCTGCCCGCCGTCCGCCGCATGGGCGCCGGCGATCAGATTGAACGTCGTGCTCTTGCCAGCGCCGTTGGGGCCGATGAGACCGAGGATCTCGCCTTCGCGGACTTCGAAGCCGAGGTTTGCCACCGCGGTCAGCCCGCCGAATCTCTTGCTAAGGCCCTTAACCTCGAGGATGGCGGAGCGCATCGTAAATTCCGATCAAGCCGCGAGGCTGCACCAAGATCGCGGCGACCATCAGCACGCCGAACACCAGGGCGTGGTGATGGCCGATGAGGGGCGAGAGCACGAACGGCAGCAAGTAGAGGAGCACCGCGCCGACCACCGCGCCGGCGTGGCGGCCGGCGCCGCCGATGATCACCATGAAGAGCAGCAGGAATGCGTTCTCCAGGCCGAAGATCGGCGGGTTCACGGTGTTGTCGACGAACGCGTACACCATGCCGGCGATCCCCGCGAGCACGCTGGTGAGGGTGAAGGCGATGACCTTGGTGCGCGCGACGTTCACGCCCATCGCCGCGGCCGCTTCCGGGTTGTCGCGCACCGCGCGGCACGCGCGCCCGAACCACGAGCGGTCGAGCCGCCAGAGCACGGCGTAGGTGGCGAGCACGAGCATCACGATCACCGCGGTGTACCAGGGCCCGCTGATGTGCACGCCGAATATCGCCGGCAGGCGATAGGCGACGATACCGCCGGTACCGCCGGTGATCGTGCCGCCTTCGTTCAGCACCACGATGAAAAGCTGCGCGAGCGCGAGCGTCGCGAGCGCGAGGTAGAAGCCCTCGAGCCTGGTCGACGGGATCGCCACGGCCAGGGCAATCAGCGCACATACGGCAATGGCCAGCAGCATGGCCAGCGGCAAGGGCATGCCGAGCTGGAACAGGAAGATCACCACCGCATAGGCCCCGATGCCGTAGAAGGCGAAGTGCGAGAAAGCGACCTGCCCGGAGATGCCGAAAAGAAAGTTGTAGCTGAGCGCGAGCGCGACCCAGAGGAGCAGCTTGCGGTATACGTCGTTGTGGTAGCTGCTGAGGAAGAACGCGACCGCGGATAGCACCACCGCTGCCGCGAGCCATCCGGCGATCGCTCTCATGCCCGCGCGCGCAGCAGGCCGCTCGGACGCACCAGCAGGAACAGCATCAGGACGAGGAGCGGCACGCCCTGCGCGTACCCCGAGGGGATCGGCGCGTAGCGAACGGTGAGCTGTTCGGCGAACGCGACGAGCAGGCCGCCCAGCAGGGCACCTTCGACGCGGCCGACGCCGCCGATCACCAGCGCGGTGAAGCCCTGGATCGCGAGCGGCACGCCCATCAGGTAATGCGCCGAGGTATTCGGTGCGATCAGCAGCCCCGCGAGGCCCGCCACCCCGGCGCCGCCCGCGAAAGAAACCGCGGTCACCCGCGACAGGTTGATGCCCACCAGTGCGGCGGCCTTGCGGTTCAGCGAGACCGCTTCAAAGCTCTTCCCCCAAAGCGTCTTCTCGAAAAACAGCCAAGCGGCGGCGAACACCCCGAGGGTGACGGCGATCATCCAGGTCTTCTGGTGCTCGAAGCCGAGCGGCTCCGGCACCTGGTGCGGATCCGGGCCGAAAGCGAGCGAGATCGATTCGCGGAACACCACCAGCATGCCGAGCAACGCTAGGATCGGGGCGAGCAGCGGCGCGCCCTTCTCCACCAGCGGCCGCACCGCGACGCGCTCGGTTGCCCAGCCGACGATCAGCATGAAGGCGAGAATGGCCACCATCCCGACCGGGTACGGCCATTCGAACTTCGAGAGCAGGAGGAAGCCGCCGAAGGCGCCGACCATGCCCCATTCGCCCACCGCGAAATTGATGATCCCGGTCGGCCGGATCATCAGCAGGTACGCGAGGGCGACTAGCGCATAGACGCAACCCGAGGCCGCCGCGCTTACGGACAGCTCAAGTAAGTCTCTCAACTACTTCTGGCCGACGTGAATCACGCGCCCTTGCTTGTCGCCTTCATACACGCGCACCACCATGCCGTTCGGATCGAAGCCGGTGCGCTTGCCGTCGGGGAACACGTACTTCATCCCCTTGGCGCCCATCACGCCGGAAAAGTTGAGCGACTGCATCGCGGCGCGGATCTTCTCCTTGTCGGTCGAGCCCGCGCTCTTGATCGCCTCGGCCACCATGCGGATGCCGTCGTAGCCGTAGCCGTGGATGTTGTAAGGCGCCCTGCCGACGGCCTTCGTGTAGTCCGCCTCGAACTTCTTCACTTCTGGCTTATCGGGGTCGTAGGCGTCGACGAAGGTGATGCCGTTCAGAAGCCCCTTCGCAACCGACATGTACTGCGGCACCGACAGGTTGTAGGAGGAATGGATCGGGAACTTGAGACCCATCTGCCGGTAGGCCCGCAGGATCAGCACGTTCTCCGGCGTCAGCACGCCGGCCATGAACATCGCGTCGGGGTTGGCGGCACGGATCTTCTGCATCTGCGGCTCGGCGGAGGTCGCGCCGCGCGCGACGACCTCCTCGGTGACCACCTGAATGCCCGATTTCTCCAGCCCCGCGCGGAAAAACTTGGCGAGCAGCTGCCCCAGGTCCGAGTTATCGCTGATCAGCGCGACGCGCTTCAGCTGCTTTGCTCTCGCGTGCGACAGCAGCGTTGCGATTTGCACCGACCCCAACGGCCCGGTCTGCCAGAAGTACGGATTCTGGAGCTGCGTGGTCAGGGTGTCGCCGGAATTCATCGGCGTCATCTGCGGCGTCTTGGCCTCGAGCGTCACGTTCTGCTGCTGCTGCGTCGCCGGCGTGAGCGTGATGCTGAGGATGAAGACCGCTCCCGCGTCCACCAGCTTGCGCGCCATCGCCGCCGAGATGTCCGGGCGGCCCTGATCGTCCTCGATCAAGAGCTCGATCTTGCGCCCGAGCACCCCGCCCCGGGCGTTGATCTCGTTGGTGCCGAACTGGATGCCCTCCAGAGTCGGCTCGGAGTACGGTTTCGCCGGGCCGACCTTGTCGGTGATGACGCCGATCTTGATCGTTTCCTGGGCATGCGAAATGGCGAACAGAAGGGCCAGGGCGGCCCCAACCAGCAACCTCTTCATGAACCCCTCCTCCTAATCGAGCAAGCGCTGCTTATCCATCCATCCTACACAAAGTTCGACCGCCTGCTTCAGGAGCTCGGGCTGCCCCTGGTAGTAGTGGGTCGCCCCCTTGATCACGCGGAACGTCTTGTCGCGGCTCGACGCCGCGTCGTGGATGATGCGAGCGTGCGGCTGTGGCACCGCGTCGTCCGCCGAGTTCTCGATCGCGAGCAGCGGCACGCTAATCGAGGCGGCGCATTTCGGCCCCAGGGCGTTGGTATCGTCGATCGACCATTGCGACAGCCAAGCGCGCAGGGTCGAGAAGCGCCCGAGCCCGATCGGTCCGTTGTTCGCGGTGGCGGGCTTTCCCATGTAGCACCAGCCCGGCTTGCGGTCGTTCGGGTCGATCGCGGGGTCGAGGAAGCGCAGGTCCGCCATCGTGCGATGGGTGACGAAGCCGCGCTCCATCTCGTCGCCCTTCAGCCGGGCGAGCATCTCCTTGACCCACGTCGTGCGCCGCCGCACGCGCGCGAGCTGCGCGGCGCGGAAACCCCGGATGAACTCCGGTGTGTAGGGCGGCTGGTTAGGGCACCGCGGGTCGTAGATGTCGAGCTCCGGGTCGCGGCGCTCGGGATCGTTCTCGTCAATCACCGAAGGATCAATGCTTTCCGCCAGATAGGTCGCGCGCGACAGGTGCGCCGCCTGGAAGATGGTCGCATCCGCTTTCAGCAGACCCGAGAGATCGACCGGATCCCCGGCCGGGGTTGCCGCCACGGTGGGTTTCTCGGCCTGCGACTGGTAGAAGAGCGCGAGCGATCCTCCCCCCGACCAGCCGCAGAGCAGGATCTTCTCGTAACCCCACTTCTCCTTTGCGTGGTGCAGATACGCGCCGAGGTCGAGCACCACCTTCTCCATGATGAGCGGCGTGTCGTTCTTGGCGAAGCGCGAGCCGGCGCACAGCACATGGACGCCGGCCTGCGCCAGTGCCCGCGGCACCGGCAGGAGCTGCAGCGTGGATGCCGGGTGCATGAATACCGCGAGCGTCTTCGAGCGCTTGTTCTTCGGAAGGAAGCGTATCCCCTCGCAATTCACCATCCCCTGCGAGCCAGAGAAGCCGTAGACCTCGGTGAACTTCGCCGTCTCGGCGTACTGCACGTGCACCCATTCGGGTGCAACTTCGAAGCTCACTTCTTATGCACCCAGTCGGCGTGGTGCGGGGCTTTCTTCGTCTTGCTCCACTCCTTCAGCATCGGCTCGCTGACCGCGGCGAGCTTCTTCTTCATGGCCGGCGTGGTGGTGTCCACGGCAAGCTCGAGGCGATGGCCGTTGGGATCGAAGAAGTAGATCGACTTGCAGATCGTGTGGTCGGTCGGCCCGATGACCGCGATGCCCAGCTTCTCCAGCTTCTTCTTGTACGCCATCAGCGTCTTCATGTCCGGCACGCGCAACGCGAGGTGCTGCACCCAGGCGGGCGTGTTCTCGTCGCGGCCCATGGGCGGCGATTCCGGGATCTCGAAGAACGCCACGTAGCTGCCGTCGTGCATGCGGAAGAAGATGTGCATGTAGGGCGACGCTTCGCCGGTGCTCGGCACGCGGTCCTCGGCCATCGCCATCGCGTATTCCAGGCCGAGCACTTTGGTGTAGAACTCGGCGGTCTGTTTCGCGTCCTTGCAGCGATAGGCGACGTGGTGCAGGGATTTGATGTCCATATAATCGATTATTTCCCACGGAGGAGCGATGGACAAGCGCAATCACAAGGAGCGTTACGACGCGGGCCTCAAGACGCGCCGCGAGGTGCTGGGCGCCGCCTACGTCGACAAGGCCATGGCCGGGGTCGACGAGTTCAGCCAGGAATTCGTCGAGCTGCTCAATACCTACTGCTGGAACGACATCTGGAACCGGCCCGGCCTGCCGCGCAAGACCAGATCGATATTGAACCTGGGCATGCTGTGCGCGCTGGGCAAGGAGCACGAGCTCAAGCTCCACATCCGCGGCGCGCTCAACAACGGGCTCACCAAGGACGAGATCAAGGAGGTTTTCCTCCAGGTCGCGATCTACTGCGGCGTGCCCGCCGCCGTGGTCGCTTTCCGCTGCGCCAGGGAGGTGTTCCAGAGTTGAAGACTGTCGGCTTCATCGGCCTGGGCGTGATGGGGCGGCTGATGGCGGCGAACCTAGAAACCGCCGGGTACGCCGTTCAGTCCTTCGATCTCAACGACAAGGGCAATCGGAAGTCGGCGCGCGCCGCTGCCGAGGGAGCCGATGCGCTGATCACGATGCTGCCGGACGGCGACGCGGTGCGCGATGCCGTGCTGGATGCCCTCCCCGGCCTCAAGCCCGGCGCCGTGGTCGTCGACATGAGCTCCTCGGACCCGGCTGGCACGCGCGCATTGGGCTTGGCTCTCTCAAAAAACCGCGTAGGAATGATCGATGCGCCGGTGTCCGGCGCCAAGTTCAAGGCCAAGGACGGCACGCTGGCCATCATGGTCGGCGGCGAGAAGGAGGATTTCTCCCGGGTGCTGCCTGTGCTGCAGAAACTCGGGAACCAGATCTTCCACGTCGGCCCGCTCGGCGCGGGGCACGCAGTCAAGGCGCTCAACAACTATCTCGGCGCTGCCGGCACGCTCGCCGGGTTCGAAGCATTGCTGATCGCCCAGGCGTTCGGGCTGGATCCGGTGCCGATGCTGGACGCGATCAACGCATCGACCGGCCGCAACAGCACTACGGCACGCAAGATTCCGCAGGATGTCCTAACCGGCGCGTTCGCGTCGGGCTTCAAGCTAGCGCTGATGACCAAGGATGTGGGGATCGCCGCCGAACTCGCGCGCGGTCTGAAGCTGAAAACGCCCTTCCTGAAGGAAACGTTAAAGCACTGGCGCGCAGCTCAGAAGAAGCTGCCGCGCGAGGCGGACCACACCGAGATCTACAAGTACCTGAAAAAGGTAGCCGGAAAAATCAGGCGCCAATGAACCTCGGCTTGCGTTTCTCCATGAAGGCCGCCTGGCCTTCCTTGTAGTCGGCGCTCTTGAAGCAGGCCTCCACGGCGCGCTCGGTCGCCGCCACGTCGCGCTTGTCGGCGTCCTTGAGGACTTCGCCCACCACCAGCTTGGCGCACTTCACCGTGAGCGGCGCGTTCTCGGCGATCGTGCGGGTGAGCTCTTCGACAACCTCTTCCAGTTTCTCGTTGGGAACGACCCGGTTCACCAGCCCCATCTTCTCGGCTTCCTGCGCGGTGAACTGGCGGCCGGTGAAGAACATCTCCTTGGCGTAAGCCGGGCCGATCAGGTCGACGAGCGGCTTCGCCCGGTTCATGCCATACCCCAGGCCGAGCTTGGCCGCCGGCACGCCGAACTTCGCGTTCTCGGTGCAGATGCGGATGTCGCAGCAGACCGCGAGCGCGGTGCCGCCGCCGATGCAGTAGCCGCGAATCATCGCGAGCGTCGGGATCGGCATGCCGAGGACCGTGTCGTAGGCCTTCTGCGTGGTCTCCTGGTAATGCGCGACGGCGGCCGCTTCCTGGCGCTCGTCCTTGAACTTGGAGATGTCCGCGCCGGAGGCGAACGCTTTGCCGCCGGCGCCCGTGACCACCATCACGCGTACCGACCTGTCCGCGCGGAAGTCCTGCATCGCCTCCATGGCGGCGGTCCACATCTCGAGCGAGATCGCGTTGTGGCGCTCGGGGTTGTTCAGGGTGATCCAGCCGACGCCGTTCTCCTTCTTCGCGATGATCTTTTCGCTAGGCATTACACGATTCCTTTCTTGCGCAGCTGTTCGATCTCTTCCGGGGGAAAACCGATTTCCTGCAACACCTGCGTGGTGTGCTCGCCCTGCTTGGGCGGATGGGCATACGCGTGGCTCGGCGTGCGCGAAAGCGTCACCGGCTGGCCGAGGTAAGGCACCTCGCCGACTTTCTGCACCATGCCGAGCGTCTTCACCTGCGGGTCGGCGAAGGCCTGGTCGATGTTGTAGATCGGGCCGCTCGGTACGCCGGCCTTGTTGAGGATCTCGATCCACGCCGCGGTGTCGCGCTTCGCGAAATGCTTCTCCAGCTCGTCGTGCAGCCGGTCGCGGTTCTTCGAGCGCAGCGCGCTGGTCGAATAGTCGGGGTGCGTCGCGAGCCCGGGGGCTTCGATCGCCTCGCACATCCGGGTCCAGATCTTGGTGCCGCTCACCGCGAGGTTCAGGTAGCCGTCGCGCGTCTTGTAGACGCCCGTCGGGATCGAGGTCGGGTGGTTGTTACCTGCCTGCTTGGCGACCTCGCCGCGCATCAGCCAGCGGGACGCCTGGAAGTCGAGCATGAAGAGCTGCGCCTGCAGCAGCGAAGACTTGACCCATTGTCCCTTGCCGGACTTCTCGCGCTCGATCAGCGCCACCGCGATGCCGTAGGCGCAGAAGATGCCGGCGCACAGGTCCGCGATCGGAATGCCGACGCGCACCGGTCCCTGCCCGGGCAGACCGGTGATGGACATCAGGCCGCCCATGCCTTGCGCGATCTGGTCGAAGCCTGGTCGCATGCGGTACGGGCCTTCCTCTCCGTAGCCCGAGATGCTGCCGTAAACCAGGCGCGAGTTGACCGCCGACATCGCTTCATAGCCGATGCCGAGACGATCCTTCACGTCCGGCCGGTAGTTCTCGACCAGCACGTCGGCCTTTTGCACGAGCTTCTTCAGAATCGCCACGCCATCCGGCGACTTGAGGTTCAGCGTCATGCCGCGCTTGTTGCGGTGCACGTTCTGGAAGTCGCTGCCGTCGCGCGGCCCGCCCGGGCCCTCGCCTTCGTCCAGGCCCGCGGGCATCTCGATCTTGATCACGCTTGCGCCCCAGTCCGCCAACTGGCGCACCGCGGTCGGCCCCGCGCGTACGCGCGTCAGGTCGATGACTTTGATATGCGAAAGGGCGGTGGAGGCTTGCATCGATTTGAGTCTACACTCGACGGCGAGGAGGAAAACTTAACCATGATCAATTCAAATCGCAGGCGCCTGATCGGTTTTGCAAGCGGCGCGGCCGCGCTGGCCGCGCTGAAGGTCGATGCTCAGGACAAGTTTCCGTCCAAGCCGATCGAGGTGGTGACGCATTCCGGCGTCGGCGGCGGCACTGACATCACCGCGCGCATGATGATGGTCCACGGCCCCGGTGTGTTCAAGACCGAGTTCGTGGTGGTGAACCGCACCGGCGGCAGCGGCGCGGCGGCGATGGACTACCTGCTCGAGCGCAAGGACGGGCACTGCATCGCGCTGATCACGCAAACTCACCTGCTCACCATCCTGCGCAGCAAGGGGAAGTACAAGTACGAAGACCTCGTGCCACTTGCCCGCGCCACCGAGGACCCGCAGGTGCTGATGGTCGGCAAGAACAGCCCGTTCAAGACCGCGCAGGACTTCGTGCAGGCGGGCAAAGGCAAGGCGCTCAAGTTCGGTACCACGCACGTCGGCAGCGTCGACCACATCGGCTCGGTCGCCGTGTCGCGGGCCGCCAAGCACCAGCCGCCGGTGATCGTCCCGTTCCGCGGCGGCGGCGACATCGTCATCAACCTCGTTGGCGGCAACATCGACTGCGCGCTGGTGAACTACGCGGAGGCCGAGTCGCAGATCAAGTCGGGGGATATCAGACCGCTGGCGATCTTCGCCGAGAACCGGCTCAAGGCGCTACCCAATGTGCCCACCGGCAAGGAGATCGGCGTGAATGCCGGAAGCCAGTCCACGGTGCGCGGCTTCGTCACGTCGCGCGGCACTCCCCCGGATCGCGTCAAGGCGCTCGAGGACGGCCTGGTCAAGGCGATGCAAGGCCAGATGTTCCAGACCTACCTCGAGAGCTCGGGCCAGGCGCTCGACAGCGTGGCCGGTTCCGGCCCGTGGAAGGCGCAGCTCGACGCGTTCATGGTCGAGGGCAAGCAGACGCTTGAAGCGCTCGGTTTGCTGAAGTGAACTCCAACCGCATGGCGGCCGCCGTCGTGGCCGCCATCGCGGTGGCGCTGTTCGCCGCGACGTACTGGTTCGAGCAGATGCCCGAAGGCATCACGCGCGGCTTTGGCGCGGAGGCGTTCCCGCGCCTGGTCCTCGGCACCATCCTGGCGCTCGCCGCGCTGCTCACCGTGGTTTCACCGACCGGGGAAGCGTTGCCGCGCATCCCGGCGATGGTCTGGTACTCCGGCGCCGCGCTCGTCGCTTTCATGGCGGTCGTTCCCGTCGCCGGCATGCTGCCTTCGATGTTTCTCTTCCTGCTGGCCCTTGGTTACCTGTGGGGCGAGCGGCGTCATTGGCTGCTGCTGCTCAACGCCGCCCTGCTGACGGCGATCATCTGGGCAATCTTCGTCAAGGGCTTCGGCGTGCAGCTACCGAAAGGGGTCCTCGCCTAGATGGACGCCTTCCTCGCCGGCATGGCGCTGCTGGTGGATCCCAAGATCCTGCTGGTCGTGTTCCTCGGCACGCTGATCGGCATCATCGTCGGCGCGCTGCCGGGAATCAGCGGCTCGACCACCACGGCGCTGCTGCTGCCCTTCACCATCACCATGGGGCCGGTGCCGGCGATCGCGTTTTTGGGGGCGATCTACTGCGCGGCGAACTTCGGCGGCTCGATCACCGCCATCCTGGTGAACTCGCCCGGCGACCCGTCGGCCTCGGCGACCGCGTTCGACGGCTATCCCATGGCACAGCGCGGCGAGGCCGGGCGCGCGCTCGGCATGTCGGCGGTGGCGAGCGCGATCGGCGGCATTTTCAGCGTGGTGGTGCTGATCATCGCCGCGCCGCTCCTCGCGCGCGTGGCCTACTCCTTCGGCCCGCCGGAGTACTTCGCGCTGGCGGTGTTCGGCCTCTCCATGGTGGCGATGACCGGCGGCGACAGCATGCTGAAGAACCTCATCGCCGGCGCGTTCGGCGTGCTCATCGCCACCGTCGGCCAGGATCTCACCACCGGGGTCGAGCGCTACACATTCGGCATCCACTCGTTTACCGACGGCATCGAGTTCATCCCGGTGCTGATCGGGCTCTTCGCGCTCACCGAGCTGCTCGAGCAGGCGAGCCAGCTCAAGAACAAGCCCTGGGTGGCGAAGCTCGGCGCCGTGCGGCTGCCGAGCTGGCAGGACATCAAGGAGTGCTCGAAGGCGATCTCGATTTCGAGCGTGCTCGGCACCTTCATCGGCATCCTGCCCGCGCTCGGTGCCACGACCGCTGCCATGATCGCGTACGTCGAGACCAAGCGCTGGTCGAAGAACAAGGCGCAGTTCGGCAAGGGCGCGATCGAAGGCGTCGCAGGGCCGGAGGCGGCCAACAACGCGGCGGTCGGCGGCGCGATGGTGCCGACGCTCGCGCTCGGCATTCCGGGCAGCACCACGACCGCGATCATCCTCGCCGGCCTCATCGTGCAGGGCGTGCGACCCGGCCCGCATCTCTTCACCGAGCAGCCGATCCTGCTCTATGCGGTGTTCTCGTCCATGCTGCTCGCGAACCTGCTCTACCTCGTGCTCGGGCTGGGATTCGCCAAAGTGTTCGCGCGCATCAGCCTGATCCCGCCGCAGTTCTTGTGGCCGGCGGTGTTCGTGCTGTCGGTGATCGGCGCCTACGCGCCCAACCAGGCCATGGCCGAGGTGTGGGTGGCGATCGCCTTCGGCTTCATCGGCTTCTTCATGCGGCGCTACGGCTTCTCGCCCGCGCCGCTCGTGATCGGACTGGTGCTCGGCAGGATGGTCGAGGAGACGCTCAAGCAGTCGCTCCTCATCTTCGATCTTTCCTGGGGCGGCTTCCTCGGCCGCCCGATCGCCATGACCCTCTTCGGGCTTACCGCGCTGTTCCTTCTAGCGCCCTGGGCGCTGCAGAAACTGCGCGTGCGCCCATAGCCTGCTCCATCTCGCGGCGCACGCGCACCGCGGTTTGGCTCGCGTCGAACGCGACGTCGGACCATTTCACGGGTTTGCCGGCCGGAAGGTCCTTGATCAGCTTCCAGCCGTGCGCGAGCCCGAGCGGCAAGCAACCCTGGGCCAGCGAATCGGCCGCGGGCATCAGCCTGCCGACGACCGTATAGCCGCCCTCGCCGTCTAGCAGCTCTCCCGCTTTCAAAGGCTTCTTCGCCACAGCAACGGCATCTGCCCGCCATCCGGTCGCGCATCCCGTTGCTTCGCCGCGCAAACCTACCGATGCGACCGAGATGCCGACCTCGAGCCCGATCAGGTGCCAGCGCTTGTACATGCACGCGTAGCGCCCGGAAGGATCGGTCTTCACGCCGTATTCGTGGAAGCAGCGGCGGATGTAATCGGTCTCGCCCTCGAACACTACGAACACGCCGAAGCGGATGTCGTACGCGATTGGGGTTGCATCACTCCTTACTGAAGAAATTACTTCCACCTGCCCCTTGTGATGCAGCACCCCGCCTTCGCTCCGCGGCCGCATCAGCCCCGGGATCTCGTCGATCGAGCCGGGCGGGTACTGCAAGCCCTCGGGCGCGGGCGTCAAGCCAGTCGCGTTGCACACCGCCGTGGTCTCGATCGCCGGCTTCGAGCCGTCGAGGAAGGAATTGAACATTTTCGGATTCAGGCCGCCGACCTTGGCCTCTTCGGGCGTGAGCCCGTAGTGCCCCCAGACCGTTTCCGGCGTCGACTGCGCGAAATGCGGCAGCCACTTGTGTCCCCTGCCCGCCGCCACGACCGGAAAGCCGGCGGCGCGCGCCCAATCGACGAGCTCGCAGATCAGCGCCGGCTGGTCGCCGTAGGCAAGGCTGTACACGACGCCCGCCTCGGCGGCTTTCTTCGCGAGCAGCGGCCCGCAGAACGCGTCCGCCTCGACCGTCACCATCACGACATGCTTCTTGTTCCTGAACGCAGCCAAGGCATGCTCCACCGCGGCGGGCGGATTGCCGGTGGCTTCGATCACGATGTCGATCGCCGGATGCGCGACCAGCGCTTCCCAGTTGTCGCCCAGATGGGTTCTTTTTTCTTCGAGCGCGGCATCGAGCGAGCCCGCACCGTACTGCTCGGGCTTCCAGCCTATCCGCTCAAGGTTCCCTTTGGCGTAATCCGGCGCGATATCGGCGATACCGACCAAGTGCACGCCCGGCGTCTTGGGCACCTGCGCGACATACATTGCCGCGAACTTGCCGGCGCCGATCAGGCCCACGCGGAGCGGGGTCTGCCTCTCCTTCAACTTCGAAAACAGGTTCACGCGGCCTTCAGCTCATCGTTGGGGGTGCCGTTCTTCCACGGCAGCGGCACGTCGTAGCGCTCGAGCAGGCAGTCGTCCGGCAGGCACTGGATCGGCGTGAAGTCGCGATGCGCGATGTAGCCCGGGCGCTTGAAGCGGCGGATGTGGTTCGACACGGCGCAGAGCGAGAGGTAGACGCTCACCCGGTTCCACGGCGAAAGGTTCGAGGTCGAGGCGTGCACCAGGCAGCCGTGGAACAGGATCATCGAGCCCGGCGGCCCTTTCGGCGCGACGATGCCGCCGCGGTCAACCAGCTTGCCGATGGTTTCATGGGAGATCACCCACAAGGGATAGCTGGTCGTCGAGGTGTCGTGGGCCGCGTCGAGCACGCCGAGCTTGTGGCTGCCGGGGATGAACATGAGCGGGCCGTTGAACTCGTTCACCTCGTCGAGGAAGATCGCCACGTTCATCGCGCGCGCCTCGGGCATCTGGTCGTCGGCGCTCCAGGTGCCGTAGTCCTGGTGCCATTGCCAGACGTCGCCGTCGAACGCCGCCTTGCCGTTGATCTTGAACTGGTGCATGTACACGTCTTCGCCGAAGAGCTGCTTGATCGGCTGGACCATGCGCGGATGGCGCGCCAGCTTGGCGAAGGGGTAGCTGTACATGTGAGCGGCGAAGTTGGTGCGCACCACGTCGCCGGTCTTTTCGCGGACGTTTTCCGGCCGGCGTTGCGCATACAAGGCCGGCACCTCGTCGGTCAGGACTTTGATTTCCTGCGGGGAAAAAAGCGACGGGAAGAACAGGTACCCTTCCCGGTCGAATCGCTCAATCTGTTCCGGGCTCAGTCTCATTCAAATAGTATAGACCCGGACGTATAGCCCCTAATGAAAGCCGACTCGGTCCGTACCATCTTCTACGCGCTCGGTGCGAACCTCGCCATCGCGGTGGCGAAGACCGGGGCGGCGGTCACCACGGGCTCGAGCTCGATGCTCGCCGAGGCGATCCACTCCTACGCCGACGCGGGCAACCAGGTGCTGCTGCTCTGGGGGATCAAGCAGGCGAAGCGCCCGCCGAGCCCCGAATATCCGCTCGGCTGGGGCAAGGCGGTGTATTTCTGGTCGTTCATCGTCGCCCTGGTGCTCTTCTCCCTGGGGGGACTCTTTTCGCTCTACGAAGGCTGGCACAAGCTCGGGCACCCCGAGGACCTGAGCTACCCGTGGGTCGCGGTCGGCATCCTGGTGTTCGGCCTCGCAGCCGAGGCCGTGTCGATGCGCGCCTGCCTGCAGGAGGTCGACAAGGTGCGCGGGCGCAAAAGCTATTGGGAATGGTTTCGCACCAGCCGGCAAAGCGAGCTGGTCGTCATCCTCGGCGAGGATTTCGCCGCCCTGCTCGGCCTGGCGCTCGCGCTGATCGCCGTGCTGATGACGATCCTCACAGGCAACCCGATGTGGGACGGGCTGGGCTCGATGTGGATCGGCGTAGTGCTGATCGGAGTCGCCGCGGGCATCGGCATCCAGATCAAGGGCCTGCTCATAGGGCAAAGCGCCGAGCCCGAAACCCAGCAGCGCCTGCGGGAGTTTCTCGAGCAACAGGCCGGCGTGGAGCACGTCTATCGCATGATCACCATGCAGCTCGGCAGCTCTCTTATGGTGGCCGTGAAAGTCAGGATGAAGGCATCGAGCGCGGCCGCGCTGGTGGCGGCGATCAACCGCGCCGAGGCGGCGCTGCGCGCGCAGTTTCCAGAGATCCAGTGGCTGTTCTTCGAGCCCGACGTCGCGGATTGAGCCCGCGGGGGTAAATCATGGTATGGATTTCCGATCCGACCGTCTGGGTCGGCCTGCTGACGCTCGTCGTGCTCGAGATCGTACTCGGTGTCGACAATCTGATCTTCATTGCCATCCTGGCCGACAAGCTGCCGCCCAACCAGCGCGACCGCGCGCGCGTGATCGGGCTTTCGCTCGCGCTGTTCATGCGCCTCGGGCTGCTGGCGAGCATCAGCTGGGTCATGTCGCTTACCGCCACCGTATTCGGCTTCTGGAAGTTGGACTTCTCGTGGCGCGACCTGATCCTCATCGTCGGCGGGGTATTTCTCCTCATCAAGGCTACGACCGAGATCCACGAGCGGCTCGAGGGCGGGCACAAGCCCGGCAAGACCGCGGCGCACGCGGCCTTCTGGCCGGTCATCGCGCAGATCGTGATGCTCGACATCGTGTTCTCGCTCGATTCGGTGATCACCGCGGTCGGCATGGTGGACGAGCTCTACGTCATGATGGCCGCGGTCATCATCGCAGTAGCGGCCATGCTCTTCGCGTCGAAGCCGCTTACCCGCTTCATTACCGCGCGGCCGTCGCTGATCATCCTGTGCCTGGGCTTCCTGCTGATGATCGGCCTGGTGCTGGTGGTGGACGGGTTCGGCTTCCACATCCCCAAGGGCTATGTGTACGCGGCGATCGGCTTCTCCGTGCTGATCGAGATCCTCAACCAGCTCGCGGCGCGCGGCCGGCGCACGGCGGCGGCGTCCGGAATGACTTCGCGCCAGCAGGTCACCGACGCAGTCCTCAGGTTCCTGGGCGGCGTGCCCCTGCCCGCCTACTCGGTGCCGGAAGGCAAAGTGTTCGGCCCGGACGAGCGGCGGATGGTGGGCGGGGTGCTCACCCTCGGCGAGCGCACGGTGGAAACGATCATGACCCCGCGCAGCGCCGTCGATTGCCTCGACCTGAGCGAGAAGGATGTCATCGCGAAGCTGCGCGCCAGCCCGCATCGCGAAATGCCGGTGCTGAGCGGCTCGCCGGAGGAGGTGGTCGGGATCGTGCGCAAGGAGGACGTGCTCGCGCTCTGCGTTGAAGGCAAGCCGATCGACGTCGAGAGCGTCCTGCGCCCCGCACGATCGGTATTGCCGCAATCCTCTGTGCTCGCCACGCTCAACCGGTTCAAGCGGACCACTACCGAGCTCGCGGTCGTGATCGACGAGCAAGGCCGATTCCACGGCATCGTCACGCGCACCGATCTGCTGGAAGCGATCGCGGGCGAGTTCCCCGACGAAGGGGAATGAACCTCTACTTCGTCACGCACCCGAACGTCGTCGTCAGCCGCGACGTGCCGGTGCCGCGCTGGCCGCTCTCCGAGCTCGGCCGGCAGCGCATGCGCACGGGCCTGCGTCAGCCATGGGTGCGGGAGCTCACCGCGATCTATTGCAGCACCGAGCAAAAAGCGATCGACGGCGCCGCGATCCTTGCCGAGCATCTCGCGCTCGATTTCAAGCAGGTCGAAGACCTCGGTGAAAACGATCGCTCGGCGACCGGCTTCCTGCCGCCCGACGAGTTCGAGCGCGTCGCCGACGCGTTCTTCGGCTCGCCGGAACAATCCGTCCGCGGCTGGGAGCGC
>Ga0075430_100002044_pt1 | contig 16633 bp, 11 predicted proteins | sample RhiMetdeltSRZDD4_FD_75294 | JGI IMG/M metagenome (GOLD analysis project Ga0075430, IMG submission 75294) | Populus rhizosphere microbial communities from Tennessee, USA - Rhizosphere MetaG P. deltoides SRZDD4 | ecosystem: Host-associated > Plants > Roots > Rhizosphere > Soil | place: USA... | reverse complement strand
GCACCAGCAGAGCGGCCTGCCGGAAGGCCCAGGCGAAGCCCTCGCGCGCGGCGCCGGCCGTCTCCCGGATGATCTCCTCGTCGAAGCCCGGGCCGGGCTGGAAGCGGTCGCTGGTGCCGCCGGTGTAGTCGTGCAACGTGCCCTGGATCACGCCGCCGGCGATCGCGGGCGGGATCTCCCAGTCGTCAACCACATCCTCGATCTCGTCCTCGGCGAACCACGACATGTGGGCGTGGAGCGCGCCGCCGAAGGTCGCGATCAGCACGGCCACGCCGATGGCGGCGCCGAGCTGGCGGGCCGTGTTGAGGATGCCCGAGGCCACGCCCAGCTCCTGGCCTGACACCGCTCCCATCGCACCCACGTTCAGCGCGGGGAAGCCGATCCCCATCCCGGCCCCGATCAGGAGCAGCCCGGGCAGCACGCGCAGGTAGGCCCAGGCGTCGCCCGCGGTCGAGGGCATGAAGGACACGATCAGCATCCCGAGCGCCATCAAGACGAGCGCCGGCTTGGCCAGCTCGCCGGGCGGCCGCGTGTCCGCGGCCCTCGCCATGAACGGCCAGGCCAGCAGGCCGCAGAGCGGCATCGGCGTGATCGCCAGGGCCGCCTCGAGCTGGGTGTAGCCCCAGAGGTTCACGAACATCAGCGACAGCAGCAGGAGCGAGCCGATCGCGCCGGCGGCGAAGAAGAGCATGCCGAGGTTGGCGCTGCGGAACTGGCGGTTGGCCAGCAGCCCCGGCGGGATCATCGGGTCGGGCGCGCGCCGCTCCCACCAGACGAAGAGGATCCCGAGCAGGATCGCCCCCTGCATGAGGCTGAGCCAGAGCGGCAGGTCGCCGCCGAACGGGTTGGCCTCCACGAGCGCGACCGTGAGCATGAACACGGCGCCGCCGAGCAGCGCCATGCCCTTCACGTCGACCGTCTTGCCGGCCGCCGTGAGGTCCCAGGTCTCGGGCCACCAGCGCAGCGCCAGGATCACGCCGATGATGCCGAAAGGGATGTTGATCAGGAAGATCCAGTGCCAGCTCGCGATCTCCACGACCGCGCCGCCGATCACCGGCCCGAGCGCCGACGACACGAGCGCCACGACCGCGATCAGCGCCAGGCCGAAGCCGCGCCGCTCCGGCGGGAACACGAGCACCGTCATCGCAAAGCCGAGCGGCGCGAGGATGCCGGCGCCCGCCCCCTGGATCACCCGGAACGCCATCAGCCACTCGACCGACCACGCGGCGGCGCAGAGCGCCGAGCCGATCGTGAACACCGTGAGGCCGATGATGAAGAAGCGCTTGCGCCCGAACTGGTCCGCCAGCCGGCCCATCGACACGAGCAGGACCGCGAACGTGATGTTGTAGGCGTTGATGACCCAGGTGACCGTGGCGATGTCGGTCGACATCTCGTCCTGGAGCTCCGGGATCGAGACGTTCACGATCGAGACGTCCAGCAGGGACATCGCCCAGCCGATCATCATCACGCCGAAGATCCGCCACTTGTTGGCGTAGAGGAACTCGGCCGGCGGGTTTCTGCGCTCGGCGGGCTCGGTCATGGCGCGCGCGGCTTGGGGGTCCGCTCGCTCGTTGGCAGCTCCCCGCCCTCCGGGATGCGGCCGTCGAACTCGAGGTCCTCGGGCTCGGTGCCGTCGTCGGGCTCGTCGTTGTCCACGGGATCGAAGTCGTTCGGGATGCCGTCCGAGTCGGTGTCGTCGTCACCGCGCTCGACCTTCGGACGGAGCGCGCCGTCGGGGCCGAACTCCGGCAGCGTGCCGCCCGCCACGACGAGCGCCACCAGCGACAGCTCGGTGAGCTTGCCCGTGTCCTCGTTGGCGATGTTCTCGAAGCGGGTGATGTCGTCCTCGACCTCTTCGTCGTCGTCGTACATCCGCCGCTCGATCTCCTCGCGGTCGGCGACCATCAGCCAGCGCTTGTCCTGGACGATGATGTTCGACCCCACGGCCGTGATGTTGAACGGCCGGTCGTAGAGGTCCTCATCGTCCACGTCGTCGAAGAGCGCCATGAGGTCCTCGCCGCCCATCTTGCCCGGGATCGTGATGCCCATGAACGAGAGGATCGTGGGCGCCACGTCGTGGCTGGCGGCGTACCAGTCCACGTCGTCGCCGCCCATATCGCCCTCCGGATGGCGGATCAGGAACGGCACCTCGTAGGCGGGCCGGTGCGAGGTGGGGGTGGCGATGCCGAGGAAGTCGTGGTCGCCGAGCGCGATGCCCTGGTCGCCGATCGCCACGAGGAGCGTGTCGCCGAGCAGCTCGAGCTCGCTGAGCTTGTCCATCAGGCGCCCGACCTCGTCGTCCACGGCCTCCACGTGCCTCTTGTAGGCGTCACGCACGCGCTGCTCGTCCTCGCCCGACCAGTTGAGCTCAACGAGCCGGTCGTTCATCGGCCCGAGGCCCTCGTCCTCCACCTCGCGCGGCTTGACGTAGACCGGCGGGGCGTTCGCGGCCTCGGCGGGGTCGAAGGGATCGATTGCCAGGAAGAAGCGCTTCGAGCCCTCGCCCAGGCGCTCGAGCTCGCGCACCCCCGTGCGGAAGGTGCGCCTGGCGGCGACGGTCTGGCGCTTGATCGCGGCCAGCAGGTCGGAGTCGATGCCGGGCTCGGCGGACGCGCTGCTGACGGCCCCCGGGGGACGCACCACGTCCGGCCAGCGCGGGCCGGTGAGGATCGGGTTGTCGCTCACGTAGACGGTCTCGATGTCGTGAAGGCGGAGCGTCTCGGTGAGCACCGGCTGGTGGTCCCAGATCGGGTTGAAGCCGGGAATCGGGGCGAGGCCCTCGGTGCGCTTCCAGTCGCGGAACGGGTACGAGCGCATGCCGGTGATCAGGGCGCGGCGCGCGGGCAGGCCGGGCATCGACTCGGGCACCGTGCGGTCGAAGCGCAGCGAGTCGCCCGTCAGCTCGTTCAGGTTGGGCGTCTTGGCGGGCGAGCCGCCCTCGAAGGCGTCGACGTGGTCCTGGCGCACGAGCGGCAGCACCACGAGCACGGTGTTCGGACCGGAGGACCCGTCGGGCTGCGCAGCGGCCGCCGCGCGGGGCAGGGCGCCCAAGCCGAGCACGCCGGCGCCGGCCGCGCCCCGGCCCAGCAGGGCACGTCGACTTAGCCTCATCCCCCGATCACCGCCTTCGGCGCCTTCGCGCCGAACTGCGGCAGCGTGCCGCCGGCCTCGTCCTCCAGCACCTTCCAGAGCCGGTCCACGATCTCGGGGTTCTCGGCCGCCACGTCCTTCAGCTCCAGCGGATCGGCGCGCTTGTCGTAGAGGCGCTTGCGCATCCCCTCGCTGTCTGAGAGCAGGAACCAGTCGCGGTCGCCCGCGAGCACGTGGTCGTCGTAGCAGGATGTGAAGTGGGGGCGCGGCGGGGGCTCGCCGCCGTCGAACAGGACGGAGAGGTCCTCGCCGCCCATCATCCCCGGGGCGCGCACGCCCATCAGGGAGAGGATCGTGCGCGGGAAGTCGTGCGTCGACGCGAAGTAGTCGCTCGACTGGCCGGCGCCCCTGCCGTCGGGGTGCCGCATCATGCAGGGCACGTGGTAGATGTGCCACTGCGCCCGAGCCGCGTGCTTGCCTAGGATGCCGTTCTCGCCGAGCGTGAGCCCGTGGTCCGACATGTACATCACCACGGTGTTGTCGAGCAGCTTCATGCGGTCGAGCTCGTTCATCAGCCGCCCGACCCAGTCGTCGACGAACTCGATCTCGGCCGCGTACAGGTCGCGCACCCGGTCGATCGTCTCGTCGTCCACGTCCACGTCGATCACCCACGAGTAAGGGGTCTCGAAGGGCTGGATCGGCGTGATCCCCTCGCGCTCGATTCCCTTCGGCTCGGTGCCGAAGCGGGCCTGGAAGACCTTCGGCGCGTCGAGCGGCTCGTGGGGGTCGAAGGCGTCGACGCCGAGGAAGAACGGCTTGCCCGAGTCCTTCAGGTCGTCGAGCAGCCGTAATCCGGAGCGGATAACGCGCGCGGTGGGGTAGTCGCCGTCGCTGTCCCGGTAGATCGAGTTCCAGCCGGCCATGGCGCGCAGGCGCCCCACCTCCACGCTGTCGGACAGCTCCGGCAGCAGGTAACGCTCGATCGTGCTGCGCGGGGCCGGGCGCTTGAAGGGCTTGTTGAGGAAGCGGTAGGCGCCCTGCGAGTAGCTCGGCTTGACCCAGTCGAGCGTCTGGCGGAAGTTGGCGAAGCGGGGGCCGATCAGGAACGGGTTGTCGGTGCAGTAGGCGGTCTCGACCCCGGCCTCGCCCAGCACCTCGGTCACGATCGGCTGGTAGTCCGGGATCGGGATCCAGCCGGGCCCGACGGGGAGGCCCTTGGTGGGCACGTAGTTGCGGAACGGGAAGGAGCGCACGCCGGTGAGCAGCGCGCGGCGCGCGGGCCCGGTCGGCATGGCCTCCGGCACGGCCAGGCTGAACGTGAGCGAGTCGCGCGCCAGCGCGTCGATGTTGGGCGTCTTCGCGCGCGATTCCCGGTTGTAGAAGGAGATGTAGTCCGCGCGCGTGGAGTCCGTGAAGATCATCACCACGTTGGGCGCGTCGGAGGCGTGCGGGGTCGACGGCTCCCAGTAGTCGTCGCCGCAGGCGGCCATGCCGAGGGCGGCCGCGCCGCCCGCGCCGGCCTCGAACAGCCTCCGTCTGGTGAACCCCCTTCGCGAGCCCATGACCCGGCGCCGGAGGCTAGCTGACGCGCCGGGGGTCCTTCACGAGCTCGATCACGTTCCCGTCGGGGTCGAGCAGCCGGGCGTCAGCCGCGGCCGGGAACGCGAGCTGCGCGTTCCGGGTGGGCTCCCCAGACACGAGCGACATCGAGCCGGCTCGTCCACTGAACTGCACCCGGCCCTCCTCGCGCAGCCGTAGCCCCGCCTGCCCGGCGAACCTTTCGTAGAAGCGGCGCGAGGCCGAGACGTCGGCCACGCGGATCCAGAGGTGGTCGACCGGCCTGACGCCGGGCATCGCCCCGTAGTGGACGGCCTCCGCGCTGTTGCCGTCCGGATCGAGCAGGAAGCCTCCGTAGTAGTCCTCGACGTACCGGGGACGCGGTCCAGGAGCGCCGTCGTCGCGGTAGCCGGCCTCGAGGCCGGCCCGCCAGAACGCGTCAACGTGCTCGCGGCTGGGCGCCGTGAAGCCGATGTGGAGGCGCCGGGTCACGGCGTCGTCGTCCGCGGCCTGGGAGATGGAGAAGCCGTCTGTGCCGAGTGCCAGCGTGGCGAGCACGAGGTCGTAGAAGCGCTCCGAGGCGTCGCGGTCGGAGACCGCGATCGTGACGCGCCGGAACACCCGGGCTACGAGCCGGCGGAGGCGGTGGGAGCCTGCTCGGGCACCTCGATCTCGCGCTTCAAGATCTTGCCTGTCGGCCCCTTCGGGAGCTCGTCGACGAACCAGATCCGGCGCGGGTACTTGTAGGCCGCCACCTGGCTTCGCACGTGCTCCCTGAGGTCGCTCGCCTCGAGCGACTCGCCCTCCTTGAGAACCACCGCGGCGCCCACCTCCTCGCCGAGCGCCTCGTCCGGCACCGCCACCACGGCGGCCTCCTGGACGGCGGGGTGCTCGTAGAGCACCTCCTCCACCTCGCGTGGGTATACGTTGTAGCCGCCGCGGATGATCATGTCCTTCTTGCGGTCGACGATGAAGAAGTAGCCGTCCTCGTCGACGCGCGCCATGTCGCCGCTGCGGAACCAGCCCTCGCTCGTGACCGACTCCTCGGTCGCGTCGGGGCGCTCCCAGTAGCCCTTCATGATGTTGTGGCCGCGGATCACGATCTCCCCGACCTCGCCCTGGGGCAGCTCGTTGCCGTTGTCGTCCCAAATCTGCATCTCCACGCCCTCGATCGGCGTGCCGATCGAGCCGGCCTTGCGCTCCTTGTTCGGGTGGTTGAAGCAGGCCACCGGCGAGGTCTCGGACAGGCCGTAGCCCTCGAGGATGATGCAGTCGAACTTCTCCTCGAAGCCGCGGATCAGCTCCACCGGGATCGCCGCTCCGCCCGACATGCAGCGCCCGAGCGTCGCGACGTCCGTCTCGTCCGCTCGCCGCGCGTGCAGCATCGCGTTGTACATGGTCGGGACGCCCTGGAAGATCGTCACGCCGTCGCGCTCGATGATCTCGAGCGCCTTCTCCGGGTCGAAGCGGGGGATCATCGTGACCATCGCGCCGCTCGAGATCGCGCAGTTCATCGTGCAGGTCTGCCCGAACGAGTGGAACAGGGGGAGGGCGCCCAGCAGGACGGTGTTCTCGTCGATCTCGGCGAAGTCGCCCATGCCGCGGCAGTTGCGCAGTAGGTTCGCGTGCGTGAGCTCGGCGCCCTTCGGCTTGCCGGTAGTTCCGCTCGTGTAGAGGATCACGGCGGTGTCGTCGGCGCTGCGCTCCACGAGCTCGTGCTCGTGGCTGTAGCCCCCGACGAGCTCCTCGAACTTGCCCGGCTCGACGAGGATGCAGTCCGTGCCCGCCTCGGCGGCGCCCGCCTCGGCCGCCTCCCCGAAGCCGTGCCACGCGAACAGGAGCTTCGCCCCCGAGTCGCCGAGGTAGTAGGCAACCTCGCGCTCCTTGAGCAGCACGTTCATCGGTACGACGATCGCTCCGGCGCGCAGGATGCCGTAGTAGAGGACGGGGAAGTAGGGGACGTTCGGGAGCATCAGCCCCACCCGGTCGCCGGGCTCGACGCCCCTGTCGGCGAGCAGGTTCGCGACTCCCGCCGCCGCCGCGTTCAGGAACTTGTAGGGCAGCTCGACGTCGTCGAGCTTGAAGGCGATCCGGTCGCCGTGCTTCGCGCTCGTCTCGGTGAGGATGGTGGCCAGGTTCTCGCTCATGTGCGCTCCCTTCGTGTCCGCCGCGGAGCCTATCCGGGATGGGCGTGGCCGGCGCGGGCCGGCCCGCCCCGGGCTCGCCCTCCGGGGCGACCGGGCGTCTAGCGCAAACTCGACAGCGACGAGCCCACGTCGCGGGCGAGGTCGAACAGCGGGTCGGGGTAGATGCCGAACACGATGGTGGCGGCCGCGAACAGGATCGCGATGGCCGCGACCTCGGGCTGGGCGAGCGCGTCCGCCTCGGGTGACCAGCCGGCGGCGGGCTTCACGAGGCGGCGGGCCGGTCCGGGCATCTCAATCTCGAAGCGGCCCATCCACATCACCGCCACCACGCGCAGGTAGTAGCCGAGCGACACCACCGAGCCGATCACGATCACGATCCCGAGCCAGGTGTAGTCGCCCGCCACCGCGGCGTCGATCAAGTAGAACTTGCCGATGAAGCCGGCGGTGGCGGGGAAGCCGGCCAGCGACAGCATCGCGATCGTCATCGGCCACGCGAGCCAGGGCTGGCTCGTGCCGAGGCCCTCGAAGGAGGCGAGGTCGTCGCCCCGCTCCGACACGCGCTCGCGCGCGACCACGACCGCGAAGGCCGTCACGTTCATGAGCAGGTAGACCGCCAGGTAGAACGCTGTCGCGCGTGCGCCCAGCTCGCTCGCCACGATCACGCCCGCGAGCAGGTAGCCGGCCTGCGCGACGCCCGACCAGGCGAGCATGCGCTTGAGCGAGCGCTGGGCGATGGCGCCCACGTTCCCCATCACGATCGTCACGGTGGCCAGCACGGCGAGCGCGGGCGCCCACTCGAGCTGCGCCAGCCCGAGCGCCTGGCCGAACAGCCGCAGGAAGACTGCGAACGCGGCCGCCTTGGTGGCCACGGCCATGAAGGTGGTGATCGGGGTGGGGGCGCCCTGGTAAACGTCGGGCGTCCACTGGTGGAAGGGCGCGACGGAGGCCTTGAAGGCCAGCCCGGTGGCGGCGAGCGCGATCCCGGTGAGCAGCAGCGGGTCGGTGGCCGACAGCTCGTCGCCGCCGATCGCCGAACCGATGCCGCCGAACTGCATCGAGCCGGTGGCGCCGTAGATCATCGCCAGGCCGTAGAGCAGCGTGGCCGAGCCCACCGAGCCCACCACGAGGTACTTCAGGCCGGACTCGAGTGACACGCGCTGGCGCAGCTCGGTGGCGCACAGCACGTAGAGCGGGATCGAGAGCAGCTCGATCCCGATGAAAAGCGTGACGAGGTTCTCGGCCTGCGCCAGCACCACCATGCCGGCGATCGAGCCGAGCAGCAGCGCGTGGTACTCGCCGTGGCCGGCCTCGGAGGGCGCGTTGGCGCGCAGCGAGAGCACGATCGTCACGAGGCCCGCCACGTAGAAGAGCACGGAGATGCCGAGCGCGAGCGCGTCCACGGAGAGCGCGCCCTCGATGATCGGCTGGCGGTCGCCCGGCTCCCAGATCCAGATGGTGAGGCCGATGGCGATCAGGAGCGCGCCCGCCGAGAGAGCAGGCACGAGCGCGCGCCGGACGAAGCGCGGGCGCAGCAGCCCCACCATCAGCACCACGACCATGCCGCCGGCGAGCGCGAGCAGCGGCGACAGCTCCTTGTAGTCGATCACCGGGGCCTTGACCTCGGAGGCGGCGATGCCGGCGACGTCGATCATTCGCCCTGCCTCGCCGGCGCCGCCGCGCGCGCCTCGCCGCCGTCGGCGAGCGCCTTGGCCGCGGCGATCTGCTGGAACGTGGTCTTCTCGGTGCGCTCCACCACGAACTGCGGGTAGAGGCCGAGCGCCACGATCACGGCCACGAGCGGCGCGGTCGCCGCCAGGTCGAGTCCGCCGATGTCACGCGAGCGCACCGCGGGGCCGACCCGGTTGTGCATCACGCGCTGGAAGAGCCGGATCATGTAGACCGCCGCGAGCACCACGCCGACGCTGGCCACGATGCCGTACACAAGCTTGTCCTCGAACGAGCCGAACAGCACCAGCACCTCGCCGATGAAGTTGGCGCTGCCGGGCATGGCGAGCGTGGCGAAGGTGGTGATCAGGAACAACGCGGCGAGCACGGGCGCTCGGAACGCCATGCCGCCGAGCTCCTTGAGCGATTCGCCGCCGCCCGAGCGCGCGGCCACCAGGCCGATGATCAGGAACAGCGGCACCACCACCAGGCCGTGGTTCAGCATCTGGAGGACGGCGCCCTGGGCTCCCTCGTCGTCGAGGGCGAAGATGCCCAGCACGATGAAGCCGAGCTGCGCGATCGAGGAGTAGGCGACCACGAGCCGCACGTTGTCCTGCGAGAACGCGAGCACCGACCCGTACAGGATCGAGAAGACCGCGATCACGATGAACAGCTCCTGCCAGTGCTGCGAGCCCTCAGGCATCACCGGGAGCACGATCCGCAGGAAGCCGTAGACGCCGACCTTGGAGAGCACCCCGGAGAGCAGCGCGAGCACGGGGATCGGAGTGGAGCGGTAGGTCTCCGGCACCCAGCCGTGGAGCGGGAACAGGGGCGCCTTGACGAAGAACGCGAGCGCGAACAGCAGCACGATCCAGTGCTGGGTGCCCTCGGGCACCGAGCGCTGCTCGAGCACCTCGAGCGAGAAGGAGAGCTGGCCGCCGTCCGGCGTGGCGAGCACGCCGAGCGCGATCGCCGCGGCGAGCATCAGGAGCGAGCCCGAGAGCGTGTAGATCACGAACTTGGTGGTGGCGCGCACGCGGTCGCCCGTGCCCCAGCCCCCGATCAGGAAGTAGAACGGCACGAGCATCAGGTCGAAGAAGACGATGAACAGGGCCAGGTCCTGGGCCATGAACGCACCGAGCACCGCGGTCTCCGCCAGACCCATGTAGAAGAAGAAGAGCTTGGGCCGGTCCTGCTCGCGGACGGCCGCCCAGAGGGTGCAGGGCACCCAGGCGATCGCCGTGAGCAGGACCATGAACAGGTTGAGGCCGTCGACCCCGAGCTGGTAGCGGATCCCGAGCTCCTCGATCCACTGGTCGTTCGTCTCGTACTGGAGCCCGCCCGCCGCCGAATCGAAGTCGGCGATCATCGCGATCGCGTAGGCCAGCACCGCCACCGTGCCGGCCAGCACGGCCCAGCGGGCCATGCCGCGCGGCAGCACCGCGCCCACGAGCCCGGCGGCGAGTGGCAGGAAGAGGACGATCGAGAGGTGGATCGTCATGAGCTCGCGAGCAGGAAGTAGAGGACCAGCCCGGCCACGCCGAGCAGCAGCAGCAGCGCGTAGGCCCGCAGGAAGCCGGTCTGGATCGCGCGCGCGAACGAGGTGCCCGCCCGGACGATCCCGGTGGTGCCGCCCACGATGAAGCCCTGCACGAAGTCGGTCTCGACCACGCGGCGGCCGAACGCCCCGGCGGTGGCCGTCGGGCGCACGAACACGGCGTCATAGAGCTCGTCGAAGTACCACTTGTGGAAGAGGAAGGCGTGGACTTTCGGGAACCGGTCGCGCAGCTCGAGCGTGATGCCGCGCCGGCGCACGAAGAAGACGTAGGCCACGTAGATCGACGCCACCGAGATGATCCCGCCGGCGGCTAGCCCGACCCATTCGGCCCCCGCGCTCGGATGATCGTCGATGTAGCGCGAGCTCTCGAAGGTGGGCTCGAGGAAGTGCTCGAGCGTGTCGGTCACCCCCGGGATCCCCACCACGCCGGCCACCAGCGCCAGGAAGGCGAGCGGCGCCATGGCGAACTTCATCGGCGGCGAGCTCTCGGCCACGTTGTGCTCCGGTCCCGGGAACCCCACGTCGGTGTCCTCGGGCTCGCCGGTCATGGGGTTCATCGGCTCCCCGTGCGCGGCGTGACCGCCCTCGAGCTCCTTCGCCTCGGGCACGGGCTCGCCGCCGAACACCCGGAAGACCATCCGGAAGGCGTAGAAGCCGGTGAGCGCGGCGCCGAAGTAGCCCGCGAGCGCCAGCACCACGTAGCCGCCGCCGCGGTTGATCGTGTAGGCCAGCACCTCGTCCTTCGAGAAGAAGCCCGACGTGAACGGGAACGCGGCGAGTGCGAGCGCGCCGATCGTGAATGTCACGAACGTGAACGGCATCGCCTTGCGGAAGCCGCCCATCCGGTCCATGTCCTGGATACCGGCCATCGCGCCGATCACCGAGCCCGCGCCCATGAAGAGGAGGGCCTTGAAGAAGGCGTGCGTCATCAGGTGGAACAGGCCCGCGCTGTAGGCCGCCACCGACACGCCGAGCACCATGTAGCCGATCTGCGACATGGTCGAGTAGGCGATCACCCGCTTGAGGTCGGTCTGCACGAGCGCCACGGTGGCGGCGAACACCAGCGTGGCCGTGCCGATGATCGCCCCGATGTCCGCGGCCGTAGGCGCAAGCTCGAAGAGCGGGAAGGTGCGCGCGATCAGGTACACCCCGGCCGTGACCATGGTGGCCGCGTGGATCAGGGCCGAGACCGGCGTGGGACCCTCCATCGCGTCCGGCAGCCAGGTGTGGAGAGGCAGCTGGGCGGACTTGGCGAACGCGCCCACGAGCAGCAGCAGGCAGGTCGCAACGATCGTCCCGTCGTTCTGCGCGAACACCTCCGGCGCGCGCTCGAACACGCCCAGGTAGTCGAGCTGCCCGGTCTCGTTCAGGATCAGGAACGCGGCGATCACGAGGCCCACGTCGCCGATCACGTTCATCACGAACGCCTTGATGCCGGCATGGGTGGCGGTGTCGCGGCGGTACCAGAACGAGATCAGCAGGTAGGAGGCCGCGCCCACGAACGCCCAGCCCACGATCAGCAGGATGAAGTTGCCCGCCAGGACGAGCAGCAGCATCGAGAAGACGAAGTAGTTGAGGTAGGCGAAGAAGCGGGCGAAGCCGTGGTCGCCGCTCACGTACGAGATCGAGTAGACGTGGATCAGGAACGACACGCCGCTCACGACGAGGCACATGAACACCGCGAGCGGGTCCACGAAGATCCCGACCTCGACGTCGAAGTCGCCGGTCGCGGCGTAGGTCCAGATGCTGTCGACGGCGTGGCGCTCCTCCCGAGGCAGGTCCTGGACCTGCACGAGCGCGCCGAGCGAGGCGAGGAACGACCCGAGGATCGCGCCGCTCGCGATCCAGCCGGCGGTCCTGCCGGGCAGCACGCGCCAGCCGAGCGAGGTCACCAGCAGGCCGGCCAGCGGGAAGGCCAGCACGAGCCAGCCGTAGGAGGTGGCGCTCACCCCCTGAGCTCCGACATCTCGTCGACGTCGATCGGCAGCCGGTTGCGGTACATCGCGACGATGATCCCGAGGCCGATCACGACCTCACAGGCCGCGATCACCATCACGATCAGCGCGAAGATCTGGCCCGCCTCGTTGCCGTGCATGCGCGAGAAGCCCACGAGCGCGAGGTTGCCGGCGTTCAGCATCAGCTCGAGGCAGAGCAGCACCACCAGCGGGTTGCGCCGCGTCATCACGCCCGCGGCCCCGATCACGAAGATGAAGGCCGAGAGGACGAGGAACCAGACGACGTCCATGGCGCCGGGCTAGGCCCGCACCTCCATCGTGTCGGTGGGCAGATCGCTGCGCGGCCCGACCGCCGGTCCCTCCTCCTCGAGGCCGCGACGCCGGCGGGCGAGCACCACCGCGCCCACCGCCGCCACCAGCAGCAGGAACGACGCGGCCTCGAACGCCACGAGGAAGGTGGTGAGCAGCAGCTCGCCGATCGCGGCGGGCGCGCCGAAGCCGGCGCCCAGGTCCGCGCCCTGCGTGTCGAGCGCCTTCAGCCCCGAGGCGATGAACGCGATGCAGAGCTCGGCCCCGACCGCCGCGGCGAACAGCGGCCCGAACACCCCGATCGCGCCGCTCTCGGGGCGCAGCGGCTCGTCCGAGCCGCCGATGTAGGCGACCACGAACAGGTAGAGCACCATCACGGCGCCCGCGTAGACCACCACCTGACCGGCAGCCAGGAACTCGGCGTGGAGCAGCAGGAAAAGCACCGCCAGCGCGAGCAGGTGGCCAACGAGCGACAGCACCGAGTAGAACGGGTTGCGCAGCAGCACCACGCCGAGCGCACCCGCAAGCGCTCCGATCCCCGCGATGAAGAACAGGAGCTGCTCGAACCACATGGCCGGTGCCTACTCGCCCTCTCGCCGCAGCGGCGTGTGCTCGGGCGAGTCGGCCAGCAGCATCTCCTTGGTGAAGATCAGGTCGGAGCGGCTGTAGTCGGCGAGCTCGTAGTCGTTGCCCATCGTGATGGCGTCGAACGGGCAGGCCACCTCGCAGTAGCCGCAGAAGATGCAGCGCGACAGGTTGATCTCGTAGACGGCCGCGTGGCGCTCGCCTGCGGACACCTGGTTCTCGGGCGTGTTCTCCTCCGCCACCACGCGGATGCACTTGGCGGGGCAGGCGGCGGCGCAGAGCGAGCAGCCCACGCACTTCTCGAGACCGGTGTCCTCGAAGCGGTGGAGCTTGTGGCGCCCGCGAAAGCGCGGGTAGACGGGCGTCTTCTCCTCGGGGTACTGGATCACGTGGTGGCCCTCGACCGCGCGGCCGAAGGTGGTCTTGAGCCCGCGCAGCGTCTCCCCGAACACGCGGTAGACCGCTCCCACGCCGCCGGGCTCGGGGCCCCGGTCGATCGGCTTCGCCGCGTCTCTCCAATTCGTCGCCATCTCAGGTCACCACCAGCACGATTGCGGTCACGAGCACGTTCAGGGTCGCCAGCGGCAGCAGGATCTTCCAGCCGAACGACATCAGCTGGTCGTAGCGCAGCCGCGGGAGCGAGGACCTGATCCAGATGAAGAAGAAGGCGCCGGCAAGGATCTTGATGAGCATCCATAGCGGCGCGAGCGCCTCGGGCCCGGGTCCCCGCCAGCCCCCCAGGAAGCAGGTGGCGGCGATGCCCGAGATCACGAGCACCTCCATGTACTCGGCCATGAAGAACGAGCCGAAGCGCATCCCGCCGAACTCGGTGTTGTAGCCGCCCACGATCTCGGCGTCGCCCTCGGGCAGGTCGAACGGGGCGCGGGCGCTCTCCGCGAAGCCCGCGACCATGAAGATGCAGAAGCCCACGAACTGCGGCACCACGTACCACATGTCGCTCTGCTGCTCGACGATGTCCACGAGCGACATCGAGCCGGCGGTCATCACCACGCCGAGCAGCGACAGGCCCAGCGCCACCTCATAGGAGATCAGCTGCGCGGCGGCGCGCATGGCGCCGAGGAAGGAGTACTTCGAGCCCGACGACCAGCCGCCAAGCATCAACCCATAGAACGCGAGCGAGCCGAAGGCGAAGAAGTAGAGGATGCCGATCGACACGTCGATCCCGTAGAGGCCGAAGCCGCCGCCCCATGCGTCGTAGGGGCCGAACGGGATCACGGCCATGGTGGCGACCGCGGTAGTGACCGAGATCACCGGGGCGATGGCCATCATCCAGGGGATCGCCGATGCGGGCGTGAAGGCCTCCTTCGAGAGCAGCTTTCCCACGTCGGCGAGCGGCTGCATCATCCCCCGGAAGCCCACCCGGTTCGGGCCGATGCGGGACTGGAAGCGGCCCATCACCTTGCGCTCGGCCAGCAGCACGATCGGCACGAGCTGAAGGAAGACCACGAAGATGATGATCGACTTGGCGATCATCACGAGCGTGCCCTCGAGCATCAGGCGAGCACCTCCGCGCCCGAGCCGCTGACCTCTACGCGACCCGCGGGGAGCGAGGTCCCTGACACGAACACGGCGCCGGCGGGCACGCCGGTCCGCAGGTGGGCGGTGGCGGTCGCCGTGGAGCCGTTCACGCGCAGCACGAGCTCGTCGCCGTGGGCGACCCCGAGCCGCTCCGCATCCTCGGGGGACAGCTCGGCCACGCCGTCGCGCGCGAGGAAGCGAAGGAGCGGCGAGTGCTCGATCTCGGGACCGCTCCAGAGGCTCGGCACCACCACCGCCTGCAGATCCTCCGGCGCGGCGGGCGGATCGGGGAGCGGCCCGGCCGGAAGCTCCTCGCGCCCGAGCGCGGCGGCGGCGTTCCCGTCCTGCCAGCGAACGCCATGGCCGGCGATCTCGTCCGCGCCTACCCCGGCGTAGAACGGCACGGCCTCGGCCAGCCGCGCGGCCAGCTCTGCGCCGCCCGCGGCGCCCAGGCCCGCGCCCGCCCGCTCGCACAGCTCGGCCAGCACCTGCCAGCCGGGGCGCACCTGGTTGGCGCGGCCGAGTGCCTGGCGCACGCGTTGCAGGCGGCCGTCCGGATGGGTGATCGTGCCCTCCTTCTCGGCGTAGATCTCCGCCGGAAAGACCACGTCGGCGTGCTCGGCCAGCTCCTCGCTCGCGTAGTGCGCGAACGCGATCACGCTGGCGGCGCGCGAGAGCACGTGCTCGGGCTGCTCGGCCTCGACGAGCAGCAGGGCGCCGCGGGCCGAGTCCGGGTCGCCGGCCTCCGGGGCGTCGACGAGGCCCGGACCCGAGCGCGGCGAGCAGCCCACCTCGTGCAGGCCGCGCCCGTTCGCCCCCGCGGGGATGCCGATCAGCCCCGACTCCGGGGCGTCCGCGAGGCCGAGCGCGCCGGCCAGCGCGAGCAGCGCGTCGACGCTCTCGCCGCCCAGCTTCTCGCCCCAGATCACCACCACGTCGCCCGCGCCGCGCAGCACGTCCGCCACCGCCCGCACCGCGGCGCCGGCGTCGCCGTTCCACGACGGCTTGCCGGGCCGGAAACCGGTCGACGCGCGCGCCCTGGTGGCCAGCGCGGCCACCTCGTCGGCGCGAGCGCGCGGGGAGCCGAGCGCGCCGGCGAGGGCGCTCAGCGCGGCGGCGGCGCCGCCCGGGGCGAAGCGGAGCGCGGCGGCGGCGTTCGCGTCGAGGGTCGAGGGCCGGCTGGACACGATCGCCAGGCGCGCGCCGGTGCGGCGCACCGCCTTGCGCACGCGCAGGTCGAGGATCGGGGCCTCGTCCACGAGCTCGGTGTCGAGCACGAGGATCGCGTCGGCGTGGTCGATGTCCGACACGCTCGCCGACAGGTCGGGCCGCGCCAGCGCGCGCGCGTGAGGGGCGGAGGGCGCGGGCCCGCTCGTGACGTGGGGTGAGCCGAGCCCTGCGCGCAGCAGGTGCTGGACGAGGAAGCCCTCCTCGTTCGTCACGCCGCCGCCCACGTGGGCCGCCGTGGCCGCGCCCGAGCGGGCGAGCGCCGCGGAGGCGTCCGACAGCGCCCGCTCCCAGGACACCTCGCGCAGGTAGCCGCCGTCGCGCACCATCGGGGCGGTGATCCGCTCGGGCGAGGAGAAGGACTGGTAGGCGAAGCGGCCCTTGTCGCAGAGCCAGCCGTCGTCCACCTCCTCGTTGTCGCGCGCGAGCACGCGCACGACCTTGGCGTCGTCGCGGATCGTGAGCTTCACGTTGCACTGCGCGGGGCAGAGCGTGCACACCGTGCCGGAGTCCTCGATGTCCCAGGGCCGCGCCCGGAAGCGGTAGGCCTGCGAGGTGAGGGCGCCCACTGGGCAGAGCTCGATGATGTTGCCGCTGAAGGGGGCCACGTACGGGCGCCCGGCGTGCGTGCCGACGAAGGTGTGGTCGCCGCGCTCGAGGAACACGAGCTGGTGGTCCTCCGCGATCTCCTGCGAGAAGCGCACGCAGCGGTAGCACAGGATGCAGCGCTCCCGGTCGATCGCCACGAGCGGCGAGAGCTCGAGCGGCTTCTTGAAGTGGCGCTTGGGCTCGATGAAGCGCGAGCGGCCGGCGCCCCAGCCGTAGGAGATGTCCTGGAGCGGGCACTCCCCGCCCTTGTCGCACACCGGGCAGTCGAGCGGGTGGTTCACGAGCAGGAACTCGACCACCGCGTTCTGGGCGTGCTTCACGCGAGCGGAGGTGGTGTTCACGACCATGCCGTCGCGCACCGGGGTCGAGCACGAGGTCTGGAGCTTCGGGAT